>ENA-OSEO01002272-OSEO01002272.1-sediment-metagenome-genome-assembly--contig:-NODE-2272-length-28167-cov-4.059203_pt1 | contig 28167 bp, 28 predicted proteins | sample MGYA00237883_ERZ534232 | MGnify/ENA metagenome assembly ERZ534232
AGCGGCAAAATCATGCGCCGCATCCTCAGGAAAATTGCCGAAAAGAAGCAGGACGATCTCGGCGATGTCAGTACGCTTGAAGATGCCGCCGTTATCCGGCAGTTGATCGACGAACGCATCGATTGATTCCTGCCGCAGCAGGGTAAAAACAATTCTCAAGGAGGGAACGATTATGTATGAAGGAATGGTCGCTGAAACAACCGGCATCTACGGCCACAACCGAGACCGCATCGATGCCTACCTGGCGCGTCCGCTGGGAGGGGGACCCTACCCGGGAGTTGTACTCATCCATCACATGCCAGGCTGGGATGAAGCCACCAAGGAAATGGTCAGAAAATTCGCTTTTCACGGATATGCCTGCATTTCCCCGCACCTGCATCACCGCGAAGGACCGGGCACCGACAAAGAAATCAGCGCCAGGGTCCGGGCCGCCGGGCTGGTCCCGGACGAACGCTGCCTCGGAGATGTGGATGCCGCCGCCCGCTACCTCGAAGCCCAGCCTTATTACAACGGGCGGATCGGCGTGATCGGGTTTTGCTCCGGCGGCCGCCAGGTTTACCTCGTGGCCTGCAACATCCCGCGGTTCAATGCCGCGGTATGCTGTTATGGCGGAAGGATCGTCGCCAAGCCTGAAGATCTGACCGAGCGTCAACCGGTCGCTCCCATCGACATGACGGAGAATCTGGCCTGTCCCCTGCTGGGTCTGTTCGGAGCCGACGACTCCTCGCCTTCACCCCGGGACGTCGCCCGCATGGAACAGGAGCTCAAGCGTTTCAACAAGACGTACGAATTTCACACCTACGAAAACGCCGGCCATGCCTTTTTTTCGGTTGATGGGGAAAGGTATCGGGTGCATGCGGCCATGGACGGCTGGAAAAAAGTATTCAGCTGGTTTGAAAAGTATTTGGAATGAACATAACCATCTCCAGGTTCTACGGGTTTTCCAGACGCGACAGCGGCCTTGGCGGCACGGCTTCCACCAAATGGTATGACCGCTTCGGATCTATACTCATATGAACCGGAGAACAATACCCTCTTCTATGGCGTAACCGTCGGCTTTGGATTTGAGAGAGGATGAGACCCAATGAAGCCAAACCGATTAAGCAAACCGTGATAATATGATAATAATTTAAAAGATACGGAGGACCCAATGAAAGCCTTTATCACCAAACAGTGCATGGGAGATCGAAACTGCAATTTACTTTGCCCGGAGGTCTTTGAGTATGACGAAGACCAGCTGCTGTCCATTGTGAAGATAGACCCCATCCCCGAGAAATACCATGAGGTCGTGAGACGGGCGGCCAGGGAGTGCGGAGCGGATGCGATCGAACTCATAGAATAAATTAAAAAAATATTATGATATGGATAATAAAGACAACAAAACAGTGGCATCTGTCATTGGTCCTGCTGGCCGCCTTGGCACTTTCCGGATGCGAAGGGACCGAAAGCCGCGAAAAAGTGGACAGTACGGTCAAAGAACTCAGCGGGCAGAAAAACACAGAACGGATGAGCCGGATTAAAAAAAGTATCGGGGACATCAATACACAACAGACCGATCGTTTAAAAGAGCCGCAATAATGCCGACAAAAAAGACCGACCCAAAAACCAAGGCAAAAGTAAAAAAACAGTTTTATGACAACCTGATTTCCCATCGTGTCATTAAGGATTTCATGATTCAGAGGGGCTGCCCGCAAGGCGACGGAACCGACGGCCCCGGCTTCACGTTTAGCTATGAAATCAACATAATCGCTTTAGACCTCGACAAAAATGAACTCCCTCGGGGCTTGTCCCGAGGGAGTTCATTTTAAAGGGATTCATATGCCGGTAGAGATCATTTATAAAAACAGACGCCAGGGTCCCGACAGGAGAAAGCCTCCTGCCATCGATCATGTCCCTGAAAGGAGAAGCGGTCCGGATCGGAGGAAACTGGATGAGAAGCTTAAACAGTTGCTTGAAAAAGATATGAAAGATCCGAACAAAGAAAAATTAACGCCGTCATCATCGGGCTCCGCTTTGGTTATCCTTAGAAAAAAAAGCGAAGCGGACAGGGGGGGCTCCGATAAAGACCTGTGAAAATGAGATGAAAATTGTTTTTTATAATAAACTGAATCGATTCTGGATCGAAAAAATTGAAGGGTTGCGGCGGGAATTCAGCCGGGTCGACTTTATCACGGATAACGACCGGAGCCGGGAGGAAATTGAATATGCCGACGCCATTGTCTCCGGAGAGCTGAGTGCCGATCAGCTCAACCGTTTCCGGAACCTCAAAATGATATTTGTCCCCTATGCGGGGCCTGACGGCCTGCCTTTTGACCAGATCAAAACACGCAACATCAAGGTTGCCAATGTCCACGGAAACGCACCCTATGTCGCCGAACGCGCCGTTGCCTTGGCGCTGGTTTTTTACGGGAAAATTATTGACTACCACAACGACCTCAAAAAATTTCAATGGCACGGCTACTGGGCCACCGGCAATGTGGAGGATTCCTGGGACTCCTTAGAGGGGAGGTCCTGCGCGGTGATCGGGACCGGCGCCATCGGGCGACATATTGCCAAATATTTAAAGGCGTTTAGCTGCCAGGTGATAGGTTTCAAGCGGCGGCCGCTGAAACAGGCTCCTGAATTTTTTGACGACATCACCCTTGATTTGAAAAGCGCCCTTGCGCAAAGCGAGATCATCTTTGTAACGCTCCCCTTGACACTGGATACAAAGGGGCTGTTTTCCGCGGAGATCCTGTCACGCATGAACGGGAAATTTCTGGTTAATGTGGGCAGAGGCGGGGTTGTGGATGAAGAAGGCCTTTACCGAGCGCTGAAAGACGGCATTCTCAAAGGGGCCGCCATCGACGTCTGGTATGTCTACCCGCAAAAGGGTCTGTCAACGGCCACGCAACCGTCCAGATTCCCGATTCATGAACTTCCCAATGTGGTCCTCTCCCCGCACCTTGCCGGATTTACGCCCCAGGCTGCACGCCTTAACATTGAGCAGACTATTGAAAATATCCGGTCCTATCTGAATACCGGTAGCGCCCTTTTTGAGGTCGACCCCGAATCTATGTATTAAGCCATCCTGAAAAAATGAAATCAAGGCGTATATTCTGATGGCTCGCAATTCCGCATGGTCGGGATACAGCCCCCCTCGAAACAGGATATGAATGAACATCATCGACGGTAAATCATTTCCGATAGCAGTGCTTGCCGCCGGAAAAGGCTGGCTGGCGGTGGATAAGCCGGCCGGCGTTACGGTGCACAATGCGCCCGGACGGGATATTTGCTCCCTGGCATCCGCCCTTATTAAAAGAGAACCGGCGCTCTCCGGGCTGATCGACATGGACCCGGATTTCGGGGTCCATCCGGTTCATCGCCTCGACAAGGAGACCAGTGGAATTATTTTTCTGGCCGCCACCCCGGCGGCGTTTCGATTTTTTTCAAAACAGTTTGAATCCCGCCGGGTTAAAAAGCGTTATATCTCAATTTTGCATGGCCGGCTGGAAGCCCCGCAGGGCGACGACCCGTGGGGGACATGGTGCTGGGGGCTTACCAAAAATGCCGGCGGACGCCTGAACCCGGAAGGCCACGGACAACGTCAAACCGGTAAAACCCGCTACCGGGTCCTTGACCACAGCACCCATTACTCGATGGTGGAAATCGAGCTTCTCACCGGCCGCAAGCATCAGATCCGGCGACATGCGAAACTGGCCGGCCATCCGGTGGTCGGTGATGCCCGTTACGGTTCCAAACGGGCTGCAAGCTACCTCAGCAGGAATTTTGCTTTTGACCGTCTTGGGCTGCACGCGCACGAAATCACCTTGCTCCTGCCGGGAAGTACGGCTGCGGAAACTTTCAAAACCCCGGATATTCCTGACCCGATGCGCAAGCTCTTTGATAATGACAGGAAAAACGAGGAGATAGATAAATTACGCTGAAAAAAAAGAACCGTATTCACACTTACCCATTATGCTAAATCGCCGTAACAGGATTCAAGTCTTGAGGGTTTTATTTTCTTTTCCGGCTTGCTCTCTTTCCGCATACAGATTTTGTCCTCACGAACAAGTGCACACAGCTTCGGGTTGTCAAGCTCACGGCAGTTATCATGATTATAAAGAGGGCATTCAGGATGTTTTACCGACATCTCTATCTCCTTTTTCCGGAATAAGATTTTCCTGTGCGGCAGGCAAAAAAATGGAGTGACCTTTCTGGGGGAGAAGGTCACTCCACATGTGGGTGGGCCTCCAACATATAGTTGAAGGTAAGTATGAATCTATAACGATCCGGGAAAACATGTCAACAAAAAAATTGGAAATCCGGTGGCACCAACGGCCAGATGGGTATCAAAAAGCTGAAGCAAAACCACCCGTACATGATCCAAACGTTTGAAAATTATGTGTTTTTAACAAAAATTTTTCCCTGAAAATTTCTTTTAAACTGTATGGCACGTGTTGCCGGAATAGGAGGGAAACAGCGATCCGGGCATTTTTGCCTGCCCACGGAAATACCAGCCGAGGGCCATCGATTCCGCTGCAAAGGAGCCTGCAAAGGCGAGAACACCCAGCACGGCGCCGTTGATATCCGGGTATAAAAATGAAATGCCCCCGAAGGCCGCCAGCACTAGCAGCCGGATTCCCGCCGTTACTGCGATGAAACCGGTTTTGCGAATGGCCGATAAAATCCCCCGCAGCAGCGAAGAGGTCGCCCAGAAAATGGCGACAATATAAATAAGTTTTACGGCCGGCGTGCTGTAGCTGCTCAATTCAGGGGTTAATCCCATTAATCCGCATAGGACCCAGGTATTGAGTGGTGTATAAAACATAAAATAATTCAAGCCGATATAGAACAAAATCAAACAGAGGGTAAACTGAAGTATCGCCCGAAGATCCTCTCTTTTCTGCACCAATGCCTGGATGGCCTGAACCAGATTGCGAAGGGGAGAAAGGATGAGCCGTAAAAGACCGTAAACGACGCCGAAGGATGCAATCGCCACGTCAGGATTTGCCAGGTTTCCAAGAAAAAAATTGATAATGAACATCACCCCATTTTCGGAAATCTGAGTTATCATCAGCGGCCAGGAAAAACGCCAGAACTCGCGGTATGATGCCGGCCGTTCGTTATCCCGGCCCAGACGCCGGAAAAACGGCCGCGCGACAACGACCATGTAAACGGCTTCAACAATCATCCCCGATAGTGTGGCCAGGGCTCCGACAACGGCACCGTTGAACCAGAAGGAATAAAGGACCAGGAAAACGACCAGGCTGATCAGCCGGACGGCGGTTGCGTAGGTGATCCAGATCGTTTTTCGATTCCTCATCACAATGGCATAGCAAAAGTTCCGGATGAGAATCGGAAATGTCCACAGTCCCATAATAGCTGAAGCCAATCGGGCCTGTGAAACGACTTTTGAGCTGGCCCCCATCCATTCTTCAAAAACAATTTGTCCGATTGGGGTCAGCGCGGTTATTTCTATGACACCAAAGGGTACCAACACCATCAGACCAAAAAATCGGAATAACCGGTTGCAAGAAGTCCGGTCCGTAATAAAGCAAATACCGGCCTGGGTGCTGGTAAAGGTAATGCCGCCGGCTGTGGTATTGAACGCAAAGGCGATGCTGAAGGCAGCCAGTGCCTCGGTAGGGTTCTGCAGACGGGCCAGAAACGCATTGGTAATGGAGTGGGACAGCTGGACGAGTTCCATCATGAACAGGAGCGGCAGAAAAAAAAAGAAGATTATTTTCAGCGTCAGGTGTTCTTTCATTTATAACCGATTTAATGCTGCATTTGGGGGCATGCCCGGCAATCGATTGGCCGCAAATTTTAATATCCATGGATATATACAAAACAAAGCCGGGTTTATCAAGGAGCTTTATGGGTGTATCATGAATGCTATTTGACGAATTTTGCAGAAGAATTTCTGGAAGATGTTTGAAAATTCCAGATCAGGCCTAATGCGGGGCGGATGATTATTGTTCATTGCAAAAATTAAAAAAATTCGGTAATCAAAGCATATCGATTGACATAAGGACAGGAGACGACCCTGCACCCAAGGCACGGGGTAAAAAAAATTGAGAGGCTTTTTATGAAAACTGTCTGTGTACTGGGAAGCCCGAGACCCAACGGAAACAGTCATGCAATTGCCGGGTACTTCTGCGACAGGCTTAAAAGCATCGGCGCAGAGGTACAGTCGTTTAATCTGAACAAACTGAACTACCACGGCTGCCAGGCCTGCATGGTCTGCAAAACGAAACAGGACCGGTGCGTCCTCAAGGATGATCTGACCCCGGTGCTGGATGCCGTCCGCGAGGCCGACCTGCTGGTCATGGCAACGCCTGTTTATTTTGGAGACATTACCAGTCAGCTCAAAGGCTTTGTCGACCGGATGTATTCTTTTCTCAAACCGGATTACCGCACGAGTTCGGAAAAGAGCCGTCTGGCCGCCGGAAAAAAACTTGTCTTTATCCAGGTCCAGGCGCGTTCCGATGAAAGCAATTTTGCAGATATCTTCCCGCGCTACAGCGAGTTCTGGCACTGGTACGGGTTTAAAGAACGATTCCTGCTCCGCTCCTGGGACGTCAGAGAACCGGGAGAAATCACAAAAGACAAGGAGGTTTTCAAAAGAGCGGAAGAGATCGCAACCCACGTCATGTCAACCTCCTGTTAGCATAATGGGTTTTTATTTTTGATAACGCGGAGCCGCCCGGCAATTATCTTTTTATCTTGACATTAAAGGAAATCTTGTCTATCTTTCCACGAGTATTTCTACAGGATTTTGACACGCTGTTTGCTTTTACTAATTTCCACTTGGAGTCGGTAATGGAAACAGACCTGTGTAAAATTTACCCCCCTTCTAAACTTATTGCTCCGACAACTTATTTAGCCTCACAACACGCATTGCAATTCAGCGGTCCCCATCCTCTATACCTGTTGATGCAAAAAATTGGACGCTTTTCGAAGGTGTTAATGGATTATTTCGAAGGACCAAAACATTTAAAAAACCTGTATCTGCATAACTTCTCATTGGATCGACATACAATCTGCTTTCAGGATTATCATAAGGAAGCTCGATTTTAGATCGGTTATGTTTGCAATCCATCTGTTGCTGAACAGCAATATAGCAAAATTTCGCAAATAAATTTATGTCGCCGCTCATGTCATGTGGTCGTACGACTTAAAATTCAGTTGAGTAATAAAGCAAAATATCCGGATGGTTATGGTGATCCAACGCAAACTATAGGATAGGGATTTAGATTTTCTTTGATTAACCCAAATTTGAAGGGGGCGACTATGGTTTCAAAAATTAAAAAAATTGCATCAGTGGCGGTATTTCTTTTTATTATCCTAACGATAGCCCTTGTGAGCTATGGCTGGACCGCTCAGAAAGCGGTAAAATTTCCAACCAGGAATATCACTTTTATCGTTCCGGTTTCGCCCGGAGGTGGCATGGACATGTATGTACGGCTTATAGCTCCGTATTTGCAGAAATACCTACCCAACCAACCGCAAATCATTATCAAAAACATACCGGGAGCCGATAAAGCCGCCGGAACAAATGCATGTTTGAAGGCCGAACCGGATGGATACACCATTGTCGAGCTGTTAATCCCCGGACAGAACTTGGGGCAGATGCTGGGCTTGGCAAAATACGATCTCAATCAAGCCTCGTGGATTGGCGGACTGACAAAAATTCCGAACATATTAACGATTTCCGCCAAGCGGCCGGAACGGACTTTGAAGGAACTGCAACAGTCAAGTCAAACTGCTCCCCTTACCAGCGCCATATCCGGGTTGAATTCTCCAGCCGGTGCCGGGAGTATTATTGCCGCAGAAGTATTGGGATTAAAGACCAAATTTATCCCCCACAGCGGATCGGCACCTGCTGTTTTGGCTACCATCAGAGGAAGTTCCAGCTATGTCGTTCAAGGTTACCCCGTTTTGCAAAGTGGTATTGAAAATCAACAGCTGATTCCTCTTTGTGTCTATTCAGACTCTCGGTTTCCAGAGCTTCCTGACACTCCGACCATTGTAGAGTTAGGATACCCTGATTTGGTGACGCCCTTCGATATGTACTATTCGGTCGCAACAAGCCGCAATGTTCCGGACGAAACCCTATCGGTCTTGAGAGCAGCTTTTAAAAAGGCAGTCGAGGATCCAGGTTTTGATCAGGCCATGAAAAAATCCGGCAGTTATGCCTTTTACACATCGCCGGAAGGCATGGAAAAAGCATTAAAAAAATCAAACGAAATTTACTCAAAATATATGAATATTTTTGAAACACACAAATAGGTCTCTACTCCTATTCCTCTGAACGGAACTTTTTTGATATCGCCTTTCTTTTGACTTCACGCAAGGGAGGGGAACCAGTGACGACGTTTATAGAGGCTATAGCCAATGTGCAAGGTTATTTTGCTTGGCCGGGTCCTGCGCTGCTGATTGCAGGAGTGTTGATTGGCACGCTATTTGGGATCCTTCCGGGTTTAAGCGGCCCACAGGCCATTGTCCTTCTTTTGCCATTGACAATCGGGCTGGATCTGGGCAATGCGCTGGTGTTATTAATCGCCACGCAAGCAGGTACCTATTTTGCTGGTTCTTTAACGAGTATTCTTGTCGGAATTCCGGGTACCCCGGTAAATGCGGCTACGATCCTTGACGGTCACCCATTGGCGCGCCAGGGAAAAGCCGGTATGGCCATCGGTGCTTCAGGGACGGCTTCGGCATTAGGCGGTATTTTAGGTGCTGCTTTTCTTATGTTAATAATACCATTTGCCCAAAACTTACTGCTGGCATTTTCATATGAAGAATTTTTTGCGCTCGGCCTGCTGGGAATCAGCCTAATCAGTGTGTTGGGAGAAGATAAGGGCAAGGCCGCTATTGCAGCCTGCGCCGGCCTGTTGCTTGGAACCATTGGTTTTGATCCGCTGGTGACGCTTACACGATTCGGATTTGGCAGCGAGTACCTGTGGGATGGAATAAAAATTATACCGGCCTCGATCGGACTATTCGGGATAGCCGAGGCCATCGATCTGTTTCTCAAAAAGAAATCAGTGGCAGAGGTCGAAATCATTGGCGGCTTAAAGGGCGTATGGAAAGGAATCATTAGTGTTTTTCAACATTTCTCGGTTTTTTTGCGTGGCAGCCTGATTGGACTCGTTGTTGGAATCATTCCGGGAATTGGGGCTTCTGTTGCCCAATTTGTCGCTTATGCCGGGGCAAAAGCAGTTGCCAAGGACAAGGGTTCTTTTGGAAAAGGCGACATCCGCGGGGTTATTGGCCCGGAGGCTTCTAATAATGCAAAGGATGGCGGCGCTCTGGTTCCCACCTTGATCTTTGGTATACCGGGAAGTGTCGATACGGCCATCTTGCTGGGCGTATTTATGATCCATGGCGTGGCACCCGGCTTGAAAATGATGACACAGACCCCTGAAATACCGGCAGCGGTGGTTATGACCCTGGCGATCTCAAATATTGTCGCAGTTGTATTCGGTCTTTCTTTGGCGCCTCAAATTATCAAGATGACCAAAATCCCCGGAAGTGTCCTTGGGGCGCCGATTATGGCTTTCGCCATGCTCGGAGCCTATGCGGCTGAGGGTGTTTTTGGAGATGTGATTGTCACCTTTATTCTTGGGGTTCTGGGCTATTATATGAAAAGAAGTGGTTTCTCACGCGTATGCCTAATAATTGGGCTTTTGCTCGGAGAGGTTGTTGAGAGAAACTTTCGCCAGTCATTTATGATATCAGGAATCTCGGGATTTTTTGTCCGCCCCATATCATTATTCTTGTTGATAACGGTGGCTGTTACAATTTTCTGGCCAGCATTAAAATACTTTTATAGTAAAAGCAAAATAAGGGAAGTGCAAAAATACACCTCAGAAAAAACCTTTATTGAAATGCTGTTGAATGTTTTGTTTTTAGCATTCAGCACTTGTTTTTTTGTTGTTTCATTTTCCTATCGGTGGGAGGCGGGCGGATTATTTCCCCGTTTGGTATCAGCTATTACAATCGGACTGGTCATCTTTAGCTTCATAATGGCAAGAAGATCTATTAGAACAGACGGAAAAACCATATCCGGCACAAAGCCTGCTGATCAAAAAACGACTGAAATAAATGTATTTTGGGCTTTTTTATGGTTATTGACTCTGGTTATAGCATTAGGATATACAAATTATATCGTCGCCATTAGTATTTTTATTCTGTTGAGTTTAAAGTTATATGCCGGTCAAAATTGGATGAGATCGGTTATTATATCGACATCCGCAGGAGGATTTATATATCTTATATTTCAGGTACTCCTGCACACGGCCAACTTATAGTTTTATTCCTTGGAAAAGTTTAACGCGTTGGATCAAAGACATTCGGCTTTTGACGCGTTATCAGTAGATTGCGATAACCGAGGGGTACTGCGACGAAAAATCGGGAGACGCCCCGTTACCGGCGCCTTAAGCGAGCAAAGCCCTTTTGACCAGGGTTTTGGTGATCTCAACCTTGTATGCATTCATGCTCAGCGGGGCGGCATCCGCCACCGCTGCGTTTGCCGCAGTCTCGGCTGCGGCGGCATCGATGACCTTTCCTTTAAGCGCTTCCTCTGCTTTCGCAGCTCTTAAGGGTGATGGGGCTACCGCTCCAAGGACGATTCTGGCGTTTTTACAGATTCCGCGCTCAATTTCGATGATCGACGCCACACTGACAGTTGCAAAGTCTATTGTTTTTCTCGATCTGAACTTGATAAATGAATGCTTTGATCCGATAGCCGGCGGCCTGGGTACCTGAATCTCCGTCACGATCTCGTTTGCCTTGAGGACATTGCCCAGCGGTCGATAGAAGTTTTTGATCGGGATAATCCGCTCTTTCTCCGGCCCTTTGACTTTAACCGCAGCATCCAGGGCTGTCAGGGCAAAAGCGGTATCCGAGGGGCAGACCGCAAAACAGGCCTTGCCCCCGATGATGGCGTGGTAGCGATTGTCCCCTTCTATCGCAAAACACTCACGGCCGCCTTTCCGGTAGCAGAAATAGTCTCTACCCGTCAAAGGAGAACAGCGGTAGTACCAGCAACGAACATCCTGGCAGAGATTGCCGCCGATTGTCCCCATGTTGCGTATCTGGGGCGAGGCAACGGTTTTGGCCGCATCGGCCAGCAGACGATATCTCTTTCCGACGACGGGTGATTCGACGATATCGGCGAGCGTGGCCAGGGCTCCGATCTTGAGACCTTCGGCATCATCTTTAATGGTGTTGAGGCCGGGGATGGTCTTAATATTCACCAGAACCTCAGGATAGGTCGAAAGCACTTTATTCTTTAAAATTCCCAGACAGTCCGTTCCGCCCGCAATTATTTTCGATTTCTTCGATAATGCTGAAACGGCGTCATCGATTGTTTCAGCGTTGATGTGTTTAAAGGGTTTCATTTTACTTTACCCAATGCCTTCAGAACCTTATCCGGAGTTATCGGCAAGCTGTCAAATCGCTTTCCAATGGCGTTATACACCGCATGGGCGATGGCCGGAGCACCCGGTACAAGCGACCCTTCTCCGATGCCCTTCGCTCCGAAGACGGTGTTGGGATTGATGGGTTCCACCAAAATAGCCGTTGTCGGGGGGACGTCGAGGATGCTGGCAATCCTGTAATCCAGATAGGTGGGATTCAGCCCCTGGCCGTTTGTCGGATCATGAATAAATTCCTCGAGCAAGCCATACCCCAACCCCATCAGGGTTGATCCCAATAATTGATTTTCGGCCGTGTTGAGGTTAATGGCCCGACCGACGTCCTGGGCGGTAACGTATTTTAAAATTTCAACACCACCGGTCTCTGTATCCACAGCGACTTCCGTCATATGGCACATCCACGTTTTGGGGACCAGAGAGCCCTCCGGAACTTCCGGAGTCCACGGCACGTTCTCCCAGCGCGCATACCAGCCATACCCGTCGATCCGGCATCCGATAGGCTTGGAGTCAACCACCGCACTCGATCCCACATACTTGGCCGTCACGGTCTTAATTTCGATTTTCCTGGCGGGATCGGCTTTAAGGACAATCCACCCATCCCGTGCCTCAAGTTCGTCCGCTTCAGTCTTAAATTCTCTAGCAGCCAGTGCCAGCAGTTTTTTCTTGGCGTCCCTGGCGGCCAGCTGCACCGCACCGCCCATATTGCAGGTGTTTTGACTGTGGGCCGAAAAGGAAGCAAACAGAGCCGACTCGGTATCAGCCCGTATGACACGGACGTCTTCGTAGCAGACCCCCAGCTCCTCCGCGCAAATAGCCGCTTCGACAGTGTAAAGGCCCTGGCCGGTCTCATCGCCGGCGGTGAAAAGTTGAACCGAGCCGTCCTGGTTAACTTCCACAAGCGCTGCGGCCGGCGTAACACTGCCGCCGCCGCTGTGCACGCCGATTGCCATCCCGATGCCGTGCCGCCTTCCATCCGCAAGCGTTTTTTCTCCGGGCCGGTGCCACTTCTCTTTCCATCCTATCGCTTCGGCGGCTTTTCGGATGCAATCATCCAGGCCGTTGGGTGTTTGTTTCTGCGCCTCCCACCAGTCATCGGCGTCGGCGTGATTCTTCATGTAAAATTCAATATGATCCACCCCAAGCTTTTCGATCAGCCGGTCACACAATTGAGATATGGCATAATGCCCCTGGGCGGAACCGAAGCTCCGGAAGGATCCTGCTCCCGAAATATTGGTATACACGGCGTAGTTCTCATAATAGCAATTGGGACACTTCCATGTCCAATTCGGCGCTCGTCCGATATTCTTTGTTTCCGTAGCAGGCATCCGGTGGGCTATCCCGAAGTTCGCAACGGTCTTCATGTTGACCGCTGTGAGGGAACCGTCCTTTTTCGCGCCCATCTTCACAAGGTGATGGGTAATCGGTCGCGCCCAGTGATACTCCCACTCTCGCAGACCTTGAATTTTTACCGGTCGGCGTGATTTTCGGGCCAGCACTGCCGCCATCACGAGCACACGCAAATCCACATGTTTCCCGAAGCGACCGCCCGCATGATGGCAGATACCCCGCACTTTATTGATGGTCGTACCATAAACCTTGGACAGAATCGGCCACAGCCAGCCCACCATGCTGTCCGGATTTTCTTTTGTCCATGCCGTGCATACGCCCTCGGCATCCCAGGCAACGACAACCGTATCCGTTTCCAGAGGTGCATGCAGCATCACCTGGGTATGAAATTCCTCCTCGACAATTGCGTCTGCTTGTGCAAAGCCGTCGTCCAGGCTGCCTCCGGTTAGGTGCGTCTTGTCTATGACCAAAGAAGGTGTGCCGCGCTGTTTTGAATTCCAGACGTTCCACGTCCAAGGCGGCTTCTGAACGGGCGCTTCCGGCTGCATGGACTCTTTTGCGTCAAATACAGCCGGCAAAACCTCGTAGGTCACATCAATCAATTCCAAGGCGCTTTCAGCGGATTCCCTGTTTTCCGCTGCAACCGCGGCCACATAGTCGCCTACAAAGTACAGCGTTTTATCAAAAATATTTAAGGGCGCCGTATTGGGCGCCAAGGTCGCATCCGGGAAGTCTTTCAGGTCTTCGTAAGTAATTACCGCTTTTACACCCGGCAGGGCCTTGGCTTTGGCGGTGTCTATGCGCAAGATGGTTGCATGCGGGTGCGGGCTGCAAAGGATCATGCCGCAAAGCATTCCCGGCAAATAAATATCCTGGGTAAATTTTGCGCGCCCGGTGACAAGATCGACTGCACCCACCCGCGGCAAACGCTTTCCAATGACGGAAAATTTCTCCGGCATGCGTTTCACCCTCCCTTAACCGCTTTTGCTGCAGCCAATACCGATTTGACTATTTTATCATATGAGCCGCAGCGGCATAAATTTCCGGACAAGGATTCTTTGATTTGCTGCACCGTGGGATCAGGGGTCTTTTCAAGAAGGGTTTTGGCCTGCAGGATCATGCCCGGCGTACAGAAACCGCACTGCAACCCATCGTGTTCGATGAACGCTTTTTGAACAGGGTGCAGTTTCCCAACGAGGGGATCCCCTACCCCTTCAATGGTTGTAATCTCTTTGCCGTCACATTCGACCGTAAGTGTCATGCATGCCAAAATGGGCTTTTCATTCATAATGACCGTACATGCCCCGCATTCACCCAGATCACATCCTACTTTCGTTCCCGTAAGCCCCAAGGTTTCCCTTAGCGTACGAGCCAGCGTATGCCAGGGCTGTAGCTGAATACCGATGGTCAGCTCAACCGGTTCTCCGTTTACATTAAGCCTAACAGCGGACTTTTTCTTTTTTTCTTTTTTTTCGATCATATGTACCACTTTAATCTATTTTTATCGCAACACCTCACTAACGGTATAGACGAATTATCAACAAATGAACGTTATGTATAGATAATTAAACATTGCTTTACGAACGGATACAGCCCCAGTGTCATATCGAAATCCTAAGGTCAATTAAAATTAAATGTCAACCTTTTTTATTAAACGGAACCGCTCTGTCCTTTCAAAATTCAAAAGCAGCGGCGGCAGTATAGACCCCTCTACACAATCAAACGACCGCCTCTCCGGTCTTTGCTGAAACAGACCAGGGCGCGGCCTGTTTAAACCGGATATAGAGCCTCCGGCCGAGCACCAGTGATTCCGCCAAAAAAGCGGTGCTCATGGCGGTAACGCCGACGACGGTACCGTTTAAATCGGGCCACAACAACGTCGCGCCGCCCACCATCGCGATGACAACCAGGCGAATCAGCGCCGTCACTGCGATGGCGAATGTCGAACGAACAGCCGAAAGCATCCCGCGGAACAACGATGAAAATGCCCAGAAAATCGCAACCAGAAAAGCCAATCTGAGCCCCGGGGTGACATAATCGCGCAGTTCTACCGTCAATCCCATAACCCCATCCAGAACCGGGACCCGCGCCGGGGTGTAAAACAACACGAAGATTATTCCGGCGAAGATCAGCTGCAACCAGGCCGTAAACTTCAGCAGCACCGCCAGGTCCTCCCGGCGGCGCAACAGCGTCTGCGCCGTCTGAACCAGGCTTTTCAGGGGAGCTAAAATCGCCCTGACAATCGCATAGGTCACTCCGAAGCCTGCAATGGCAAGGTCCGGATTTAGAAGCTGGCCAAGAAATATGTTGATGATAAACGCAACGCCGTTTTCAGTAATCTGGGCAACCATCAACGGCCAGGAAAAACGCCACATATCCCGATATGGCACCGGCACCCCGTTATTTCGCGGAAGTTTTAAATAAAAAGAGTGGGTTGCGACAGCCATGAATACCGCTTCGGTTGCCATACAGGATACCAGGGCCGCGCTCCCGATGGCCGCGCCCTTGAGCCAGAAGGGATATATCAACAGAAAAACAATGAGCGACATGAGCCTGACAACGGTGGCGTAAGTAATCAGAATAGTCCGTTTCTTGATGAATGCCAGGGAAAAGGCCATATTTCTCATCAGAATCGGATAAATCAAGAGCGCCAGTATCGCGGAAGCGGTTTTGGCCTCTGAAATGACTTCCTCGCTGGCGCCGATCCATCCGCCAAAAACGATATCCCCCATCCGCGTCAAGGCGACGGTCTGAAGCAACACAAAAGGAAAAGACGCAATCACGGCATAAAATTTGATCAGGCGCCAGAATGAGCTGCGATCCGCAATGAAAGAGATCCCTGCCTGGATGGCGCTCTGATTCACGCTGCTGACCATGTTGTTGAGGGTATAGGCAATACTGAACGCCGCCAGTACCAACAACGGATCGGATAGGCGGGCGAGAAAGGCCTGGATCAACGAGTGTGAGATCTGGTGCAGTTCCATCATGAGAATCAGCGGCAGAAAAAAGATGGCGACTGCTTTAACGGTAAGTTGTTTACGCATGAAAAATTCCGCTTCCTTACGGTCTCCCATATTGATCACGTCAACAATCAGGTGTAGAACAGAGCAAGCAAGACTGTTTGATTTTTTTTGTAAACATAAGCCATCGCACCTTGAATGTCCAGAATTTTCAGGCATCGGGAAGGGGAAAGGCCGGATGGCAAAAAGAATGGAACTGAACTCAGCGTGATAAGAAAGGAGCTGAAATGACAACAAAATTATTTTCCCGTTTTTGTTTAAGACGCTTAGAATTCAAAAACCGTATTTTTCTATCCCCTATGTGTCAATACTCCAGCAGCGACGGGCTGCCGACGGATTGGCATATGGTCCACCTGGGCAGCCATGCGGTCGGCGGCGTTTCGCTGGTTCTGACCGAAGCCGCCGCGGTTTCGCCCCAGGGGCGCATCTCGCCGAATGACCTCGGAATCTGGTCCGATGCTCACGCCCAGGCACTAAAGCGGATTACGGATTTTATTGCGGAGCAGGAAGCTGTTGCGGGCATCCAGCTGGCACATGCCGGCTGGAAAGCCTCTAGCGATGTTCCCTGGCGCGGCGGCAGGCCGGTTCCCGCCGGTAAAGGCGGCTGGCAGCCGCTGGCGCCCAGTCCGCTTTCCTTTGACAACTCTTCGCCTCTGCCAAGGGAGATGACAAATCGGGACATAGACGCAACGGTCTCGCAGTTCGCGGCTGCAGCCCGGCGCAGCCTTGAGGCGGGTTTTAAAGTGATCGAACTCCATATGGCGCACGGATACCTGCTGCATGAATTTTTGTCCCCCCTCTCCAATCAGCGCAGGGATGATTATGGCGGCAGCCTGGAAAACCGGATGCGCCTGCCCCTGCGGGTAGCCGAAACCGTCCGGAAAGTCTGGCCTGCGGAACTGCCCCTTTTTGTCCGGATTTCTTGCACCGATTGGATTGAGGGGGGCTGGGACCCGGCCCAGTCTATTGAATTTTCCGCCCGGCTGAAAACCATCGGTGTCGACCTGATCGACTGCTCCAGTGGCGGCTTGGTTCCTTCGGCCGTCATCCCGGCCGGACCCGGATATCAGACTCCATTCGCGACGCAGATCCGGACCAAAGCCAAAATCGCCACCGGCGCCGTGGGACTCATAACAAACCCGGTTCAGGCCGAACAAATCATTTCAACCGGCCAGGCCGACGCGGTGATACTCGGACGCGAACTGCTGCGAAACCCCTACTGGCCTCTCTATGCCGCAAAGATTCTTAATGTTGATATCCCCTGGCCGTCGCAATACCTGCGAGCGAAACCTTGAAGGGCGAGGAAACGGCTAAAAATCAGCCGGCCGTTTCCTCTATCTTTTTTCTTCCGGTTTAAGGCTCTCTGAGTTTCGCCATTTTGGACCCTTTTAAAATGAATCCGGATGTTTTTAGAAAATCGTTCCTTGACAACCGCAGGAACCGTAAATATATTTCTAAACATAGTTCTAACCGATGTGAAAATAATGTAAAAATAATGCTTGCCAAGCCGATAAATATGGTATAGACAGCGGTTCAACGATTTTATTCGACCTGAATAGGAATCCAACCGACCTCCGCGTCAAGCGGTATTTAATACCTGGTTTATTTCCCTTTTTTCGCGTTTGAATAACGTAAATCTCAGTATTTACAGCAGGCTGTGAAAATACGAGGGACGCACAAAGACCTCTGCGAACCGGTCCGGCGATGGCTAAACGCAGGGTGCGGCCGGTTAGGATGAATCAACTGATAAAAAAATAAGAAAAATAAGAAGGATGAAAAGTTTAATGGAAAAATCGAAATTAAAACAAATTGAAGCGAAATTGTTCCAACTGCTGGCACAGTTCGATCAGGGCAACAACCAGAAGACCCCCGCCCCAAAGACAGCCGGTGATGTAAGAGTCATCCGTCGCCGCAAGGGCAATCCCGACGTGCATATCTCCCGGGAAACCGGGGAACTCTGTTAAGATATTGAAGGATTCAATTTGGCATTACCGCCGAAATATATTCCCATTGAAATAGGTTTCATGCGGATGGATGGACAACCGCCCCCCCAATAGAAGGTCTGAAGATACCGAACCGGTCATGCTAATTTTATATAAACATATCCGCCGGTCCGGTATCCGAACAGCCGCAAAACCGGGTTGTAGCGGCTGAAAATACCCTTGCAGAAGGTATCGAAAGAAATCTTGTAAGGTCTATCCTGGTCCGGGTCCACGTCCAGAATGGTGACATCTTGCGTGGATACATCAAACCCGCCGACCGGTGAAATATGGGGGATATTCAAGGTCCTGACAAACGTTCCCTGGCCGAAGTGGGCAATGATCACGCCGTCGCCCTTTGTTTCAAAATCGACCAGTCGGCCGCGCAGTTTTTGTCTGTCATTTTCCGCCAATGCGGCGTCCTGCACCCCCGGGACCGTTTCAATATCTTTATAGGCGATGTGGTAACTATCAAGGCTGCTTTTGGCGATCTCTCCCAAAAGCAGCAGCGGAAGCCCCCTCCTGCCGTTATGACCCTGGGGACTCATCCTTTCCTTCCAGTATCCGGTTCGAACCGTTTGGAGAATATCCATCTGGGTGATGGGGCGGGACCGGTCCCCCTGAAGCTCCCGGATGGCATTGACGACCGAGACAACGCTGGCCACCGAGCAGGACGCTCCATGGTACTGCTTGACATGGTGCCGGAAGAGTGCTGCCTTCAGCGGATGGTCGTCGCTTCGAACCGGCTCCTTGAGGTAGCTGGCCCCGCCGGGGCCAAAGGCGCCGGTGCCGGTAATTCTATGAAAAAAGTACGACCCGTAGAGACAACCGTGTATGATGGTTCTGCGAAGTTTCATGTCGTTTCGTTCCTGACGCAGCGGCTTCATTTTTTTTAATATGGCTGCGGTTATCATAAAAATTTCCATTTCTATTGATCCATCCGGAGATCTTCCGACTGAATATCATCCGGCAACATGTTATTTTCTGATATCACACATACACCAATTGTTAAATTGTAATGCACAAATTTTTTTATTTCAAAATAGTCGGCTGATGGTGTCCCCTTTACTTTTCCGGCCATTGCCGCTATAAGTAGAACCAATCATGAACAACTATCTGGTCCCGGGTCCCGATCCGTCGGGGAAGACTTTTTTTATGAAAAGAGCGGATACCCGGATGCGGATTTCATCTTCCGCAAAGGACAGGTGAGACCGGACCATTAAGGAGACTCCATGGGAAGTCAGCATAACCCGTCCGCCGCAGCCCTTTCTCCGATCATGTGCCGGGGGGTGCGCGGCGCAACCACCGTTGCGGAAAATACCCGGGACGCCATTCTGGAAGCCACTCGTGAAATGCTCTACATTATCATTCGCGCCAACCATATCCGCCCCGAAGATGTGGCCAGCGCCTATTTCACGACTACCGTCGATCTGGTTGCAACCTACCCGGCCATGGCAGCCCGACAACTCGGCTGGTATGATGTTGCCCTGATGTGCGGGCATGAGATGCAGGTTCCCGACGGCCTTGCCCGCTGCATCCGGGTGTTGATCCACTGGAACACCGCCCGCACCGCCAGAGAAATCATTCACGTCTATCTGCGCGACGCTAAAAATCTGCGTCCGGATCGTATCACCTTGCCGGAAATCCATGAAAAAGAGCTTGAAAGCATGATCAGGGATTTCGACATGCGGTCGCTGACCTTTGATGCGGACGGCTTAAAAAAAGATGACATTGCAAATACTGATGTAAAATAGTCATGTCCAGACTGAAATGTTTTGAAGATTTGTTACGAATGGTTCCTCCCTATAATCCGAGGAGTATTTTAACTTGAAAGACCGCTGGGACATAAGCCGTCAAATCGGCGTCGGGCCCCTGCCGGAAACGATTGTTTCACCCATCGACAGGGCTGAAATGGTACGGGTGCCCAAAGGCTCCTTTACGCAAGGTATATCAGAAGAAGAGCTGGTGCAGATTACCCTCCTGGATGAGCGCATTAATCCTTTATACGCAACCGAGGTTCCCGCCCTCAGCGTCTATCTCGAAGACTATTTCATCGACAGGTACCCGGTGACGAACTACCAGTATCGCCGGTTCATTCAAGACACCGGGCATCGAAAACCGCTGCTGTTAAATGATCCGGACTGGAACCAGCCGATGCAGCCGGTGGTCTTTGTCGGATGGGATGACGCCAGGGCGTATGCCGTATGGGCCGGAAAATCCCTGCCGACCGAATCCCATTGGGAAAAAGCCGCCCGGGGGACCGATCGCCGCTTCTGGGCATGGGGGCACGAATTCTACCCGGACTGCTGCAATTATAAAGGCTATGGACTGGGACGCACCTCCGAGATCGGTCTTTTCGACAAGGGCATGAGTCCCTATGGCTGCTACGACATGTGCGGCAATGTCTGGGAAATGTGCGAAGGCAGCTGGCTGGAAGGGCGCCTGCCCATGCGGGGTGGCTGCTTTCTGGGTTCACCGGTGTCTGTGCGGGTCACACGCCGCTGGACCCCGGAGGATACCGTCACCGGCGCCCACTGGCTGGGGTTCCGCTGCATAAAAATAATCCCTTTGGCAGCCGGTTCCTCCTGATCTCGGAATAAGACCGGATACGGGACGCTGAACCTATGGTCTCTATCGCCGAAAGCGTTTCAGCCGCCGTCGCAGACGCAGAAAGGAAAAAAACGATGGATCTTGCATTACGGGGTAAAGCCGTTTTAGTCACCGGCGGCAGCCGGGGCATCGGCCGCCAGATCGCCTTCGCCTTTGCCGAAGAGGGAGCTGACGTGGCCATTTGTGCACGCAACGAAAAAAAACTGACCCAGACAGGCAGGGAGCTCAGCGCTCTGGGCGGCCGCACCCGGACCATCGTGGCGGATTTGTTTCAGGAAGCGGACTGCCGGCGCGCCGTCGATCAGACCGCCCAGGCCTTCGGGCGGCTGGATGTTCTGGTCAACAATGCCTCCACCAATGTGTCCGGCTCTCTGCTGACGGCCGGGGATGACACCCTGATGGAACGGATCATGGGCAAAACCCTTGCCTCCATGCGCTGCGCCCGGGCGGCGATTCCCCACCTGCAAAGGGCCGGCGGCGGGCGGATCATCTGCATCGGAGGGCTAGCCGCGCGCAATCCCGGCAAAACCAGCCTCCCCTCCGGGCTGGGAAATTCATCCCTGGCAAACTTTGTCAAATTCCTCAGCGACGAGGTCGCCGCCGACGGGATCCTGGTCAATGTCGTTCACCCGTCTTTTTGCAAAACAGACCGGTTTCCCGCCCGCGTCGCCGCCCGGGCCCAGGAACGCGGTATCAGCACAGCAGAGGCTGAAAGCTCCTTTACGGCCATGTTTCCCATCGGCCGCATCGTCGAACCGGCCGACATCGCGCCGCTGGTGCTCTTTCTGGCCTCGCCGCATGCCGGCGCCATCACCGGCCAGAGCATCGCCGTGGACGGCGGCATGAGCCGCTCCGTCAGCTACTGACGTTAAGGCCGCCACATGCGCGGGAAGCTGGCGGGATACTATCAATGACAGGGCCTACAACAGTGACCGATCCGGAATTACTTGTAAAATACCACAACCAGGCGGAAATGCTCGCCAACAGGGTAAAAAAACGTTATGCCCACCTGCACAAGCGTTTTGTCAGAGAAAACATTGACGTTTTCCGGCTCTACGACGGGGATATTCCTGAAATCCGGGCGGCCGTCGATTGGTATGCCGGGCATCTGGTCTTATCGGAATACATGCGCAGGCAGTCGACGCCGGAGTGGCTGCCGCTGATGGGGAGCGCCGTTGCTGCAGCTTTGGGGGTAGCTTTGGAAAATGTTCACCTGAAAGAAAGACACGCGGGATATCAGGACGGAAACAGGTACGAACGGCTTGCCAACACCGATAAAAAGATCGTTGTATCCGAAAGGGACCTGCGGTTCAGCGTCAATCTTGATGATTACGTAGATACCGGACTCTTTTCCGACCACCGCAATACCCGCCGGATGGTCAGGGAGGCGGCCGCCGGTAAAGATTTCCTGAACCTTTACTGCTACACGGGAACCTTCACCTGCTACGCTGCCAAAGGCGGCGCCCGCTCGACGGTCTCCGTCGACCGATCGGAAACGGCCCTCCGGTGGGTTAAAGAGAATATGGATCTAAACGCGATCCCGGAAACAGGAAACGCCCTGATCCGGTTGCATACCCATGATTTTATAGAAAAAGCCAAACGCCAAAACCAGTCCTTTGATCTTGCGATGGTTGATCCGCCGTCCTTTTCAACCAGCCGAAACAGAAGCCACGCTTTTGACATCGCCAAAGACCACCCGGACCTGTTGATGGCCGTGGGTGAGCTGATGCGGGCCGGCGCTACGATCTTTTTCTCCACAAATCACCAGAATTTCAAACCGCATCTGGGCCGGTTAAAAATAACGGCGGCAAAGGAAATCACCGCCCTGACGATACCTGAAGACTATGTCAGCAAGAAGAAAAAGATTCACCGCTGCTGGAAAATCACGGTTTGATAAATTTCAGAGTGAAAGCAATTTACAGCTATATGGAAGAAGCGTGCTGTCCGTGCTGCCCGGAGCGTTCTTTCGCAGAGCAGTTTGATCAACAACACCGGATGTGAGCGGATGCCCACAGGCCTGCGCCCATGGTCATCCGCTGGTTTGGGTTGATATGTTTCTTAAATCTTCTACCGGCCGCCGGTTCCGCGGCCAAATACGTCGCGACCCGCCAGGGGGTTATAGAGCTTCGTGATGGCAAATTTCATCACGTCACTGCTTTTCATATCGGTGATAATCTTCCATAGGATCTCTTCCCCCTTTTCCGGAAGCACGCAGGCGTTTGATGCGTCAAAGGTCAATCCTTCATACCCCTTGACCAGTTTTTTCTGGTCCTTTGAGGTCATCCCCACCTGAAGCGCCTGATTGCCGTCGATCGTCTTGACCTCCCCGGCCAGTCCCGCTTCCTGAAGCTGTTTGAGCTTGTCGTCGTTGAGAAAGATGTTAATGTAAGCGTCGGCCATTTTTGTCACCTCCAAATTTATTAGGAATTTTATTAATAAACCTTATCTTTAATCTAAACGCGTCTTCTATAAAGCATTTTCATGGCCGATGTCAAAGAAAAATTTGACAAATCGTTCCAACTTCGCTATGCAGCATTAAAAGATCTTCAGAAAATCATTTGGTTGCAGCAATGCGGTTTCCGGACAGGCGACTGAGTAAACCCATTTGTTTATATGCCGGATGAATCATTTCTCTTTCTGATCACAATCCATAATGCGGCGTATGAGCTCAGCCGGTATTTTTTCCACCTTTAAAATCTAATCTGAATTTCAACTTTTCATTGCCAATTCAATAAGATCAACCATTAAAACACAGGAGGTTTGTTATGAAAAAGCTGTTACAGGTGCTGGCAATGGCAATAACCATAACTATTATCACAGTTCCAAGTGCTTTCAGTGTCGATTTTTCGGGTAAAACCATTGAATGGATTATCCCTTTTGATGTCGGCGGCGGCAGCGATGTCTGGGCCAGGCTCTATTCTCCGTTTCTTCATAAATACTTGCGGGGAAATCCGGTTGTGGCTATAAAAAATATGCCGGGAGGGGGGAGCATCACCGGCGGCAATCATTTTGCTTCACGGGCAAGGCCGGACGGACTGACCGCCTTCGGCTCATCCGGGTCCACCCTTTTTCCCTACCTGCTGGAAAATCCCAGGGTCAAATATGACTTTGCCAAGTATCCCATCGTGTTTGCCTCCCCGGTCGGCGGCATGGCTTACATCAATCCCAAATTCGGCGTAAAATCGGTCTCCGGTCTCAAGGGCTTCAAGAAACAACTGGCCTATGCCTCCCAGGGCGCCACCTCACTTGACATCGTTCCGCTCCTGGCCTTTGACGTTCTGGGCCTTAACGTCAAGGCCATATTCGGTTACAAGGGACGCGGTCCCGGGCGGGTAGCTTTTGAGCAGGGCGAAGTCACCATCGATTATCAGACCTCGCCGGCTTATATCAAAAACGTGCGGCCCCTCGTTAAACAAGGCCAGGCCGTTCCCCTCCTGTCCTGGGGCATGACCGACAAAGACGGCAATATGGTTCGCGACCCGGAGGAACCCGAGCTTCCCAGCCTGCTGGAAGCCTATGAAATCATGTACGGCAGAAAACCGCGAGGTCCCGCCTGGAATGCCTGGAAAGCTTTTTTTATCGCCGGATTTGCCGCCCAAAAGGCCATGTGGCTGCCGGAAAAAACACCCGACGACATTGTCGCCGCCTATGTTAAGGCTGCTGAAAAAACCGTTGCCGACAAGGAATTTCAGAAAGTTGCGAAAGCCAGTCTGGGCGGATATACGCAAATGGTCGGTCCGGCAGCCCGCAAGACTTTTAGCCAGGTTCTGCAGGTTCCCAAAAAGGACAGGGAATGGTTGATCAACTGGCTAAAAACCAAATATGACGTCACCATAAAGTAACCAACGCATCTGCCCGGAGCGGCTGTACCGAAAATCAGCATCCCGGCTTGAGCTCTGTAAACCGGGGCTTAAGCCGGATTTCGAAAAAATAGGCAAACCATGGAACTATTCTTTCAAACCCTGGCAGTGGTGCTGTCTCCGTCTCACTTTGTCATGCTGATTGCCGGCGTGTTGATGGGACTGGCCATCGGCATTCTTCCCGGTCTGGGAGGCATCACCGGCATGACCATACTCCTGCCGGTCATTTACGGCATGGAAGTTCACAGCGCCTTTGCCCTGCTTATCGGCATGGTAGCGGTTATTCCGACTTCGGACACCTTCCCGTCGGTCATGATGGGAATTCCCGGCTCCTCGGCTTCCCAGGCCACCATTCTGGACGGCTACCCGCTGGCCAAAAAGGGAGAGGCGGCACGGGCGCTGGGCGCAGCCTTTACCGCCTCTCTGATCGGCGGGCTTTTCGGCGCCGCGGTTTTAACCGCCATCATTCCGATTGCGCGGCCGATCGTTCTGCTCTTCGCATCCCCGGAACTTTTCATGCTGGCGCTGTTGGGCATTTCCATGGTAGGGGTCCTTTCCGGCCAACAGCCTATCAAGGGGTTTATCGCCGCCGGCATCGGTTTGATGCTGGGAGCGCTGGGGGATGCACCGGCGGTGCCCGAATACCGCTACGCGTTCGGCATTGACTATCTGATGGACGGCGTTCCCCTGGTCATTGTCGGTCTGGGGCTTTTTGCGGTTCCGGAAATCACCGATCTGCTTATCAAAGGCCGGTCCATATCGAGAGTCGCCACCCTCGGCAAAGGCTGGCTCGACGGTGTAAAGGATACCCTCAGCCATAAATTCATCGTCCTGCGATGCAGCATCATCGGTGTGATCGTGGGCTTTCTGCCGGGCCTGGGCGGTTCGGTGGTGGACTGGATTGCTTACGGACATGTCGTTCAAACGACCAAAGACCGGGAAAATTTCGGTAAAGGCGACATTCGCGGCGTAATTGCGCCGGAAAGCGCCAATAACGCCAAAGAAGGCGGCGGGCTTATCCCCACATTTCTTTTTGGCATTCCCGGCTCCGGTTCCATGGCCGTTTTTTTGGGCGGCCTCCTGATTCTGGGCATCGAACCGGGCCCTGCCATGGTCGGCGAGCATGTGGATCTTATTTATACCGCCATCTGGAGCCTGGCCTTGGCGAACATTTTCGGTGCAGGCATCAGCATTTTTCTATCCAAACCGATTACGCGTCTGACGCTTATTCCGTTCAGCTACCTGGCGCCCTTTATGGTCCTGATCATCACTTTCGCGTCTTATCAGGCCAGTCGGAACTGGGGCGACCTGTTTGCACTCCTGCTCATGGGTCTACTGGGCTGGATTATGAAACAATACGGCTGGCCCCGCCCGGCAGCGTTGATCGGATTTGTCCTGTCGGACAACCTTGAGACCTACCTGTTCATTTCCGTCCAGCGCTACGGTTTTGGCTGGATGGTCCGGCCCGGGGTAATCGCCCTGGCGCTGATCATACTGGTTTCGGTCGCCATGGGAGTTTTTTATCAGAAAAAAAAGCCTTCCGACTCACGAGAAAAATATGAAAAGATTCTTAGCTAACTTCAACCTTATTTTTTCTGCCTGCCTGCTGGTGGTATTTGCCTATGGCGCTTATGAGTCACTTTCCTACATGTATCTGGCAAAGATATTTCCTTTGGCCATCAGCATCGTTATGTTTATCGCAGCCCTTATCAACCTCATTCGTGGGCTCAGAGAAACTCTAACGGCTTCACTCCTTACGGTAAAAAGCGGCGGCAACCGCGCCGATCTCGAAGCTCAGTGGGATATCCCGATGACGGACGTCTGGTCCAAGCTGCTGGTTTATCTGGCCGGCATCTTAATTCTCTACTTTTTTATTTGGATCATCGGATATCCCCTCAGCATTACGCTATTTATTATTCTTTTTTATCGCCATGTCACCGGAACAGGCTGGATCGGTGCGTTGATTGCCGGAGCGTCGGGTATGGGATTTCTGGCGCTGGTCTCAAAATTACTGACCATGGACTGGCCCGAGGGCCTGATTCAACTGCCATGGCCGTTTGGCTGAAGGGCAGGCACACAGATTCTATATTTTCTTCAGATTACTTTAAAGCTGCAGATCCAGCCGCGGTCTGAATTTTGAAACGTCTGTTCAATGTTTCGGGCATGGTGATAAGCAGCGGCATCCGTATCAGCAGGTCGAGGGCGATAAAGGTCATAAATACGTATTGGGGTCCGATTTTATCCCAGATCAGACCGGCCAGGAACGCCATCGCCGCATTAAACAGCATCCGGAAACAGCGCGTGATCCCCAGCCACCGTCCCATCTGTTCGGCCGGCACCAGCTCCCTTTCCATGGCGCTGGCAACCGGTCCGCCGATCCAGTAAAACCCCTGCAGGGTACCGGCGATGACCAGCCAGACCGGGCCTGTTGCCAGCACCAGTATGGCGTTGGAAGTCCAGAAAAGCGGGATGGTCAGATACAGAACCCGCTTGCGGCCGATCCGGTCGGCCAGGCGTCCCAGTGGAATGGCGAGAATGATGGATGCCAGAGAAGCGCCGGTAACCATGGCGGCCAGAATAAACCCGTCGGCCCCTTTGGCTTCGTTGGCAAAAACCTGGGAAAACGGAAAAACCATACCGAGCGGCAGATTGCCAAGCGAGGCAATGACGAGCCATCGCTTCAAATAACGGCCTTCCCTGATAATGCCGTAAAGATCGCTGAAAATGTTTTGCGGCGCTCTGATGGCATGGTTCCACTTCCGGTTTGAAAGCTGTGTATAGACCAGAAACAAACTGCCGATACTGATCGCCAGGGCGACAAAAAATAACGGCCGGATGCCGTTCAGGCTGACCCCGCCGAAGGCCGTTACCATCCACGCCGCCAGCATGGGGCCGGCCATCCCCAGCAGCCCGGCGGCAACGGTCTCGCAAATCATCATGCCGGTAGCCCTGTCCTGGTTCGGCAGGCAGTTTCCGCAAACCGTCGCGCAGCTCTGGGTGCTGACCGAGAATCCCAACCAGTAAGCGATCATGGCGATAATGGTAATCATCCAGCCGGTCGCCGCTCCATAGATCAGATATGAAGCCCCCAGCATGCTGATGCCGGCAAGATAGATCTTTTTAGGACCCGTCCGGTCGATAAGCCAGCCCACCAGCGGGCTGACGGCGCCGGCAAACACCATGCCGATGCTGTTTACCATCCCCAGCTGCGTGGCCGTAGCGCCCAGGGCCACGATATAAATGGACAGGTAAGGGAAAACCATCTGGTAGGCAAGCTTGTCCAGAGATGTCCGCCCAACCGTGACTTTCCAGTCGCGTTGCTGACGGTTCAGGAAATGAAGCGCCGCTGAAAAAGAACCCAAATTCGACTTAGTAGCATGATTGATTCCGCTATTCATCCGGTCTTACCTGTCTTTTGTTTTTTGGGTTTGTAAATTCATGCACGTATTTGCAGATTTGAATCAAATATGCGGGATACCTATTCAAAACGCCGGGTAAAGTCAAGGGGTATTACAAACGGCCCCCTGCCGCTGAACCGTCTGGATGATTCTCGCAAGATGCTTAAGTTTCAATATAAATTTTCGTTTGTGGCAGCAGGGTCGTTATGCCTGGCGGCCCGGTTATTCGACCCCCGTTCATCCGGACTGGGTTTGGGTGCCGGCCCGCTATAACTGGACGCCGCGCGGATATATCTATGTAAGCGGGTACTGGGATAATGGGGGATAATGGGGACATTCTATGTTTTTAAGCCTTTGTCCGGTATCAGATCAGGATAATGGGGGATAATGGGGACGTCTATGTTTTTAACCCTTTGGGATAATGGGGACGTCTATGTTTTTAACCCTTCGTCCGGTATCAGATCAAACTCGTTTTCTTTTTCTATTTGTTCACCCCGTTTCGACAATCGGCTCGCCGCCGGTTGACC
>ENA-OSEO01002273-OSEO01002273.1-sediment-metagenome-genome-assembly--contig:-NODE-2273-length-28150-cov-7.792755_pt1 | contig 28150 bp, 27 predicted proteins | sample MGYA00237883_ERZ534232 | MGnify/ENA metagenome assembly ERZ534232
GGAACCATCCACCATACCGGCCCTAAAAAGTGTTTAATATATTTCGCACCGTGATATTTAATACCGATAACGTGGGTGAACAGGACAACAACAAGCGCACATGAAAGGGTTGTGTTCAGATTTGCGGTTGGTGGAAAGAATCCAGGCAAAAGTCCCATGATGTTGCAGGTAAAAATATAGATAAAAATCGTGGCAAGAAGCGGGAAAAGCCATCGTCCTTCTTCCCCGGTAATGTCAATGGTGAATTCTTCGAGTCCTGAGATAATAATCTCCAAAACATTTTGTATTTTCGAAGGAACCAGGTTGACAGTTTTTGCGCCGGCGATTCCCAGTACAACCAGTATGATCATCACCACCCAGGAATAGATGATGTGAGGATTCGCATGGGCAAAATGTCCAAGACCGAACATTTCAAACAGCTTTACAAAAAATAGATAGGGATGTTCCACCTTAAGTTGCCTCCTTGAAAATATAATTGGTTAATTCGCGCACAGTGGCAAGCGTGATACTGGCCACCACCACCGAAAGTCCGATAAAAAGCCCCAAAGGGTCAACAAAATGCTCTGATATGAGAACAAATATGATGAGGCCGCTGACGATGAAGCGAATATAATATTTGCCCAATATTGCCTGGATGGACGCCAGATGGGGAGGGGTAAAAGCCTTTTTGAGTGTCCGGTACAACAGATGAAAGTTGATCGTGACGATGAGACCCCCAAAAATAATTCCCCTGGCAAAATCAGACGGCATAAACAAGAGCCCGATCATGCTGGCAAAAGAAAACAGGATCCAATTTGTCCGCATTACAAATTTAAAAAGACGCTGTTGAATTTCCACAGTTAAGATATCCGCTATAATTTTCGGCTCTTTTTTATTGCAATTCCGATGTTTCTGTATCCCGCGGCGATCCCAAGTCCAAGGCAGATCAGTGTAAACCAGGGTGTTGTGTTAAATACTTTTCTGTCAAGGTAGACGCCTATGGCCAAACCGATAAAGATGGAAAGCGCCACTGACAAACCGATACTGCTGTAATATGCCAGTTCCTTTATGGCACGTCTGGTTTCCCTCTTCATGAAAAAGAACACCTTCTTGGGCAATAAAAGGCCTGCCAAAAATGAGATTAATTAAGGACGCTGTGCATCTAACATATGAATTTTCGCAAGTCAATGCAAAAAGTGCTAAAATTTCAAGATCTGGATAAAAATTGATTCTATAATTTAATGATGCTTGCATCAAAAACCGGACCATCCAGACACGCATGCAGGTAACCATCTGCCGGTCCTTCTTTTTCAACCGCGCAACCAAGACAGGCTCCCATACCGCAAGCCATGGCAGTTTCAACGGAAACCTGACACGGCACGGCCAATTTTTCAGCGATACCCACAACACACTTTAACATTCCCAAAGGGCCGCAGGCGTATATAACATCCGGGGTGGTTTCCATTGCGGCGATTTCCAAAGGGTGGGTAATAAAACACTGGTCTCCTTCACTTCCATCATCCGTGGTAACATGGACTTTCATCCCCATATTTAAAAACGCTTCCCTGCACAACAGGTCATCTTTTGATCTTCCACCCAAAAAAACCTCACATTTATTCACGTCGAAACCTTTTGCCCGCAAATATGAGGCCAGAAAAACCATGGGGGCAACACCAATGCCACCCCCAACGATATAGATGATTTCATAATGATCCGAAAAAGTGAAACTGTTGCCCAAAGGTCCGAAAATATCCACCATGCCACCGCTTTGGACCATAGATAGTTTTTTTGTGCCCTCCCCAACCACCTTGTAAAGGACTTCAATCCCTATGGTCTGGCCGCTATCGGATATAAGCCGATGAATGGAGAAGGGACGACGTAAAAAAGGGGTGATCTGGCCCGGGAAACGAAGCATAATAAATTGACCGGGCTTAGCGTCCTTATATTTGCCATGACAGTTTAGGCCGATTCGATAATATCCCGGTCCAACTTTGCGGTTCCACAAGACCTTTACTGTTTCCTGGTACATGTTTCCTTTGTCCCCTGGCTTTATTCAATTTTTAATTATAGGACACAGATGACGCGGATCTGACGGGTCTGCGTAGATATTTTATTTTTTTGCCACCAAGGCACAAAGAATTTTTTAATAATTATTTTCCTTCGTGTCTTGGTGTCTTGGTGGCACATTATCATCCACGAAAATCCGCAATATCCGTGTCATCCGTGTTCTATCTTTTCAGCTCAGCCCGATTAAGGTCGCAAACCTTCCGGTAATCCCTTCCCCGCGAAAGGAGAAAAATCGGCTTGGATCACATTTTGTACACATCCTGCTTAAATCCACGTTTTCGGGCAATACGCCTGCTTCACATAACTGATCCCGGCTGATGGACCAGAAATCAAAATGGTTGGTATCATTTTTGTATTTCCAAAAGGCCTCCGGGATCTCTTTTTCGTAGTTTATGAATTCCGCGCAACATGGGCCAAGAGACGGGCCGACCCCTGCAATCATATCACGAGGACGGCATCCGAAGCTTTTATCCATCACCGCCAATGTACGACCAATAATATTGTTTATGCTGCCGCGCCATCCGGCGTGAACATTTGCCACCACTTTTCGAACCGGATCGCAAACCATTACGGATTGGCAGTCTGCCACCTGAATGACGAGATATTTTTTAGGGACATTCGTCACCATTGCGTCGGCCTGAAATCTGCGTTCAGAATCTTTACCCGGAATATCCGTCGGGCGATCCAAAATTTTCCATTGTTTGCTTTCAAGACCGTCGGAGGTTTCAACTACCTTATAATATTCATGTTCTTTTGCAAATACAACGATTTGTTTACCGTGAACCTGATCTAAATAAACAAGATCTTTTTCATTGATGCATCGAGAAATGATTTTTCTATTTTCTATAACCCTACGGTCATCGTCTCCGACACCGAAACCCACATTCAGGCTTCGGTAAGGGCCTGTGCTTTTTCCGTTCTTTCGGGTGAAAATTCCATGCAGGGTACCCGAAACACCTGAAAGTTTGGGAAACTCAAAAAAGGATACGCCGTTTTTCTGATTGATGATCACTTCCAAATTTCCTTTGACAGCTGAACAAGAAGACAAGAAGGTTAGAAAATCAGAAGGTCGGGGCTCTGAGACATGCCAACCTTCTCATCTTCTGATCTTCACACCTTCTTATCTTTCAAAGTATTTGTGTTTATTCGTGTTTATCCGTGGTTTCCCTTCCATAAAGTTCAAGGATCCTCTGTATGATCCGGGACGTCGAAATATCAGGAACGACTTCGACTCGAACCACTTTGCCCCCATAGCTTTTTACAACATCGGATCCGATGATCTCCGCCTCCTCCCAATCGGCGCCCTTAACCAGAATATCCGGCTTAACGGAACGTATAAGCGCTAAAGGGTCAGGTTCATCGAAAATCGTTATATAATCCACACACGTCAAGCCCGCCAGAACCTCCGCCCTTTGATCCTGGTTCACGATGGGCCTGTTGTCGGGTTTTATTGACCTTACGGAAACATCGGAGTTCAATCCCAAAACCAGGACATCCCCTTTTGCTCTGGCAGCGGTGAGATATCGTACATGCCCTACGTGCAGAATGTCAAAGCATCCATTTGTAAAAACAACCCGTTTCCCGGATTTCCGCAATCCTTCCAGCGTTTGAATCAGATCTGGTAATTTTAGAATTTTGGATCTCATCTTCCTGCTTCCGTCACATGGCCCTTGCCAGGGTCAGCACATCAACATGGGCTGCGCCTGCTTTCAACAGTACTTTTGTACATTCACTTACAGTCGCTCCAGTGGTATAAACGTCATCCACAAGCAGTATTTTCTTTCCGATAATCTTCGATGAATCGACAACACCGAAGGCATCTTTTATGTTTTGTAGACGCTCCTTGCGCCCCAAACCGGTTTGCGGTTTTGTCCATTGTTTCCGCACAAGAACATCTCTTAAAACCGGAATCTTCGGCAACGCGTTGTTCAATGCTTCAGCAATAATTACCCATTCTTTTATGAGAAGAAAAGAAGGGTTAAAACCCCGGATCCTGAGCTTTCTTTTGTGAAGCGGCACCGGTACGATCAGGTTGATGGTGTTCCCGGGCCAATAGCGGTAAAAGATCATAAACAAAAGTACGCCGAGCGGTCTCGCCAGTTGAATTTTTCCTTTATACTTCAAACAATGGATCGCAGCCATTAGCGCCTCATCATAGACACCCGCCGATCGTGCCTTTCCATATTTTTTGGAAGCATCGAGGCACTCGCCGCAGTGGTGATCCTCCCCTTCTCTGCTTTTAAAAACAACGCCGCATGTTGAGCACATGGGGGATTCAATGACCTTGAATGTACCCGAGCAGTTCGCACACAAAAAGGGTGACATGAGTGCTTCAAATATTTTTATGTCAGTGCTCGAACCATTTTCTGAATGACCGGTTGTTGAAGCGGTTTCGTGAAAAAATTCTTCTGAAACGCAAAAGCCCACCATCAAACTATTTAAATCCTGCAAAAACGTTTTTAGGCTTCTGTTGTGCTGCTTACGGGTCTTGAAAAAAGATTCGCATATCAGACACCGTGTTGGGAAAACTGCTTCTTTCACTGCGCCTGCTACCCGAAGCCAAAGATTGACCGGCCCGGGCAAAAATCCCGGCATAAATGATTCATTCCGGATTATCCCCGAAGAGGATATGTTTTGCCCGTCCTGGTGCGCATCACTCATACTTTGTTCCGACCCAGTCTATCGCAAACATGCCTTTTTGACTATAGAAATCCCAAACGCCAATTTCAAACAATGTCTCGTCATTTTAGAAAATAGGAAATCTGATCTTCTCATCTTCTGATCTTCACACCTTCTTATTTTTCAAAATATTTGTGTTTATCCGTAGTTTTCCTTATCCTATTTCCTATTTTCTCTTTCCTATTTCCACCTATTTAACAACCGCCTCTGCCTGAAAGCCTCATACATCGCCACCGCCCCTGCTACGGATGCATTGAGAGAGTCTATGGGGCCGGTTTGTGGGATAGAAAGTAACACATCGCAATGCTTTTTAACAAGCGGACGGATTCCCCTTCCCTCTCCACCGACAACAATGGCATTAATTCCATTCATATCACAGGTAAATATCGTTTCCTCCGAGACCCTGTCCATTCCGGCGATCCATAAGCCGCATTCCTTTAACCGCTTGATGGTGCTGACCATGTTTGTTACCCGCGAAAGACAAATATGCTCCAAAGCGCCTGCCGAGGCCTTGGACACTGTCGGTGTGGGCACGGCCGATCTATCTTTGGGAATGATAACGCCATTCATACCGACACAAAGTGCGGTCCTGATCAGAGCACCGAGGTTATGCGGATCCATTATATTGTCAAGCAACAATAAAAAGAGCGTTGAATTGTCTTTTTGAACGCTGTTCACAATTTCTGAGACCTTGACAAAGGGATACGCGCCTGTTTCGGCCCCGACGCCTTGGTGATGATCTGTGCCGGATATGGATTTTAGGTACAAAGGCGTAGACGCTTCAACAGATATTTTTAGGGAATCCGCCAGTGCTATTACTTTCTCAAGGCGCTTTGAAATTTTTTCTTTTGTAATGTAGACCTTAAAAATATCTCTCCGTCCTGCCCTGAGGGCTTCATAAACCGGATTGATGCCAAACAGTATCTCTGTCTTCACGATGACCTCTTCAGGCGATAATTGTACGTCTCGGATCTTATACAACTAAATGAAAATATAGAACATTTAATGAGGCTTGAATGCTTGCCTCGGATATGGAATAATGAAATGGTGGAATACTGGAAGGTTGGTTTTTAAACGGATATTATCCATTTTTAATTTTATTATCGACACAATATTTACCATTAACGCAAAATTGAATTATCATAGAAACCATTATTCCAATATTCCATCATTCCAATTGGGGCGAAACCCCTAATCTGTTCATTGACGGTATTTCTTAATTATGGCGATGAGTTCTTCAATGGCTTCGGGAAGCGTATCATTCACAATAACATGACGATAGAGATGCTTTTGGGCGATCTCTTTCTTCGCAGTCATAAGACGCCTCTTTATGACCGAATTGCTTTCCGTCCCTCTCATCTCTATTCGCTTTTTAAGGATGTCCATGGACGGGGGTAGAATGAATATGGTTACACTGTCCGGGTAATGGTTGAGGATTTGAATCGTACCCTGAACATCGATATCAAGGAGTATGTCACGGCCGGATGACAGGCCCTTGTTTATGAAACTGCCCGAAGTCCCGTAATAATTTCCATAAACCTCAGCCCATTCCGCCCAGCGGTTCTCTTTAATACCTTTTTTAAAATCCTGTTTTGAAATAAAATGATAATCAACTCCATCTATCTCCCCGGTACGGGGTTTTCTTGTCGTGAACGAAACCGAGTAAAGTATATCCGGAAGCCTGCCAAGTACCGCTTTGGCAAGGGTTGTTTTTCCAGCCCCGGACGGAGCCGAAATGATGAAAAGATGTCCACGTCTCCCGGTCATCTCTTTTGAATTCATGATGGATTCAGGACTTCCCTTTAATTGTTGCGTAACGCTGGGATATGGTCTCCGCCTGTATTGCAGAAAGCACGATATGATTGCTGTCCATGATAATAATTGAACGGGTTTTACGACCGTGTGTCGCATCAACCAGCCGTTTTTCATCCTTAGCCTCATCTTTAAGGCGTTTCATGGGGGCTGAATTTGGAGAAACTATGGCAACCACCCGTTCCGCCACTACCGTATTCCCAAAGCCGATATTCAAAAGATTTTGATCCATATCTATACCTCTATCCTAACCCGGACAAGCCGGAAAAAAACAAATAACAAATCACAAAATACAAATAATAAACAATGACCGAAATTCGAATATCCAAACAATGTTGCTCTAGAAAATAGATAACTACTTTGGTTAAATAGTTAAATCGTTGAATCGTCAAATGGTTAGGTTAGGTATCGATCAATCAACCAATCAACTATTTGACCACTCGACGATTTGACCAAATCGTGTTCTTCCGTGGTTTCCTTTGTCCTTTGTCCTCTTTCCTCTTTTCTTTTTTCTCTTTCCTATTTCTGGTTTAAGGTTTGGGTCATTAAATATTTGAATTTGAGATTTATTTGTCATTTGGTGCTTGGAATTTGTGATTTTAGGCACAAAACCCAAAACAGAAGCGTCTATCTCTGGTTTCCGCAAAACGGGAGTTCTTCAAGACTCAATCACTCATTATAAACGTCGACCTATTCCACATTCTGAAGTTGTTCCCGTATTTTTTCAAGCTCAGATTTCACTTCGACGATGATGTGTGATGCACTCGCACTTTCAGTTTTGGACCCCATGGTATTGAATTCACGAAAAAGCTCTTGTAATAAAAAATTGAGTTTTCGACCGGCCGGTTCCTTTGATTTCATAATGGAACGAAATTGTTCTATGTGGCTCCTCACCCGTACAATTTCTTCCGAAATATCACTTCTGTCAGCCAAAAAAGCGGCTTCCTGTGTAATTCTTTCAGGATCTATTTCCACCATTCCCCGTGTCAAAGCAGTGATTCTTTCTTTCAGACGCTGTTGATAATGGGACAAAAGGTCGCAGGATTTTTTTCCGATCTCATGAACACTTTTTTCAATCCGGTTGATCCGGCCGGTAACATCGAGGGCGATAAACTCTCCTTCTTTTTCTCGCATCGCAACAAGATCGTTCAATGCTTCATCCATACAATTTCTCAGAACAGGCCAGACAGACTCCATATCTCTATCAATCTCCGCAGGCCGAATCATGCCGCCTTCTCTGATAAAAAGGTCCATGGATATTTCTGAATGAAGATCGAGCTGATCTTTTAGTTGGATCAGGCTTTCATAATATGCCTTGGCCTTGGGCACATTGACTTCAAAATTATAACCCTCATCGGAGTCATCATTTATCTGCAAGTTCACCTCGATGCGGCCCCTTGAGATCTTTTCGACAATCAAAGCCTTAATTTTTTCCTCCAAAGGGTTAAACCCATGCGGAACCCGAAGGGCAATATCAAGATATTTGCTGTTGTAAGATCGGATTTCAGTCAAGACATTTATTTCTTCTTCCGTCTTCTCAACTCTGGCATAGGCGGTCATACTTTTCATCATTGTATATTATCCATCTCTTAATTTATAAATCATCTCCCGAAGAGTTGGTCGATTGATTTGAGCCAAGGGTCCATGTATCCAAGGGTTCGAGTGGAAAAGGGCATAAAAAACTCAAATGTTAACTTCATCTGAATCCAATCTCTTACACCACTTGACCTGGTTTATTGTTGTCAACTAATTTGTAGAGGAACCCTTTTTATAAAATCTAATCCGATGATCCCCAGTCTTGCTTTAAATCGACCCCGTATTTCTTCCGAACCTGATTAAGAAACGTCATTATATTATCTGTAGCATAATCAGGATAGGTCCATGGCAAAGTTTCAAACCTGCCTTTGGCATAAATGAGTGTCAGGTCGGCATAAATCCCCTCTCCGATATAAATTCTATGGCTATAATTTTTTCCGGTGGCAAGGACAAATCTCTCTTGGAGCAGATAACCGGGGTCAATATTAATGGAACGTTTTCCGTCTTTTGAATATTCATGTTCGAGAGCGTTGGTGTATAGTTTAATCTCAACAAGATCACTCTGTTTAATTAACTGCTTGAATACGATCAGACGTCTAAAAAGAGGGGTACCCATCTCATCATCGTAATAGGTGGTAAAGTCAAAGGGGAACCATGAACTTGCCATGTCAACAGGACCGAATTTTTCAACAAATGCTTTTGCAACAGAAGCCCCTAATCTCTTTTCCTTTAAAATAAAACCTATCAAAAGCTTAGCAGGCTTTGGAGGTCGAGGTCGACTCATGATGTTTGAAATTTACGTTTAACTTCACTAATCTTTTATGGATTTTGCTTCATCAATCAACATAATCGGGATATCATCTTTTATTTCATACAACAGTTTACAGTTGTCACAGATTAAACCGTCTTTTGAAGGATTTAAGTATATATCCCCCTTGCATTTCGGACAAGCGAGTATTTCAAGAAGTTCCTTACTTATTGCCATTTCTTCCTCCTTCACTGTCACTCATTATTGATCATGCACCTTTAGCGCCTTAATTGGAAATTTTTTGTAAACTGTTATTTGTTTTTTCCGGTTTACCCGTGTTAGGTTTTCATTCATTCACCTTGCAGTCAATATCTTATCAAAATAAGCGATTGTTTTTTTCAGCCCCTCATCAAGCCCAATTTCAGGCTCCCACCCGAGAATTTCACGGGCCTTCGTAATATCAGGCCGTCGCTGCCTTGGATCATCTGCAGGAAGCTGTTTGAAGATTAATTCAGACGTTGAGTTGCTCAGTTCAATGACTTTTTCCGCCAGTTCCAGAATGGTGAATTCACCGGGCTTCCCCAGGTTGATCGGGCCGGTTACACCGTCATTGCTGCCCATTAATCGCACCAAGCCTTCGATGAGATCATCAACATAACAAAAAGACCTTGTCTGGGTTCCATCGCCAAAGATGGTTAGCGGTTCTCCACGGAGTGCCTGCACGATAAAATTGGAGACAACCCGGCCGTCATTGAGGTGCATCCTGGGACCGTACGTATTGAAAATCCGGGCCACCTTTATCTTGAGTTTGTGCTGGCGAAAATAATCAAAAAAGAGGGTCTCGGCACAACGCTTTCCTTCGTCATAGCAGGAACGGGGGCCGATACAATTTACGTTTCCGTGATAGGTTTCGGGCTGCGGATGCACCGTGGGATCGCCATATACCTCTGAAGTCGATGCCTGGAGGATTTTAGCCTTGATCCGTTTGGCCAGTCCCAGCATATTGATGGACCCGTGGACATTGACTTTCGTGGTCTGAACCGGATCGTTCTGGTAGTGAATGGGGGATGCCGGGCAGGCCAAATTGTATATTTCGTCCACCTCAACATACAACGGAAAGGTAATATCATGTCGACTGAGCTCAAAATAAGGTTTTCCTAAAAGATGTTCGATGTTCCTTTTGCTTCCGGTATAGAAGTTGTCCACACATAAAACATCGCAGCCTTCGTTGAGAAGGCGGTCACATAAATGGGAACCCAAAAAACCGGCCCCGCCGGTCACCAAAACCCGTTTGCGCAGATGCATGTTGATCCTTTCTGTCTTGTTAAATAATAATCGTTTAAAGAACCAAAATCTCAGAGGAAAATTTGTTTCAGATATTCGCTTATTATTGCCGGCTTGTCAACCATTCCGAAAGCTTTATGGCCTGGGATTAAGCCATAAATTCAGGGAATACTCCATCAAAACCGTAATAAGCTCATTTATAATCAACTAATATTTATTTGAAATCAAATGGCAGGAAATGTCCTCCAAGCATCGGTAATTAGTTTTGGAGTTTGGCCACAGGTCAAAAACGTAGTTCCCAATATGGGTACTAAAGCCTGTCCAATTCCTCTATGAATTGTTTCTTGATATGTTCCGGCACATTGTAATGAATATCCTTTTTGAGTCCGCGGATATCCCTTATTTTAACCCTCAACGGCTTATACCACCTTATGAGGCGCATGTCATCGAAGTCGAGCAACCAGATCTTGCCATTTTTAAAAATCAAATTTGAAATACGAATATCTCCATGAATTAACTGAAGCTCTTTAATCTTTGAAAGCAAATTAACGATATGATTTATCGCGCCTTCAATTTTCTCAGATACGTCGGCATTTTTTTTAAAATATTCGTCACCGGTGATGCCATCAACATATTCATACATAAAATATGACTCCAAACGCAGCGGTCCGATTCTTGTTTCCACAAAAGCAACCGGTTGGGGCACTGAAATACCGTTGGAAAGCAGCAGGTGCGAAAAATGCCAGTTCCGGCTCGCACGTGTCTGTCTGAAGAAACGTTTGAATTTATGCCAGCGCGATTTATAGTTATGCCTTTTGATGACTATTTTTTTGCCGTCTATAAAAATTACCCCTATTTTGCTTTTAAAGTTGTTTTGCAATATTCGGGTTTTTTTGTCATTCAGGTAGATATCGGGATTATTAAGCACCTTTTGCAGCTCCGAAGAAATAAAATCACCTTTACATACAGTATAATTAAAAAAGTTTTTACGGCAAAAATTTTGTTTCATTTTTAAACGATTTTTCGTGACAGAACTTGCCTGTAGAATTTTTCATGCGCTTCGGCGGTTTTCTGCCAGCTATAGTTTTCTGCGGTGTTCCTGGCGTGTTCGCCCATCTTTATCCGTCTGCTTCTTGAAAACAACTGCTCTAAGAAGCCGGAAAGCTCTTCAGGGTTTTTCATCAAAAAACCATTCTCTTCATGTTTAATCAAAGCAGCCACTCCGGAATTTGCGCTGACAATGACTGGCAGCCCACAGGCCATCCCTTCCAAAATGCTGATACCAAAGGCTTCGGAACGAGACGGCAGCGCCACGACGTCCGCTGCGGCAAGATATTTTCTCACATCATCCGCTCTGCCGACAAATTGAACCTGACGTTCAATGCCATACTGTTTTATCTTTCGTTTGTATGGTCTCAAGTTTTCACCGCTGCCGACAACCAAAAGCCGCATCCCGTTTGAAATCGCCGGGAACAACCTGTCCAATCCCTTGCGCTTGAATGCAGACCCCACAAATATGATGACGAGTTCGTTATCCGCTGCCTGTATCCTGTTTCGGGCCGCCGCCCGTTCTTTTACAATTACATCCGGGTGGAACAATTCCGTGTCAACACCGGGCGGTATTACGACGATGTTCTGAGTACGGTTGTACCGTCTTCCGACATCTTTCGTTATTTCATCAGATACCGAAATCAGCCAGGGCGTGGCCATCTGTTTTTTCTCCAGCCAGAGATAGCAAAGACTTCGCAGGCTAAAATATTTCTGCTCTATTCGTCTGATGCCCGAATATTTCTCCAATCCGGAAATGTAGGAAAAACTATGCAAGGTCAGGATATCCTGCTTATAGTTTCGCTCATGGGAGTGAATAATGTCATAAGCGTTGTTTTGGAGCATTTTAGTGGTTTCTCTTATGAAGGATAGTGTATCTAATACGCCGGAAAAGGTAAACCGCTTGGGGACCTTATGAAAAGTTATCCCCTGAATCAGTTTGGAATCAGCCACATGGGAAAAAATGTCAACCCGATGGCCACGGTTGACCAGACCCCTTGCGACTTCCACGGCATAAAGTTCTTTGCCGCCCGACTTACAGAATCTTTTGACCAAAAATGCAATTTTAAGCATCTTCAACAGGTTATTTCCAAAACAAAATAAAGGGGTATCGCCATTTATTTTCACAAAGGCGGTAAGGGCCTTGACGTTGCAGTACAACCCAAGATTTTAGAATTTGTCAAATATTTAAATTTATGTTAGACCGTGTAAAAAAAACATAACTCAGGAAAATAACTTGTGAAATCTTTCCAAAAGACGAAATGGTTTATTTTGGCCCACTGTTTTAACATGGATGGCAGGGCTGCAAGTCATACCATTACCGACCGGATTCCCCTTCTACTTGCGCGGAATATAAAACCTGTTGTATTGAGCGCGCCAACCGGGAAAAAAGACCGCAGATTCCCCCATTACCAAATCTTTTCTCCGGCTCCCTCCGGATTAAGATTCGAAATGCGCCATGTATTAAAAAACCACGGCAAAAGCGATATGGCCCATAAAATATTAAAAGCGATTCTAACCATTGTGATTTTGCCGCTTTATGCCGCAGAAAAAATCGCTCTCCAGCTTGACAGCCACTGGTCCTGGTTTATCACGGCATCGGTTTACGGTATTTTTATAACCACAAAACACCGGCCCGATATCATATATTCAACCGCAGGCCCCTCTTCAACCCATTATGCAGGATACATTATAAGCAAAATCTTTGGTCTTCCATGGATTGCCGAGATTCATGACCCGCTGATTTATGGCAATGAAAAACACAAATGGCATAAATACTTTTTTCAGAAACACCTGGAAACACTTATATTTCAAAAGGCTTCTACTATAATATATTTTACCGAAAAGGCAAGGGAAAATGCCGAAAGGAGAAATCCTGGGTATGAATACAAAACAATGGTGATTAGACCCGGAGCGTTGCCTCCCAAAATTAAAAAGGTAGCATATAAAAAAAGAACAAAAATGCATTTTGGCCATTTCGGCTCACTTTCACCACGACGAAACCTTGAAATTCTGTTTGAGGCTCTTTATACACTTTTCCAAAAACATCCGGATCTTTCCCAAAAAATAGTTTTGGATATTTATGGAACCACCCTTGATAAAATATCAGAAAAGGCATTGGAACGATATCCTGTTCACGATATATTGACGAGACATGGCAGACTTGAATATGATCCTGAGACCGGAAAATCCGGAAGAGAACGGATCATGGAAGCCATGCAAAAAACCGATGTGCTTCTGCTCATACACGGAACAGAAAAAAAGATGTGCTATGAATACATCCCCTCCAAGGTGTACGATTATATGCTGGTGAATCGCCCGATTTTGGGACTGGCCTATCCGGATTCAGAACTTTATCACATGTTGGAAGAAAACGGTTTTGAGGCTGCAAATATCAAACAGTTAGATGACGTTCAGGCGAAAATTTTACACTTGTTTGAAAGATGGGAAAAATACGGGCTCCCGGATATTGCCCCTGTTAAAATTCACACTGTCGAAGAAGCTGTAAAACGATTGACACGATCGGTTGAAAAATTGTGACCAAAATTGGAGTCAGGTGAAGCCTGTACGCTTCAGCGTAATTTTTGATAAAAACAAAAATTTCAATCCAAGCGATTATTCGCACTAAAATTCAGACAAATGTTGCAATATGGAAAAACTAATCCTTTTTTGTAAGTCTTACGACAAAGACATGTACCGGGCCCGACGCATGGCGGAAAGCGTCCAAAGGTTCAACCTGGATAATATTCCGCTATATTTATCCGTTCCCTTAAAGGACCTTGATGGTTTTAAAAAAACATTTGGTGATATCCCTTGTCATTTTATTACGGATGAGACAATCCTGGAAAAAAGTTATCTGGCGTATGGCAAGATTCCCAAATTATACCCGTCCCATTTAATGCAACAACTGATCAAGCTCGAATTCTGGAGAATGAATCTGTGCAACAATTACGTTTGGCTCGATTCAGATTCATATTTCATTAAACCATTCAAGATAACCGACTTTTTTTATGACGAAGATACACCGTATACCATTTGTCATGAATCAAAGGAATTACGCCAATTTTCGAGTCGGCATAATAAAGAAATCATTGAAAAATTTGAAAATTTGGCTAAAAAAATGCAGGGGTTATTTAACCGTTCAGGTCCATGTTATAATTTTGGATACCCCGCTCTCATATGGTCTTGCCGGGTTTTGAAAGGTTTATATGAAGATTATCTTAAACCAAACAATAAAACCATTTACGAAATTTTATATAAATACCCCTGCGAAATGCAAATATACGGCGAGTTCCTTCTTCACAGCCAATTAATACCTGTCATTCCTATTGAACCGATGTTTAAGTTTTTTCATTATGCAGAACAATTTTTTGAATCTCAAATGAAGGGAGAGTCGGAATTTTCTCTTTCAAAAAATTATTTTGGGATCGTTATGCAATCAAACTGGACGACGATCAAAGTAAAAAAAAAGACAAGAACTCGATTGAAAATATTTTTTAGAAAACTATTCAGGCAACTTCATTTACTTCGATTTGACTAGAAGTTTTTTTTTAACAACAGATCCAAAACCATCTAATCAGAAAAGGTTTAATTTATACTTCTTTTAACCGGGAAAAAACATCTTGGACTCTTTCTCGAAAAGGCATGATTCAGCATTTAATAAAATCAAAAATTGAAAATTTTGAAAATATCTTTCAACGCCCTGATGTGTTAAACAAGAGCGTTCCGGTATTAATGGGAATTTTTATCTTTTTAAATCCTTTCCCACATATAACGTCGATTAAAGAACTCATTTTTTACCCAACCGTTTTCCTGGCAATTACATTATTGCTTTTCAAAAAAATTGAGTTTTCATTCAAAACCCCTTTGTCGCTTCCATTTGGTTTTTTTATCTTTTGGGCTTTTTTGAATCTTTTTTTTGCACTTGACACGCCAAATAGCATCCATGATTTTTTTGCACACCTAATAAAATACATTGTTTTTTACTATATTTTAATCAACTATTTTGGTTCAATAAACAGATTGAATATTCTTTCCTGGATTGTCATCGTTTCAACCACTTTATTTTCTATCGTATCGTTATTCTTCTTTTACATCGTCTTAAATAATCCTTTGACGACAAGATTTGGAACCACATTTACAGATTCAGCCACCAATATCATGGGATTTGGAACGGTTTTAGGGCTATTGCTTGCCTTTCATCTGTTTTTTTCTGAGAAGATAAAATACAGAAAGATTCTGTCTCTCCTTTGCGCGATTCCCTTGTTAGCCGCATCGGTCCTGACCCAGTCGCGGAGCACCTTGATCGCTTTGATCCTGTCGCTTTTTATCCTGCTGGCAAATCGCAAGAAAACTTTGGTCGGCTTTTTGGGAATAATTCTGGTGTTTATTTTGATCAACCCCGTTAAAGTTCGTTTTACCAACTACGACGATTACCATGTAAGATTGGGCTTGGCTTACTATTCATTTGAATTGATAAAGGATTATCCCGTAATGGGTTCAGGTTTTTCAACGGATACGTTTAGAGATCCCAAATTTTTTGACCCTGAAGAATACATGGCCAGGATTCCTGAGAAGTACAGAATACAACCTCATGGATTTTTTTGGCCGCACAACATGTTTCTCTCTATTGGAGTTCGAATCGGCTTGGTCGGCCTCGCTTTATTTCTTTATATATTATTTGTACCGGTTAAAATGTGTTGGCGTCTAATCCGGTTTGGCAAGGACGAATCCATCAGAAGCTGGGGATTTTGTGTTTCGTCGGTTTTCATAATGTTTTGTGTGAAAGGGCTTTTTGAGCCAATTTTTATCCATTTTGCTGAAACTATTTTTTATACCATATTATCGATGATAACTATTTTATGGCGCATTAATGAAGAAGATATTTATCCGGTTTAGAAAACTTAAAAAAACTCGGGCAAAAGAAAATGATTTGACACTGGTTGAAGGCCGCCAAGATCACCGATAAATTGTTTAAACTTTCCATCACCAGAATAGCCAAAAGGCTTTGGAACGAATTCATATGAAAAAAAAAGCAAACCAGAATACAAGTGAACTTTGGGATAAGCTATGGGAAGGAAGTTCAAAAAGTCAAAAAGAATACCATTACAACCTTCCCTATCAAATTTGGGAAAAAATGAGAGAAATTCTGAAGAAATGGGATTATGGTTCCGAATATCCATACAGTCGAAATGAGTTTAGAACTATTTGTAATGAATTGCAGATTGAAAACTATTTTTTTATTGGCAGCCCTTTTATCTCTTCGTTCAATTTTATTTTTCCCTTTAGCAGTTGGATAAATTCTTTAACGAAGCGGTTCTTTCCGAATCGATGGTTGAATCCCGAGTATATAAGTAAACCAAAAGGAACCCGGCTTGATCAATACTTTGGTTATGCCCTGATTTTATGCGCAGAAAAAGGGCCGGCGGTTCTACAGCACCCCTTCCGGATTTGCTGGTGATTACGAATTAGTAAGTCTAGCTTCGATCCAATAACGCGTAATTAGTATTAAAAAATGTCTAAAAAAAGTTGGCGACCTTGTGGGTATCTGAACTCTGAATTTTAAATGTTTTAACCTTCAATATTTGCCAGAGGCATTTATGACCTCTCCCTCAGATGAAAGCTTCGAATATCCTATCAAAGCTTTTATCCTTTTTTCCCTTCGAACAATCTGTAATTCAGAATCAAGTCTATCCCTTCCTTTTCCCTTGGTTACTTTGTGGTAAAGATGATATTGCAATGCCAAAAACCAAAGATTCTTAACCTTTAATCCACTATGAAACAGCCGGTAACAGATATCTGAATCCTCTCTTCCCCAAAGTTGATCAAAAGTCTCATCAAAACCATCGACTTCCAAAAAATCTTCTTTATACATGGACAAATTGCAGCCCCTCAGTGAGGTCTGAAAATTTTTAGGCCGGGACAGCAAGTTACCAACCTTGGGTGCCCTAATTGCATTCTTTTTGTTTCCAAGGCCCCGTTCCAAGGGAGAAGGTGTGACGAAACGGTCTTCCAGCAATATTTTCTTGGTATAATAATCAGATAGAAAAACACGTTTTCCCTGTAAAAAAAAACCGCTCTCTGCATTATTAAGATGATCGTTGATGAAATAAGGATGTAATACAACATCATGATCGATAAAAACAAGATAAGGGCTTTGCGAATACTTAACGCCCATGTTTTTAACCCTCGCCTGGCGAATTCCTGAATCCCTTTGGCGCACATGAATCCACGGAAGACTAGAGGGTTTTAACACTTCCTTGACAGCTTGAGCCGTGGTTGGCGCTGATCCGTCATCGGCTACGATTATATCTATCGATCGTACGGTCTGCTCAACGATTGATTTCAATACAACTTTAAGCGCTTCAGGCCAATTATACGTTGTTATTATAATTGAAATATCCATATAAAATTCATTCCTGTTTTTTATCAATTATCTTGGAAACCGCATTAAACACCTGGTCAACGGAAATCAGGGACATACAATCATACGTTTGGCAATGCCGTTTGAAGCATGGCGCACATGTTTGACTGGATGTAACCACTTGATGACCCGACCCATAGGGACCGGTCCGCCACGGTGCAGTCGGGCCGAAAAGTGCCACCACCGGTGTTCCCACTGCAGCGGCCAGGTGCATGGGCCCGGTGTCGGTGGAAACAACCAGTTCTGTCTTTTCATACAGTGCGGCAAGCATCTTTAGTGTCGTGTGCCCGGCAAGATTTAACGCCCGGCCGTTCATGGCGGACATGATATCCTGAATTATCGAACGATCTTCAGACCCTCCGGTAAAAATGATCCCGGCATCGTATTTGTCGATTATCCTGTCGGCCAATCGCGCAAATTTCTCGTTCGACCAGAGTTTGGTTTCCCATTTAGCAACGGGATTAATGGCTATAACAACGTTGGCGTCCATTATGCCGTGTTGAATCAAGAGATCATCGACCTTTTTGCGATCATGATCCGATACCGGAAGGTTGTATTCGACATCGGGCGTTGGAATCCCCAGCGCATTGAGGAGCATCAGTCCCCGGGAAAGGGCGTGGTGCTCCATACTTACGGCCGGAACATGCTCGTTCAGGAACAGATAGCTGTGCTCCATGTGTTCCAGGCCCTTGCCGAATCCTATTTTTCGGCGGCCCCTTGCAAGGGCGATTAGAATCCCGCTTTTCAACAGTGCCTGAAAATCGAGTATCATATCATAACGGGTGTCCCGCAATACTTTTATAAAACGATATATTTCTTTAATCGTGCTCAAACGAGATGCGGTTCGCAACGACTTTATCCAGCGTTTACGCTTAGAAACAAGAATGCGGTCAAAAGCTTCATGACCTTCAATAAGAGTGGCGGCGTCCTCCTCCACCAGCCAGGTGATATGGGCATCCGGATGGTGTTTTCTGACGGCATTCAAGGCGGGCAATGTATGGATGACATCACCGATGGCACTCAGCTTTACGATGAGGATGTTCACACCATCTCCTTTACAACGTCAAACACCCTCTCGACACTGATGAGGTCCATGCAGTTAAGGTGTCCTTTCGGGCATTCCGGCCGAAGGCACGGACTGCATTCCAGGGGAGCCCGCACGATCCTGCTGTGCCGACCCAAAGGTCCTGTGGTTACCGGGTTGGTGGACCCGAACACCGCAAGCAGCGGAACGTCGAGTGCTGCCGCAACATGCATCAAGCCACTGTCATTGGTAATAAACAGGGCGCACTTTTCTATCAGGGCCATGGCTTCGCCCAGGCTCGTCTTGCCGGAAAGATCAATGGGACGGTGTTGCATTCGTTGCGAAATATACCGACCAAGATTTATGTCCTTGGGCCCCCCGAAAATGATAACCGGGCGCTCTGTGAACGCCTGTATCCGGTCGGCCAGGCGCGCATAGCGATCTAGGGGCCACTGTTTTGCCGGTCCATAGGTGGCGCCGGGATTGATGCCGATGATTTTGTCGCCAGGCGACAGATGCTGTTCCGACAAAATTTTTTCTGCGCGAAATCGATCTCTTTGATCCAGTTTCAGATAAAGATCCCGGTTGTCCTCTTCCACGCCGATTCCGCGTAATATATTCAAATAATACTCGGTCTGATGCTTTTTTTTGACCTCATTCGTGCACGAAACGGGATGGGTGAGTAATAATTGTCGCGCATCCGTGTTATATCCGATTCGAAACGGTATACCGGCAAGAAATGAAATGAACGCCGCTTCAAAAGCGTTCTGCAAAAGGATGGCGGCATCAAAGTGGTATTGTTTCAAATCCCTTGCCAGGCGAAACTTGCCGAAGAATCCTTTGTGGCGTCCTTCGCCATCATAAAACAACAGTCGATCGACATGTTCGCTGTTTTCAAAAACCGGTGCAACCCAGGGTTTGGCCAAAAGGCTGATATGGGCGTTTGGAAAGTACTTCCGAATGGCCCGTATGGCCGGCGTGGTCATAACGGCGTCTCCGATCCAGTTGGTAGAACGAATGAGAAGACGTTGAATATGTTCCGGTTTGATTGGTTTTATAGCCATTTTTTATTTATAGAACACAGAATATTTTAAATCCGAAATCCCAAGCATCAAATTCCAAACAAATCTCAAATTCCAAATTCTAATGACCTAAACTGTTTTGATTTCTCCAGTATTGATGAAAATAGTTGCAAATGAGTTTGGTAACGTTTTAACAAAAAGTCTGGCAGCTTTGGCGATTTGGAATGTTCTTTCTTCAAGGTCATAAGCTGGTTTGTTATTTTGAATTTTGGTCATTGGGATTTGTTTGTTATTTGAAATTTGTTATTTGAAACTTTTATTAGCTTGACCATTCAGGTTAGGATGAAGCCTTAAATTTCATGTTCCGTCAAATCCCCGTCATCCGTGTTCTATTCCTCAGTCTTTCTCGGCCAGGCATGATACGGCTTTGTCTTCCAGCGCTGGTGGATCCAAAACCATTGATCGGGATATTGATAAATCATATCTTCAATAACCCTGTTATACTGCCGAGTGTTAACTTCGATGTCCTTCCGTCGATCTCCGGTTTGAATGAAAGGAATCTCCGGACCGAATTTTCCTTTCAGGCCCGTCTTTTCACGAACCATAAAAACCGGAATCACAGGCGCACCTGTTTTTAAAGCCAAAAGTGCCAACCCATGGGTTGTGCATGCCCGGCGTCCCATAAAATCTGCAAAAACACCTTCATACCAGTCCACATTCTGATCCATCAGAAAAGCAACCATTTCCCCGCGATTCAGGCTTTTCAGGATCTTACGAAAAGAGCGTTTCTTGGGAATGATTTTTCCGCCGAACCGGGTTCTTAAATTGAAAAAGAAGTGATCCAAGGGTTTAAAATCAAGCGGACGGATCACAATGCTCAGCGGGAATTTAATCATCGCACCAACAACCGTTAAAAGCTCCCAGTTTCCGAAATGGGCCGTCAGTACCAGAACTCCCCTGCCCTTTTCGTATGCTTTTTTTATATGATGATAGCCTTCTATGCGAAAATAATCGGCGAAATTTCTTTTATCCAGCTGCAAAGACCAACCGATCTCAAAAACGATTTGTACAAGGTTGGCAAATACCTGCTTTGCAATGAAACGAATCTCTGACGGACTTTTTTGTCGCCCTAATGCGGCTGTCAAATTGTCCAGAGCTATCCTGCGATGTCTCTTATCGATAAGGAACAGAATCCTGCCCAAAAAATCAGAAATTTTTATCGCCGGCTTTCGCGGAACAAGGCCGATGAGTCTGAACAGCATCTCAGTGGCGTTATATAAAATTCCTTCCAGATTAGACATCATCCGAATTTACCGCAGTCCTCTCATTTGTCATAATCGTTCTTCGCCAAGACGTCCGTCTCCCACGCTTTGGCATGCTTGAGCAACGTATCAATTTTGTCTTTAATGAAGGTGTCAAATCGTTTCTTATCAGCGCCAAAATCCGTCTCAATTCCGACAACAAAAAGGTCCGCCGGCCATTTAATCCTATGAGCAATTCGGACATAGTCCTTTTCGGTTGTGATGAGACAATCCGACATGCTCTTTTCAGAAGCCGCCAGTATATCTCTAAAATCCCTGTCTGAATAGGGATGATGATCCGTAAATTCCAAAAAGCCGGATATATGGCAGTCAAGGCTTTCCACGGTTTGCCGGAAATCATGATTATTCGCCAAACCGGAAAAGGCAAAAACAGTGCGTCCTTTAATCATTTTTGGATCAGAAATCAACGCGTTTCGTGAATTGACTTCCAATGAAAAGTGATTTTTCTTAGATACCTTATAAACAAACGGAACATGAGAAGACTTGAAAACCGGCACATCCAATGATGCACGTTCAAGACTTGTCCAAAGCGGTGGCCGTTCCGGATCTTTCGCGGCGCTGGATCTTGTGAAAACGAGTGCATTTGCATGCGAAAGTGCTGAAACCGGTTCCCTCAAAATCCCCATGGGCAACAGGTTCCCGTTTCCCAAGGGTTTGCGATAATCGAGCAGCACAAGATCAAGATCCCGCTGAAGCTTCAAATGCTGAAATCCGTCATCGAGCAAAACAACATCCGGATGATATTCCCGAATGGCCTGCATGCCCGCTTTAAACCGGTTTTTTCCCACGATAACAGGGGCACCTCTCAGTCTCGAACCCATCATATACGGTTCATCGCCGGCAGATTCAGGTGCCATCAAAAGGGTATTCCCGTCACTCACAATGCCGCCGGTTGTTTCCGCCTTCCCTTTATACCCACGGCTGACAATCGCAACCTTGTATCCCGAGTCTTTCAAAACATTGGCAACATAAATCGTCATGGGCGTCTTTCCGGTGCCGCCGACCGTAAGGTTCCCGATAGAAATTACGGGACAAGGAAGTCTTTTTGACTTAAAAACAGCGTTTTTGTAAAAAGCGCGTCTTAATTTTACGGCACCGCCATAAACCTTCGAGGCCATGGATAAAAAAAGCACAAACCAACCGTATCCTTTTCTGCTGTCACCCGTTATAATTCTTTCGACCTTTTTTTTAATACTGATCACGGCGCCTTTTTGATTATTTGGTTATATGGTATTCGTTTTCCGTTAAAAATAATCGTAATAATTGAGTCCTTTGAAATAAATCGCCTTCACAGAGAACTTCAGGTATGATTAAATTTTTGTCTGGAAGCTGTCTGAGTGATTTAGGAATCGTTTTGAAAGAACCATACGAGATTTAATTTTATGGATAAAACCCCATGTTAAAGCATAAGACTTTATTAATAGCCCGGGCAGGTTCTTTCATTACGAGTCCTTATTCATGAGTTCTTTCAGCAAAAATTTAATCATACCTGAAGTGGTAATGAATTTAATAGGTTAAAAATTACAGATAATCCTTGATCACCCTTATCGTTTTTTCAACCGCCCCTTTGTTGGCGTTAAAAACGTTCAAGGCGTTCGCGCCCATTTCCATAGCTTTGTCATCATCTTCCACAAGAGAAACCATGGCAGTATAAAGATCTTCTGCATCCTTGACACGAACCGCCCCCCCGGCATCCAAAAGCATGTTTGATATGTCTGCGAAATCGCTCATATCATCTCCGAATATGATCGGCTTTGAAAATGCGGCCGGTTCAAGAGGATTGTGGCCGCCGCAATTGACCAGGCTACCCCCGACAAATGCGATATCAGCCACGGCATAAAGCGTTTTAAGAAGGCCTATCGTATCAATGATAATCACATCCATTGTCTTACCGGGCGGTATTTTGTTTAACGCTCCCATTCGAACGACCGAAAATCCGGCGGAATTATAAATGCGATAGATTGAATCGGCCCGCTCCGGATTTCGAGGTGCAACAATCAGCAGTAGATTACGAGCATGATTTTTTATTCTTGAATACGCGTCCAGCAGCATCGATTCTTCACCCGGATGCGTACTCCCAGCCAGGAATACTTTCTGGTACTTCCGGATGTGCATGGATTGCCTGAGTGTCTCTATGTCTTCCGAACCCAGAACACGAGGTGCCTCATCAAATTTGACGTTGCCTGTGGTGGTAATCCGGTCCGGCGGAACACCAAGCACCTGAAAGCGCTCCGCGTCCGCAACGGATTGGGTACAGACATGCGCAAAATTCAGAAATATCTGATTGGTAAAAAACAAAAGCCGTTTGTATCCCATGAAAGATTTTTTCGACAGTCTTGCATTGACCAGAACAACGGGTGTCCGGCATTTTTTCATCTCAAAAAGAAAATTAGGCCATATATCTGTCTCGACGATGACCACAACCTCAGGGTTAATTCGCCGTGCAATAAATTTCACTGAAAATATTAGATCATAAGGAAAATAGAATATGGCGTGGACCGCATCTTTTAAATACCGATTGGCAATATCAAAACCTGTTTTGGTAGATGCGGAAAATACAATATTTCCGATGTCACAATATTCCTTCAGCCTTTTAACAAGCGGCACGGCGGAAATCACCTCTCCCACGGAAAGGGCGTGCACCCATACGAGTTTTTTTCCGGAATTTTTGCATCTTCTTCGAATTAATTCTGCCGGCAACCGGGTCAACCCCAATCTTTGAAGAACTGTTTTCCGCCGCTTATCGGACACCAGGATCATCGGAATTATCAGGGGAAACCCCAAGGTCAGGGCTATTAAAATCGCTATATTGTAAAATACGATCACGCTTCCCCCATTATTCGGCATTGACCAATGTCAGCGCTCCAAAACAGAAAAAAGCCAGGTTCGCGATCCATGCGGCAATGCCGGGCGGCAGCATCTCACCATATCCGAGTGACAAACAAAAGCTGTAAAAAATCCAGTAAATAAATGCCGTACCGATACCGTAGGAAATGACAACAGGCATGCCCTCCTTCACGGTTCCCCTGGCCGCAAGGCCTGTTCCCACCATGCACATAATGACACAAATAAAAGGGAAGGCCGTCTTTGCATAAAGATCGACCCTGTAAGTCGTGGCATCATATCCCTCCGCCTCGACCTTTTTGATATACGAAAAAAGCTCCCTGAAAGTCATCTCTTCCGATTTTTTGGCCACCTGCTTTAAATCTTCGGGGGATAAATCGAGGGGTTCTATTTTATCCGTATGGAACGAAATATCGTATTTATCTTCTTCCTTGTCAAGATTCTGCTCCATGACGCCATACAACTCCCAATTTCCCTGTTCGAAGACCCCTTTTTCGGCGTCAATCCTCCGAACAAGTCTGAAACGTTCATCAAATCTGTAATAGGTTATCCCATAAATGATTCCACTTTTTGGATCAACATGATTCAGATGTGTGATACGCCGATTGCCTTTAATCCAAATATTTTGTTCCCTTGTAATAACTGTTGATTTTTTACGGACGTCATTAAGCCAGATCCGGTTTGACCTTGCCATGGTGAGGGGAACAATGACATCGGACAGGAAAAAAAGCAGGACACCGGACATACACCCGATAATAAAAACCGGCTTGAACAGGTAATAGATGCGGATACCACTGCTTTTCAGGGCTAAAATCTCGTTGTTTCGCGCCATAAGACTGAATACGATGAGAACAGACATCAGGATGCAAACAGGAATTATTTGGGCAACGATAAACGGTAATTTTAGTGCAAAATAAACCAACATCGTTGAAAGCGGTATACCGGCTTCCATAAAGTTGTCGACTTTTTCAAAAAAATCGACGGCCAGATATATCCCCACGACAAAGACCAGGACAACGCCGAAATATTTTAAAATCTGAATTGTTATGTACTTATTTATGATAGACATATGGCCACAATAGGTTGACGACACCGTAATTGAACGTGTCGGAATTTATACAACATTTCGCAGAGCGCAATGGATAATCTTTTTTTAAAAAGCGTGTATTGTCTGAGTGGTTTAGGGATCGTTGGAAAGAACAGACGAATACCGATATATTATAACAGCAAGGAAATATCTGTTATAAGCTGAACATTTTGTTTATGTTTTTCATTCTGTTCTTTCATTACGATCCTTTAACCACGAGTTTACACGGTTTGAAAAAAAGCATTATCCATGAAGCGGGCTGGCAATTAAAAACACTCCGGGCCATCAATTATTTATACCTCCCTGTTTTCGCTTCGTTGTGATAACGTTTTTTGTTTCATTTTTAAAAAAGCAATGACCGCCGTGATTTTTACCGGACGATCATTCGCGGTTCTAACCAGAAGAAACAGTCCCAAACCGCCCATTACAATATTCGGGACCCACATTCCGACCACCGGTGGATAATAACCGGCTTCTCCAAAAACAGATCCGGCCGACAACAGCAAATAGTAGATTAAAAAGAAAACCAATCCGAGTCCAAGGCCTGTGGACCGTTTTGCAGATTGCGATTGAATCCCCAGTGGAACGGCCAAAATCCCCAGGGCAAGGCATGCCACAGGAATCGAAAATTTTTTGTGAAATTCAATCAAGGCCGAATAATATTGCTCGTTTTTACTGGAAAAATTCTTCAAATACCGCCTCAAATCCCCAAGGCTCATTTCATCTTCGTTTTCGGGACCGCCGCTTAAAGCCGATACCGTATTTTTGAGATCAAGATTGACATCATAGGTGTCAAACCTGATCGAATGGGCGGTTCTGTTTTGGAGATTAACCTGATTGATGGCGCCATGATACAGTTTTAACTGAAACATATGTCTATCAGGTTCACTGATTAACTTCCCTTTGGGTGCCATTACGGTGCTGACAATATTTTCCGAGCGTTTGTCCTCAATAAAAACATCCTTGAGGGCCTTATTCTTTAAATCTATTTTATTGACATAAATCATGACATCCTTGAAACTGTCGTTGAAAGTCCTTTCCTTAAGGCCCGCATCGGCGTGAGATGCAGCAATTCGAAATGTCAACGCCTTCGTGGATACCGTCCCCCATGGCATTCCATAAACCGTCATAACACACGACAGCACCACTCCGACTATGCAAAACATCAGTACCGGAGGCATCAGGCCGTAGATACTGACACCGCCGGCTTTAAGGGCAACAATCTCGTTATCGTTCGACAATCGAAGGAACGTTAACAGTACAGCCATCATCACCGACATGGGGATTACAAATGACATAAAGCGGGGAACGGCGTAGATAAGGATTAAAGAGACGGAAGATATGCTGATCTTGTAATTTACAATGAGATTTGTAATATCGAGTATCTTTGTCATCAGAAAAATAAATGTAAAAAACACCATGTTGATGACAAAAGGCAGAATCATCTCTTTGAGAAGATATCTATTTAAAACGGAATTAAATTTCATGTCAGGCGGTATTAAAGGAAACCACGTATAAACACAAATAAACACAAATAGTTTGAATAAGAAAGTATAGAGCAAAAAGGTGAGAAGGTTACTAAAAGCAAGAAGTCAAGAAATTTAGAAGCACAGAGGTTAGGAGATCCTGAGAATTGCTAACCTTCTTTCCTTCTCACCATCTCACTTTCTAATTACATTCACGTCCATTTGTGTCCATTTGCGGTTAACTATTTTCTAATTCCTGTTTTCTATTTTCTATAACCTTGTTTGGATTTTCGAATTTTGGTCTTTGCTGTATTGCATCTGATAGAGTTTGAAAAATTCTCCTCTCCGGGCAATCAGTTCCTCCTGGTTACCCTCTTCCACGATCCGTCCGTCCACAATGACAACAATTCTGTCGGCATAATCAATGGTTGAAAGCCTGTGTGCAATGACAAAGGTCGTGCGCCCTTTCATCAAATTTTCCAAGGCTTTTTGAACGAGCATCTCCGCCTCCGCATCCAGTGAAGATGTCGCCTCGTCAAGAATCAATATGGGTGCATCCTTAAGCAGGGCACGGGCAATACATATCCTCTGTTTTTCACCACCGGAAAGACGCCCACCCAGTTCTCCGATATTTGTATCAAACTTGTCCGGGAAACTCTGTATAAAATCATAAGCATAAGCAGCCCTTGCAGCCTTTATAACTTCATTGTCCGTTGCATTCGGGTTTCCGTAAGCAATATTGTTCCGTATGCTGTCGTTAAAAAGAATGGGTTCTTGTGTAACAATACCCATTTGATCACGCAGGGAAGATATCGAAGCATTACGGATATCCATACCGTCGATCCGGATAGCTCCCCGGGTAACGTCATAAAACCTGGGGATCAGATTCACCAGGGACGTTTTCCCGCCGCCGCTCATGCCGACCAGTGCCAGAACTTCACCATCTTTGACGTCCAGATTAATATCTTTAAGAACCCAAAGATCATCATATTTAAAAAAAACGTGCTCAAAAGTTACACGATGCGGCCCCCGTTTAATCTCCACGGGATCTGTTCTCTCATTTATATTTGATTCCATCTCTATGATGTCGAAAATTCTGTCTGCAGCGGCAAGCCCTTGCTGGACGGCATTGTTAAGCCCGCTCAGTTTTTTTACGGGATCGTACAGCATCAGCACGGCAGCCATGAACGAAAAAAATGTTCCGGCTGTGGAACTGCCCGTAATTACTTTATAACCACCGTACCATATAATAAAAGCGATCCCCAACCCACCTAAAAACTCCATGATTGGAGAAGATAAAGACCGTGCGACGACGGATTTCATCTCTATCCTGAACAGAAGCAGGGTTTTTTCAAAAAATCGTTTTTTTTCATAAGATTCCATTCCGAATGCTTTGACGATTTTATTACCGGCAAATGTTTCATGCAAAAAGGAACTTAGATCCGCCATGGCTTCCTGGCCCTTGGTACTGATACGGCGGACCCTTCTGCCAAATTCAACAACAGGAAAAAAGGCGACCGGCAAAACAACCAGTGCAATCAGCGCCATTTTCCAATCGCGATAGAAGATCACAAATGTCAAACCGAGTATGGTAAAACTATCCTTTAATGATCCTGTAACCGCTGTCGAAACCATGGCTTTGATGATGTTGACATCATTCGTAATTCGCGACATTAAAACACCGGTCTTTTCTTTTTGGAAAAAAGCTATCGGAAGGTCTTGAATTCGGTTATAAAGATCGTTTCTCAGGTCCTTGATGATATTCTCGCCGACATAATTCATCAAATAGCTTTGGCCGTACATCCCCAA
>ENA-OSEO01002274-OSEO01002274.1-sediment-metagenome-genome-assembly--contig:-NODE-2274-length-28128-cov-6.544651_pt1 | contig 28128 bp, 25 predicted proteins | sample MGYA00237883_ERZ534232 | MGnify/ENA metagenome assembly ERZ534232
TATTGCCCCTTGTATTTTTTTAGGGAGAATTCCGCGGCCGGATGTATGCAGCTGTTCGATTCCATGTCTGCATTGGCCGGGTCGCGATTCCAGAATAGTCGCAGGACAGGACTGGGAGCCCTGAGGTTGCATTCGCAAAAGACCGTCTTCTGCCCCACCTCGGAGCCGGCCGGAAAGATCACCTCGAAGCGGCCCTTGTTGTCTCTTCTTCCAAGCGGATACTTCAGGTGAGGAGGGTTCTCGAAGACGATGTCCACATCGGGATCTTCCCTCACCTGTCCGTAGCAGGCGGCGCCCAGCGCCACAGCCGTCTTCGCATCGCGACCGTCGAAGAGAATCTTCTCTTCAGGGAGGTTCAGAACCTCTGCGGCAAGGTTACGTACTGCCGGGAGCCGGGAGGAATTCCCGCCGAGGATGAGCAGTTCGATCTTCTCATCAGGAGATAATGCGCTGTGCTCCCTCAGATGCTCATATGTGGCGAGGAGCTTTTCGAACCCGCTCCTGATTCTGCTTGTGACAACCCGTTTGAAATCATCGAGCGTATAGGTAAAGAACCGCCGTTCCGGGCCGGCAGGGGTGTAGAACTCAGAGAGGCCCAGCTTCACTTTTCCGCTCGCGAACAGATCATCCAAACGTCCGTCCCTGTTGGTTTTGAGCTCTTCGGCAATGCGCATGATGCTCATGAAATTGTAAAGCTTTTTTCTCTCTGCAAGCGTTATCCTGAAAATGTCTCCGAACTCCTCCGGGAAAAACCGCTCAGGTCCTGAAAGGTCCTTTGAGACCTTGAGGAAAATATCCCTTGCCAGACGGAAGCTGAGCGTGTCGCCCCCGAGGTCCTCAAGCCCCACGCTGATGAGCATGGAGACCACCCGCACCCCAGCCTCCATCCGGACCCGACCGATGCTGATGTCGGTTGTTCCGCCCCCAAAATCGAACACGGCAAAAACAAGGGGCTTATCGAGCGGGGTGCGACGAAGGTGGTGCAGTGCAAGGGCTTCGGGCTCGCTGATCTCGGTGATCACCCGCGCGCCGGTGTCGGCGGCGGGCAGGGCGCCACAGGGAGCCACGAGGGTGACGGCGTCCCACAGCTCCAGGTCGGGGCGCAGGGGCACGGTGGCGCGGTCGGCGCGAGCGTCCAGCGCGGCCAGGGCCAGGGCGTGCTCCGCCACCGCCGCCGCCAGCCCGGCGGTGTGTACCCGGTTGTCCTCGAGCACCAGAGGCAGCCGCCCGCCCATCGCCTGCGATAGCGGCAGCGACTCGACCTCGGCATACACCGCGTAGCCAGGGGATGACACCCGCACCAGCGTGGCTTCGGCTACGCCCGGACCATAGGCGCCCTGGCGAATCTCGCCGTTCGTCCCGATCTCGGGCAGCACGCCGCTGCCATCCGGCATGGCGAGCACCTGCAGCGTGCCCTCTGCCGCTGGACGCGCCACCGCCTGGCCCAGGCGCAGCAGCGATTGCACCGCCGTCAGTGCCGTGTGGTGCGGGTGCAGGGCGAACTCGGGCAGCACGGTGTGCAGCCCTGAAACCGCTCCCTCGCGATCCACGCTCAGTCCCGCCCGGGCGCAGATCTCCTCCAGCAGCCAGAGGATCGTTCGGTCGAACCACACCAGCGACTCGGCGGGGTGCCAGAGCGACAGCAGGCCAAAGGCGTCCACGGCCTCGATCTGGACGTGACCGCCCTCCAGCCCCTCGGTGCGCAGCGCCGACAGGATGAACCAGTCGCCGGTGTCCACCGTTTCCTCGCCGGCGGCGGTGCGGTAGCCGCGGCGCAGGCGCACGCTGGCCAGCGGACGCAGGGCGGCGGCTGTTGAGGCGGAATCTCCGGGCGCGCGCAGCGCGCCTGCAGGGTCCAGGATCTCCAGCGCCAGCCGTCCGGTGGCCTCGGGCGAGACCTGCCAGCGCCAGGAGAGCGCGTCGGCCGGCCCCAGGCGCATCCAGCTGCGCACGGCGGCGTCGAACACCGGCGCGGAGAGGATCGCGCGGCGCCCGCCGCAGTACAGCGTCTGCGTGAGCGCGTCGTACGCCAGCGGCCAGCGCTGCGCCGAGGTGGCGGCGCTCGCCAGCGGCGTGAACTGCCCGAAATGGACATACTCGGGCCCGCGGGCCAGGGCGGAGAGCGGCGCACCCAGGCCGGAGAGGTCGCCCGCGTAGCGCTCCACCCAGGTGGCCACCAGACCCAGGTCGGGGACGCTCACCAGCGCCGGCAGTGCGCAGGAGGCGAGCGACGAGGCGGGCTGGTCACCCCCGGGGGCGATCACGCGGGGCGCGTCCCAGGCCGGAGGCGTCGCGCTCTCGTCCAGCGTGGCATGCCAGAGCCGCCCATCGCTGGCGTAGAGCGCATGCAGGCGCATCGCGTCCGCGTCGAACCATGCGGCGACCCCCTCGGCGTTGGGTGTCGGATCCGTGAGCGTGAAAGGCCCATCCCAGACCGCGCCGGTCCAGCGGTAGGCGTGCAGGTCGTCCTCCAGCACCAGCGCGCGGCGGCCCCACAGGGCGAACCAGGGCGTGCTGGCGGCGGTGTGCAGGGTGAGCGGCGCGGACCAGTTGGCGCCGTGATCCGTGGAGGTGCGCAGGAGCGCATTGCGGCCCGCGGCGCTCTCGTAGAGGATGGCCCAGGTGAAGGGCGCCCACCAGCCGATGGCCACGTCGGACCCCGCCCGCGCGCCCGTGGCGATCACGGACCAGGACTCCCATTCGGCGGCATCGTCGTCCGGGTCATCGACGCGCGCCAGCAGCAGCTGGCCGGAGGCGTCGACGCAGGCGCGCAGCAGGTAGGAGCCGTTGTGATACTGCACGGTCGGGCTGGCGTCGTACCCGGCGGGCCAGGCGTGTAGCGCGCTCCAGCGCACGCGGCGGTCCTCGATGAGAACGCTGGCGACGGGCTCGGCGGACCACGACGTGGCGGCGGCGAGCAGAGCGGGGGAGATGGGTTTCACGGCGTACCTCCGAAGGGATGGGCGCTCGGTTTCAGGTTACAGGTTGCAGGTTGCGGGTTGCCATCGGAATGGCTAAACGTTTGAACGTTGTAACGTTCGAACGTTCAAACGACTCCGACCAACGCGCCCCCTACGTCCGCGAACAGCACCACGATCACCCGCGCGCCGGGGGTGAGCAGCGCGGCGGTGATGTTGGCGGCGACGGGCAGCGGGCCCAGCGTGGCCGTGGGATGGCCCAGAGGGCGCACGACGGCGGTGTGCGTGCCGCTGTCGTAGGACTCTACGACGGCCTGGACGATGGATGTGCTCATGGCAGGCCTCCAGCGCGAAGGATCGAAAGGGTCAACGAGGCGCTCAGCAGTACCAGGCAGAGCAGGGCGGCAAGGTGCAGGAGCAGGATCCAGTCAAAGCGCGGGTCCCGACAAGGCATGAGGGCCTCCTCGATGAGTATAGATTGCAGATGGCAGATGTCAGAACGGTCACCGGCCTGGCCATGGAGCCCGTCTCTTCTGTTTACCGCGAGGTCCCTTGGGACCCTATCGATTGGTCCAGTGCGATCAGCCTGTCAACTCTCCTATCTGTAATCTGCAATCTGCAACCTGTAACCTGTAACGTCTAGCGCGCCAACGCGCAACGCGAAACGTCTTGTGCCTCACTCCCACCCCACCCGCGCGTCGCCCGCTGACGCGAGCCGGCGGCGCAGCGCCTCGCAGGCTGCGTCCGCCTGCGCCTGGCGCGCCTTGGCCCAGTCCAGCAATTGCCCCGGCGTCCAGTTGGAGACGGTGACGCGGCCGATGGTGGACTGGCAGCGTTGCATGGCGGCCGCGGCGGTGGCCAGCAGGACGATCAGCGCGGCGCCGGCGTCGTCCAGCGTGGTGGCCGCGGCGCCGTCCAGGTTCTCAATGGTGTGCGGGGCCAGATAGAACAGGCGCAGCCGGTCGGCGGCGGTGCCGAGGGGTGCGCTGTCGGCCTCCAGGTAGAGCGTGTGCGCGTCCAGCAGGGAAAAGGGCGGACGCGGGGGAGGGTAGGCGGGCGCTGCGGCGTCCCAGGGGTACCAGAGGTCGACGATCTCCAGCGCGCCCAGGGGGGCGATGTCCACCTCTCGCTCGCCGGCCACGGTATCCAGTACGGAGACGGCGCGCCGGGGGTTGAGCGTGGAATAGTGCGCCAGCGCGCGGCGGATGTTGGCCTCGTGGTCATCACTGGACCACTGGGCGCAGGCCGGGTCCTGCAGGTCGGCAGCGACCAGAGCGATCAGATCGGCGAGAGCGGTCATGGGCACCTCCGGGGGAAGTGATCTATGGGAGCGCGGAGATAGTCGCTCGCCTTGCGAGCGACTGCTCCGCTCCGATCGGCAGAGCAAGCGTAGATTGTAGACTTGAGTGGCGCCGACCACAGCGTTGCCGTGGCGCGGGACTTTCTCCCGGCGCGCGACTGGTCCGCTCCAGACGGGGAGCGCAACTTGATGCATTCCATTGTGCCGGCCTCCGCTCCAGGTTCGGATGCGGAGCAGTCCAGAGCGCCTCGGGCGCTCTGGACTATCTCCGCGCTCCCAGACTCCGCGCTGCCAGACGCTTGCGTCGAAGACAGGTAGCCGTGCATAATCGCGGTCAGCGACGTGGGATCATTCAGGAGAAGCATACGACATGACTGACGTTCACAAAGGCTGGCACTCCCGGGGCTATCTGCCCCATTTCGATTCGCCTGGCACGATTCAGTCCATCACAATACGCTTGGCGGACAGTCTTCCCGCGAGCCTTGAGTTGAGGCAAGCTCTCGAGCGCACTCTCGACGCGCCCGGCGAGCGGCGCCAACGGCTGGAGGCGCTGCTGGACGCTGGTCGGGGTTCTTGCGCCCTCAAGGACCCGCGTGCGGCGCGTAGCGTTGAGGATGCACTGCTCTATCTGGATGGCGAACGTTACCGGCTGCTGGCCTGGGTAGTGATGCCCAATCATGTGCATATGCTTCTCGAGATCATCGAGGGGCACTCGCTATCGCGGATCATGCAGAGCCTGAAGGTACGCACGGCCCGAGAGTGCAACCGTGCTCTCGGCACGACGGGGCGCTTCTGGGAGCCCGAGTACTATGACCGGTACATCCGCAACGAGCAACACCTGAGGAACGCGATCCGCTACATTCACCAGAATCCCGTTGTGGCCGGACTGGTGTTGGAGCCGCATCTGTGGCCCTACGGCAGCGCTGGGCGCGTGGCCACGCCGGACGCGGCCTACCATAGGGAGTAGATGCGAGAGTCCTGGGAGCGCGGAGATAACTTTGTGTGGACGGCTTGCCGTCCACACAAAGTTGCTCCGCTCCGATCGCGATCCGTGATGTAGGCAGTCGGTTTGTTTGCACGCCGGTTCGGATGCGGAGCAGTCGATGGTCGCGCCACGCGACCATCGACTATCTCCGCGCTCCCTTCGCGCTCCCAATCCTCACTCCGTCGTCTCCATCACGACCGGCGTTGGCGCTGTCTCGTGGCTGATCTCTACGTCGTACCCCAGCAGCGCCAGGCTCAGGATCACCAGTGCCAGGATGAACCGCTTGACGGCTTCCTGCACGGTTGGGCTGGTGTACCAGGCTTTGCTTTCCATGTTGTGTTCTCCTTGTAATCTCACAGGGGGCCGGTGGCAGGGCGCGGGGGGCACTCCCCGCCGCCGGCTTGCGGAGGGAGGGTGCTCAGGCGACGACGTTGTGCTTGTACAGGGCGCGCCAGTCGCCGATGCCCACGCTAAAGACGAACCTCACTTTGATGCGCATCTCGTCGTTGGTGAACATCGAGCCCATCAGCGGGTGGTCGGCGATGAACAGCTCGGGCGCGCGCCCAAAGCGGTAGCCGATGACGACGCCGGGCAAGTCGTTAGGGTGCGCCGCGGCGGCCCAGTTGTCGGTGTCGGTCCACTCGGGCACGGCGATCACCGAGTGTGTGACCTGCTCGATGGCCCGCGTGTTCCCCGCCAGCCCGGGCTCGAGCGTCGTGGTGAACAGGTTCACCGCCGTGCGCTCCAGTTCAATGGGCACCAGGCAGAAGGAGGGGCGGATCCCCTGCGTCTTGCCCGAGTGGTACTCGGTCTGGCGGTACATCGCCGTCACCGTGGCATGCCAGGCGGTGGCGTCCAGCGCGCTGCTGCCCAGGTTGCTGTGGGCCAGGTCGTCGAACAGGTTTTCGCCATCAGCCAGCGTCGGACCCAGGCCGGCGTTGTCGGTGAACAGCGCGCTCACCGCGCTCGAGAGCGTGCGCCAGGCGGCCTGCCCCAGTTTCCGCGGGATGGCCCGTACCGCGCCGATGTCGTCGCGGTCGATCATCTCCATCGTCAGGCCCAGGTAGTTGCCCTTTTTGACGAATGCGCTGGCCTCGGCATAGTCGTCCCACGTCTTTTCGGTGTAGGCGTTGCCCTCGGTCACCGTGTCCAGGTCGGAGAACCCGCCCAGCGTGATCCAGCGGGCGTCGTTCAGGCTGGGGAAGTCCTCCTGGTAGGCGATGGGCTCCCACCAGCGCGGGCGCGACTCGTAGGCCTGCACCAGCGCCTTGTTGAGCACGTCGCGCACTACCTCGGCCATCGTCGTGCTGGAGGCGTTGGCAAAGGTCGTGCGCTCAGGCCGATAGATGCCGTGGCGCTCCCAGTCGCCGGTGAGCAGGTCGTACATCTCCCGGATGCCGCTCAGGCGCGGGGCGTTGCGGTGCGCCGCGGTGTCGCCCCGGTTCCAGGCGCCCGGCTCGCCGCCCACGCCCATCAGCCGCTCAAAGGCCAGGGTGATCCGGTCCAGCGGCGTGGTCACCTGGCTGATGGCCCCCAGCCCGCGGATGGTCTGCTGGGCGGTGAGCTCGCTCCAGGTGCGCGACAGGCGCGCGATGGCGGCCTGGGCCTCGGCAACGGTGTGGATGCTCCCATCCTGCCGCACCAGGTCCTTGAGCCCCTCGGGGAGCGCGGTTTTCGACAGCGCCAGCTCGATCATCTCCTGCCGGGTGTCGCTGATGGTGGCCTGTGTGCCCGGGTGGCTCGCGGGCGTGTCTGAGGCGGTATCCTGCACCTCAGGCGACTGCGCCGCGGTCTGCGTGCGCACAAGCGTGCCCGGGGCTACGGGATCGACGGTGTTTGGACTGCTCATGTTCTGCTCCTTGCGTTCGGTTGCGCCGGCCTCGGCCAGAAAGCGGCCGCCTGCGGCGGGACGGATAACGATATCGACCGAGTTGACCTCCTCGATCAGGACCACCTCCCGGGGCGATGTGGTTTCATCGCCTGCGGCGCGCAGCCAGAGGTCGGCGCTCAGGCCAAAGAGGGACGGGTGGGGCGCGAAATCGGCGATCAGCTCGCGCAGCCAGGTGACGCCGCGCGAGAGCCGCAGCGTGCCCCGGACGCAGCGCCCCTCGGGGTCCCAGTGTGTCTCCTGGATGATCCCCGCCAGGTCGCGCACCGAGCGGCCGCCGGGCCGGCGCAGATCGGCTGAGGTGGCGTGGTCGACGAACACGGGCACCCCGCAGAAGCGGTCCGCCGCAGCAGCCAGGACGGTGGCGCCGAACGCCAGCCCATTGGCGACCCCCTCGGAGAGGATGACCACCTCCAGCGAGGGGCCCGCGGGGACCGGCGACTGGAGCAGGACGCGCTCCACCTGGCCGGCCACCGCGAGGCGCTGGCGGCGCGTAGGAGACGACGCCGTCGGCACTTCGGCGTCTGGCCGGGGGAGCTCTGCAGCGGGCGCATCGGTACTGTTGGGCGCATTACCCCGGTCGGACATATTGCTCCCGTTGAGCGTCTCGGTCTGTTGCTTCGGCATGGGAATGTTCCTCCTTTAGCGGATCGGATCGGCGGGTGGCGCAGCTGTGTCGTCACGGATGGCTTCAGAGAGAACAGATTCAAAACGCAGGTTCACGCTGATTTCGCCGGACGGGCCGGGTGCGACGCCCCCGCGCCGTGCTGCGGTGCGGATCAGGTCGGTGAGGATCGACTCGAACAGGAACTGGCGGTGCGCGAACCGCCGCAGGGTGGGCGTGCCCATCTCGCGGGCCGTGGCGCGGGTGGCGCTGTCGCCCTCGGCCAGATAGTGCAACGGCACGCCAGCGCCCGCGGCGATCATCAGGCGGATGGCCTTGCCGTCCGCGGCCACGTCGTCGGCGTTGATCTGCGGGCTCACCGCCTCCCAGTGCTCGCTGCTGTCCGAGATAATGATGGATCCCGAGCGCGGCACCCGCGTGTATTGGCGCCGCTTGGCCTCCAGCTGGCCCGATTGCGCGTTGTCCAGGCGCACATGCCATAGGTAGGCGCCCTTGTAGCGGTTGATGCGCACCCGGTCCTCGAGCCAGAGGTCGTAACGCTCCAGCCAGGGCAGGATCTGCGCCAGGTCGGAGCGCCCGCGCACGGCGCCCACGGGGCGGTTGATGGCATAGTGCAGCATCACCTGATCGGGACCCTCAACCGGATCAGCGCCGCGGGCGGCGGTCCACCAGCGACCCTCGACGTCCGCTGTGAGCTGATGGTAGCGGAGTTCGTGCTCGCGATCGTCGGGATCGGTCTCGATGGCGTCGATCTGTAGCGCCGGCACCTCGCGCACGTACGACATCCCGTCGGCAGGGTTGCGCGAGAGCACCAGGAACAGCTCACCGCTGCGGGAGAGCTCATCGCACCAGGCATAGATGCGGTCGGAGAGGTGGTTGAGCGGATGATTCCAAAAGGCGTTCACCCAGGTCTGCGCGGCGGCTGGCCGCACGCGGAGCGTCGCACCGGCGCCGATGACGAAATCGGTGGTCATGCTGAGCAGGCGCGCCGCGAGCGGATTGGCGTCGCATGCGGCCGCGGCCTGCTCCAGCAGGGCGCGCACGGCGTGCCAGGGGCGCTCGGTGCCACCGGCGTGACCGGTGAGGGCGGTGTAGCCTGGTTCCTCGTCGAACACCATCGCGTTCAGCGCCTGAACCGAGTCATCGGCGTCCGAGGTTTCCCGAGACCGCACCCCTGTGAACGACGCTACCCAGGCTCGAAAACGCTCGCCGAGATTGCTCATGGTCTCTGCGCTCCTCCTCGGGTGTCATGCGGGTGTTTGGACCCCTGCCCGCCAGAAAATGAACGAACCCTTCATAGGGTATAAGCCGCGAGAATTGAAAATCTCGCACGTTTTTTCACTGCAGTGAAATACTCGTGTCTTGCGAGGCGGTCGCCCTCGATGGGCGCCAGCCTCAGGCGGCGGCGGCGTTTCGTCGCACAAAAAGATCCGACCGGGCAGCGGGTGCCCTCACCCGCCGCACGTGCGCACGTCGAGGCTGCCGTTTCGGCGGACGTGGCTGGCCTCAGCCAGGCGTCCGCCGACCAGGTGGGCGTCCGCTGACCAGGTGGGTGTCCGCTGGGCGGGTGCCCACACCCGCCGCACGTACGCACGTCGAGGCTGCCGTTTCGGCGGACGTAGCTGGCCTCAGCCAGGCGTCCGCCGACCAGGTCGCCCTCGATGGGCGCCATTCTCAGGTGGCGGCGTTCTTTTGTACCGAAAGATCCGGTCTGAGAGCAAGATGTCCTTCCTGATCTAGATCTGGATAGATATCTATCTTCTCTAGAGGGCTGCCGGGGCGGCAGCCGCCCCTTGGCGTGCGTGTTGCCGTGCGGCGAATGCTTATGGAGGTCTTGCCACAGCAGCTGCGCTCGGCTACGATGGGGGTGGTTAGCCCTTGTATAAACGATGATCGCGGCGGCGGAGGTGGCTATGAACCGGTCCGTGTCCTGCTGGCAATGTGGCGCCGATTTGCCCGACCCCGAGGCTCGTTTCTGCCCGGCCTGCGGCGCAGCGCTCACCAAACCGACCTTCTGGGAGGAGTTTCGCGACAAGCGCGGCTGGCTCTGGGTGTTGTTGGGCATCGTTGCGGTGGTCGCCGCGGTGCTGGTGGTTACGCAGGTGCTGCCTGGTCTGCGGGAGGGTGGGGAGGTGCCCACGGTGCCCGCGGTCGTGCAACAGCCCACCGCGGGGACGGTCCCCAGTGCGCCGGTGATCGCCCCGGCGCCCACCGACACGGTGGCGCTGGCGCCGACCATCACGGTTGCGCCTACTGACGAGCCGACACGGGAGCCCGAGCCCACGCCCACGGTGGACCTGGAGACCGCGCTGTTGGATGCGGCCAACCGCTTCCAGGAGGCCAAGGTCTACAGCCAGGCCACCGGCGACATCAGCCAGCTGGGCGAGGCCCTGGCGGGCGACGCGCTGCAGCGCCAGATCGACCTGGTGAACCAGTGGAAGGACCAGGGCTGTTCCTGGGAGATCACACTGGACGAGCCCCTGACGGTGCGCATCCTCGAAACCCGCGATGATATCTGGGCCCGCATCGAGGTGGCCAAGGTGGAGACGCGGCTGCTGACCTGCGATGGCACGCTGGAGAGCGAGACCCGCGGCGACGCCTACACCACGACCTACCTGGTGGAGCTGATCGATGGGGTATGGCTGATCACGGAGCGGGAGTAGGGCGCAGTTGGATCGGGGAGGCGCGGCGCGATCGATCGGGCGCGGTGAAAGCGATCCGCCCGGGTACGCCCGGAGATGAATCTGTTCGGTAGCGCCATGCTGAGCCAGTGAGTATATTCACTGTTTGACCCGCTGGCGAGCTTAACATACTGAGTATATTAATCCATCGCTCGGCCGTCCGCGGCCTGTAGCGCTCCCGGTAGTCCGCCAGGCGCTCGCTCTCGCGCGCAGAGCGGGGCGCGATGCGATCCCCTTCGTATACAGCAACACCTTCGCTCGCTCTCGCGCGCAGGGCGGGGCGCGGACTCGGAGAGTGGTGTGTGCCGCGGGTGTTGCCGTGCCGTATCATGCGCTCGGGGTGAGGTGAGCACATGATCTGTCCCACGTGGGGTGGTCCTGTGGATGAGAGCCTCGCGCGTTGTCCCTGGTGCCAGCGGCCGCTCACCGAGCCAGCGTTGACCGCGCCGCCTGCGCCCGCGAGAGAGCCGGAGCGCGAGACCGGCGGCGGGCCGGTGCCCGCTGGTTTACCAGCATCAGGGGGCCTGTCCGCGCTGTGGTGAGGTTTACCCCGCTGGCGCCGCCTGCTGTGTCGATTGTGTCGCCGCCCTGGCGCTGTCTTCCTTGCAGGCACCGGCCATGAGCTGAGCCCTCGGGGCAAGGCCGCGCAGCTGCGCACCGCCGAACTCGCCGCACAGGGACGCTGGCGTGAGGCATCCGTCGCGCTGCTCGAGCCCATGCTCGCGGACAACCTGGGCGGCCGCGTCGCCCGGTGGTTCATGTCCCGTGGCATGGCGCTCTCCGCCGGATGAACCCAACGATCTCGTGGTCACGGTGCATGCCGAGGACGCCCACGCCTTGCGCGCGCGTCTGGGTGAGATTGCGGCGCCGGCCCTGGTCATCGATGACGAAGACGACGGCTTTTACACGCCGGCGATCCTGCGCGAGATCGCCGAAGGCATCCCCGACGCCCGGCTGATCCTTTATCGCGGCAGGAACCACGGCGGCTCCGGCCCGGCCCTGCGCCGCGACATCCTGGCGTTCCTGCGGGGCTGATCAGGGGGCGCGGAGATAGTCGAGCGCAGTCCGCTGTACCCAGCGGCATCTGCGCCGACTGCTCCGCTCCGGGCCGCCGGAAAGAACAGACCACGGGCGTTTCGCCGGCCAGGTTTCTTGGGCAGCGTTCTAGCGTCTCGGATGCGCCAATGTCCCGGACCGCCGGCGTCCCGCCGGCTCCGATGCGGGCTGTAAGCCCGCGGTCCGTGACGCGCCAACCTTCCTATCCTATCCATCCTGTCTATCCCTGTTGATTCCCTCCCTGCCAGTTGACTGCTTACCTCTGCGCGTGTACAATATCGGACCATGATTGTCCGGTATACACCGCCCCCCGACCGGCGGGGCGAGGAGGATCGGTGCGTAAGGTTGTGTTTGTCTCCGGCGGCCTGCTCCTGCTGGGCGTGCTGGCTGTGCTGACCTTTGGCCTGGTGCGCTATAGTGGGCCCTCCGGCCTGCTGCTGCGGGTCCGCGCCGAGTTCGCCGCGGCGCAACCGCGCCCGGAATTCGTCCCCACGCCGCTGGTAGCGTCGGGGACGGATGACAAGGGTGCCCAGGCGGTAATCGCGTTGATCACGCAGCAGGCTGCTGCGCCCACGGCCTCTCCGCTGCCATCGCGGGAATCTGCGACTCCTGCTGCTGCGGTTGGGGAGTTGGTTCCACCCAGGGCCACACCCGAGGCGCCGTCCTGTGGCGCCAGCGTCACGAAGGAGCCTACGCCGGCGCCTGCTCCGGCGGACACGCCGCCGCCCGTGGCGCCCGTGCCGCTGCTGCCCTCTCGCGTCGAGCTCACCGGTCTCACGCACACCTGGCAGACCTGGAACAACTGCGGTCCCGCGACGCTGTCCATGTACCTCTCCTTCTGGGACTGCGCGCTCACCCAGGAGCAGATTCGCCTCACCGTGCGCCCCAACCCGGAGGACAAGCACGCTGGCCCGGAGGAGCTCGCTACGGTGGCCCGCGCCCAGGGGCTGAAGGCGGCGGTGCGCGTGGATGGCACGCCGGACATGCTGCGGGGGCTGCTGGCCGCGGGCGTGCCGGTGATGGTCTCCACCTGGCACGAGGACGACCCCGGCGATGGCATGGGCCACTACCGCCTGCTGGTGGGTTATGATGACGCTGCCCAGCACTGGCTGCTGTACGACTCGCTGGCGGCCACCGCTGCGGACCCCGGGGCGCCCTACCAGCCGCTGGTGATGCCCTATGCCGAGTTCGAGCCCCTCTGGGAGGTGTTTAACCGGCGCTATGTGCTGGCGTACCGCTCAGAATTCGGCGACGCCGTTGCCGCGGTCGTGGGCGAGGACTTGGACGACCGCAGCATGTGGGAGGGTGCCCGCGACCGCGCCCTGGCCGAGATTCAGGCGGATGAGGCCAACCCCTTCGCCTGGTTCAACGCCGGCAGCAGCCTGCTGGCCCTGGGTGAGTTCGAGCCCGCCGCGGCGGCCTACGACCGCGCACGCCAGCTGGGTCTGCCCTGGCGCATGCTCTGGTACCAGTTCGGCCCGTTTGCCGCATACTATGAGGTAGGGCGCTACGACGAGGTGATCGCCCTGGCGGATGCGACGCTCAAGCACGCGCAGGATATCGAGGAGCTGCACTATTGGCGGGGCAGGGCGCTGGCGGCGCAGGGCGATACACAGGGCGCCCGCGAGGCTTATGAGCGCGCTCTGGCGCAAAAGCCCGACTATGCCGATGCGCTGGAGGCCCTGGCCGCGCTGGAGGGTCAGGGCTGATGGCGATCTCGGCGCCCGGCCGGCAGATCGCCCGCAACACCCTGGTGGTGGGCGCCTCCTTTGCGCTGGCCGCGGCCATAGGGCTGCTGCGCGACATGCTCATCGGCCGGCAGTTTGGCATCGGCGCCGACCTGGATGCCTACTATGCGGCCTTTCGCTTGCCCGACCTGCTGTTCACCATCGTCGCCGGCGGCGCGCTGGCCACGGCTTTTATCCCCGTGCTGGCCGAGTCCCTCGCCCATGCGGACCGGCGCCGCGCCTGGGAGCTGGCCTCTGCCGTGATGAACCTGGTGGTGCTGATCGTCGCCGTGCTGGCGCTGGTCGCAGCCCTGCTGTCGGGGCCGCTGGTGCGCCGCCTGATCGCCCCGGGGCTCGACCCCGCATCGCAGGCCCAGGTGGCGGAGCTGATGCGCCTATTGCTCATCTCTACCGTCATCTTTGGGCTCAGCGCCGTCGTCACCAGCATGTTGCACGGCCTCCGGCATTTCCTGCTGCCGGCGCTGGCGCCCGTGCTCTATCCCCTCGGTGTGATAGCGGGAGCGCTCTGGCTGGCGCCCACCCTGGGTGTGCGCGGGCTGGCCCTGGGTGCGATCCTGGGCGCGCTGCTGCACCTGCTGATTCAGCTGCCGGGCCTGGCGCGCTACGGGTTCCGCTGGACGCCCTCGCTCGGCCGTGGCCTGCCCGAAATTCGCCGCGTCGCGCTGCTGATGGGTCCTCGCGTGCTGGATTTGGGCGTCTGGCACCTGACGCTCCTGGCCAGCACCAACCTGGCCTCGCGCCTGGATCCGGGGAGCATCGCCGCGCTGGACTGGGGCTGGAACGTGATGCAATTCCCCGAGACGATGATCGGGACGGCAGTTGGTCTCGTGGCCCTCCCGACACTGGCGGATCTGGCCGCCCGGAGCGATCTCGACGGACTGCGGCACACGCTGGGCGAGGCGCTGCGCGCGGTGATCGCCCTGACCGTGCCCGCCGCGCTGGGCCTGATCCTGCTGGGGCGCCCGCTGCTGAGCTTGCTCTATGAGCGAGGCGCTTTTGACCTGGCCGCGGGCGATGCCGTGTATGTGGCGTTGCGCTGGTATGCAGTGGGGCTGGTGGGTCACGCCTGCCTGGAGCTGGCGGCGCGGGCTTTTTTTGCGCAGCAGGACACCGTGCGCCCGCTGGTCATCGCCGTGGTATGGTCCGCAGTGAGCATCGGCCTCAGCGTGCTGCTGATGGGTCCCATGGGGCACGGCGGGCTGGCGCTTGCCAACTCGCTGGCGATCACCGGCGAGGTGGTGACGCTGCTGCTGGTCTTGCGGCGCCGCTGGGGCGGTATTGAGGGGCGGCAGCTGCTGGCCACCCTGGCGCGGGTGGGCGCTGCCACCGCCATCATGGGCCTGGCCGTGTGGGGCGTCCTCGCCGGGGCTGAGGCCGCCGGTTTAGGGACGCTCCTTACTGTCGCTGGCGGCACGCTGGGCGGCGTGCTGGCCTATCTGGGGGCTGCGCTGCTGCTCAGGCTGCCCGAGCTGCGCTGGCCGCTGCAGGTGCTGCGCCGCATCCCCTCGGGGGAGTAGCGCGGCGCAGCTCCCGGGCTGCCCATCGCGTCAGCCCTCGCCGTCTGCTGCCGCGCCCGCGTCCTGCGCCAGGCCCGAGCCCTGTGTGCCGGTAGCCGGACCGCCGGGCTCGGGTGTCCCGAACCAGAGGGCAAAGAGCGTGTCGAGCTCGCGGCTGGCCGCAGCCTCGGCAGCCGCCGTCAGATCGGCGGTGCTGGCGATGCCAAAGCGGTGCGCGGTGGCATAGGACCGCAGGAACTGGTAGAAAGCCTCGTCGCCCAGTTCGTCGCGCAAGGCATCAAGAAACAGTGCCCCGCGGTAGTAAACTGGCCCGCGGTACGCCGCCCAGCTGGAATAGTCCAGCGCGGACACGTCGATCCCCGGTGAGGTTCCGTCGGGCCGGCCGCCTTCCTGCCAGTACAGCGACATCATCGCGTTGGCGGCAGCGGCGCCATGGACCTCCTCCAGGTACAGCACCACGGCGTAGGTGGCGAGCGACTCGTCCAGCCAGGGCTCTTCCACCGGATCGCTTCCGACCAGGGCGAACCACCACTGGTGCGCCACCTCGTGCGAGACCATGAAGCGCAACTGGCTCACGCTGGCCTGCGTGCGGATGCTCTGCTCGATGGCGACCATCCCCGCGAATTCATACCCCCCGACCGACACCAGCGTCTCGACCAGGTCCAGTTCCCCATAGGGGTAGGGACCAAAGCGGTTCGAGAACACGGCCAGTGAATCTGTGGCGGACTGCAGCGCCTCGCGCGGAGAGCGGCTCGATGCACCGGGCAGCGCGTAATAGTTCACCTCCACGCCATCGACGGTCGCCGTGTGCAACTGGAACCTGTCGCTGAGCACCGCGGTAAAGCCGCGGGCCGGCCCGCTGGCGATCCGCCAGATGCGCCTGGCGCCGTCCTGAGTTGTGTGCAGCGTCTCGCCCGTAGACACCAGCACGTGCGTGGCCGGGGCGTCCAGCGTCACATCATAGATGGCGGTGGGCAGGTGGTTTGCGTCGCCGACCTGCGGCAGCGGGCTGTCGTCCCAGGCGCCAACGTAGGGCGCCAACGCGGGGTGCCAGCCCGAGAGGCTGGTCACGGCCGTGCTGTGATGCAGGATCCCATAGCCCTGGTATCCGGTGGGGATGCGCGTCTCAAAGGTCATCCCGATCTCGACCCACTCGCCGGTTTCTGCCGCGGGATCGAGTGCCACCGTGAGCACCGTCCGGTCTTGCGAAAGCTCCCACGCTGCCGCTATGCCGTTGAAGGTCACCTGGTCTACCGTCAGCGCGCCGCCGGCATAGATCGTCGAGGCGTTGGCCAGCAGGCGAAAGACTGCGGTAGTCAGCGGGACCGTGGCGGGGTTGATAAAGCGCACCGTCTGCTCGCCGCTGATCGTCACGCGCTCGAGATCGAGCGTGGCGTTGAGGGTATAGTGCGGCAGACTGTCGAGGTCGACCGCGCCGCGGAACTCGGGCAGCAGCACATCAGCCTGCGCCTGTGAGGCAAGGGGCAGCCCGGGAAGGACCACCGCAAGGGTGCCCGAGTGATCGGCTCCCGCGCTAAAGGGTACCAGCGCCGTCATCAGCAATAGTACAGTTACCAGTAAAGACCTTTGCCAGGTCGTGTCGCGTTTCATGTCATCTCCTGATCTGCTGCGCGCCCGCCAGTTGCGCTGGCGTCGCACACGCTCAACTGTCAGTATGACATAACGATACGTCTGGCGATACGACTAAAGTCGCAGGACGAGCACCTGGACCGGGTTCCGGACCTGCTGGACCGCCGGCGTCCCGCCGGCACCCGGCTCGCATCTCCAGCCACCCTGCGGAGCCGGCAAGATGCCGGCGATCCGGACCTGTCGGACCGCCGGCGTCCCGCCGGCATCCGGCCGCCGGCTCAACGCTGGAACCCTACGACTGCTCCTTACGGGTCAGCATGCTTGGAACATGATAGGGACTGTCGACCGTCTCGACCAGCCTCCCACTGCCAAAGAGCCAGTCCTCGGGACGCTCCACGAGCCCTGCTTTCACCGGATTGTTGTGGACATAGCGAATCGCGTCTCCCAGGTGTTTCGCATCACGGACGTACCGGTCATAGTATTCCCTTCGCCAGAAACTGCCCTGGCGTTGGCGCAGTGCATTTACCTGCTTGCTGGTATAGCTTTTCCAGCTGTGCAGGACGCGATCCAGGGGATGTCCGGGAAGCGTTTCGATGAGCACGTGCACGTGGTTTGGCATTACGACCCAGGCGATCAGCGAGTAGCGCTCACTATCCCAGAACAGCAGGGCATTCTCAACGATCGCGGCGACGTCGTGGTCTGCGAGGAGGCAGGTGCCCCAACCCCGGTCCAGACAGCTCTGGATATAGGTTCGCTGGGCGGCTCCCTCACCAGGGGGTGGCAGATGGTCACGGAGCAATGCCAGGGGAAGGCTGTCCGCGAGATGGAAGGTAATCGCCTGTACCAGTCCGGGTTCATCGCGGTGGGGCAGGTAGCCCCGCGAGTACCAGCCTCTATGTTCAGGCAAGGTGTCCTCCAGAGTTCAGTAGCCGGGCTGACCGCCGAAATCATTGTGTCAGCCAGGACGGGAGCCGGCAAGATGCCGGCGATCCGGACCGGTTGGACCGCCGGCTTCTAGCCGGCATACGGGACGTTTCTCCACGCAAACTACGATGATTCGGGGGTAGGGACGGAGCCCTACCCCTACGGGAGACCCCGCCATGCGCGGTCCGTGGTCTATCGTCTATGGTCCATCGTCCATGTTCGTTGCCGACCGGACCTTGCGACGTTCCGACGTTCAGACGTTGTTCAGCGCCGCGTACACCTTCTCGACAATCTCCGCCCGCCGCTCGACGGTCGCCTCAGGCAGGGCGCTCGCCAGGATCTCCTCCAGCGCCTCTCCCAGCAGCTTGAGCGGTGCCATCAGCACGCTCACGACGACATCGGTGGGCAGCGTCCCCAGCTCGCCCATCAGCACCCTGGCCAGTGTCTGCATCGCCTTTGGGTCTCCGGCGATGCGGCCCATGGTGGTACGGGGGCCATAGGCGTATGGGTCGTCGCCCACGGCTGTGAAAGTTGCCTCCAGGCGGATGTTGTCCGCCGCGGTGCCCACCAGCACGCGGATCTCGCCCGGCTCGGCGACCCAGCCGTGCGCGTTGATATCCCAGTGCTCCAGCGCCTTGCGGCCCAGGGTCATCTCAACCGTCCTGGTCTCGCCCGGCTCCAGCCACACCTTGCGGAACCCCTTGAGCTCCTTCGGCGGGACCTGCAGCGTCGACTCCGGGTCGGACAGGTAGAGCTGCACTACCTCGGCGCCGCGCCGGCCGCCCGTGTTGGTCACGTCCACCGAGACCGTGACCGTGCCGCCATCCAGCGCGAGCGTGTCGCTGCTGAGGCGCAGGTTGGAGAGCGCAAAGGTGGTGTAGGAGAGGCCGTGGCCAAAGGCGAACAGCGGCTCCACGCCCGCCGCATCATAGTAGCGATAGCCAACGAACAGCCCCTCGCCGTACCAGACCTCCCCTGACTCGCCGGGAAAGTTCAGCGCCGAGGGCACGTCTTGATACCGTTTGGGCCAGGTGCAGATCAGTTTGCCGGAGGGGTTCTCGTCGCCGGCGAGCAGCGCCGCGGCGGCGTGGCCCAACTCCATCCCCGCCAGCCAGATCAGCAGCACCGCATCGACCTCGTCGATCCAGGACGCCATCTCCACCGGCCCGCAGACGTTGAGCACCACGATGCACGGGATCCCCAGCGCTTTGCAACGCGCGGCCGTGTCGTGGATCAACGCGACATCGGATTTGGGCAGGTCCATGCTGGGGCGGTCGGCGCCCTCGCTGCTGTTGATGCCGGCCGCCACGATCGCCACTGTGGCCCCGTCAGGGATGTCGCCGAGGGTGACGGCCTTGGCGCCGTAGCGTGCCTGCAGCCCCTCCAGCAGAGACACCTTGTAGGGCGACGAGACGCCGGCGCTGCCGCCGCCGGTGGTGAACGGTTTGGTGGCGTTCTCGCCGAGCACCGCGATCGGGCCCGTCCCGGCCAGCGGCAGGGCGTTGCCGGTGTTCTTGAGCAGCACCGAGCCCTCCATGGCGATGGCTTTGGCCATGCGCACCGAGAGCGCGCGATCCAGCGCCGGCCTCGGCTCGCCCTTGACCGACCAGAATTTGCACATCACCCTGAGGATGTTGCTCACGCGCTCGTCCAGCACGGCCTCCGCCAGGCGGCCGTCGCGCACGGCGTCGAGCACCACCTGCGGGTCCTGCGGGCCGGGCATTTCCAGGTCGTTGCCGGCCTTGAGCGCCTCGATCCGGTCGTAGGCCGCGCCCCAGTCGGAGACCACGAACCCGTCGAAACCCCACTCGTCACGCAGCAACTCGGTGAGCAGCCAGGGGTTCATGGCGCAGTCGTAGCCGTTGATCTTGTTATAGGCGCTCATCACCGTCCAGACACCGCCTTCCTCCACGGCGTCGCGGAAGGCGGGCAGGTAGATCTCGCGCAGCGCCCGCTCGGGGATATGCTCCTCGATGCGCTGGCGGTTGGTTTCCTGGTTGTTGGCGGCAAAGTGCTTGACGTCCGCCGCCACATCTTCGGCCTGCATCCCGTTGACATAACCGACGGCGATGCGCCCGGCCAGGTAGGGGTCCTCGCCGTAGGACTCGAAAATGCGGCCGCCCAGCGGGTTGCGGTGGATGTTGAGGTTGGGTCCCAGCACCATGCTGACGTTGAACGCCTTGGCCTCCTTCGCGACGGCTGCGGCGCAGCGGCCCACCAGGTCGGGGTCCCAGGTCGAGGCCATCAGGATGCCGGGCGGGAAGCAGGTGGGCATCCCCGCTTCGGGCAGCAGCGCCTTGAACTCTTGCGCCAGTGCGCGCCAGAAGGGCCGCTGTTCCTCGGGCATGGCGGCCAGCGCCTCCTCCGAGAGGCCTTTGGTGGGGACCTCCTCCAGTGCCTCCAGGCCTGGCCCGCTCATCATCCCAAACAAAAAGCCCAGGCCCTGCGAGGGCAGCCCCTGCCGCTCGAACACGTTGTCGGCCGCGATGGACAGGTACTGGCCCATGTTCATCCCGTTGTGGCCGTCCAGCGGGATAAAGGAGGGGATCCCCAGCCTGGGGACCCCGTTGGTCTGAAAGGCGCCCTTGCCCGCGACAAAGGCGGCCTTTTCCTCCAGCGTCATGGCAGCGACCACCGCCGGGATCGAGTCAGGTCCGTTGAATCTCACTTGCGACATCGCACGCTCCTTTCGCTCAGAGAATGGCCTGCGCACAGTCTAGCGCGGTCCCGCCGCCGCGTCGAGGGACCGGGTGTGCCGCGGCCGGAGGAGCGAACCCCGTAGGGGTACCCGGCGCAGGACGCGCTCCGTGGGTGCCCACAGATGGGTCGTCGCCTGTCCTTGGACATTCACATCGTACCGTGGGCTTACAGCCCGCCCCTGCGGTGGTCAGCCAGAGGCTCACCCTCCGCAACGGCGTCCGTGTGGGGCGCGGCTCTCCAGAGCCGCGATGCAGCCATGGCGACCGAACAGCCTGGCATGAGCGGGATTGGCCGCTGCGCGCCCAACGCGGAGTACAACTCCGCGCCCCAGCAGAGGGTCAGCCAGAGGCTGACCGTCCATTGCAGATCCCCGGACCGCCGGCTGTAGCCGGTATCCCTGCGACGTCACCGGGCGGCGGGCTCTTCCTGGCGCCCGGCGCCTGCGCGCATGATGGAAGCCAGCGAGCGCGAGACCGCTGCAACGGATGAGCGGGAGGAAGCATCACGGGACGGCACACAGGCCGTCGTATGTCCTGCAGCCGCGATGCGTTGCTGTTGATCACCGGCTCGGCCCTGGGGTCGGGCGTCTTTCTGGGATGTGTACACTGCTCAACCCGCTCTGTGCGCTGGTGGAGAGCTATGGCCCCACCGAGTGGGCGCTGGTAGGCGGCGTGCTGTCCGGTACCGTGGCCTGCGCCCTGAGCACCACCGCTATGGACGCACTGCCGTACGACTGGACCATCAGCGGCTGCGCCGCCAGCCTGCTAGCGCCCACGCCAGTCCTGCAGGTCACTTGGCCGGGGAACGTTCGTCGAGCGGCTGGATGTGTCCCCGCTACTGGTCATTGCCTGCGGAATGGGCACCTCTGCCGGCATCGTGGGGCTCTGGCGGCCGGACCGTCAGGGCGCGCAGATGGAGCTCGCGCCCATCGAGTCGCGCGCCCCTGTCTCTGGCCTCAGCGACATGGGCACGAGTATTCGCTATGACGCGATGGTCTTCGGAGGAGGTGACATTGCTTCCATCTCTGGTTATCCGTTGGTCTCTGTCACCGGCCCGGCAGTACCGTCGGTGGCCGCAGTGCTCTCCGGGTGCTGTCGCGGCAGATGGTGCGGCGCCCTACGGGGTAGCGTGCTGTCGCGCCCATCGCCAAAAGGCGCGGGGCTCGGCTCCCGTCCCCCACCGGCCACGTGTGTGCAACATCCGGTGCCGTCGGGAGCAGAGCCAGTTTGCGGGGGGATCTGGCGAAAAAGCCACTGGACGGCGGCATCAAATACGCTTACCAATAATGTGGCGTCAATGTCGGGCGCGCTGCACCAGTGAGGCCAACAGGCTGACTGGGGCGTCCCCCGACGAGGCGCGCCGGACCTCGCACGTCGTCCGTTCCACGATCTCGTCCTCGGAGAGGACCTGCAAGGCCGCACCGCAGCGGGCGTAGCGACGCTCGCCATAGCGGGCGTAGATGAGGCGGAGGCAGGGATGCAGGCCCGAGGCGGTGGCCAGCGTCGAGTTCGGGTTACGGTTGAGCAGGTTGTGCCCTGCGGCGATGGCGGGGCCCAGGCCCTCGATAGCGTCCACGTCCGCGGGGTTCTATGGACGATTGCTGTTACCGCAGACATCGGGCGGTGCGTTTCCCCCCAACGTTTGGCGTCGCTCAAGGATAGTATAGATAGAGCGCTCAGGTGGCAAAGGGGCAGGCACGAATGAGTGGCACGAAAGGGGCAGGCATGGATGAGCCAGAGGCAATCGCCCGGCTGAAGGCAGGGGACATCGCGGGCCTGGAGGCGCTGGTCGAGCTCCATCAGGTGGAGGCCGTCCAGGCGGCCAGCCTGATCACGGGCGATCGACAGACGGCGGAGGACGTGGTGCAGCAGGCCTTTCTGCGGGTGCGCAGCAGCATCCGCGGGTTCGATGCCTCGCGCCCGTTTCGGCCCTGGTTCCTGCGGATCGTGCTCAACGACGCGACCAAGGCCGCCATGCGGCAGGCGCGACAGGAGCCTCTCGCCTCAGATGAGGTTGGGGACTATGAGGGCACCCTGCGGCAACTGGCCCAGAACGCGAGAGAGCCGGAGGATGCCCTGGAGCGGCAGGAACTGGTGGCGGCCATGCGCAAAGCCATCGCCAGGCTCTCGCCCTCCCAGCGGGCGGCGGTTGTGGCGCGCTACTATACGGACCTGAGCACGGCTGAGGTGGCCGACAGGCTCAACTGCGCGCCGGGAACGGTGCGCTGGCACCTGAGCCAGGCCCGGGCGCGCTTGCGGACGATGCTGGACGGATTCAGGTAGGGAAAGGAGAAGCTGATGAGAGCAAGAAACGGTGCGCACTGGTTGCTACAGCGTTTGGCGGAAGAGCAGGCGCCTCGGGCGACGATCGATCTGTGGCCTGGTATCGAGGCTCGGGCGACGCGTCCCTCACGAGCCATTTTACAGGGACGCCTGCGCGCGCCCGCAGCGCGTGCTGTCGTGGCTGTGGCGCTCGTGCTGCTCCTGGCGGGGTCGCTGGCGCTGGTGCCGGGCGTGCGTGCCTTTGGGGAGGGCATGCTTCAGCGCATGGGCATCGCGCTCGTCGACACGGCTGTGGAGGAGGAGCGCAGCGCCCCGATGGTGAGGCTCGAGGCGACACGGGTGGTCGATGAGACTCCCGCGCTGACGATGGAAGAGGCGCTGGCACGGATCGACTTTGATGTCAGGCTCCCCACCTGGTTGCCTGAGGGGTTTGCTCAGACGCATGTATCGGTGACCGACGATTGGTCGCCGGACGATGCCTACGGCGCCAAGCTCGGGATCGAGTACAGGCAGGTGACGCCGCCCGGGCCCGGCGACGGCATCCTCGTGATGCACGCCAGCAAAGGTCTGCTCGGTGCCCCCCCGGTTCTGGCCGAGGCGGCGGAGCAGGCGGTGAGTGTCCGGGGCCTGCCGGGGGTCTATGTACACGGCGGCTGGCAGGACGATGGCACGGGCGATCCCGGCATCCGCATGGGCAGTCTCCTGTGGGACGAACAGGCGGACGACGCCTATCTCACCTGGGAGGAGGATGGGGTGACCTATCTGCTGGAGGCTCACAACCTCGGCCTGCAGTTTGAGGATCTGTTGAGGATGGCCGAGGCCCTGGAATAGGGTCCGGCGCTGCCCACCTGCCGGAGGGTCAGCCTCTGGCTGACCCTGGTCGGCCGGAGGCCGACCGGTGAGGAGGCGCCGAGCCCTTTGACTGTGCGCGAGACCTGGGCGTGGCATCCCCTGCAGGAACTGGTTTGACTATCCCGCCTGGCTCTGCAGCCAGGCCACCACCGCCGCGGCGATGAGGACGATGGCGCGACCGGCTCCGGCGATCAGTTTTGTCGCGGATAAGACGGAGGTCAAGCTCGGTGAGTCTGTGACCTTCCGCTGGGATATGGAGGGCGTGCAGGCCGTATACTTTGAGGGTGAGGGGGTGGGCGGGCATGACACGCGCACGGTCAAGCCCACCGAGAGCCGCACCTATACGCTGCGCGTGGTCTGGGCCTGCGGCGAGGAGGTGCGCCAGATCCCGATTACGGTGCTGGGCGACCGCACGCCGCCGGTCATCACCCCCACCACCGCGTCAGCGCCGGACTATTGCCCGTATCCCATCGTGCTCAAGGCCCGGATCACCGACGCCAGCCCCCTGCGGCGTGTGCAGTTGGCCCGTGGCTGGGTACCAGAGTAGAGTACCGCACCTGGAGCGACATGAAGTGCTGCATCCCGGGGACCACGAACGAGTGGTATTATGAGGTGCCCTATTCCGCGGGGGTCAACTACGAGATCGTGGCTGAGGATATGTACGGCAACGTGGCCACTACCAGTGCGCTGCCGGTAACCTGCTCGCCGTGAGTTGTCTGGGAGCGCGGAGATAATCGGAAGGGCAAGCCGGATCCGGCTTGCCCTTCCGATTGCTCCGCTCCGGTTTGCTCCGGCACCGCGATGACTACTACTCCGTCGTGCACCGTCCTGGCTGATCCGAATCGCAGTGCCGTGGTGTAATTGCGCCAGGTTCCAGCTATATCCGGAGCGGAGCAGTCCTGACCGCCCCTGGGGCGGCCAGGACTATCTCCGCGCTCCCAGACTATCCCGCCGTGCTCTGCAGGTACGCCACTACCACTGCACTGAGGAGGACGATCACCGAGATCAGCACTACCAGCCAGTTTGCGAGTCGCTGTCGCATAATGTTGCCCTCCTTCTATGCCAGATCGAATCGTTCCATCAGAACCCGCGCCGGCGGTATCCCCAGCGCATGCAGCGCGCGCTCGACGGCGTTCAGCATGGGCGTTGGGCCGCAGATGTAGACGCTGTAGCGCGTGCCCTCCGGCGGCAGGTAGCGCACCAGTAGTTCGCGTGTGACGTAACCCGCCTCGCCCTCCCACCCCTCCGGCGGATTCTCCAGCACATGTACCACGCGCAGACTCAACTGCCGCTCCAGCGCCGCGATCTCCTCGCGGAAGGTCGCCCACTCCAGGTCGTAGCTGCCATACAGGAGCACTGCCGGGCGTGTATCGCCCCGGTCGGCCATGCTGCGCAGAATGGACATAATCGGCGTGATGCCAACGCCGCCCGCGACGAACACCAACTGGTCGTCATCCTCGTGCCGGTCGGGGCTAAAGGCGCCATAGGGGCCGTCGATGTACACCGGTTCCCCTGGCTGTAAATCGCGGATCGTGGAGGTAAAGTCACCCAGTTCCTTGATGCCGAACTCGATCCGCTCGGGCCGCTCGCTGCTCGAAGAGAACGAGAAGGGATGCTCATGCGCCGTGAGGGGCGACCGGTGGGCCGTGAGCCAGGCGAACTGCCCGGGCTCGAAACGCAGGCCAGCATGGCCCACGGGCTCCACCACGAGGCTATAGGTCTCGCCCAGTTCCGGGCGCACCTCGGCCACGCGGTACGGCTTGCGAAGCATCTGCAGCGGTTTGTACACGCGCAAGTACAGCACCAGTCCCAGCGCCACGAGGCCATAGACCACCCAAAAGGCCTGCTTGACAGGGGTGCCGATGTAGCGGCCTACCATAAAGGCGTGCGTCATCACCGCCAGCATGGCCAGAGCGGCGAGCACACCGTGCCAGATACGCCAGCGCACATAGTCTAGCTGGAGCCGGCGGCGCAGCACCGACCAACCGACGAGGACCAGGAGGGCGACCACCGACGCGATGCCCCACTTTTGGCGCCAGGCACCCGTAAAGATGTTCAGCAGACCCCAGTTCCAGCCGAACGCATAGACCAGGATCAAGGGATGCGCCAACCACAGGGCCAGCGTAAAGAACGCGATCTTGTGGTGGAAAAAGTACACAATGTCGCTGCCGTAGGGCGCTTTGATCGCGCCGATTCGCGCGGTCAGCACAAAGTGCAGCGCCATCAGGCCGATGCCTGTAAAGCCCAGGGCGACGGAGATCTCCCGGATCAGATCGCGTCCCATGGGGCGCTCGCCTACCAGCATAAAGGCCAGGGGCGCTATGGCAAACAGCACATACAGTACGATCCAAAGCACGCCCAGACGTTTGTCGCTCGCTTTCATGGTCACCTCGCTCTAGTTGTGGCGCGTCGCAACGCGACCGCGCGGCAGCCTGGTTAGCGGCCATGATGATAGTGTACTGATGACGGCGTCCGTGCGCAATGATAAAAGTCACAGAGAGGGTGACTGGTCCCTGGGACTTGCCTACCGGCCCGCGTCCGTGGGGCCGGGCTCTCCAGAGCCGCGATGAAGCACGTGGCCGGCTGCCGCGACGGCCACGGGCGGGGCGTGCCTGGTGAGTTGCGGCGGATGTGGGCATCCGCCGTCCGGAGGCCCGCTTTGAAACCGGCTAAAGCCGGCGGTCCAGTGTTGCCGCGGTCCTGGTACGTTGAACTGCCGCCTGCCGCCCGAGTGTCCCTGGCCATCGTCCATGGTCCATAATCCGGACCTTCGACCTTCAGCCCTTCCGACGTTCAGACGTTCTCCCGTTGGCACCCCGGGCAGATGTACCCCGGCGTGCTGCCGGTGCGGATCTTGGTCAGGGGTGTGCCGCAGACGGGGCAGGGGGCGCCCTCCTGCCAGTGCATCAGGTACGGGTCGTCCCAGCCGCCCTTGACCCCGTACAGGTTGAGCTCGAAGGATGCTCCGCCAGCGTCGATGGACTCTTGCAGGACATCACGCATGCAGCGCCAGATAGCGGCGGCCTCGTCGTCGCTCAGCGTGGGGATGCGGCGCAGCGGGTGCACCTTTGCGCGCCACAGCGCCGGCTGGATGTAGACGTTGCCGATGCCGGCGATGCGTGACTGGTCCATCAGCAGTGCCTTGATCCCGCCGCGCCGCCCGGCCAGCAGCGCGCGAAAGTCGTCCAGCGAGAGGTCCAGGGCGTTAGGGCCCAGCTTGCCCACCATAGGGTGGTCGGACGGGTCCTCGGCATAGTGGCAGTAGCCGAACCACCAGTGGTTCACGGCGACCGTTGCCCCGTCTTGCAGATCAAAGGCGATGCGCCACTTTTCCGGCATGTGCTCTCGATCCACCAGCAGGATCTCGCCGCCCATGCCCAGCCCCTGCAGCATCCAGCCCCGGTCGGTCGCGGTCAGCAGCCACTTGCCGCGGGCGGTGGTCTCTCCCAGGCGTGCACCGCTGAGCGCCGACACGAACGCCTCCACGGGCACATTCAGCGCCCTGGGCTGGTGCACCTCGATACCGGCGATGGTGCGCCCGGCCAGCTCGCGGGTCATGTCGCGGGCGAAAATGGCGATCTCGGGCAGTTCGGGCATAGGGGCCTCCGCGGCGATGGCAGATTCCAGATTACAGATGGCAGATGATGGCCGTTGCAGGTTACAGGTTACAGGTTGCAGGCCCATGGTTTCAGGGTGCACCTGGCCTCGTCCAGTTTTTCGGGGGAAGGCCCATCGGGCCTTGCAGCCACGGAGGCCTCAAGACCCCGGCGCGCAACCATGTCCTGGGCGGCGCAGTGCCCCGGGTGGGGCGTCCGTTGACCCTGCGGCTCCCTGCGGCTAGGATAGTCCTGTCAGACGTGCAGGGCAAGGAGCACTGAATCACTATGCGCATGTTCGAGGCGCGGCGCGTTGCCATTGAGTGGGTCGGGCGGGTGGCGAGTGCGCGGCCCGGGTTCGAGGGCGCCTATTTCGCCGGCTCGATCGTCGGCCTGCCGGATGACGCGGCGCTGCGGCCCTCGTCGGACGTGGACATTGTCATCGTCACGCCCGCTGGCGAGGACCCCGCCTGACGCGGCCAGTTGTTGTACGGCTGCGTCCTTTTGGAGGCTCTCAACCTGCACTGGGACCTGCTCTCCTCGCCGGAAGCGGTGCTCGGGGCCTACCACCTGGCGGGCAGCTTTCGCGTCGACACGATCATCGCCGATCCCGCGGGGCGGCTGTGTCCCCTGCAGTCCGCCGTGGCCGGCGGTCTTCCTCGCCGGGCGTGAGTCCGCCGGCGCTGCCGGGAGGCGTATGAGGACAGTGCCACAGGTCTCGACGCCGGCGCCGCCCGCGCCGCCATCGATACCGGAGCGCCTCTCCATCTGCAGGTGCTCTCCTGGGTCTTTCCCACGGGCGTGATGGCGCACATCCTGCTGGTGGCCACGCTGCGCAACCCCGCCGTGCGCCGCCGCTACGTCGCCGTGCGCGAGGCGCTGGCCGAGTACGGCCTGGCCGAGCATGGCCACCAGGACGTGTACGAACAACTGCTGGCCTGCTGTGCTGCCGTTGGATGTCGCCGGCTCAGGTGGCGGGACACCTGCCCGGGCTGGCCGCCATGTTCGATGCAGCGGCCTCCGTCGCTCCCACCGGAGATCGTGATTGACTAGCGGCGCCCGGGCGGTGCTCCCCCGGGAGCGTCCTCTGGGAGCGCGGAGATAGTTCTGAGCGCAGACAGGCGCTCAGAACTATCTCCGCATGACAACGGACTGTGAAAGTGTCTTGAGCTGCGTGCGCTTGCGCTGCTGGGCGACGCATTATGGCACCTCATACCGTTCTAGCGTCCCCTTCCATGGCGGAGCAGTCGATGGCCGCGTTACGCGGCCATCGACTATCTCCGCGCCCCAGGGTCGACCCTCCCTACTCGTGGCGCTTGACAGCGCCGTGCCGCGCCGACATCCTCCGTCGCAGAAAGCGGGCGCGTTCACTGTCAGAGCGAAGCGCCTCTAGGAGCCTGTTGACATATGGGGCCCGCAGTGCCCCCGGCGCAACTGCGCTGGCACTTTGACAACCAAAGACGACG
>ENA-OSEO01002275-OSEO01002275.1-sediment-metagenome-genome-assembly--contig:-NODE-2275-length-28112-cov-6.007205_pt1 | contig 28112 bp, 24 predicted proteins | sample MGYA00237883_ERZ534232 | MGnify/ENA metagenome assembly ERZ534232
CTTGGTTGTCCCGACTGTAACCAAGAAACCATGAAATACACCGGGGTCAAAAGCCCGCCCGAAGGGCGATAATTTAAGGGGAGATCTTACCAAAGTGCGGCTGGGATTATCAAAGAAATTGGCATGGAATTGCTAAAGGAAGGGAGGAATGCGGATCTCGGCGGATGGCTGGAAAATCTCCCGGAGGACTTGCTTCAGTCAAATCCGTGGCTGCTCCTTTACCGCTGCATGAGCAGACGGTTTTCTGCGATAGAAGAAAATAGCCGCGTTTTGCCGAAAATCATCGATGCCTTCGAAAAAACCGGAGACAGAAGGGGGCTGCTTCTTGCATTAGCGTATTTGCTGGAAACATCTAATTTCAGAGGGCGAGATTCAATTCCGGTTACGAGCCTGCTGGAGAAGAGTGAGGCTCTACTGGAGAGTACCGACATTGACGTCTACCGATATGAGACAGGCATTCTCTGGCTTCAAGTCGGCTGTGCCAACACGATGCGCGGTGGTGATCCGCAAAAAGGACTATTTGCCTGCCAAAAGGCTTACTTGATAGCCGAGAGCTTGAAGGACACCTCACTTCAGCTGTATGCGTTGATTCATATTGTAGGAGCGCTGGCGTGGCTGGGAGAATTCTCTTCAGGCGATATCTACTACGACAAGCTAAGCATGCTCGTGGATACAAATCCCGATCCTGAGCTTCATTCCCTGCAGCTCGCCAGCTATTCCGGCTTCCTGGTTGCCAAGGGCGAGATCGAAAGGGCTCAAGAAATTGTCTCGGCCGCTAAAACACAAGCCGAGCAAAGTGGATTGGTACATCTGCTCCCATTAGCACTCTTTTATGACTTAACGGTGAAAGTCAATTTAGACAAATATCCAGAAGCAGAACAGATTAGTGGAGCATTGCTGGGCTTCGCAAGATCAAGAGGCAACCTGCTGTTGGTGGGGCGCATCCTGCTGTGGCTGGGTATTCTGCATTATCGGATGGGCAGATATGAAAAAGCAAATCAACTCCTTGAGGATTCAAGAAAAATATTCAGCTCTCAAAGCACATGGTCCGAAACTCATTTGAACATCTGCAAGCTGCTCTTGGCTTTAACCTCGGTTGATGATGCCAGGTATGATGCTTCATACAGAGAGCTTAAAGGCCTGTATAAGTCTTCCATTGAAATGAGTAACCATCTGTTTGCTGTGCACGCCGGCTTCGCCCTGGCGCTGACAGCCTGGAGGAAAGGCCTTGTTACTGAGACCTCGGAATATCTCCAGGCAGGTTTCAAGATCGCGCAGCAAAGAAAGTATGAGCACTTTCTGTTTCTATCACCTCGAGATACTGTCGAAGTATGCTTGATCGCCATAGAATTGGACGTCAAGGATGCTACCGGTTACGCAACCAATCTGATCACTAGCAACTTAAGCAAGTCGGCTCGACCGAGTCTTGACAAACTCTTTGAACATCTGACTCCAAAGCTCCGCAACAGGGCTCTCAAGATAATAAGAAGCATTCATATTTCTTCTCTGCCGTGTATCCGCATTGAAGCATTTGGTGGCTTTCGAGTTCTTCGTGCAGGGCGCCCGATGGAGAAGACGGAATGGCGGGGGAATCAACCTAGGCGTTTGTTGAAGGCTATCCTTGCGCGCGGAGGTCGAAACGTGCCCATCGATGTGGTCATCGAAGATCTCTGGCCCGAGCGGGAAGCCAAAGCCGGGCAAGCCAGCTTCACCGTCAACCTGCATAGGTTGAGGAGAATTTTGGAACCGGAATCGGCCAAATGTCATGGCTCCTCCTATATCGAGTTGAAAGGCAATCTCGTTTCCCTTAACGAAACGCTTTGCACCACCGATGTTGAGGACTTATTGGAGCTCATCCGAAGAGCCGAGCAGCACAAGACGGGAGGAGAGATAAGAGACTCTCTCGATGCTTGTAGAAAAGCCGTGGAGATCTACAAAGGGGATTTTCTCCCGGAAGAGCTTTACGCCGATTGGGTTTCAGCGAGAAGAGAGCATTTGCGACAGCTGTTTCTCGAATTTCTACTGAAAATGGCTGCATTTCATGAAGAGCGAGGAGCTTCAAGGGAGGCGATCGGATGTTATCAAAGAGCACTCCAAACGGATCCTCTGCTAGAAGTCGCCTATCAGAGACTCATGCTCATACACTCGAATCGTGGCAACAGGGGGGCCGCCGCAAAGCTCTATGAAGCATGCAAAGGAGTGTTTGAATCTGAGCTTGGTCTGGAGCCCGCCGATTTGACCAAGGCTATCTATAGAAAAATCATCGAAAGTTGACCGCAGCCGGAAAAGCTGTAGAAATACCGGGGAGCTATCGGCTCGATTCGCGAAAAAAGATCAATTGCATGCACTTGGATGATATCCGCCAGTTCTTATTGCTTCTGTTTTTGTAAGCGTTTTGTAAGCGTTTGAAGTGTAAATAATAAATCATAGCCGATTACGCTTTCCAAAAACCTAAAAGCAGAGGAGTATTGCCATGAAAAAAGCGGCTCCCTTTATTCTGCTATGCGTATTTTTTTCTGTTTCATCCGCTCACTGCGAATCCGCGGCTAAAGGAAGCTACTTTCGTGATTGCATCGACCAGAAAATCGAACAGTGTGAGCTCAAAGTTAACCTGCTCGACTCGAAAAGTGAAAATTTGAGGTCGTGCGCTGAGAATGCCGATGCCCAGATGAAGTTTTATCAGCAGCACAAAGAAGGGCTCGTGCAAGCGATGATCGACGAGCAAGTCAGGGAAAAAAGTTACGCTGTGAGCTATTTCCTGAGCAAGACTTATGCGAGCTCCAAGGCTGAAAAGGAATAGACGAAGTTATTTGAATTAAATGCAAAAGCTGAAAGACAGATGGCTAAGGGGTGATCTCAACGATTGTTCCAAAGCCTGTGAAAGGGGAGCAAAAACCTCCGCAAGCCGTTTTTTCGCTCCCCTTTCTATTTTAGCCGGCCGGCTTACATCAGCCATGGAGCAACCGATATCCAATAAAGCCTACTTTACCCATCGTATATATCAAAGGCAGCTGCTCACCCTTCAGAATATTTTCCTATTCTCTCTTGCCGCGTAACAGCTGCGAACGGCTTCCAGAAAGTCTTTCACTCTATTGATATCTTTCCGCCCGGGCGCCGCTTCGACTCCCGAGCTGACATCCACCGCGCCCGGTGAAGCGGCCTTTATAGCTCGTACCACGTTGTCAGGGTTGAGTCCTCCTGCCAACACCACCGGTTTTATCCGAGCGATCTCGGCAGCCGCATTCCAATCCCAGGCTAAGGCGTTGCCTCCCGGCAGAGCCCCGCCGGCGCATTCCACCAGGTAGGCGGAAGCCCTATATTCGTCGGCATCCTTGAGCGAGGGGGGGTTATTGATATAGAGTCCTCTGATCACAATGAGCCCTTCTCTCAGCAGCTTTTCTCCAAGCTTTGGCGGTTCGCCCCCGTGCAATTGCACTCCCTTCAAACCGCACCGATTCACTCTTTTCATGATGCTCGCAAACGACTCATTGACAAATACCCCGACTGTGCAGACGTGCGAAGGCAATGCTCGGCAGATCTCTTTTGCCAGCTCGTCCGTCACGAATCGAGGACTGGGAGGATAGAAAACGAGCCCAATGGCTGCAGCACCGAGCTCAGCGCAGGCTGTTGCTTCCTCCGGGAGGGTAAGGCCACAGATTTTGACCTGAGTGGGCTCCAAGCTCAGCCGGCTTAAGTCATCCGGATTATTTGATGTCTTCATAGATTCACTGCCCCAACAGTTGCCGCAAGAACCCCGCGGGGTCATCGGCTCTCACCAGACTCTCACCAATCAGAAAGTTCCATATACCGGCGTCCAGCAGCCTTTCTATCTGCTCGCGTCCATATATTCCGCTTTCGGCAACTGCTATCTGGTCCGGTTGAAGATAACGCGCAAGGCGCACCGAGGTTTGAATGTCGGTTTTAAATGAGGTCAAATCGCGATTATTGATGCCGATCAGGTGGGCCTCCGCTCGGCTTGCAGCTTCCAGCTCTTGTTCGGAGTGCACCTCTACCAGAGCGTCCAACCGCAGCTCGGCACAAAGCTGCAAAGAAGATTTCAGGAATTCCGCTGAGAGCGCCCGAACAATCAGCAAAATCGCATCTGCACCCCAGGAGACGGCCTCATATAGTTGATATTCGGATATAATAAAATCTTTTCTAAGTACGGGCAGCCGGGTCGCCGCGCGTGCTTCCTGCAGGTCTTTGGGTCCTCCCAAAAAGAAGCTTTCATCGGTGAGCACAGAAATGGCTGCAGCCCCTCCGGTTTCATAAGATCTGGCGTAATCCGCCGGATCGAGGGCGGCTCTGATCGGACCGCGAGATGGTGATCCTCGCTTGATTTCGGCGATGATGTTGGCGCCAAAAGGACCGGGAGAAGCTAGCTTCTGAAAAAGAGGACGCCTTTCACGAGCCCCTTCTGCTTCCTGCCGCAATCGCTTTAAAGGAGCTTTTTTCTGCGCTGCCACCACTTCCTCTTTTTTTTTCGCAATGATTTTGACTAAGAAATCGGACTTCATATTTGCCTGCCATCTTGGGGTGTGTTGTCGTTGGTGTATTGGATGAGGGCGTCCAGCTTACCGGCTGCCGCCCCTGAATCGATTGAGTCTTCAGCCTGTTTGAGTGCGTCTTTAAGGTCGCTTGCCTTGCCTGCGGCAACAAGTGCGGCGGCTGCATTGACCACAACCACATCGCGTTTCGGACCCTTGTCTCCTGCAAAGATCTGCCGGGTGATTTGCGCGTTTGTAGTTGGGTCTCCGCCCTTTAGCTCCTCTGGTCTCGCACTCCTGCCCAGCAGCTGATCCGGAGTCAGATCGTAAGTCCTGATTCGTCCGTCATTCAGCTCAGAAACTCGAGTGGGCGCACAAATGGTGATCTCATCAAGGCCATCCTGGCCATAAACGACAAACGCCCGCCGACTCCCCAGCAATCGCAAGGCCTCGGCAAACATCTCGGTGAGCTCCGGGGCGTAAACGCCAAGCAGTTGACAATTAGCTCCGGCGGGATTGGTGAGTGGCCCGAGCATATTGAATATGGAACGGATTCCCACTTCTTTGCGGGCTTTGGCGGCATAGCGCATGGCGCCGTGAAAAAGCGGGGCAAACAGGAAGCCTATGCCGATTTCTTGAACTGCCTCTTCGATCACCTCCGGAACTACATCCAGGCGCATTCCCAAAGCCTCGAGCAGGTCGGCGCTGCCGCATTGACTGGAAACGGAACGGTTACCGTGTTTCGCGACGGTCACTCCGCAACCGGCTACGACAAAGGCAGCGGTTGTGGAGATATTAAAGGTGTGGGCTCTATCCCCACCTGTGCCGCAGGTGTCGACAATGGTGTCGGCTGAAGCCTGAATTCTGGTCGCTTTGCGGCGCATGGCTCTGGCTGCGCCGGCCAGTTCCGAAAATGTTTCACCCTTGGTGGCAAGAGCTCCCATCAGTGCTCCAATTTGAGCATCTGTCGCGTGGCCGGACATGATTTCTGTCATCACTTCGGCCATCTCGGTTTCATCCAGATCCTGCCTTTGGGTGATTTTCTTTATACTTTCTGCAATCATTCTTCCTATTCTCCTTTCCTCAATATTCGGGTTAAGCCTGTGCGGCCCCGTTAGCTTTGTTCAAGAAATTTCTTAGCAGTCTTTTACCCACGGGAGTCATAATTGACTCCGGATGAAACTGGATACCTTCGGTGGGATGCTGCGTGTGTCGAATGCCCATAATTTCACCGTCTTCAGCCTCTGCGGTTACCTGCAGGCAGGATGGCAATTGTTCTCTCGCAACCGCCAGAGAGTGATAGCGCATTGCCTGAAAGGGCGATCGAACCCCTTGATACAAGGATTTGCCATCAGTGGTCACGGTGGAGACTTTGCCGTGCATCAGCTGTTTTGCGCGCACGATTTTACCGCCGAAAGCCACCGCGATGGCTTGATGACCGAGGCAAACGCCAAGTATTGGAATTTTGCCGGAGTAATTTTGAATGAGAGAGATGGAGATGCCTGCGGATTCAGGCCCACCCGGTCCAGGAGAAATCACAATTCCGGCAGGCTTCCGGGCTTCTATGTCGTCGACGGAAAGGGCATCATTGCGAACGACATTCACCTCGGTCCCGAGCATTTGGAGATATTGCACAAGGTTGTAAGTAAAAGAATCATAGTTATCAATCATCAGGATCATGACACCCTCCATACAAAAGATATGTTTATTACATTGCTTCTCTGATCAATTGAAGCGCCCTGTCGATTGCCATTGCTTTGTTCACCGTTTCCTGTCGTTCACGCTCCGGGTCCGAATCGGCGACGATGCCCGCTCCGGCTCTCACCGTCAGCTGCCCATCCTGGATGCAGGCGGTGCGAATGGTGATGGCAAGGTCCATGTTTCCGGTAAAAGAGATATAGCCGATTGCTCCGCCATACGGACCCCTGGGCTCCCTTTCCATGTCGGAAATGATTTCCATGGCACGCACTTTTGGAGCTCCCGACAAGGTTCCCGCCGGAAAGGTGGCACGCAGGAGATCCCAGGCATCGCAATCGGCTCGCAGATCGCAGGAGATATTCGATACCAGGTGCATCACATGAGAATAACGTTCAACCACCATCAGGTCGGTGACCTGCACCGTTCCGACCTCTGCAACCCGGCCCAGGTCGTTGCGGCCAAGATCCACCAGCATCAGGTGCTCAGCCTTCTCCTTGGGGTCCTGCAACAATTCATCGGCAAGCTGCCGGTCCTCCTGTTCGCTCTTGCCTCTTGGCTTGGTTCCTGCGATGGGACGCAAAGTGGCCACTCTATTTTCGAGCCTCACCATGGTCTCCGGTGAAGATCCAACCAGGATTGTATCGCCCAGATGTAGAAAAAACAGGTAAGGGGATGGGTTGATATACCTCTGTCCGCGATACAGCCACCACGGATCGGGAGCAGGTGCGCATACGAAGGGCTGAGAAATTACGGCCTGAATGATGTCACCTGCTGCTACGTGGTCTTTTACCCTCATGACCTGCGAGCGGAATAATTCGGGATCGATTTGGAACTTCAACTTACAGGGCGCGCCGGATGGCTTTTCGTATGTCGGTTTTGGCCGGCACAGCTGCTGCTCCATCTCACCAAGGCGCATCAGACAATCGTCATAGACACTGGCTGGATCTTCTCCATCCAGAAAAGCATATGCCACCATTGTTAGAGTATGGCGAATGTTGTCGAAGATCAGCAGTTGATCGGGCAGGATAAAGTGGGCAAGGGGTTTATCGGCAGGCAGGAGGTTCGGGATCGCCTCGAAAAATGAAACCATCTCGTAGGTCAAATAGCCCACAATTCCTCCCCAAAAGCGGGGAAGACCGGGAAGCGAAACCGGGCGATAGGCTGCCATGAGCGATCGCAGCACTCCGAGGGGATCGCCTTTATGAGGTATCTGCCGGTTTGATGCGCCTTCCTCCATTTCAACCGTGTCCCGGAACACCCGGATCTGGCCTCGAGCCGAAGCGCCTAAAAAACTGTATCTACCCCAGCGCTCCCCTCCCTCCATACTTTCAAGCAGGAAAACCGGTCCGCCGCCTTGGTAGATCTTGGCCAGGGCAGACACGGGGGTTTCCGCGTCAGCCAAAATATCGACGCAAACAGGGACCAGATTGCCGCGTTCCGCCAGTTTGAGAAATTCGGTTTTATGCGGGTACAGCTTCATTTTCATCGTTTCATTCCTTTAACTGGGATTCAGAGCCTGAGAGCCTTGTGCACCGGACGTCACACCATTGGGACGAAAGGTCTTGAATATCGGCTCAATCTGTCGGCACAACTCCCTGAATTGGTCGGGGTATAGAGATTGCGCACCGTCACTCAAGGCCCTTTCCGGTTGATGATGCACTTCCACCATCAATCCGTGGGCACCGACTGCGACAGCCGCACGACTCAAGGGGATCACCTGGTCGCGTCTTCCGGCGGCATGACTGGGATCGACAATGATTGGCAGGTGGCTCTCCTTTTGCACCACCGGGATGGCTGAAAGATCTAAAGTATTGCGGCTGTGATGGGCAAAGGTGCGAACCCCTCTTTCGCACAGAATCACTTTGGAATTACCGGCGTCCATGATGTACTCTGCGGCCATGAGCCATTCTTCAATAGTGGCGGACAATCCGCGCTTGAGAAGGATCGGCTTGTCTGTTCGACCGGCTCGGCGCAATAAACTAAAATTCTGCATGTTGCGGGTGCCGATCTGAATGATGTCGGCGTAGGTTTCGATTAGATCGAAAACCTCATGGTCCATGGCTTCCGTTACGACCGGCATGCCGGTGTCATCCCGAACTCGAGCAAGTATTTTGAGTCCCTCTTCACCGAGTCCCTGAAAAGAATATGGGGAAGTTCGCGGCTTGAAGGCTCCGCCTCTAAACAGTTGTGCACCCGCCTGTTGCACATGCCGTGCGATCGTCAGAGCCTGTTGTTCGCTCTCGACGGCGCAAGGTCCGGCAATGATGGTCAAATGACCATTGCCAATGGCAACCTCGTCCACCCGAATAACCGTATCGTCCGGCTGAAATTCGCGACTCACCAGTTTGTACGGCCGGGTGACCGGAATAAGCTCCTTAACTCCCGGTAGTCCAAGAAACAGTCCGGTCTCGATATGACCTTGATTGTGCAAGACTCCTATTGCAACCCTTTGGCCGCCGGGGATGGGCCTGGCCGTGAATCCTTTTGACTCGATTGCGGCCACTACCGCATCTATCTCTTCGGGTGTTGCCTTCTGATCCATCACCACAAGCATTGTATGACTCCTTCCGCTGGAGGTATCTCAAAGCCTCTTTAAGGAATTCCGATTTCAAGCGCTTTCGGCTGGGAGCTCAGCTGGTATGCATGTGGCTTAAGGTGTTTGCCCCGCCGGGACTTGAATCAAAGTGTACAAAAAAAAGGGACCGCAGGAGGTTCCCACGATCCCTTTTCCGAGAAAACAAAAAGGACCGTGGGCCAGGTGGCCCACGGTCCTTATAATCTACTTACGCTGATGGCTCAGCTTTACAAGATCCTGCCGACGCACCCGTCCCGGTCTTTGCTCCACCACCAGCACCAGAAGCATTTTGTCGTAATGATTGTGATTGAATTGTTAAACATATCCTAATTCCTTTGAGATGCATAACTTTGCCGAGTACCGAGAGCTTTTAGCAAGAATCTTCATCTTCTGTCAAGAGATTTATTTTATAGTCCAGGGAAGGGATCTCGCACCCCGATTATTAGTCCCGACATCTTATGAGAAATCCTTCCAGGCTCATATCGTAGGTTTCAGGAGGCTCGAATGCTCACTGCATATATGCAAGACTTCAGCTGTGCTCTCCAGACCTTTGACGAAGTTATTTGCTTTTTTTTGTAGCTCCTGCTAGTCGGACTTGTTACAACTTCAGCAACACTTCTTGATTCAGGCAAACAGGTAGCCGAAGCAGCGCAAAATGTCACGAGGAAAAATCTCATCGCAGCTTTGCGCACCAGTGACTTAATGATTGAAGATGGTCTTTCGCCATGCTATGAGATAAATCCTTTAGAACTCGATGAAAGGAGAAAAATTGCCCAATGGTATTCAATCGCTTTCTGGGCTGGTTTTCCAACGATTTAGCTATTGATCTTGGGACGGCCAACACTCTTGTTTACGTAAAAGGTAGGGGCATCGTGCTTTGCGAGCCTTCTGTGGTGGCTGTCCGGAAAGACGGTCGGGGTTCCAATCGTGTGGTGGCGGTTGGCAAAGACGCCAAAATGATGTTAGGCAAGACTCCCGGACATATCGTAGCCATTCGCCCTATGAAAGACGGCGTGATCGCTGATTTTGAAGTTGCTGAAGCGATGATCAGATACTTCATCAGGAAAGTCCACAACCGACGCGGACTGGTGCGGCCAAGGATTATTGTATGCATACCCTCCGGGGTAACACAAGTGGAGAAGCGAGCAGTTCGTGAGTCGGCCGAGTCTGCCGGTGCCAGGGAGGTTTATCTCATTGAAGAGCCAATGGCTGCAGCCATTGGGGCTGGTTTGCCGATCACTGAGCCTGTATGCAACATGGTTGTAGACATTGGCGGGGGCACCACCGAAGTGGCGGTCATTTCCCTGGCAGGAATTGTATACAGTCGCTCTGTTCGCGTAGGTGGTGATAAGATGGATCTCGCCGTCCTTCAACATATAAAAAGAAAGTATAATCTCTTGATTGGAGAGCGGACAGCCGAAGTGATTAAAACGACAATGGGCAACGCCTACCCCGCTGATCAGGTGGAGACAATGATGATCAAGGGGCGCGATCTGGTGAGCGGTATTCCCAAGACGGTTGAGATCAATTCTGATGAAATTCGCGAATCAATTCAGGAACAGATAGATACCATCGTAGAAACCATAAAGATTGCCCTTGAGCAAACGCCACCGGAACTGGCAGCCGATATCGTTGATCGGGGCATTGTGCTAACAGGCGGCGGGGCTCTACTGAAGCGGCTGGATCACCTGCTGAGGCTGGAGACCGGACTGCCCATTACACTGACTGATGATCCGCTGTCAACGGTTGTACTGGGTTCCGGTAAGGCCCTCGAAGAGATCGCAATATTAAAGGATGTTTTGAGTTAGGGAAGAGTCAAGAAGCTTCGAGGCTTTGATTGAACCAGTGCCGAACAGACTTTGAGAACGACTGACCTTTCACCGACCATAGATCGAAAGAGTGAAAGCGCCTGCTGATGCTTGTATGGTTCGGTTGCCGTTGGCCTTCCTTCCTGCACGTGGTCCAACGATACAAGATTTCCGGGTCTTTTCTGTTAGGAATACTGTTCTTGATTTGAGGTTTTTTGAAACGGATTCCGATTCTATTTGGCGCCGAGTTAGCGAAGGGGTTTTACTGTTATGATGGAGTGGCTGCGCCGGTTGCGGGGCGCCTTTTTCCTTTTGATACTACTGAGTCTGTTTCTTTATATCTTCTCGCTCAACTTCCGCCCGCCAGTTCAAATGGATATATTTCAGCGTGCGGTTGTAGAAACCATAAGCCCTGCTGTTAAAGCTCTTGGCCATGTTACTTCCTCGATCGAGGGCCTGATCAAAGAATACGTCTGGTTGCGGCACTTGCGAAATGAAAACGAGATCCTCAACACAAGGGTGCATGAATTGGAGCAAAAGCTCACCGAGTACCAGGAGTCCTATGTTGAGAATCTGCGTTTAAGGCGCCTGCTGGATTTCAAGAATACTATTCAATCCCAGGCAATACCCGCTCAAGTCGTGCTGCATGATTTGACCGGCTGGTTCCAGACTTTGATTGTGGATAAAGGCTTCAAAGACGGCATTGGTCCGGACATGGCTGTGGTTAATGATGAAGGTGTGGTGGGGCGTATTCTTGATGTTTCCGATCGATATGCGCGGGTTTTGCTCATTACCGATCCTGGCAGTTCAGTCGATGCCGTCATTCAGCGGAATCGAGTGCGAGGCATTCTGAGCGGAAAGGATTCGAACGCGTGTATTTTAAAATATGTTCGAGGCAATGTGGACGTGCAAGTTGGAGATTTGATCATAACTTCTGGTAAGGATAGCATTTTTGCCAAAGGTCTGAGATTGGGAGTTGTTCATGGGATTTTCAAGGATCCGGTTGATCTGTTCCAGAAAATCGAGGTCAAACCGCTCGTGCGGCTCAGTGCTCTTGAAGAGGTGTTGATTATAAAGCGTGAGACTCCGGTTCCCGGCAGTCTTGCGAACTCAGAATGAGAGTGAATTCGATTTGCGCTCCCTCAAGCATCCGTCACAGGTAAGACAAATTATATGGATGTCGGCTTATTCACTGACAATCCTGCTTTTGCAGACGATGTGGATATCGCGGTTATCTTATTCGGCCATGCGAGCTGATCTGCTGCTTCCATTGATGTTCGGTGTCGCCACTATTTGGCCGCCACTGGCGAGCCTCTCCTGGGCCTTTGTTTGGGGCTTTGCGGTGGATACTCTCTCGGGTAAATTTTGGGGATTCCACGTGGGCTCTTATGTGGTCGCTGTCTGCTTGGTGAACGTCGCTGCGGAAAGGTTTGAATTGCAAAATCCCTTTTACCAGATGTTGTTCGTGGGGCTTTGTGCGGTCGGGCAGTCGGTTGCACTGGGTTTATTTCTGCTGTTCCAACCCTATGAAATAGCTAATGGATTTACCCTCTGGCAGGATCTGGTCATACGCAGTTTATTCACTATGTTGCTCTGCCCTTTTATCATCTATCCCATAACGGATGGCAAAAGAGCAGCTGTTTGAGAAGATCGTAAGGATTCAGACCGTGAAAACCCTCAAGTGGAACAGACTGCTGTTGCTTCCAGGTGCGGATGACAAACGCAACAATGAAACTGACAACCTGCACCTGGTGAATTGGGAGGCAACAGATGCTGCTGTTTTCCAGAGGCAATATCTTCTGCTCATGGCAATAATGCTCATGGTGTTGCTTGTTTACTTTGTGAGAGTATGGCATCTGCAGGTTTTGCAGGGAGTCAGGTATCGATATCAGTCCGAAAATAATCGGATTAGGCTTGAAGATATTCCCGCACCGCGAGGCATCATTTTCGATCGAAACGGTACTGCTCTGGTTGAGAACCGTCCTGCCTACCATCTTCTACTGGTGCGAGAAGATGTGACCGATATGGATCAGACCATAAAGGAGCTTGCCCGTCTTTGTGGCAAAACGCCGCAAGATTTCTTCAGTCTCCTCGATGCCAACAAAACCGTACCGAAATTCGTGCCTGTTCGGCTGGTGGCAGACCTCGACCGCGACTGTCTGGCACGGATTGAAGCTCAGCGCATTAGATTGCCGGGGGTAATCATCCAACTGGAGCCCAAGCGGGAGTACAAATGGAATGGAGCAGCAGCACACCTGATTGGGTATTTGAGCGAGATCACCGAAAAGGAGATGAACAGCGAAAGTTATGAAGGCTATTATGCCGGGGAGGATGTCGGCAAGTTTGGCATCGAGAAGGCATTCGAAAAATATCTGCATGGTAAAAGAGGGGGTCGCCAGGTAGAAGTCGATGCAATTGGCAGGAGGATGCGGCTGATTGACGAAGCACTGCCTATACCCGGCAGGAATCTATGGCTAACGGTGGATATAGAGGTTCAAAAAGTGGCAGAGGGCTGCTTGCAAGACAAAGTTGGCGCCATTGTGGCTTTGGATCCAAGGAATGGTGCCGTATTGGCTCTCGCAAGCAAACCCACTTTTGATCAGGAAAAATTTATACGTGGTCTATCGTCTGATGAATGGCGAGCATTGAGCCGAGACCAAGATCACCCGCTTTTGGACAGGGCTCTGGGTGCAGCCTACCCGCCCGGATCTACCTATAAACCACTTGTGGCGCTGGCTGCCTTGCAGGAAGGAATCATAACTCCGGATTCAACGGTTTTTTGTCCGGGCTTCTACTATTTTGCCGGAAGAAAATATCGCTGCTGGAGGGATCGCGGGCACGGCACCATGAGCCTGCACAATGCTATTGTCCAGTCCTGCGACACGTACTTTTACCAGACCGGCCTGCGTTTAGGTGTTGATAAGATTGCCCAGTATGCCAAATGGCTTGGACTGGGACAGAAGACGGGAATTGGTTTGCCGGGCGAACATCCAGGCCTTATCCCGACTTCCTGGTGGAAGAAGCAAGCGATAGGAGTACCCTGGCAAAAGGGGGAAACTCTCTCCATATCCATTGGCCAGGGATTTGATTTGGCAAGTCCGCTGCAAATGGCGTTGGCCTACTCGGCCATAGCCAACGGCGGGAAGGTCTGGCAGCCATACGTAGTCCGCCGAATTGAAGGCAGCAGTCTTGAAGAGGTCGATGAGATCAAAAGCAATTTGAAACGCGAGGTTCCCATCGAGCCGCGCTATTTTGAAGTGGTGCAAAAGGGGCTGCTGGGCGTAGTGGAAGAGAACAGGGGGACGGCCCACGGAATCAAAGCCAATTCGGTATTGATTGCCGGAAAAACCGGCACGGCTCAGGTGGTTCGCCTCGCCGACGGAGTAGATCGTAAAGTTGCAGCGAAGAAGGCAAAGGAAAAAGAGCAAGATCATGCCTGGTTTGTTGGGTATGCTCCCGCCGATGAACCGCGAATCGTTGTGTGTGCCCTAATAGAGCATGGCGGTCATGGCTCTTCGGTGGCTGCTCCTCTGGTGCAAAAAGTCATTTTGGCCTACCTGGGGGTGGCGCAGGAGGTTTCTGCGGCAAAACCTTGATGCTTGGGGCGCGGGAGTCTTCGGGCAATTCGGCAACAAGAGGACGAGCTCTATGATGGACAGGAGATTGGTTGAGAATTTCGACTGGTCGCTCATTTGGGTGCTGCTTGGCGTCATTGCGATCGGTTTGCTGAGTATATATAGCGCCTTGTATCCCCAAATCCAGGCCAATCCGACCCAAAACCTTTTCATAAAACAGGTCATATGGATCTTTCTCGGTTTTGCGGTTCTGTTCGGTTCCTTGCTGATCGATTATGATCGGCTAAAAACATTGAGCTTATGGATTTATATTTGCGCAGTATTATTGCTGGTGGCAGTATTATTAATTGGCAAAGAAGTGAATGGTTCCAAACGATGGTTGGATTTTGGCGGATTGCAGTTCCAACCATCCGAGCTCATGAAGATCGTCATTGTGGTTCAATTGGCAAGCTATTTTTCCTCACAGGACATCCCACCTTTCCCGAGCTTTCAAAGGTTCATCATCCCGGCAGTGCTTACAGCGATTCCCATCTTTTTGATCCTGGCCGAACCTGATTTGGGGACGGCGATCTGTCTCGTAACTATTTCGGGCACGCTGGTTTTTTTCATGGGGGTGCGATGGCGTTATATTCTGATCCTCGGTTTGGGATGCCTGCCGTTGGTTTTGCCGATCTGGCAAAATATTTTGAAGCCCTACCAGAAGACTAGAATTCTCATTCTCCTGCGACCGGACCTTGACCCTCTAGGGGCCGGATACCATATCAGGCAATCGAAGATTGCTATCGGCTCCGGCATGACTTGGGGTAAGGGCTTTTTGAATGGAACACAAAACAAGCTGCATTTTCTTCCCGAAAAGCATACTGATTTTATCTTCTCAGTATGGGCGGAAGAGTGGGGCTTTGTGGGTTGCTTTGTCTTGCTCGCGTTGTTTGCAATGCTGGTATCTTTAGCTCTCCGCATAGCGCGCAGATCGAAGGATCGGTTCGGATCTTTGCTGGTGGTTGGCATGACTGCGCTCATAATGTGGCAGGCGCTCATTAATATCGGCATGGTGATCGGCTTGCTCCCGGTGGTGGGGATCCCCCTTCCTTTCGTCAGCTATGGCGGATCTTCGTTGATCACGCTCTGCTTTGCTATAGGCATTATTGAGAACGTGAGCATGCGACGGTACGTCTTCCAATCGCGATGAATTCTGCGACCAATCCGCAGAATTGTATTTGTGATTTTTTTTACTTTTCGCTTGCGAACCCGGATCACTTGTGCTAAGAGGTCGATGCTAAATCTTTACATTGCCGTTGCCTTGGCAAATTCCGGCGGTGTGAGCGGGGGGTATGGTGGCACACCGCTGGCGGCAGGTCAATAGCTGGGCTAGAAGCAATTTATTGTTAATGTGTTTGGAGCGAGGAAGAGTAAAATGATCAACATTGACATCACACTTTTCGTTCAGATGGTGAATTTTTTCATCTTGCTTTTTGTCATGAACATGATCTTGTATCGCCCGATTCGCAGGCTTGTTGCCCAGAGAAATCAACACATCGGTGAACAAGAAGATCAGATCTCCAAAGCGGAAGCTGCTGCTGTAGCGGCAGGGCGGGAGTTTGATGATAAAATCCAGACTGCTCGCAACCTTGGACGGCAGAAAGTTCAGGATCTCAAGGAAGCTGCATATCAATATGAAAAAGATTTGCTGCAGCAGGCTGGAGAACGGGCGACCGTCAAGGTGCAAGAGATGCGCGGCAAGGTAGAGACGGAGATTGGTGCGGCCCGGGAGCAATTAAGGTCGCAGATCCAGGCGTTTGCAAAAGATTTGGCGCAAAAGATTTTGGGAAGGAGTATTTAATGGAGAAGGAGGGCATTGGCAATAGCGCTATGAGAAGACATTTTTTATTTATTGTCCTCGTTACCGGTGTGCTCCTGGGCATGCAGGGGATTGCTGCCGCTTCTGAAGCAGGAGGCCATGGTGCCCTGAATTGGAAGGATTTCGCTTTCAGGGTGCTAAATTTTGCGATTATGGCGGCTATCCTGATAAAACTTTTGAAAAAACCTCTGAGTAAATATTTTGCTTCAAGGCGGGAAGACATCCAAAAAATGCTGGCAGACCTGGAGCTTAAGAAGCAGGAAGCGGAGCAAAAATATGTCGAATACAAAGCAAGACTTGCCGCTCTGGAGGATGAAACGCAAAAAATCGTCTCTGAGTATGTTCAGGAAGGTGAGATAGAAAGAAAGAAGATTTTGGAGGCGGCTGAGCGCCAAGCTGAATACATCAAGGAGCAGGCGGAAATTTCGATCCAGCAAGAAATAAAGGCCGCCAAAGAAAGTCTTCAGAAAGAGGTTAGCGAGCTCTCAGTGACTGCCGCAGAGGACATACTGCGAAAGAACATGCAGTCGGAAGATCAAGAGCGTTTAGTCCGGGACTTCATGACAAAGGTGGTGGAGGCGAAGTGAGAAATTTAGTGATAGCCAAACGTTATGCCAAGGCTTTGTTCAATTTAGGCCTGGAGGAAGGGCAAGTTGAACAGTACGGGCAAGAGCTGGATGAATTTGTGCAACTCTTTGAGGAGCTTCCAGAGTTGGCGGATGCTATTCAAAATCCTTTGTATCCGGAAGCTATCAGGAAGAGCGTCTTTATGGCGGTAGCAGAAAAAGCCCAAATGGCTCCGATCATGCTGCGCTTTGTCGGTCTGCTGGTCGAAAAGAAACGGGTTCAGAATCTTGGAGAAATTAAAGAATACTATCACAAATTAATCGATGAGCATTCCAACATTGCTCGTGCGCGGATCAAAGCTGCTACGCCTCTTGATGATCAATCCATCCAGGATATTGCCGTAAGCCTCGAAAAAATGACAGGGAAAAAGATCGCCATTGAGTTTGAGCAGGACCCGCAGTTGATTGGGGGAGTGCTGGCGCAAATCGGCGATTTGGTCTTAGATGGGAGTGTGCGAAGGCAGTTATTAAATATCAAAGAATCTTTGAAAAGGGGTGAGTTAGGTTAATGGAAATCAGAGCAGAAGAAATCAGTCAGATTATCAAAGAGCAGATCAGAGATTACGAGAAGAAGGTTGAGCTCAGTGAAACCGGCCGTGTACTCTCCGTCGGTGACGGTATTGCTCGCGTTTATGGCGTTGAGAAGTGCATGTCTATGGAGTTGCTGGAGTTCCCTACTGAACACGGAATCGTCTACGGCCTTGCCCTGAACTTGGAAGAAGACAACGTGGGTGTCGCTATCATGGGCGAAGACGTTCACATCAAGGAAGGGGGCGAGGTCAGACGGACCGGTCGCATCGCAGAAGTGCCGGTGGGCGACGAAGTACTGGGCCGGGTTCTTGACCCTGTGGGCAATCCGCTCGATGGGAAAGAGCCTATCAAGTCCAAGGAGAGTTCTCGTCTTGAAGTCATCGCTCCCGGTGTTATTGCTCGCCAGTCCGTTAACGAGCCAATGTATACGGGCTTAAAGGCGATTGATACCATGACCCCGATCGGCCGAGGACAGCGCGAGCTCATCATTGGTGACCGTCAGATCGGCAAAACCGCTATCGGCGTGGATGCAATCATCAATCAAAAGGACAGCGGAATCATCTGCATCTATGTTGCGATTGGCCAGAAGAAATCGACGGTTGCTCAGGTTGTGGAGACTCTGCGAAAACATGGTGCAATGGAATACACAATTGTGGTGGCAGCATGCGCCAGTGACCCTGCTCCCCTGCAGTACATTGCTCCATACGCCGGAACCGCAATGGGCGAATATTACCGTGACCGCGGCAGGCATGCTTTGATCATCTACGACGATCTTTCCAAACAGGCCGTAGCCTACAGGCAGGTCTCACTGCTACTGCGTCGCCCCCCCGCACGTGAAGCTTATCCCGGGGACATTTTCTACAATCACTCCCGACTGCTTGAGCGCTCTGCCAAGCTCAATGACGAATTGGGGGCTGGTTCGTTGACTGCGCTACCGATTATTGAAACTCAGGCCGGTGATGTTTCAGCCTACATTCCCACCAATGTTATTTCCATCACTGACGGTCAAATCTATCTGGAGCCCAACCTGTTCTTTGCTGGTGTGCGTCCGGCAATCAACGTCGGCCTGTCGGTTTCTCGAGTTGGTGGTGCGGCCCAGACAAAGGCGATGAAACAAGTCGCAGGGCGTTTACGGTTGGACTTGGCTCAGTATCGCGAGCTGGAGGCGTTTGCCAAGTTCGGTAGCGACCTTGACAAGTCAACTCAGGCGCAGCTGAATCGAGGTATCCGATTGGTTGAGCTGCTGAAGCAACCGCAATATCAGCCGATGCCTGGTGAAAAAGAAGTCATGTCTTTGTATGCGGCAACGAGAGGGTACGTTGATACGGTACCTGTTGAGCGAATTGAAGAATACGAAACGCAGATGCTGGCTTTTATTGAGCGTAAATATCCTGAGATCCTGTCTGAGATAAAGGAAGAAAAAGTTATCGGAGACAGCCTTGATGAGAAGATGAAAAAGGCTCTGCAGGAGTTTGCTGAGGTGTTCGCGGGTTAGGCGTCAAATAGTGACTCATTAGGGAAAGAGAGATTGCATTATGGCAACCTTAAGAGATATCAAGAGAAAAATCGACGCCGTAAAGAAGACCTCACAGATCACCAAGGCCATGAACATGGTGGCCGCCGCAAAACTGCGTGGCGCCCAGCAAAATATGGAGAGATTTCAACCATATGCAAGCAAGTTCAAGGAAGTAATCCAGCGTGTGGCCAGTGGTGTCGAAGAGCGTGCGTCTTACGAACTGCTGAATGCTCGTGAGGAAGTCAACAAAATAGAGTTGGTCCTTGTGACGGCAGACAGAGGTCTTTGCGGCAGTTTCAACAACGGCCTGATTGTCACGGCAGAACGGTTCATCCAGGAAAAGCTCGCAAAGGGCATTCAAGTTTCCTTGACAGCTGCCGGGAGAAAGGGTGCCGATTATTTCAGACGGCGTAAGTATGAGGTGAGAAGTCGGCTTACCGGTCTCTTAAATAAACCTAGCTACGATGATGCTTTCAGTTTGGGGCAAGAATTGATCGGTCTTTTCGAAAACCGTGACACTGACGAAGTCTATGTCATTTACAGCCACTTCGTTAGCGTGGTGAAGCAACAACCGACTCTTATCAAGCTATTGCCGGTTGAATCCAGCCAGGTCGAAGGAGGAGAAGAGGAAGAGGCGGTAGAATACCTTTTCGAGCCTTCACACCAGGCTTTATTGACCGACCTTCTGCCAAATTACGTTCACATCCAAATTCTTGAAGGTCTTTATCAGACTGCGGTTAGCGAACACGCTGCTCGCATGGCTGCTATGGAGAATGCAACGAACAACTGTAAAGAACTGGTTAGGGATTTGACTCTGATATACAACAAGGCACGGCAGGCAGGAATTACCACAGAGCTCATGGACATTGTTGGTGGTGCTGAAGCACTGAAATAGCATGGCACTATCCGAGTTTCACAAGGAGGTATTTCACCCATGAATATGGGAAAAATCGTTCAGGTTATCGGTAACGTGGTGGACGTCGAGTTTGAGGAGGGAAAGCTTCCTGCCTTGTTGTCGGCGGTCCTGGTCAGTAATCCCGGATTGAGCGACATGGAGGACAATCTCGTTCTCGAAGTAGCTCAGCATCTGGGCGACAATGTTGTGCGCACTATAGGAATGGATTTGACGGATGGCCTGGTGCGCGGCATGCAGGTTAAGGATACCGGCAAGCCCATCCAAATGCCTGTCGGCAAGCCTGTTTTGGGACGCGTTCTAAATGTCGTCGGCAGAACTGTGGATGGTTTGGGTCCGGTTGAAACCGACACCTATATGCCGATTCATCGTGGCGCTCCTGCTTTTACCGAACAGGATACCTCGGTTAATGTTCTGGAGACGGGAGTTAAGGTCATCGATCTTCTTGTTCCGTTTCCACGGGGTGGCAAGATGGGCATGTTCGGCGGTGCAGGTGTCGGCAAGACCGTTGTAATGATGGAGATGATCCACAATATTGCAATGGAGCACGGCGGTATCTCGGTCTTTGCCGGGGTGGGTGAGAGGACCCGTGAAGGGAACGACCTGTACCACGAAATGAAGGACTCCGGAGTTCTTCCGCGCGCCGGGTTGGTTTATGGACAGATGACCGAACCGCCGGGTGCACGTGCTCGTGTGGCTCTGTCTGCTCTCACGGTGGCCGAGTATTTCCGCGATATAGAAGGTCAAGACGTGCTTCTGTTCATCGATAACATTTTCCGTTTCACTCAAGCTGGCGCCGAAGTTTCAGCGCTACTTGGACGTATGCCTTCAGCGGTTGGCTATCAACCGACTCTTGGCACCGACTTGGGAGCGCTCCAGGAACGAATCACCTCTACCACCAAAGGATCGATCACGTCAGTTCAGTGTGTATACGTTCCCGCGGACGATTTGACCGACCCTGCCCCTGCTACAACCTTTGCACACTTGGACGGTACCGTGGTTCTGTCGCGTCAGATCGCAGAGCTGGGGATCTATCCGGCAGTGGACCCGCTGGATTCTACCTCCCGGATACTCGATCCTAACGTGTTGGGAGAGGAGCATTATAGGACGGCACGGGAAGTCCAACAGATTCTGCAGAAATATAAGGATTTGCAGGACATCATTGCGATTCTCGGAATGGATGAGCTGTCTGATGAAGATAAGCTGACTGTTTCGCGAGCCAGGAAGATGCAGCGATTTCTGTCGCAGCCTTTTCATGTGGCTGAAACATTCACCGGTGTGGCCGGTAAATACGTTAAGATGGAGGATACCATCAGGGGCTTCAAGGAAATTTGCGATGGCAAGCACGACGAAATTCCGGAACAGGCCTTTTACATGGTCGGCGGAATAGAAGAAGCGATTGAGAAGGCCAAGCAAATGTCTGGCGAATAGAGAATGGTGAGCATATGGCCGATAAAATTTTACTGGAAATAGTAACACCCGAGAAGAAAGTTTTGAGCGAACAGGTGGACATTGTGGTCGCTCCCGGGGAAGAGGGAGAGTTCGGAGTATTGCCGCATCACATCCCGTTCCTCACTAAACTCAAAGTTGGGGAGCTTCGTTTTAGGGTTGGTGCCTCAGCTCGATACGTGTCGGTGATGGGCGGTTACGCGGAAGTACTTCCCGACCGGGTGACAATCCTTGCAACTGCTGCTGAAGAGGCAACGGAAATTGACGTCATTCGCGCCAAAGCCGCGAGAGAAAGAGCCGAGAGGCGTCTTTCTGAGGCAAAGGACCGGTTGGAATTTGTTCGTGCTCAGGCAGCGTTACAGCGTGCTATAGCCCGTCTGAAGGTGGCTGAGCGGGGGTAAGCGCATGTTCTGGCTGACTTCCTATCTGCTGGTGTGAGCTTTAAGCGATGATAAATAGCAGTTGATCTCTTGCAGATTGATTAGAACAGGTTTTTCTGTTCCGCTGGATTCAAGAAAACCCGGGCAATCTCGCAAATTAGGAATATATCAGAAATTTGATTGCGCCAGAGTGCGCAATATTATAAACCCTTCCGGAAGGAAGGGTTTTTCTATTTTGATTCAAAACTGGCTATCGAATCTCGACTGCTTAGTGAATGTATAAGTGTTTGCGCCTGCGAGGTGGGGATCTTCCTTTAAGAGGAGGGAAGCAATGTGTGGAATTGTCGGCTATGCTGGTGCTGGAGATGGCGTAAGGATTTTATTGGAAGGCTTGAAGCGGCTGGAATACCGTGGGTACGATAGCGCAGGCATCGCTGTGATCGGAGATGGGAGACATCTACAGTTGGTGCGTTGTCAGGGAAAAATCGCCGCCCTCGAGCATAGACTGGAAGACCAGTCGCTGGCTGGAAGCACCGGAATTGCCCATACCCGTTGGGCCACCCACGGAAAACCCTCGGATGATAATGCGCATCCCCACCGCTCCGGTCCGTTCGTAGTTGTTCATAATGGGATTATTGAGAACTATGCTGATCTGAAGATTCAACTGGAACATGAAGGGTTCGCATTTTCTTCAGAGACGGATACCGAGGTGATCGTAAAACTTGTAGAGCGCGAATGGCTTGCGGGCAACAGCTACCGGCAGTCTGTTGTGAATGCGTTGCGGCAGGTACGCGGAAGCTACGCTGTTGTGTTTCTAAATCAAGAGTGTCCTGAGGAGCTGATCGCTGCTCGTAAAGAGAGTCCCTTGATTTTGGGCGTGGGCGAGGATGAGTATTTTCTCGCCTCTGATGTCCCCGCGATTTTGCCATACACGCGGAAGGTCGTCTATCTGGATGACGGTGACATCGTCGTCGTGTCGAGAAGCGGCTATCGCATCGAGACTATCGATGGCCGTCGCAGGGAACATGTTCCGCAGTTAATCGACTGGAATCCGGTGATGGCTGAGAAAACGGGTTATAAGCATTTCATGCTGAAGGAGATCAATGAACAACCGCGAGCTGTTATTGACACCTTCCGAAGCGCACTGGATTTGAGCCAGCAGATGGTTCTGCTGCCTGACTTAAACTTGTCCGCTGAGGTGATCTCAAAGCTCAACAGGGTTTTTCTTGTTGCTTGTGGCACGTCCTATCATGCAGGCCTGGTTGCCAAGTACATGATGGAAAAATTGTGTCGGATCCCGGTGGATGTAGATTTGGCATCGGAATTTCGGTATCGGAGTCCATTGATTGACAAGAACTCGCTGCTTCTTGTGATCAGCCAGTCGGGTGAAACCGCGGATACGAGGGCGGCTCTGCAGGAAGGTCTGGATAAGGGGGCATGTTGCCGGGCCATTGTGAACGTTGTGGGAAGCTCAATCGAAAGAATGTGCGATGGAGTGATCTACACACATGCCGGGCCGGAAATAGGGGTAGCCTCCACGAAAGCGTTTACGACTCAATTGGTTGCCTTGTATTTATTTAGCCTTCATGTGGCAAGTGTTCGCGGAAGGTTGTTGCGGGAACAGCTGTCTAGCCATATCCAAGATCTTCTGGAAGTCCCGGGCAAGATGGATGAGGTGCTGAGCAATTGTGAGCAAATTATCGAATGGGCTAAAAAACACATGCAGGCAAGGGACTTTTTATACCTGGCACGGGGTATCCTTTATCCGATAGCTCTGGAAGGTGCATTGAAGCTCAAAGAGATTTCCTACATACATGCGGAAGGATATGCCGCAGGAGAGATGAAGCATGGTCCCATCGCCCTAATAGATGAAGATATGCCGGTTGTGGTTTTGCTTCAACGGGGACCTCTCTTCGAAAAGATCTTAAGTAATGTGCAGGAAGTAAAGGCCAGAGGTGGTCAGGTAATTGCCATGATCGAGGAACGGCCTGATGCCAAGATCGGAGCCGATGAGGAGCAGCTCGTCCTTCCTGCTGCATCTGAATGGCTGGCTCCTCTGATCTTCACATTGCCTTTGCAACTTCTTGCCTATCACATTGCTGCGCTTCGTGGAACAGATGTGGATCAACCTCGCAATTTAGCCAAGAGTGTGACGGTGGAGTAGTCTACAGCGACTTGGAGATTCAGCTTGACTTATTTCGTTTTTTCCGGCTAGAATGAACTGTGAGCGTGATTCTCATGTGATTTTAGATGCTTGCCAAAATATTGGGTGGTTCATCAAACTGCATGCTACTTTGGGGGCTCACAATCTCAGAAAGAACAAAGTGGCTGTGGCTTTGGTGCATAACGCGGGGAAGCTCGTCATAATCTTCTATAACTTTGCTCCGAGGTAGTGTGGTTGGAGAGAGATAAGCTGTTCAGTTCTGTTGACTTCAATATACATAGAGATTGTGTGGATTGCCAATATTGCATGCCGGTTTTACAACCTATTCGAAAGGAGGGTGTATTCCTTGATGCTTTGAGTCAATAAAGCGAAGATCTGCTAGGATTCAAAGTCTCTTAGCAGGAATAACACAGCACTGGCATCCGCTGAAACGATAATGTTACGGCCCCTGCGGTGTTCGTGATTGGTAGAGCGCTCCTGACCCAACAGCAACAAACATGGGGACTCTCCCTTGCTCTGGTGTGCAAATCAGGCGACTGAATTGCCTAAAGGAGTAACAGAGCACCCACCTTATCATTCGGTTCAAGACCGACTACCAACACGGCATATCGCGGGGGTTTTGAAGTCTATACTCTCCAGATCCATACCTCTCGCTTGAGCTTTTCCGAGCAACATCCTGACCTTTCCCACTGGCAAGTCTTATTATTGTTGAGTTCTTAGATTGGATTGAGATCATTTTGATGTCATGGTTCGGTGTAGTGGCTGTTGACCGTGTTGAAAGTCTACTTGCTTCTTTCCTTGATGGACTTTCCGTTTGGCAGCATTGTTTTTACTTTCATGCGGGGATGCATCAGCCGCGGTACTTTATACGTCGGAGTGCAGGTTGTGCCGGGAGGAAAGCGATTTGTGCAATGGAAAGCAATCTGCAACGAAAGACAATACCGAACTGACCTGTTAGCAAATGTTTTTGAACTAATCATCAGAATTGAAAAGATTGCAATGTTACAGACGAAAGGAACCAACTGTTATGGGGTATGTCTTAGGTACTTTACTATGCTTACTGGGATTGCTGGGAGGAGTTGCTTTGGGAGTGGCCGTCCGCAAGTATTGGGTGGAAAGAAGAAACGAGCAACTCCGGGAGCAGGCCAACAATGTCCTGAATGACGCGCGAAAGGAAGCTGAAACCATCAAAAAGGAAGCTATTCTTCAAGCTAAGGATACGCTTTTCCAGATGAAGGCGGAGTTTGAGCGAGAGAGTAAGGAGAACAGAAGAGAGTTTCAAAACTTAGAAAAGCGATTACTGCAAAAAGAAGAGAATCTGGATAAGAAATCCGAGTCACTCGACAAGCGAGAGGCTACCATCGCGAAACGAGAAAAACTGATTTTTCAGCAGGAAAAAGAGTTAGTGGATAAGGAAAACGAGCTTGAGACAGTCATTAACGAGCAGCGGATGAAGTTGGAGAGTCTCTCAGGCATGTCATCTCAAGAAGCCAAGGAGGTGCTAATCCGTATGGTTGAAAATGAAGCTCGGCATGAAGCTGCGCTCATGGCCAAACGGATCGAAACAGAAGCTCGTGAAACGGCAGACAAGAAGGCTAAAAACATCATTGCATTGGCGATGCAGAGATACTCGGGTGATTATGTGGCTGAAAAAACGGTTTCAGTGGTGAATCTGCCAAACGAAGAAATGAAGGGCCGTATCATTGGACGAGAAGGGAGAAATATTCGGGCCATTGAAGCAACGACCGGAATCGACCTGATTATTGACGATACACCGGAGGCGGTGATTCTTTCCGGGTTTAATCCAATTCGTCGGGAAGTGGCGAGAGTCTCCCTTGAGAGGTTGATTTCAGACGGAAGAATTCATCCGGCACGAATCGAGGAGATCGTTGAAAAGGTGAATTCCGAAGTCGAAAACTCCATTCGCGAATCAGGGGAGCAAGCTGCATTTGATGTGGGGGTCCACGGAATTCATCCGGAACTGATCAAGCTTTTGGGAAAACTGAAATACCGCACCAGCTATGCACAAAATGTTCTTCAGCACTCCCGGGAGGTTGCTTTCCTTTGCGGTATCATGGCCGCCGAACTGGGATTAAATGAAAAGCATGCCAAACGTGCTGGGTTGCTGCACGACATCGGGAAAGCCATGGATCATGAAATGGAAGGACCTCATGCCATTATTGGTGCTGATTTGGCCAAAAGATACGGTGAGTCGCACGTGATTGTGCATTCAATAGCAGCGCATCATGAGGACATGCCGGCAGAGGACATTTTGGCGATCCTTGTGCAAGCTGCGGATGCTCTGTCAGGCGCAAGGCCTGGTGCCCGCAAAGAACTGTTGGAAACGTATGTGAGGCGCCTTGAGGACCTGGAGAGAATCGCATCCTCGTTTGCAGGCATAAACAAAGCTTATGCGATTCAAGCCGGCAGGGAGCTGCGAATTATTGTTGAAAGTGAAACGATCAACGACTCAGAGGTTGTTTTGTTAAGCCGTGACATCGCTAAGAAGATAGAGAGCGAGTTGAGCTATCCGGGCCAGATTCGGGTGACGGTTATCCGCGAGACGAGAGCCGTTGAGTATGCAAGATAGGGTGGCCGAGCAGCGGTTGCTTGTGTCGGGGCCGGGGTAGTCAATCATTTTTGTATTAAGGAGGGCGTCTTGCCGGAACTGGCGAATGTATTCGATGTACTTGATGCGAGAGGGTTTGTAGCACAAGTAACGGATCAAGAAAGCATTAGAGAACATTTCAAAACTTCCAGGACCTGTTACATTGGTTTTGATCCTACGGCGGACAGTCTCCACGTAGGCAGCCTGGTCCCGATCCTTGCTCTTGTTCACATGCAGCGCCATGGGCATCGTCCGCTTGTATTAGTGGGCGGCGGGACGGGGCTGGTGGGAGATCCGAGTGGAAAAACAGAAATGCGGAAGCTGCTTGCTATCAAGGAGATCGAAGCCAACCTAGTGGCGCTGAAGAAACAACTGTCGCAGTTTCTTGATTTTTCAGATGGGAAAGCGTTGCTTTTGAATAATGCCGAGTGGCTTTTGCCATTGGGATACATTGAATTCCTCCGGGATATAGGGAAGCATTTCAGTGTCAACCGTATGCTTGCGGCTGAGAGCTACCGTATGCGACTCGAAACGGGTCTCAACTTCATCGAGTTCAATTACATGCTGTTGCAGGCATATGACTTTTACTATCTGGCAAGAGAATACGATTGTTTTGTGCAAATGGGTGGAAATGATCAGTGGGGTAATATCGTCGCGGGTATTGAGCTGATTAGACGGAAGAAAAAAGATAGCGCTTACGCCATCACCTTTCCCTTGTTGACCACGGCTTCTGGTGCAAAAATGGGTAAAACTGCATCTGGTGCCGTTTGGTTGAGTGCCAACAAAACGTCGCCTTTCGATTTTTACCAGTACTGGGTAAATACCGACGACCGTGATGTCGAGCGGTTCCTCAAGCTGTACACTTTCTTGCCCATAGCGGAAATTGAGCAAATAAGAGGCTTGGAAGGACAAGAGCTCAACGCCTGTAAGACAATCCTGGCATATGAAGTGACCGCGCTCACTCACGGTAGTAAAGAAGCACTGGCCGCTTATGAGGCAGCTGCTGGAGTATTCGGAAGGAGGAGTTTGCCGGCGGATTTACTGCCCGCCAGCTCGATTCCACGCAGTGTAGACCTAAAGGTCGAGGCGGTGCCGACTACGCCTATTGAGGCAGAGAGATTAGCAAAGGGTATCCCGGCTTTTGAGCTCTTCGCAGAAGTGGGATTGTGTGCGTCGAGGAGTGCGGCGCGTAGGCTTGTCGAGCAGGGAGGGGCCTACGTCAACGATGAGAGGGTTCAGGAGGTGGATTCCCCGGTCGAGCTCGCTCACATGACTGAAGAAGGTATCCTGCTGAAAGCGGGGAAAAAGAAAATTCATCGCATTCGGTTACAAGAAAATTGAATTTAAGGCTTGACGGCTCAACGGTGGTTTGATACATAGCCAGGACTTTCGGCGACGAGAAAAAGGCAGGAAACAAATTGGTTTGACATTCTATCGGCGTCGAGTTAAAGTATTTTGGGGTTTTGTTCTTTGAAAACTAAATAGTGAGACAGAACGTGCTGGGTCTAGCAATAAGGGATAAACTGGAGAGTTTGATCCTGGCTCAGAATGAACGCTGGCGGCGTGCTTAACACATGCAAGTCGAACGAGAAAGCCTTACTTTCGGGTGGGCGAGTAAAGTGGCGCACGGGTGAGTAACGCGTAGATGATCTACCCTTGAGTTCGGGACAACCTTGCGAAAGCGGGGCTAATACCGGATACGATCTTCCGGGATGAAAGTTGGCCGCTCGAAGAAGCTAACGCTCGGGGATGAGTCTGCGTCCTATCAGCTAGTTGGTAGGGTAACGGCCTACCAAGGCGACGACGGGTAGCTGGTCTGAGAGGATGATCAGCCACACTGGCACTGGAACACGGGCCAGACTCCTACGGGAGGCAGCAGTGAGGAATTTTGCGCAATGGGGGAAACCCTGACGCAGCAACGCCG
>ENA-OSEO01002278-OSEO01002278.1-sediment-metagenome-genome-assembly--contig:-NODE-2278-length-28108-cov-5.970319_pt1 | contig 28108 bp, 22 predicted proteins | sample MGYA00237883_ERZ534232 | MGnify/ENA metagenome assembly ERZ534232
ATTAGCGTGATTAGACACCCCGTTCGTGCTGAGGTATCGAAGCATGAACGGCGCCGTTCGCCCTTCGATACCTCAGGACAGGCTTCGATACCTCAGGGCGAACGTCTGTGGAGTCACCCGATCACGCTAATCCGCGATGAGCCGTTTCTTTTAACTACGGATGAACCTCAAGCCTTCAGTTTCCTTCGAGGTTAAACTTGAAGACTTTTGAGCTCTCTATAGATTTCACTTGTGCTCTGCACATAGCGGTCAAAGATCTCGAAAAGACTTTGATACTGTTTGGCCGCATAGGGGTCCGGCAAATACGATTTTCCTCCACCTATCCATTCGGCCGCCAGTTCGGCCAAAGACCCGGATTTATCGATGGCGGCCCGGCAGAAAAGGGCTGTACCCAGAACGGTTGCCTCCGCAACCGGCAATCTGATTACCTCCAGCCCCAGTACATCTGCGCGTATTTGATTCCACACATCCATTCCGGCACACCCGCCCGCCACGTTCAGAGCTTCGGGCGCCAAACCGTTGTCCCGCAGGATTTGAAGGAGCTTCAACAACCTGAAAGCGGTGCCCTCCATAATGGCCCGGAAAATATGTTCGGCACGATGTTTCATAGTCAGCCCGATCATACCGCCGGTCAAAAAATCTTTCCAATATGGCGCCCGTTCTCCGGACAGGCCGGGGAAGAAAAGAAGGCCTTCAGAGCCCGGCGGCAAGCCGCTTATCTTTTCGGCATGACGGTCCACACACGTTTGCAGCAGCGTTCCCATGCGCTGCACCGTTCCTCCGGCCAAGCCCAGGGCGCCTCCCACCAGGAAGCTGCCCGGCGCCATGCCCGTGTTGACGCTGAGGGTGCGCGACGGGTCATAAGGAGCATGAGCCGAGCGTATCATCAGGACATCCGTGGTGCCTGAAACCAACACGGCCTTGTTATCTTCAAGAATTCCCCCGCCGTACATTGCGGTTGTACCGTCGGAGCTGCCAACGATCACCGGAGTGCCGGACTTCAAACCGGTTGCCCTTGCCGCTTGATCGCTGACACGTCCGGCCGAATCGGCGGCCAGGCCCGGATCCGGGAAAAAAGATGGTGCGATACCCAGAGCGTCGAGCAGATCGGCGTCGAGCCTGCCTTCCTCTATATTGTAAAATAGCGTGTAGTTCAGATGCGCAACGTCTGTTTGAACACTACCCGTCAGTCGCCTTACGATATCATCTTTCAGGCCTATTACTCTATTGATGCGGCAAAAGACTTCGGGTCGATTCTTGGACAACCACAACAACTTGGGCGCCAGAAGCTCGGGAGTCAATCTTCTTCGGGTTCGCCGGTAAAGCTCTTCCTCGCCGACACGATCCAGAATCTCTTTTGCCTCCGCAGTCGCCCTGTTGTCCATCCAAATAATCGCCGGCATCAGCGGACGGTTCTTCTTATCCAGAAAAACATAGCCCAGCATGGCGCTCACACCGACAGCCTCAAATGCTGCCGCCGGATGCTTTTGCAGCTCCGCGCGAATGACTTCGCAGACCTGGTGCCATATGTGACCGGTACCCACCTCGGCGACGGCGGACGGTCGCAAGTCGATAGCGACCGGCGCCCGACTCTGAGAGACCAGCTCGCCTGTTGCTGATACCACTGCCGCCCGGCAGTGGGATGTGCCGTTATCTATGACAAGAAAGCTCATGAAATATCGATCTACGCCACACCCAGATAGGCCTTTTGCATGAGAGGATTATTCAGGAGATTCTTCGCCGTATCGGCAAGGACAATCTCACCGGTCTGCAAAACATAGCCTCGATTGGCGATGGACAGAGCCATGTTGGCGTTCTGTTCCACCAGTAAAACTGCCACTCCCTCTTTCTGGTTGATCTCTCGGATGATGTCGAAAACCTTGTCCACGAATTTGGGCGACAGCCCCATGGAAGGCTCATCCATGATCAGAAGTCGGGGGCGGGCCATGAGTGCCCGCGCCATTGCCACCATCTGCTGTTGACCGCCGCTGAGTTTAGATGCGATTTGATTGCTGCGCTCTCGAGCCACCGGAAACAGTTCGTACATGCGCTCGATATCCTCCTTTACAGCCTCGTTGTCGGTGCGCGTGTAAGCTCCCATCAAAAGATTCTCATGGACCGTCAGATAGGGAAAAAGACGCCGTCCCTCAAGCACTGGGGCTATGCCCGCCTTGACAATGTCTGACGGCTGCAGCCGGTCGATCCTCCTGCCTAAAAACTCGATGGCTCCTGCTCGCGGTTTGACCAGTCCCAGGATGGTTTTCATGGTGGTCGATTTTCCGCAGGCGTTGCCCCCCAGCAATGAAACGATCTCACCCCTTCCAACCTGCAGAGAAATTTGCTTCAGCGCCTGGATGGAGCCGTAGAAAGTGTCGACGTCAGCCAGCTTGAGCACGTGTTCGACCTCCCATGTAAGCCTGGATGACATCCTCATTTTGAGCGATCTCATCGGGCGTCCCCTCGGCGATCCTTACTCCATGATCGAGCACGACGATACGGTCTGAGAGCGTCATCACCACCTTCATTTTGTGTTCGATGACCAGCACCGTGTGGCCTCGCTCCCGCAGCAAACGGATGAGATCGATTATGCCCTGAGTTTCGTGCGGATTCATGCCTGCGGTCGGTTCGTCCAGAAGCAGCAGCTTGGGATCGGACACCAGCGCCCGAGCGATCTCGAGGCGCCTGCGGTTGGCGTAAGACAACATGTTGGCGGTCTGGTTCAATCGAGGCAGAAGTCTTTCGCCGAAAAGGGAAAGCACCTCCATGCATTTTTCCCTGGCGACTTTCTCTTCCCTGGCGACCCGCGGCGGTCGCAGCAGGGCGCTGAAGATCCCGGTGGTGCCGTTATGATCGTTTCCCACCAGTACGTTGTCCAGAACAGTCATACGGTTGAACAGTCGAATGTGTTGGAAGGTGCGGGCAATTCCTTTTCTCGCCACATGATGGGGTTTCATACCCACCAGTTCTTCTGCCAGGAACCGGATCGAACCCGAAGAAGGGGGCATGGTGCCGGTGACACAGTTGAACAAGGTCGTTTTGCCGGCACCATTCGGGCCGATCAGGCTGACGATCTCACCCTCGTCGATCCGGGTGGTCACGTGGCTGAGGGCCTCGAGACCGCCGAAATCTTTTGTGACATCTTCTATATCGAGTAAAGCCATGCCTGAACCGATTGTCTCCCGTATGATGAGATTAATTCACCACGAAGCACACGAACAGGTTCGTGGTAGATGGCTCTCCCAACGAGCCATGAAAATGCTGTGCAGGACTCGTTTCCCAAACTTCCTGCGTTGTCATGGGAGCACCCGTGAATTACAGGGGACAAAAAACCCCGAGGGTGATCGTTATCTGCTCCGAGCTCCCTGCTCTAGTCGGGAAGAAACTTGTCCCCCCGGGTGAAGATTTTCTTTTCCGGCTCGTCCAACCAGTGAAGCCGGAGGCTGTATTCCTTTCCTCCCAGAAGTCCCTGTCGGCGCACCAGCATCATGATGACCAAAATGCTGCCATAGACAATCATCCGATATTCCATAAGGCCCCGGAAGACCTCCGGAACGATGATCAATGCGGCCGCCCCGACAACCGGTCCGATCAAATTCCCCTGGCCTCCGAAGGCCAGCATGGCCAAGAGAATAAAGGATTCATAGACGTAGAAGCTGTCCGGGCTGATGAATCCGATGAAATGGGCGTAGAAGCTTCCCGCAACGCCTGCGTAGAATGCGGCCAGCACAAATGCTTCGATCTTGTAACGGGTTGTATCAACTCCCGTGGCCTCGGCGGCCAGCTCGTCTTCGCGAACGGCGATGAGGGCCCGGCCGAATCGGCAGCCTATCAGGCGATGCATACTCCCGATGGTCAGTAGCACCAAAGCCAGGATTAAATAGTAATAGCCTGCCCGTGAATCGATGCGATAACCGAAGATGAGCGGCTCCGGTATGTCCATGATCCCGAGCGGCCCGTTGGTGAAGGCCATCCAGTTCTGCAGGACCAGAAACAGGATGATGTTGAATCCCAGTGTGACCAGGGTCATGTATATGCCGGATAGCCGCAGGGTGACTTTGGCGATCAGGTAGCCGAAGGCGGAAGCAATGAGGCCCGCACCCACCATGCAGGGCAAAAAGGGGACCCTTGCTTCCATCATCAATTTCGCGGAAGCATAGGCGCCGATCCCGTAAAATGCGGCATGGCCGATGGAGAGCAGGCCGACGTAACCGTTGAGTAGATTCAAACTGAGGGCCAGGATAACGTAGATTCCGATAAACACCGCCACCTGGATGTAGTAGTCATTGGGAGCGATCGTGGGCACCAGCGTTAATGCAGCGACAATCAAGATGTAAGGCGCATTGGCCAGAATAGGGCGCAAAATACGAGCCATCAATCGCCCCTCGCGTGGGTGAGCTCTTTTCCGCCGAACAGGCCGCCGGGGCGCAATACGAGTATGAGAATCATAAACAAAAAAGATATCATGTGGCGAAGATTTGAAGCGCCGAGCTCCACCGAAAAGGTCTCTACAATCCCTATCAGAAGCCCGGAGACCACTGCCCCCGGCAAGCTGGTCAGGCCGCCCACCACGCTGGCGCTGAAGGCTTTAAGGCCGTATAGCTGGCCCATGGTGGGATAAAACAAGTTGTAGTAAATACCCACCAGCACTCCCGCAACGCCCCCGAGCATCGAGCCGATGGCGAAGGCCGCGGCAAAAACGCGGTTGACATTCACTCCCATGGCATAAGCCGCTTCATAGTCTTGCGCTGTGGCCCGGATCACCATGCCGAGCTTGGTCTTGTTGATGAGAATGTAAAGCAGCAGCATCAACAGCACCGTTACTGCCAGCACCGACATCTGCAGGAAACTGATGTACACTCCGGCCAGTTGGATCTCGCCGTAATCCAGTCTGTCCAAAAGAGCGTAGGGCAGCGACTGGGTTTCGGGGCCCCAGATAAGCTGCGCCACATTGACCAGCAGAATGGACAGGCCTATGGTGACGAGCAAAGAGGTGGAATGGGGGGCGTCCCGCAGAAAGTGGAACGCCAGAAGCTCTATGAGCACGCCGAGCAGAGCCGTTGCCACCAGGGCCGCAATGAGTGCCAGGAAAAAGCTTGGGTAAAGCATCCTGACGAGCTCGAAGCCGATGTAAGCCCCCACCATGTAAACCTCACCGTGGGCAAAGGTCACCATCCGCAAGGTGCCGAAAATCATCGTAAAGCCCAGGGCCAGAAGAGCATAGACGCTGCCCTGGGTGATTCCGTTTATCAGTTGTTCAAACACCGGTTGTCCAATCTTTTTGTTTTATCTACGGGCTCCCGGATTCTGTCCGCTCAGTCCTTCAGGGTTGATAGAGCAGCCATTCACCCTTTTTAATCGTAATCCGAACCAGCTGTTTTTCGGGGTCGTGAGTCTCGGCGTAGGAAATCGGTCCAGTCGCTCCTTCGAAACCCTGCAAGGATTCCAGCCCTTCTTTCACCTTGGCTCTGTCGCTTACCCCGACTTTATCCAGGGCCGCCATCATCAGCTTTGCCGCATCGTAGGCGAGAGCGGCGAATTGATTGGGCTCCATACCGTATTTTTCTTTGTATTGCTTGGTGAATTCCTGGGCCGCAGGCCTTGGATCGGTGCTGAAGTAGTTTGCCGGAATCAGGATTCCCTCAACGGCTTCACCGCCCAATTCGATCGTCTTTTCCGAAAAGAGCGAGCTATTTGCCAAAACAACCGGTTCGAAGCGCATCCGTTTGGCCTGATTCAAAATGGCAGCGGCGTCGGCATAAAAAGTAGGGAGATAAATCAAGTCGGGTCCTAACCGTTTGAGTTTGCTCAGAATGGCCGCGAAGTCTTTTTCTCCGGGTGTGAATGCCTCTTCGGCCACGATTTCCGCACCCAGTTTGCGGGCTTCCTCCACGAAGTATTTGTTCGCGTCGACCCCCCAGTCATTGTTGATGTAGATGGTGGCGATCTTTTTCGCGCCCAGATCCTTCACTGCCCACCTGGCGTTATAGGGGCCTTCATAGCCTTGGGTGGCCACCACCCGAAACATGTAGTCGCCCTTGTTGGTGAATTCCATATGAGATGCGGTGGGGGAGAGCTGGACCATGCGGGCTTTCTGGTAAACCGGAGCCGCCGCCATGCAGGACGAGCTACTGAAGTCGCCTATTTCTGCAATGATCTCCGGATCTGCCACAAATTTTTCGGCGATCAAAACGGCTTCCTTTGGGTCTCCTCGGCTGTCGGCAATGACCAATTCAACCTGATGGCCTTGCACGCCACCTGCTTTGTTGGTCCGGTCAACGACCAGCTCGACGCTGCGCTTGAAGTCGTTGCCGTATTCGGCCCAGTCACCAGTGAGGGGGGCGGATAGTCCAATCTTGACCACTTTGTCTGCTGCTGTGGCCGTCTCAAACTGGGCAAACGCTCCCATGATTGCTAACGATAGAACGACAACAAATCCCGGCGACAGAATAAATCCCTTTCTCATGCTGTTCTCCTTTTGTTGATTCGGTACGCCATTGGTTCTCTCCACCCCTGAATACGGGTATATCCGCGTCACACTCCGTCATACCTGTGCAAGCAAGTCACCAGCCTATTTGGATTCCCGCTCGCGAACCTGTCGCGCCGCATTCTTCTATATCTGACATCAAGAGAGGCTTTTTTATCTGCGCTCACGTTAATCCGAGCTGCTCACTTTTTGGGGCGTATGCGGAGGTGACAGCAGCCCTTTTTGCCGGGCTGCCAGGTTTCCGCCGAAAAGGCGAAACCGGCTCCTTCGAAGGTGCCATAATCCACCTGAGCGGCGATGCTGAGCATGGTTGCCATTTCATCCTCACTAAGGCCCGCCTCGCGGAAGGCGTCCTTGAGCGGGCATTGGTGCAGCTTGATTTCCAGTTCCTCCTTGTCGCAGCGCAGAACCTCAGGAGCAAACATCTTGTCGTCATCGGGCACAACACGAGCGATGAACGCGTTCTTGAGGCCTTCCAGATCGTCCGGTGCAAACCGGGCGAGCGTTTTGCCGACATCGAGGCCCCGTTTGTAAATAGCTCGCTTCATGATTTGCACGGCTTTCTTCTCGCCCACCTCTTCCCGCAGCTCCCTGAAAATGTAGTAGTACATCATGGCCCGATTCTTGATCTGACCGTAAAGCAATTCGCGCAGTTTTTCCTCAGCCATCATTTACCCTCCGACTCAATAGCCACTGGCTTCTGTTTAGAATAAAACCTTCTTAATCCTTTCGATGAAGTATTGGACATGTTCTTCCATGTGAGCTCGGGCCGCAATGGAATTGCCATCCTTCAGGGCCACATGCACCTTTCTCATCTGATCGATGATTTCTTCATCGGGCACCACCTCGCTCAGAGTGGCGCTCCAAAGGCGTGCGCAGCGGTAATGGAGATTATCGAGCATTTCCTGCAACACGGGATTTTGTGCAGCCTGCCGAATAATTTCATGAAAACGGCCCTCAATCTCAATGAGACGATGGTGCCTTTGGCTTCCGCCGTTTTTGAGCAGCAGAGCCGCCTCGCTTATAACGGCATCGAGCTCTTCAAGTTTGTCGGGTTTGATTCGCTCGGCCGCCAGCTTGCCGGCCAGGCCTTCAAGTTCTATCTTGACCTCGAATGAACACCTTATCTCGTTGATGTCGACGGACGTAACCGTTGTGCCGAAACGCGGGATAACCGTTACCAGCTTCATATCCTGGAGCTTGGAGAATGCCTCCCTCAAGGGCGTTCGGCTGACATTGAATTCCTCGCAGATTTCCTTCTCCGGCAGATTCATGCCCGGAGGATACTCCCCGTACACAATGCGGTCTCTCAGTTCGTGGAATATTTTGCAGTAGAGAGGCTTGATCTTGGAGCTCATCGCATCCTCATTAAGATTTCTACTTTCATATAAAAAACCTTCTACAGAAGGCCCTCTGAGCTCATTGCCGCACCCTCGGAGACTGGGGATTGCTCAAGAGTGACAAAAATATTAAAGAAATATTTATAAATACTTTTTTAAAATGTCAAAGAAAAACTCTTGCAGCTCGGAATTCTTCGCCGTTTGCTGTTCTTCCAAATTCTCCCTCTCATTCTACATCGGCTCACACGCTTCGGCATTGACATGAATGAGAGTGGCGGGCGCATTTAGATTAGTCATAAACTAGATCAGGAGTCTGCAATGACGATGGAAGTAAACAAATTGCAATCGTTCACCACAAAGACGCGAAGGACTCAAAGACACGCAAAGAGGCCTCCTAAAGGATACGACCTTTGCGAACCTTGGCGTTCTTTGCGCCTTTGCGGTTCATAAAAGGCTGTATGGTGAACGGTTACGACAAATTAAACCATTTACAAACATATGTCACAGCGGTTTAATAAATGGCGTTAAAGTGAAACGTCCGGACCAATTCATCGTTTGGTGTTGGATGCGAGGTGCTTGCGGAGGGAGCGTGGCGAAGTGGGTTCGGGTTATTTGAGCTCTGTGGGTGTCGAAGTTTCATTGAATAAGGAGGAGTCTATGTTGCGAAGATTGCCGGGAGGATTTTTTATTGCTGCGTTCGGTTTTTTATTGCTGCTTTCCGCCTTCACTATTGTTTGCTTTGCCGCGGACCCCTGCGCGGTGCAACACCCTTTGGACCCGCCCGATAAAGGGCTGCAGGGGCAGTGCCCCAACTGCGGGATGGGGCGCCCCATGTGGGCCCGTACCTGGATGACTTATGAGAATTCACAGGGTGCATCGGAAGTTTGCTCGTTCCATTGTCTCGCCGATGTGGCCCTCAAGTCAGGCGAGGAACCGAAAAATGTGATGGTTGCCACATACATGGAACCCGGCAAAACGATCCCTGCGGAAAGCGCCAGCTTTGTAGTGGGTTCGAAAGCGAAAGGGACCATGTCAATGACCAGCAAGATTGCCTTTGCATCGGCTGAGGAAGCGGAGAAGTTTGTGCAAAGCTGCGGTGGCAAGTTGATGAGCTACGGCGAAGTGCTGGCGCTGGCCAAGGAATCCATCAGCAAAGAAAATAAGGTGATCAATGAGCGCCGCATCAAGGCGGGTAAAATCGCAGAGCCCGTCGATAACAAAGACGAATGCATTGTATGCAAGATGTATCCGGCCCGCTATCCAAACAACAAATGCCAGCTGCAGACAAAGGACGGTTCGATCTACCACTTCTGTTCAACCCAATGTCTTTTTGCATTCTTGAACAATAGCGCAAAATATGCAAAGGCCGACGTGAAGCCAATGCTGGTATGGGTGGTTGATTATCCGACGGGGACCTGGATTGGCGCTAAGACGGCCTATTATGTAGTGGGATCTAAAGCCCAAGGTCCAATGGGGCCGGAAGCTTTTGCATTCGACAAACTGGAAGCCGCCAAATCTTTCGCTGGCAAAGAGGGCGGTGAAGTTATCACCATGAAAGAAGTGACCATCGATAAAATCATGGCAAAATAGTAGGTTTTAGGCGGGCAAGAATCTCAGTGACAGTGACGGTTAAACCAGTAAAAGAGAGCTATCAAGCTCTCTTTTACTGGTGGTTCTGGAACGTTACATTTTAAGTTGATTGTTACGGGGGGAGGGAGAGTAAATCGCAGAATCGCTAGTTGCACTGGACCCTGCCTTTTACGAGCAAAAAGTTGGGGATCGTGCGGGGATCATTTTTGCGAATGTGGGCAAACGCAGGGGTAGGCCGACCGACTGGTTTTTCAAAAAAGAAATCGGGCCACTGCCGGTAGCCCGATTCCACAGGTGGGGACACCCTATGATGTTGAAGTGCTTTCTTTGTAGCCTTTCCTGATGAGTATGTCAAGACTGGCATAACGAAAACGGAAAATATTTTCTTGCTCCGCTCTCCGCCGCCCTGTTTAACCAAATCACATGCCGGCGCAGTTGGGATATCCGGCGGCTGCCATCCCCGCCGACCGATGCTGCAAAAAATGTGACTTTTCCAATCGATACAGGATAGAAGATCCTCGGGCTTTCGCCGATCGATATTTTATCTGTTTAGCTTGCCGATAGAGACCAGCCATTATCCACGGGAAGATCCATATGAAAGCGGGTGTACCCGGCCGGTTCGCTTTCCACGCTCAATTCCCCGCCGTGCTCCTTGACGATCCCGTAGCTGATGGAAAGCCCCAAGCCGGTCCCGATCTCCTTGGGCTTGGTGGTGAAAAAGGGATCGAAGATACGGTCCAGGAGCTCCGGCGGGATGCCTTTCCCGGAGTCCTCGACGGTGGTCCGGATGAAGCTGCGGCCCTGTTTTTCGATCAACTCTGCAAAGACCCGCATCCTCTTTTCTTTACTGTAGCCGGAGTATCGCTCGTTGAGGGCGTCCCGGGCATTGGTCATGAGGTTCATTAGAACCTGCTGGATCTGCTGGCTGCGGCACTTGATTTTGGGCAGATTGTCGGGAATCTCCAGGTGCAGATCGATTTGATCGCGGCGCATAACTGTCTGAATCAAGGAAAGCACAGAAGAGACGATATCTGAAATCAAGGCCGGGCTGTGGAACTGCTTTTCGTCCCTGGCAAAGGTCAGCAGGTTTCGCACGATCTTGGCGATCCGCTGCGTCTCGTTCACTATCTCATGAGCGTATTCCTTGGCCGGGCTGTCCGCTTCCGTCCCATCGAGTATCAACTGTGCATAGTTCATAATGCCGTTGATGGGGTTGTTGATCTCATGGGCTACGCCGCCGGCCAGGGTGCCGATGGATTCGATTTTTTGCGACTGCAGCAACTGTTCTTCGAGTCTTCTCCTGTCTGTAATATCGCGGGCATTTAAAACGACTCCCCCGGCTTCGCCGGTTTCGTCGAACAAGGGAAAGTACCTGATGTCCAGGATTCTTCGGCCGAGACCCGCAAGGTCGAGCGTCTCCTGAAAGTGGACGGTTTGACCGGAGAGAGCCTGATCGAGCCAGGGCCTGATTTTTTCCTGAAAAACCCTCGCTCCGATGCATTCAGGCACCGCCCGGCCCACCACCTCCTTGCGCGGCTTGTCGAAGGCCTTCAACATGCTCTCATTGACGGCCTCATAGGTATAATCTCGGTTGATCAGGGCCATCAAGTCCATGGAAGTGGAAACGATGCGCTCGTACTTGCGAAGCGCCTCTTCGGCCCGCTTGCGCTCGGTGATGAAGCGCGCCTGCTGAACATTCTGATAGGCTGTTGTAGAAATCTGCTTGGCCAGCTCAAAAAGAACATGGGCCACTTTTTCAAACTGTTCCTGCGACATCACGGGCACCTTGCGATAAGCGACCCGAAAAGCCTCTTCGTCGGCGCCGAGCTCACGGGCGTAGGCCATAATCTCTTCTTCATTTTGGGTTTCATTTCGGACTTGGCCTATCCCCCAATTTGCGATGTGTTTTCCGCCTACCGAGATTATTGTGCACGCATCCCACAGCCCGGCGCCCAAACAAGGTCGAATGACTGGACCTTGAGCAGATAAAAGTCCGAGCATCGCATCGGACTTGCGACAGTTGGCAAGGCCTTTGTCTGTCCCTTGAATGATGTCCGTGCAAAACTGACAAAAATTGCTCGGTCGCGTAATAGGTGTTCCATCTGTACGGGTGATAAGCGAGGCTACGCCCGTGGCATTGGCAAACTCATCCTGAAGACGTTGAATATCATCCAGATTGAACAGAACTTCAAAGTTGATACTGTCGGCATCATCCAGAGGCTGAGTCAACGCCACGATGCGTTTTTCGAGCGCCTCCTCGGCCCGCTTGCGCTCGCTGATATTCAGGTGTGTTCCCGCTGCCCGTATGGGCCGGCCCGCTGCGTCGCGGTCGATGACCTTGCCCCTGTCCAGCACCCATATCCAGGAACCGGATTTGTGCCGCAACCGATGCTCGGTTTCATAGATCGGAGTCCTGCCTTCCAGATGGTCTGTCAATGCCTCCAGCGCCCGTGGCAAATCATCGGGATGGACTAGTGCCTCCCAGCTTTGCACATGTGGCTCAATCTCATCCACCCGATAACCAAGCATTCCGGCCCAGCGCTCGTCGAAGCTGAGCTCACCGCTCTGCACATTCCAGTTCCAGCTTCCAAGGTCCGCGCCCTGCAGAGCCACTGCCAGTTTTTCCTGATGCTCCTTGACAGCGGCTTCGGCGCGCGTCCGTTCGGTTATGTCAAGAGCGATGCTGATGACACCGTTCTTCCGACCATCCGGCGTAAAATAGGGTGAGTAAACTGTCTCTAAAACCACCTCGCCAAAGACATCGGTTGTGCGGTTGGTATGGCCGTCAAGTGCCCGTTTAAGTCCCTCCATAACTCCAGGAGCATCCCTGTAAAGTTCAAACGCCGACCGGCCAACCGTTTGACCGGCGACTCGTCCGAGCCTGCCCAAACCCTGCCCTTCCGAGAGTTGGATTATGCCATTCTCGTCCACGATGGAGATGATCGCTTGTGCGTTTTCCACCACCGCGCGGAACCTTTGCTCGCTTTCCAGCAGCGCTATTTCCGCCCGTTTTCTAGCGGTGATATCTAGAAAAATGAGGAAACCGGCTACAACCTCGCTGTTCTCACCATGAACAGACACGGCATCTACGAGGATCCATCGCTCGCTTCCGTTTTTATGAACCACTTTCATTTCACGTCCTCTCGTGGTCTTTCCCTGGAGCGCCTTCGCCAGCGGGCTCTCTGTGAGGGGGACGTAAGCACCTTGGGCATCGTAGTCTTTCCAGCTCGGTTCCAGCGTGAAGAGGTTCAAACCGGGTTGGAGATGAAGTTCCTCTTCCACTCCAAGCACGGTACGGCAACTGTCGTTGAACAGCTCGACTGTTCCGTCGGGGAGCGCCAAGGCCATGGGGACCGGTGATTGCAGGACAACGGATTTAAGCAAGGCCTGCAACCTTGCGGACTGGCTCTCCGCCAGCTTGCGGTCGCTTATATCGAGCCCGACCCCGAAGACATGCGCCCTGCTATTGATGCGAATACGTATTCCTGTGAAATAGTGCGGAATTGTCCGGCCCTCTTTGGTCGTGAGGTTGGCTTCCGCTTCGATCTCCCCGTTGCTCAGTACCTGTTGGAATTTCTGTGCGATATAGTCCTTTTCTACTCCAACGAAGAAGTCAGCCGGGTGCATGCGGCTGATCTCTTCTGCGTCATAGCCGGTGGTGCTCTCCAATCGCTTGTTCCACCGAATAAACCGTCCTTGTTCATCAAAGACATAGAAAATTCCGGGCATGCCGTCGATGATGGTGTCGGAAAAGTGTTTCTCCCGGCGCAACGCCTCGTCGGCCTGCTTGCGCTCGGTGATGTCCGAATGCGTGCCGGACATCCGGATCACCATGCCCTCGGCATCGCGTTCGACTACTTTACCCCGTGTCAAAATCCAACGGTAATCGCCGTTGCGAGTCTTGAGACGGATCTCGACGTTAAATGTCGGAAGCTTCTCCTCAAAATGCTGCCTGAGCCTCTCTTCGGTGGCCGTTATGTCCTCCGGGTGGATGAGGCTTCGCCAGCTGTCGTAAGTTGCCGGAAATTCGTCCGGAGCGTATCCAAGCATGGTGTAGTACCGGGAACTGAAATAGGCCTGACCGGTTGCCACATTCCAGTCCCAGAAACCGTCCGAGGTTCCCTCGAGGACCAGCCGGAGTCGCTCTTCACTCAAGCGATATGCCTCTTCCGTTCGTTTCAGGTCGTCAAACCGCTGCTTCAAATCCTGCAGACTCTCCTGCAACTGTGCCGTCATGCTGTTAAAGGCGACCGCCAGTTGGGCAATTTCCCGGGGCCCAGCCTCGGCTGCCCGCAAGTGCCTCTCACCTCCAGCTATGCGGGAGGCGGTCTCCGTTAGATTGATCACGGGTATTGCCAGTCGCCTCGCCACATACAGTCCAAACATGCCCGCCAGGGTTGCCATTGCCAGAGTGACTCCGACGGCCCTTGCAACGTCCCAAATGATCTCACGGTAGGCCTCTTCCCATGGCAGTTCGGTCACTACTGCCCAATCAGGAGTTTTCAAAGCGGTAAATGTTCCCACTACAGTTGATCCCATTATTCCTCGATACCTGCGCACGGTGCTGGGTAGTACCGAGGGCGGATTCTGAATGAAGTCGGCGACCGCTTTTGAATGGGACACATTTTCACCCTTCAACACCCTGGCCGTGTCGTGCAGCGCAAGTAGATTGCCCATTCTATCGGTGACATACACGTAGCCTGTCTGGCCCACTTTGAGCTGATCGACAATGTCCCACATGAACTTCAGGTTGAGCTCGGCAATCACCGTTCCTTTGAAATCCCCGGAAACATCGGTTACAGGGACAGTCATGGTCACCAAGGGTTCGCTGGTGACGGGATCGATGTAGACGGGGCTGATTTCCTTCTTGGTCTTGATCTGTGGGTATCGCTCCGGCATGGCAGATTTGATCCGGTCCGTGAATTCCTTCGACTTCTGCATCGAGAGGCGAGATGCCTGAGCCAGAATCTGGCTCCTGGCATTCAACAACACTAACTGTCTCATGCCCGACCTAAGCCCCAATAGGCTCTGCAAAATCTGCCTTTGCTCGCTCCTCTGATGCGCGTGTGGATTGGCCGTCCAGACCGACGCTTCCAAGATGTTGAAGTTCTCGTTGATAAAGCTGCTGACCGTCCTGGCTGCATCTTGTGCGGTGAGTTGTTGCATGCTGAAAATGGCCGCTTGCCGGACCTTGACGTCATGGAATATGTCCAAGCCGCTATAAAGCAAAAGCACCACGATGCTCAGAGAAAAAAAAGCCGCCGCCAGAATCGTGCTGCTCAACCGCTGTGCCGACCAGAATATTTCCGTCAAAGACTTCATAATTTTCTCTCCTGCCCCATACGGTTTAGCGAATGACTTCATCCGCTTGTTTCAAAAGCCCTTCAGGGACAACTAGACCTAGTTTTCGCGCTGCTCCGTAGTTGAGTTGAAAATAACTTTCGGCCGAAACCACTGGAACGGTCCCCGCGGGAACGCCCCTTAAAACTTTGTTCGCCTGCTGTGCTGCCAGCTTCCCCACGGCGATATTGTCCGTAGCTACACCAAATACAGTTGAATAGCCCTCCAGTGAATAGAGGACACCGCCGATAGGTATTCCGTGCCCCCATGCAAATTTGCCTATTTTCGGAAAAACGGCGGGTGTCCTGGCCAAAGGCTCGGATATGAATAAGATGGCATCGATACCGATGTCATCCGCTTCCGCTCTGCTTGCCAAATCCGCCAGCAGATCGGCGGCGCTGTCAGCGGGAGCTTCTACCAGTATAACGCCTGCTTGTGTGGCCGCAGGCCGCAACGCCGCCAACTGCACAGGCACAATCGGGGAGCTCTTCGCGTAAGGTACCCAGAAGCGTTTGGCATGGGGCACCAGCTCATGCAGTATCTCAAATCGTTTGAGCGCCAAATCGGGGCCGGGGTAGCGCACGCCGGTCATATTCCCGCCAGGTTCGGGCACGCTGTCGATCAGATCGGTGCCTTCTATGTTGGTTTGGCAGAACACTACGGGTATATCGGTACCGCGAGTGATCGCTTTTGCCGCCACGGATACCTCCGAGGGAAACACAAGCATCATGTCCACCTTATCCGCAACGAACTTTCGCAGGATGCGTGCTTCCGCCGCCAGGTCGAAATTGGTTCTGTGCAAGTCATAGGTGATATTCTTGCCCTCTACGTAGCCCAACTCGTTCATCCTGGCCGTGAATCCGTCCACCGTAGAGGTAAAAACATGCAGTCCGCACAGGATACCAACCCGATAGAATTTTGGCCTCTGTTCGTCGCATCCGTGCAAGAGCAGGCTGATGGCCAGCGCTGGCAAGAAGAGCCAAAGATTGCAGATCCTGATGTTAAAAGTAGAAATGTTCGCCATGGCTTTTCCCTCCCTCGGCTAACGTTTTTCTTCTACTGTTGCCGCTTGATAGTAGGCTCTGAGCGGGCACACCTACAGGGCTATGCAAATGTTGCGCCTATGATTCACTATGAAAGCATCTTCCATTTGCATCTCCATATCTCCATATGAAGCGCGGTCTCTTCCCGTAAACAAAGCCATATCAAAGTTGGACCGCGTCGAAGAATTATTTTCGGCTCATCGCAGATTATCGTGTCGCTCTACAGCCGTTTGCCTGAGGCATCGAAGGGCAACCCATCCGTTGGTGCTGCGATACCTCAGCACGAACCGAGTGCGTAAATCAAGGTAATCCGCGATGAGCCTTATTTTTTGCTTCAGCCGGTTTCCCCATTGAAAAATCCTGGATTCCGGATCTCACCGCAACAACGATCAAAACTCCGTGCTGCAGTGTTTCCGACTCGAAAGATTGACGACGAGGTGCACTGAATTGTTTAGCTGACTTGCCGAAAGTATAGGCAAAATTGACAGCATGAAAATAGGCTATTGTCCCCCTTGAAAAAGGCAATCGAAAGATTATAAGGCTCGTATGACCTTGGTTATGACATTTCTCAAGGCGGGAACTTTGTTTATGGGCAAAGATATGCAACGGAAAAAATCGAAGGAAAAGGAAGTTCGGCGATTCCTCCAATCGCGGAAAGTTCTCGATAAAGAGATTGAGCGCTACGACGAAGTAATGAAAGAGCTCGCCAACATCAGCAAAGTGATTGACAGGGCGGAGGCATCGGAAGAGCTTGAGAGATGGAAAGAGCTCTAGCATTAAATTCTTACTTGACTCAATCTCCTATTTCACAGATCCAGGCAACCCGCATGAAATGTGCGCAAAGCAGGGGCGCGAGCCAGCACCTTCTGCGCGTAGATGATTCCATAAAGCCGGCAGTCTTTAGCGAACATCGCATACGGAGCCCGGCATGCTGCGCAATTATAGAGCCCCTGCCAGGTTCTGACCTGTAGCGCGCATGGCAGGAGGGCAACTGGATGAAGCAAAATGCCGCGCACAAATATGCGACGAGAGGCTCGCGTTATATTCGGGGCTACGTCTTCGAATTCGATTTTTCTGAATCCCACTTTCCTCATCGCCTGCAGGTATTCATCCGGCGTGGCGATGGTTATGGCCCGGCCCTTTCGATGGTTCTAAGTGTTGTAGAGTGCCGCTTCGAAAACGCGAACGTTTCCTTGCCGAGAAATCCGTCGGCAACAATCAACCTACCGCCGTCCTTCAGGAGCTTATTCGCTTCGCGAAAGAAGATCGCTTTGCCATAGGTTACTCAGATAAAGATTTATGGCTCATCGCGGATTAGCGTGATCGTCTCGTTCTACAGCCGTCCTGAGTTGTCGAAGGGCAAATTTTCCGGTCGTGCGTCGTGCTTCGATACCTCAGCACGAATGAAGTGCGGAAATCACGCTAATCTGCGATGAGCCGGATGTATCTTCTCGCCCGGTGCGATGTTCTCATTGAATACGACGCGTAACCTCAAGCAATTGGAAAATCGAGCAGCCCATAGACCGGTTAACCCTGGATTTTTTCATCAAGCGGTCGCATTATAATGGCTGAGAAAACTCGCGTGCACAATCGCTGGCACCGCGTGCATCTATTTGTATATAGCGGTGCGGTAAGCCAGGAGGATAGACGAATGGATCAAACCGAACAACTGCTCAAAGAACTTTCCGAGACGCATGGGGTACCCGGGCATGAGGCGGAGATTCGCTCCGTTGTGCGCCACTGGCTGCAGGAGGTGGGGACTATCGAACAAGATCGTGTCGGCAGCCTGGTGTGCTTCAACGGCGAGAGCGGTCCCCGCGTGATGCTTGCCGCTCATATGGACGAAATTGGTTTTATGGTGAAGCATATTACCGATGAAGGATTTCTTAAGTTCCTGCCTCTGGGCGGTTGGTGGGACCAGGTGCTGCTCGGGCAGCGGGTTGTTGTAAAAAGCCATAAGGGCGATCTGCCGGGTGTCCTCGGCGCCAAGCCCCCGCATGTGCTCTCCCGGGAAGAACGCAAAAAACTGGTTGAAGTGAAGGACATGTACATCGATATCGGGGTGACTTCAAAGGCCCAGGCAGAAGAGGCGGGAGCTCGGCTGGGCGACCCGGTCGTGCCCGACGCTTCTTTTCAGTCCCTACCGAACCATAGAGTTTATATGGGCAAGGCCTTCGACGACAGGGTAGGGGTGGCCCTGATGATTGAAGCCATGCGCCATTTTTCGTCGATTCATCACCCGAATATTCTCTACGGGGTCGGTACGGTCATGGAAGAAGTTGGGCTGCGCGGAGCCAAAACCAGTGCCGATCTGGTCAATCCGGATGCAGCAATTATTCTGGAAGCCGACATCTGTGGTGACGTGCCGGGCATTAAACCGGAGGAATCCAATATAAAACTTGGCGGCGGGCCTGCGCTGGTGTTGTTGGAGGCGAGAATGATTCCCAACCTGAAATTCCGCGACCTGGCCATTGAGACCGCACAACAATTGGATATACCTCTGCAGTTTTCAGCCGGTCTGGGGGGGTCCACCGACGGCGGACAGATTCACTTGCACGGCATCGGCGTCCCCACCATTGTTCTGGGCGTGCCCGCTCGCCACATTCACAGTCACGTCGGGTTTATCCATCGTGATGATTACGACAGGGCGCTGCGGCTGGTCGTTGCTTTGGTCGAACGTCTCGATGCCGGCACGATAGCCGCCTTCACAAGATAGGAAAAAATCATGGGGGACTGCCAATGCGAGTGCATCAACTCAGCTCCATGAAAGATTGCACCGCTGCAAAGGCTGTGGCTATGGCGAGCCCGGCGCCGCATTTCATCCTGACCCAATCCTGGTGCGCCAGCAGCGAGCCTGCGGCAAAAAGGTTGTCACATGCGACTGCTCCATTTCGCGCGAGCGGCCGAAAAGAGCTGTCAACCTCCACTCCGGAACGGTTGATCGGATGACCGCGAGGATCCAGGAAGCTGGCGTGATGCCAGTCTTCTCTTAGTTTCGGCTGGTAGACCGGCAGATCCAAAAGAGTCTCCCGAATCCCGCTGCGGCTTGCAGTAAGGCCGCCGCCAAGAAATCGGCCGGTGGCAAGAATGACGCCTTTGGCCTCAAGACTCATCCTGCCGTGATCGGCCTCGACCGAAACGCTAATGACCCGGCGTGCACTGCTCTTGACTGCTGCCGCACGTATGCCGTGCATGATGACAGCTCCTCCGCGCAACGCCTGCGTCTCAAGGGCCTCCTTGAGGCGAAGTCCCGGTACTGAAGGCGGCATGGTGGGTATCTCGAACACCGGCAGCCCCAGCTTCTGTTCGAGATCGTCAATCACCGCCTCGGCTTGTTGCAGTCCGAGAATGGCAGGCATCCCGATTAATTGAGCATTCCGGAGCAAAGGGACGATGCTTTCGGCCAGCTCTTCCCGGACTTGTGGGGACTCCAAGGCCTCAGCCAGGAAGATGTTCTGCCGGTCCGCTCCGAAAAACGCGCACGGGAGCTTCAGCCTCCGAGCCCGCAGGCCCGGCCAGCGGTCGCCGATCGTTTCCACCATCTGCACGCCGCTGAATTCCTTCATCCCTTCGAAGTCAATGACCAGTGCGGATCGCTTATCCTTCAATCCGAGCACGCCGGGCCACATGGTCTGCGGCACCTGATAAGTGGTCTTGAGCGTGCCGGCGCAGGTGGTCAAAGTGGCATTTCGCTCAGGCCATCCGCAATAATGCAGTCCTGCTCTATGGAGGATTTCGAGGAAGCTCTTCCATGCCTCGCGAATGGTTTCCAGACCCACCTTGGAGTAGGGATGCTCAGGTCTATCGTTGATGAGTGAAGCGATACCGGCCCAGGGATTCTCCCATCGACGGTGGCGAGACAAGGGATGTATGCCGAGCAGATCCAGAACGCCGCTGGCGAATAGAGTCTGGCCCAGCGTCGAGCCGACCTGTACGGTCTTGATGCCGCGTGCCGCTGCAAAGGCAGTGGCGGTCGATCCGGCTAAACCGGCTCCAATAACTACCAAATCCGTCTTGTGCCCGGTAGCAGCCGCGGTCATGGCAACCGCTCCAGCTCCAGTCCAAACAGTCCACAGTGAAGGGCTTCCTGAAGCTCTTCCTGAGCCAGCTGAGGTCCCCACAGGATCGGCCGCAGCCCGTGCCAGCGACGCTCCAGGAACTGCCGCAGCGCAGCCAGCCCCTGGTCGGACTTAAACTCGCCCCGGTCATAGATATGAGCGGACAACCTGAAGCCGCAAAAGGCACCCTGGCAGCAGCCCTTGCCGACCCTGCTTCTGAGGCCGATGGAGCTGAAGTCAAGTGACTCGCTCCGGGTACTTGCATGATCTATTATCTGGTCGACCACACCGGCCGGAACCATCTCACATTCGCAGAGCAGGGCTTCTTTCCGATCGCCTTGCCGCATCCACATCCGCGGGGCGAGCCCAGGCTCATTCCATTGGTGTATCTCAGTGGAGGCAAGCGGCAACGCTTTGGTGCGACATGGAGCCTTCACCCCCAGACGATTGCAGACCAGATCCGCAGCCTTTTCAGCCATGAGGCGGAAAGTAGTTAATTTGCCACCCGTTACCGTAATGAAGTTGCTCAGCCCTTCCTCTTCATGGTCGATTACTGCGAAGCTCCGGTGCACAGATCGCCCGTCGGCGACTTCTTCCGCAGCAATGAGGGGGCGTACACCCGCAAAGGCACGAACATATCGCATGCCGGCCAGTACCGGCGCCATCGCTGAGGCTTCGGCGATGAGATGATCCACCTCTTTGGCGGTTGGCTGAGCCCGGTCCGGTGAATTCAACCCTATCGATGTTGTACCGACTAAAGAAACAGTGCCGCCGGGTGAAATGATATCGCCGTCTCCCGGATGGCGAAGACGGTTGATAACCGAGCTGGTGACCCGGGTCTGGGTTACCAGCAGGCTGCCTTTGGAGTAGATAAGAGGCACAGACAGGCCTGCCAAACCCGCGACTCTTCCTGCCCAGGGCCCGGTTGCGTTCACCACTTGCTCCGCTGCCACCCGGATTTCCCGCCGACTCTTGTTTTGGCGCAGCAGTACCGACTCGATGCAATGGCCGTTCAGCTGAAAACCGATCGCCTCCGTGTGAGTCAGCACCCGGCTGCCGAGCGCTTCGGCTTCGGCAAGGGTCTCCAGCGAAAGTCTGAATGGATTGATGGCGGCGTCTTCGACCCGATAGGCGGCGATGATGGTATCGGCCAGGGCCGGCTCCAGATCGAGAGCATCCCGCGGCTGTATCGTTTCAGCAGGGAGCCCGCTCTGTTCACAAAGCAATGGAAAAGCTGCTATGTAAGCCTCGTCGTCTCCCGCAACGGCCACAAAAAGTCCGCCGGTCTCTTCAATGCAGTGGGGCGCGAGAGATTTCAAAAGGCGGGATTCATCCCGGCATTCTCGAGCCGAAACCGGATCGGTCGCCACGTAGCGGGCGCCGCTGTGGAGCAGGCCGTTATTGGCTCCTGAAGCCCCCGCATTCACATCCCCTTGCTCGACAATGATGCAGTCAACTCCCCTGAGGGCAAGATCTCGGGCAATGCCGGCTCCTGTTATGCCGGCGCCGATGATCAGCACTTGAGCTTCCATTTCCACAAGCATCATCCTTTTGTGACACGAGCACTGAGAGCAAAGTCAGAATAGCACACCGGTTGCTGCGGGCACAAGAGAGGGGTCATTTCGGACAGCAATTCTCATTTTGACTGCTGATTCTTTTTCGTAGGGTGGGTGGAGGCGCGTCTTTTTGCGCCGCAACCCACCAAAAGCTTCGTTTGCGGTGGGTTACGCTTTTGCTTCACCCACCCTACGTCAAGTGCGAGCTCCAAAATGAGAATTGCTGCATTACGGAGCGAGTCGCCGCGATGAATGCGGGAAGCCGGCCAAAATGTCTGATTTGTTCTGAGCTGTTATTGCCTGCAGTCGTCCGCAAGCTTTATCTTTCCTGGACGCTTAATCTCTGGTAACTCTCCAGAAGTCTGCGGGCAACGACGCCGGCAAGCCGCCGCATGATCAGAAGACCCTCGGCCGGATGGCGCTCGAACAATCTGAGCATTCTTTCCCCGTCCAATTTCATCACCTTGCTGTCCATGACGAATTCTGCCGAAGCGGTGTATTTTCTGGGCTCCACCAGGGCGGACCAGCCAAATATAGCTCCCGATTCAATAATCGGAAAAACGATCTTCCTTTCTCCCTCGACGGTAACGGCGACCTGCCCGTCTTCCAGCAGATAGAGATAGTCGGCATCTTCCCCTTTTCGAAAGAGAACATGTTCCGCAGGATAGCTTTCTTCAACGACCAGTTCCGCCACCTCGTTGATGATGTGTGAAGGTAGCCTTTGAAAAAGCTCCAATTCCTGGATGTACATAACCAGACCCTCCTTTCCGTTCGGTTTCAGACGATCGAGTGATTGACGATTGATCCAAAAGCTGAGCCTCGTTGATTCACTACTGCAGCTGTGCAATTGTCTCGTAACCAATCGAGCTTTATTTGGACCACGAAGGATATGAGGCTCGCGCGCGAGTGATTTGCTTAAGCCTTTGTATGTAATCATGGTTCAGCAATAAACAGGGCAAAAGCACAGTCATTGGATTGTAGCCAAAAATAAAGTAAAAAACTTGTATAAAGAGAAGCCGTTGGATTCTTCCTATGGGAGATTGCAGCGTGCTTTCTTGTAAAAGCCTTATTCAGGCGAACACCAGTCTAGCTTTTTCATCAGGTTTTTTGCTATGCTGCACGGGTCGATCAACACACAGAGAGATGGAGCCAATCATGCCAGAAACTGCACTTTATGATTTGATCATCCTAGGTGGAGGGCCGGCCGGTCTGACCGCCGGAATTTACGCGATGCGGGCGGCTTTGAAAACGGTCCTCATTGAGAAGGGGCTGGCCGGCGGTCAGGTGGCCAATTCGGACAGCGTGGAAAACTATCCCGGTTTCGAATACATAACCGGCTTTGATTTATCCCAGAAATTTCTTCAGCATGCCAAATCCTACAATCTCGAAGTGATTCAGCAGGAGGTCGCGGAAATAGAGCCGGGCCTCGAGCATCATTCGGTGCGTCTCGCAGATGGGAAGACTCTGCATGCGTATGCGCTGATTCTTGCCATGGGGGGCAGTCCTCTAAAACTTGGTGTTCCCGGAGAAGACAAGTACTATGGCAAAGGGGTCTCTTATTGTGCCACCTGCGACGGCTTCTTTTTCAAGAATAAGACGGTGCTCGTGGTGGGAGGCGGCGACACCGCCCTGGAGGAGGCCCTCTACCTCGCTAAATTATGCAAGCATGTCTATTTGGCTCATCGTCGTGATGCATTCCGCGGCAGCAGAATCCTCCAGCAGCGCGTCTTCGGTGAGTGCAAAATAGAGGTGTTGTGGAATACCGTAGTCAGTGAAATCAAGGCAAACGACGACGGAGTGTGCGCGGTTGAGGTGAAAGACACAAAAACAGGGGAACAGAGGCAATTCGCAACGGATGGCGTTTTTATTTTCGTGGGCTTTTCGCCGAACAACCAACTGGTGCCCGCAGGCGTACCGATGAATGCCAGCGGTTATGTTATGACCGATGAAAAGTGCGAGACAAAAATTCCAGGAGTTTACGTGGTCGGCGACCTTCGCCAGAAATATGCGCGGCAGATTGTGATTGCCGCGTCCGACGGCTGCACGGCGGCACTGGCTGCAGCCCATTACGTTGAAGAGAAAAAAGCGGCGGCCGACACCTGCGAAATGCCGGATCTGGGAGCTTAATTATCCTTCAACAAGGCTTCCAGCCCGGCGAAGGCCTTGTAGCTGGTAGATGGTTTTTGCTCTTTAGCGGCCGCCGACTTGTCGTGCCATTCTTCGTCAAGGTACTTCGAATGCTCGTTGTCGTGGCAGTAAAGACAGAGCAGCTCCCAATTGCTGCCGTCGAGCGGATTGTTATCGTGGTTGTGATCCTTGTGATGGACGGTGAGCTCGCGAAGCCTCTTGCCCGAGAATTCGCGCCCGCATCGCGCACAGATCCACGGGAACAGCTTGAGTGCCCGCTCTCGATAGGTTTTTTCTCGCTGCTCTCGAATGCGTCGTGCATCGGCAATGATCTGATCCACCTTTTCGGTGTCCGCTTGTGTTTTCTTGGCTGGCATAGACGCATCCTCCATTCGCCAGTTCTTGAATCAGCTTTAGTAATGCTCGGGGCCGATGGGAAGCGAGCCCCCGCCGCCCCGGGAGCTTTTTTTTGAAGGGTTAATATCTTGGTCTGCGCGCGGGACGCTCGCTTTTAGGCTTTGCCTGGTTTACCTTGATGTCACGGCCCTTGAGCTGGGTCCCGTTCAGAGCTTTGATAGCTTTATCGGCTTCCGAGTTATTCGGCATGTCCACAAAGCCGAAGCCTTTCGACTGTCCTGAAAATCTATCCTTGATGATGTTTACGCTGGCTACTTCCCCGAACTCGGAGAAAAGGGATCTCAGTTCATCTTCATTTACGTTGTGGGGAAGATTACCGACATACATATTCATCAAAACACTCCTTTACTGGTGCGGTTTATTGAGAAAGCGCTATCTATAAACAACCACACAAATCGATGGATAGCGATCAGCCACACATAGCGATCTTATAACAGAGTAAGCACTCTCATCCGCTGAAACCGCTTGTGTGCACCCGACATGGGTGTGAGCCTGTGGGGTGGAAATTTGCACTACATTAACCCTATTGTTAGCAAATATCAATCGCACAAGTTCCGATCAAAGGCAAGCGACTCGATCACCATTTTGTTAATGGAAATAATCGGTTTTGCCGAAATATCTTTACGGATACAACAAAACTAGAAAGGTCTCCATCCGGAAGCTTCCCGGCTCATGCGGGGCGGTCCTCCGGGGCTGCCTGTATTGGCAGAGCCGGCCCGCCGCGCCGGATTGTGCTGCAGGGCTTCGGGGTGGAACAGGAGAGGAGTTGTTATGGCTGATGATCGTGTTCCCGAAAGCCCGCCGCCCGGAAGCTCCAGGTTAAGGTCTCTTTTGAACAGAAGGCTCACCGGTTCGTCTTGGAAAAAAGGACTGCTGCTGGCTCTGATCTTGTTTCTACCCGTATGGTTCTGGTATTTTTGCAGAATCGAGCCAAGCTCCGACCAGATCGCCATTCTGATCCACAAAACGGGCAAGCAGTTGCCCACCGGCCAGATTCTGGCTACGACCCCCGAGCAGAAGGGCATCCAGCTGGAAGTCCTGTCCGAAGGGCGATATTTCAAAAATCCATATTCCTGGGGTTGGCAAATCGACAGGATCACAGACATTCCCGCCGGCAAGCTGGGGGTGCTGACCCGTCTCTACGGGGATGAAATGCCGCCCGGGAACATCATCGCCGGCAACGGATCCAAAGGAATTGTCAGGGATGTCCTGCGCCCTGGTAAATACCGCATCAATCCCTATGCATATAAAATTGAGCTGTTTGACGCCATCAATATCCGGCCGGGATATGCGGGGGTGGTCACGGCTCTTACCGGGCAAGACGTCCTGAACAGCGACCTGCCCTCCGATGAGCGCAACACCTTTCTGGTCGCAAAGGATCTGAAGGGCGTTCAGGCTCAGGTCCTCGACCCCGGAACCTATTATTTGAACCCTTACATGCTCAACGTGATCGAAGTCAACCTGCAGAGCCAGCGTTTTGAAATGAGCGGCGACGACGCCATCGGCTTCCTGACCGTCGATGGCTTCACCATCAACGTGGAAGGAACCATCGAGTACGCACTGATCCCGGACAAAGTGGCCCTTCTGACCCACCAGGTGGGTGATATGGATGACATTCTGAAAAAAATCATTCTGCCCAAGGCCCGCGGATTCAGTCGCATCGAAGGGAGCAAAAATCCGGCCAAAAACTACATCATGGGGGATACCCGGCAAAGGTTTCAAGATAACCTGGAAGGACATCTGCAGCAACTCTGCAAACCCTGGGGGGTTGCCATCAAGTCCGTTTTGATCCGCAACATCACTCCGCCCGACCAAATTGCCAGCATCATTCGGGACCGCGAGGTGGCGGTGCAGAATGCCAAAAAATTCGAACAACAGATTGAACAGGCCAGGTCGCAGGCCGAACTGACGCGGCAGGAAATGCTTGCGCTGCAGAATAAGGAGAAGGTGGAAGCGGATACCGCCCGCATCCGAGCCGTCATAAGGGCCAAACAGGACCAGGCGGTCCGTCTGACTGCAGCCAACAGAGAGCTTGAAGTGGTTAAGCTGGAAAGAGATGCGGCAACGGCTCAGGCGCAAGCCATCGTATTGCAGTCGGAGGCTGAAAAGGAAGTGATTCGCATGAGAAACGAAGCCGAGGCGGGTGTCATAGCCGGCAAGGTGCAGGCCTTCGAAACCGGGATGAATTTGGCCCGCTATAGATTGTATGAACGCCTGGGGCCGCGTATCGCAACCATCCTCAGCACGGATCGGGAAGAGGGGCTGGGTGGCCTGCTTCTGCCCTATCTACCTCCCCGAAAGGAGGTGGCGCCATGAAAAAGCTCACCTCTTCGATCCTCTCTCTGGTCTTGATTCTCGCCGCTGCCTGGCTTGTTTGGCAATGGGGGTTCTGCCGCTTGTACGTGCCGCTCGACTCCATGGCCGTCATAACGGCCAAATCGGGAGAGGTCTTGCCACCGGGGCAAATCCTTGCAAAAAAAGGGCAGAAGGGGGTCCAGGAGGACGTTCTCGCCGAAGGACGTCACTTCCTGAATCCCTTTTTCTACGAATATGTGATTCTACCCGTTACCATAATTCCTGCGGGTAAAGTGGGGCTTGTCACTGCAAAGGTCGGGACGGATTTGCCGGAAGGAGAGTTTTTGGCGGAGCCCGGACAGAAAGGCATCTGGCGCAAAGTGCTGGGACCCGGCAAATACCGCATGAACCCGGTCGGCTATAAGATCGAGATCATTGACGCCATCAGCATCCCGATCGGCTACGATGGGGTGATCACTTCGCTTTCGGGCAAGCAGGCGCCTGAGGGAAGCTTCGCGGGACCCGACCAGAAGGGTGTGCGAGAAGATATTCTTCAGCCCGGGCTGTACTATATCAATCCACGCGAATTCAGCGTGAATGTTCTGGAAATCGGTGTGAACCAGGTATCGCTGCTGGGCAAATGGGGCAGCGCGGTGATCGCCAAAGGACAAATTGCCACCCAAAACCGTGCAATGGATGAGCTGCAGAGGTCGCTGCTGATGGAGCAGCAGGAAAAGCGGGCGGGGTATCTTTCCCAGAGCCGCACTGCGGGACCGGCGCCGTCGAAAAAAGCGCCGGCCGTAGCTGAGCCGGCGGGAAAACCTGTGGTGGACGAATCCATCTCCACCTTCGTGCTCAATCAATTTGTGGAATTCCCCTCCCGCGACGGGTTCGAAATCAGTCTCGACATGACGGTCGAATTCGAGCTGTTGCCCAAATCCGTCGCCTGGATCTATCGCAGTTACGGAGATCTTCCAGCTGCTGTGGATAAGATCATCATGCCGCAGATTCTCTCGGTTTCCCGTCTTAAAGGTTCTGCCTACGGTGCACGGGATTTCATCGTCGGGGAAGGGCGGGAGAAATTTCAGAACGATCTGACCGAAGCTCTTGCCAGAACTCTTTCCGAAAGAAAAATCATTGTGCACAGTGCGCTCATCCGCCACGTCAATGTGCCGATGCAAATTCTTGACCCGATCCAGCAGGCCAGCATTGCTCAGGAACAGGACCTGACCAACCAGGAAAAACAAAACACCGCAAAAAAAATGGCTCAGCTCAATACGGAACAGACTTTGATTGAACAAAGACGACAGCAGGTTGCCCAGGAAACCGAAAAGCTCAAAGCCGAAATAGTCGCCGACCAGGAAAAACAGGTAGCGGAGATTCAAGGCAACACGCTGAAGATTGTTGCTCAAGTCGAAAAGGAGACCGCCGGAGCTCGAGCGGAGAAAACCGTGCGGCTGGGCCGGGCCGAAACGGAAAAAGTGCGGCTGGTGGAAGGTGAAAAAGCCAAAGGGTTTCAGCTCAAGGTGAATGCGTTCGGAGATCCAATGGCGTTTAACCTCTGGACTCTGGCGGACAGCCTGAGCGACAAGTTGACCGTGAACATCCTGCATGCCGGCGAAGGCACCCTGTGGACCGACCTGCAGAAGGCCCGACTTGGCGACCTTGGAGGGGCTGTGGTGATGAAGAAGAAGTAGTCGTATATGTGATGTCTACGAGGCTCTCTTAAAATTGCTCTTGTGCATTTCGGCATCCAAAATGAGAATTCCGAAACAGTATTCTTGTAACCGTTCACCATACAGCCTTTTATGAACCGCAAAGGCGCAAAGAACGCCAAGGTTCGCAAAGGTCGTATCCT
>ENA-OSEO01002280-OSEO01002280.1-sediment-metagenome-genome-assembly--contig:-NODE-2280-length-28103-cov-6.040070_pt1 | contig 28103 bp, 27 predicted proteins | sample MGYA00237883_ERZ534232 | MGnify/ENA metagenome assembly ERZ534232
TAGGGATGGGTATTGGTTTATTGAGATAAATCCCCCGATAGTCGAGACCCTTCTCCTTCACGATCTATCTCTGTGCGGGCAGGGCTGGCGCTTACCGACCAACAGGTGCCCGGCTTGCGACACCGAAGATAAAAACATGCGCCTCTATTTCCAGGTGGAGGAAGAAAGCTCCGAACGGGTTGACGTTTGTAGCAGCTGCAACACTTATCTGCCCTGCATTGATTTTCGGGAATGCCCAAACAGATTACCGCTGGATATTGCCACGATCGCCATGGCTCACCTCGATATATGTGCCGCAGAGAAAGGCTACCATCCGCCGGCGCAGACACCTTGGAACCTGGTCCGGTAGGCTCTCTTCTCCGCCCTGTAGAGGCATTCCTTTGAGTTAAGTATCGAGGCGGATAGCAACCATCTGGATATTGGTCATGTCCTCCATGGCAAAACGAACTCCCTCCCGGCCGATTCCACTCTTGCGGTTGCCTCCGTACGGCATGTGATCGGCTCGAAAAACCGGGGTATCGTTGATGATAACACCTCCGAAGTTCAACCTTCGAATCGCTTCAAACACCCGGTTGATGTCACGCGTGAAGACCCCTACCTGAAGTCCGTATTCGGTGGCATCCGCCTGCCTCAGAGCTTCCTCAAAATCGTCGCACTGAATGACCGAAGCCACGGGCCCGAAGATCTCCTCGGTCACGACCTTCATCTCCGGTCCCACACTCGTCAGGACGGTCGGCCAATAGAGGCTACCGTCACGCTTTCCCCCAATCACAACTGTTGCGCCCTCCGCCCGAGCCTCAGAAACCCAGCTGTCGACGCGCTCCGCTTCGTCGATATCAATCATCGGCCCCACGTCCACGCGTTCATCCAGAGGATCTCCCACTACCATACCCTCACTGGCCTTCACAAACTTTTCCAGAAAAGGATCGTACACCCTTTTCTGGCTATAAATCCTTTGCACCGATATGCAGACCTGGCCGGAATTGTAGTAAGCACCAACAGCGCAACGTTTTGCCACATAATCAAGATCGGCATCCGGAGCCAGCACCACGGGAGAATTATTGCCAAGTTCAAGAGTCACTTTCTTTATCCCGGCAATTTCCGTAATGCGTTTTCCAACGGCGGGACTGCCTGTGAAAGTTACTTTTGCCACTCGCGGATCGGACACCAGCCACTCCCCCACTGTAGCGCCCGACCCGACTACCAGATTGACCGCACCGGCCGGCACTCCGGCATCGGCAAGAATGCCGCACAGCTTGACGGCAGTCAGCGGAGTGGTCGTTGCCGGCTTCAACACCACGCTGTTACCGGCTGCCAGTGCAGGCGCCACCTTGTGGGCAACCAGGTTGAGCGGAAAATTGAACGGGCTGATCGCCGCCACAACACCCACCGGTCGCCGAACATAGAAGCCAAAGTATCCTTCGCCCGAGCCGGCGGCATCCAGAGGCACGGTCTCGCCGTGAATCCGTTTGGCTTCCTCGGCCGCAACAGTAAACGTATTAACGGCCCTGTCCACTTCCAGGCGGGCGAATTTCAGTGCCTTGCCCGCCTCGGAGGCAATGGTACGGGCCAGATCCTCGCGCTGCTCCCCGATAAGAGCAGCGGCGCGGGCAAGTACCGTGCCACGTTTATGGGCCGGCGTTGCCGCCATCACCGGCGCTGCCCCCTCAGCGGCGGATAGTGCGGCATCCACATCTTCGTGCCGAGCACTGGGCAAAACACCGATCACCTCACCTGAGTACTTGGATTTGACCTCTATGGGTGAGCCCCCGCCCACCCATTGACCATTTATAAGCAGCTTGAATTCCATCGATTTATTCCTCATTACAGATTCCAAAGACGTCTCTTCCGGTTTTAGATACCAAATAAATGGGCGATCCAAGACATAGGACGAAAGCCTGATGCAGGTCGCCAAAGGGCCCCCCGCGATCGGAGAATAGAATGCTGCGGCCACCGTATTTTTCCGCAACCGCCTTAATGCGGCCGCCGGTGTAATCCAATGCTTCGTCCCAGGAAACCTGCCGCCACCTACCCTCACCTCTCTCCCCGGTACGGATCACGGGAAACTGGGGACGCTCGCTGTCGTTGATCAAAGCAAGCCCGGCCGACCCACAGGCACAAACAACTCCGTCAATACCGGCTGCATGCGGACTGCCTCTGACAAAAGAGCAAGCACCATTTTCCACTTGTGCCTCAATGGGGCAGCGTACCGTGCACATTCCACAAACGCTGTAGACCTTTTTACTCGCCATTCTGTTCTCCTGAGGGGTTTGAAGCCGGACACTCCAATACGATTCGCCTGCGCGTGTTCCCAAGAACCATTTTCCAGATTGAGCTGCAGTCTCCTTCGCTCTGGGTCCAAGGTAATATGTCAATTATGACATATAGCACTTGCCAAAAAAAAATCCATTTAAATCTGCTTGGGACCTTGACCAATACTGCAATGCCTGCGGCAAGCATCGAGCTCATTTGACATCTATTCACTAAACCTATCCATTTGTCCCCGATGATCAAAAATACCTATTTGTATGATCCAATTGTTGCTTGTATATCAACCATCTATCAGATGTTGAAGCCAGTTGCTCTGGAAATCTATTACTTGCTGGAACGAGGGGAAGGCAAAATGCTGAAGAATCTTTTCGCAACCCGGTGGGGAATCATCATTACGGGGGCTGCCATTGGAGTGCTTGCCCCGCTGTTGCAGAAGCTGGGCAATCCCGGAAATATGGGCGTATGCGTGGCTTGCTTCGAGCGGGATATCGCCGGAGCAATCGGCCTGCATCGTGCTGCCGTGGTGCAGTACATGCGCCCGGAGATCATCGGCTTCGTGCTCGGATCGCTGATTGCAGCTTATCTTTACAAGGAGTTTCGAGCCCGCTCCGGCTCTGCGCCTCTGGTGCGCTTTGTGCTCGGCGTTTTTGCCATGATCGGTGCGCTGGTCTTCCTGGGCTGCCCGTGGCGAGCCATGCTGAGGCTTGCGGGCGGGGATGGGAACGCGATCCCGGGTCTGCTGGGGCTGGTGGGAGGCATCTGGATCGGCACTCTCTTTTTCAGAAGCGGATACAATCTGGGCCGCACCCAGACAAACCATGCTGCGGTCGGCTGGCTGCTGCCCATGATCATGCTCGGCTTTCTGGCGCTCATGCTGCTCTTTCCACAGGTTGAAGGACAGCCGCAAAGCGGTATTCTTTTCTACAGCCAGGAGGGCCCCGGTTCCATGCACGCCCCCTTGCTCGTTTCGCTCGTTGTCGGGCTCGCCATTGGATTTGTGGCTCAGCGCAGTCGCTTCTGCACCATGGGGGCCTTCCGCGATTTGATCCTGTTTCGCCAGACCCATCTCTTTCTGGGCGTTGCCGCGCTGATCTTCACCGCTTTTGTCACTAACACGATTCTTGGCCAGTTTCATCCGGGATTTGCCGGGCAGCCGGTCGCGCATACGATGCAGCTTTGGAACTTCGCCGGCATGGCTCTGGCCGGCCTCGCCTTTGCTCTGGCGGGAGGCTGCCCCGGACGTCAGCTGTTTCTGGCCGGCGAGGGAGATGGAGATGCAGCGATCTTCGTGCTCGGGATGATAGTCGGTGCGGGAATCTCTCACAACTTCGGATTGGCAAGCTCCCCCAAGGGAATCGGACCGCATGGCATGGCGGCTGTTCTGATCGGCATTGCCGTCTGCCTTTTCATCGGCTTCACCATGAGGCAGAAGACGGTTCTCCAACCGCTAAAGGAAGACTTTGTCACTGCCAGGAAAGCGGCTTCAGCATAAATTGAGGAGTATTGAAAATGAGCACGATGGTCGATGCGAGAGGACTCTCCTGCCCTCAACCCGTTCTAATGACGTTGGAAACGATAAAAACTTTGGACAAAGGTGAAATAGTTGTTCTAGTCGACACGGATTGTTCCAAAGAGAATGTGATTCGTGCAGCTTCAAGCAAGGGATGGAAGGCAAGCGCGGTACAACCGGAAGGGATCGAATACCGGCTCACTTTCACGAAGGGATAGGCTCACCTGTGTTGAATTTTCTCAAGCGCGGCCGACCGAAGCCAACGTTCGCACCGAACGGCAAGGACCGTGGGATTCTCGTCTTCGATCATACCAGTGACGTGATAAGGGCGGAGAAGATCCTTCAAAGCAATGGATGGAAGATCCGGGTCATGGGGCCGCCGCCGGAAATCCGAACCGGGTGTGACCTGGTCATCGAGTTCCCTCTGATGGAAAAGCTCAATATTCTTCGCACCATCCGGGATGCCGGCATCTGCCCTAGAGATGCCGTGCCGGTCAGCAGCCCGCTGTTGCAGCCGGTGGATTTGTTTCATATCAAGGACTTCGGCCGCTACCTGATGGTTCGAGCGGCCAATATGAAGCTCACCATCGACAAGGAAACCCTGGTCATAGTGAATGTGTCCGGCGGCGGCTGTCCGGATGTGCCCTACCTCGCCGCGCAGATGGTGGGAAAGCCCCTTGCCGAAACACCAGCTCCCAACGAGATCGGCCACACCCTTTGCGGCTATGCCCTCCATCTCGCCTATGAGGAGATGCTGCGCCGATGCTAGCAATAGTGGGGACTGTTCCCGATCCGGAATTCCCGCTGCTTTCCGGCGAAGTGCACATTGAAGGCGATAACCTTTGCATCGCAGGCCGACGGGCCCCGATCCGTCGTGGAACTCCCGCTCTGCTGGCCGCGGCCATAAAGACCGTGGAAACCTTGAATCAACCGGCTCCTTTTGCCTTTCTAGTCGGAGACATCGGTCTCGGACAAGGCAGCCGGCTCCTTTACGAGCACCTGACCCGCCGGCTCAGCCGATTCGAGCTGCGGACCCTTGTCTTTCACTATCTTCAACCGGATGTGGACTGGCACAACAAAGTATTGTTCGCCGTTGACGATATGCCGCGCAGGCCCGTCTTGATCGCCGACGCGGGGTTCATGTATGCGGCCAAAATGAGCGGACAATCGGCCGCATACGATCTTTTTACTCCCGACGCCGGTGAGCTCGCCTTTCTTGCCGATGAACAGGCGCCTCATCCGTTCTACACGCGAGGGTTCATCCTGCACGAGGAAAATCGTGTGCCGGAGCTCATTGAACGAGCCTACCTGCACGAAAACGCCGCCCGCTATCTGCTGGTCAAAGGAGATCGGGATTACCTGGCGGATCGGAGCGGCGTTTTGGCGGAAGTCGATCACCCCTGCGAAGAGGCGATGGAAGCCATCGGGGGCACCGGAGATATGCTCACGGGCATCGTCTCAGGCCTGATTGAATCGGGAATGGAAATCAGCCGTGCCGCTGTACTTGCGGCTCGAGCAAATCGACTGGCCGGCTTCCACACAAAGCCGAATCCGGCCACTCAAGTGGTGGAAATTATTCAAATGGTCCCCAGGGCTCTGGCGGACCTCCAGAAGGCTGATTAGAAATAAGCGAATCGGCTCTCATGTAACCGAATGGATAGGAGCTATGGCAGAAGAAAAATTAGATTGCAGAGGATTGGCGTGCCCCAATCCGGTTCTCAAAACCAAACAACTTGTCGATCGCGGGGACGTGGTACAGTTGACCGTACTTGTTGACAATGAAGCGGCCAAAGAAAACGTGAGTCGCTTCTTGGCACGCAGCGGCTACCAGGTGCACTCTGAAGAGCAGGAGAACGTCTTCGCCGTAATCGGCAGCCGTTCAAACGAGACGGCGTGCGAAGTCTTCATGCCTGAAGCCGGCCATCAACAGGAGCAAAAGATACTGGTCCTGGTCGGAGCCGACCGGCTGGGCAGAGGCGACGATGAGCTCGGCGCCAAGCTGATGGTCAATTTTTTAGGCACATTGAAAGAGATGGGATCAAGCCTGTGGCGTCTGGTCCTGCTCAATTCCGGCGTGAAACTGGCGGTGGAAGGTTCTGCCGTCTTGCCGCAGCTACAGGAACTGGAAAAAGATGGAATCAGCATTTTGGTATGCGGCACCTGCCTGAACCACTTTGAGCTGCTGGAACAAAAAAGAGTCGGCGAAACCACCAATATGCTGGATATCGTAACCTCCCTGCAGCTGGCCGACAGAGTGATAAGCATGACGTAATACTTACTAACATTACTGATTCGCCCGCTAATGATCCACTCTCTTGCTCATCCCGGCCGGCGGGAGTAATCTTTGTCGTAGGAAACGCGATTCGTGTCGATACTTAGTGCATATCCATCAAGAACCGGAGCCTGTCCCCGTCATTCCCGCAAGCTTCAGGCGGGAATAAAGAAAGGGCGCTGGGCTGGATTCCCGCCAAATGCCCGCGGGAATGACATATCGAGGTTTTTGCCGAATGGCGCTGGAAGGCTGCCGAAAACAATCGCGCAATTTAGGTCTGTAAGAACGAGCCGCGCAATTTGACACTGCCAGGCTTACTTTAACAGCACCAGCCGGCAATGCAGCCACAAATTTTCAGGAATGCTTTGGACGGCCGGGAAAATGCCCATTTGAGGAACAACGCAAAAATTATGGAAAAAATCAAAGCCGAACTGGTTAAAAACGTCCGGGCAGCGGGTTGAGCAGCCAAGATCAGTCCAGGGGACCTGGCTGAGATTTTGCAAGACTTGCCGCGACAGACCGATCCAAACCTCATTGTCGGCCTGGAAAATTCCGAAGATGCGGGGGTTTACCGTATAAGCGAAGATCTGGCGCTGATTCAGACGGTCGATTTCTTCACTCCCATTGTCAATGATCCTTTTGACTTCGGCAGGATTGCCGCCGCCAACGCCCTGAGTGACGTCTACGCCATGGGTGGTCGGCCCATTACGGCCATGAACATTGTCTGCTTCCCTATCGGGAAGCTCGCCAAAGCCATCCTCAAAGAGATCCTGCGGGGCGGTCTGGAAAAAATTCACGAAGCGGGAGCGGTGCTTGCCGGCGGGCACAGTGTCGATGACCTGGAGCTCAAGTATGGTCTTTCGGTAACCGGCTTGGTGCATCCGGACCGGATATGGACCAACTCCGGGGCTAGGCCTGGAGACGTGTTGATTTTGACCAAGCCTCTCGGCACGGGGATACTGGCGACCGCCATCAAGGCAGAGCTGGCTTCCGCCGAGGCCCAAGCGGCGGCCGTTGAGCTGATGGCTACCCTTAACAAGAAGGCGGCGGAAGTTTTGTCGCCCTACCCTGTCCAGGGCTGCACCGATATCACCGGCTTCGGCCTGCTGGGTCACGCGCTGGAAATGGCGCAGGCAAGCAAAGCGACTTTGATCATCGAAGTGCAAAAAGTTCCCGTTATGGCCGAAGTGCTCGATCATGCGAGTATGGGCCTTGTGCCCGCAGGCAGCTATGCCAACCGGAATTTCTGTGCATCGAGCGTGCGGGAAGTCGGCAGCATCGATCCTCTCTTGCTCGATGTAATAGCCGACGCCCAGACTTCGGGCGGACTGCTTGTCACTTTGCCGGCCGATGTCGCCCTCAACGCCCTTGAAGACCTGCACGTGGCAGGCGTACATCAATCCACTATCATCGGCTTCGTGGACGAACGGAGCCACGGCGTCGTTAAACTGCGTTGACATCTGATGACGAAATGCCGGCAGGAAACGACTCAGGGATTGCGCGGTTGTCGTCCTGTTTCACTTCGGCGGCTTCTTGCACGGCAAAGCGTCTCACTACACCAAACTCCTCTGTCGGCCAAAAATATCCTTGACCGAATCCACGACAGGTGCTACCCAAAAAAATATCAAAGGCGGTTTCCTGTCACCTTATCGATGTCTCCGGCCTCGGACATCGGTGTGATCATCATTTTGGCCGGCATGTGGAAGGCTTTTCAGGTCAAGGTTGCACATTCAGGAGGGTTTGAAAATGTATGACAGAATACTGGTGGCCGTAGATGGTTCAAGTTCCAGCATGCACGCCTTACAGCAGACTTTTCGGATCAACAGGGATAACATCCTTGTTATTGCGGTCGCGCCGCCCTATGCGGGGGATTTGCGCATGGTCGGTGTTAAGAACATCGAAAGCCTGCTGCGAGGCCCTTGTGACAAGGCTCTCAGTGAGGCTTCCAGCCTGGCTGAAAAAGAAGGGGTTTTCATAAATACCGCCTGTGTATTCGGCGAGCCTCACAGCACAATTGTGGACGTCGCACAGGCGGAAGATTGCGAGCTGATCGTGCTTGGCAAACACGATCCTGATTTTCTTGAAGTTGCTCTTATGGGAAGTGTGGCGGGAAGAGTGATTGGCTATAGTCCCATTGACGTGCTGGTGGTTCCGGAAGGTGCGGTGATCGAGTGGAACAGGATTCTACTGGCGAGCGACGGATCCGAGTTCAGCAAAAAAGCAACTGTGAAAGCAATGGAGCTTGCCAAATCCTATGGGGCGGAGCTTGAGGTTGTGTCGGTTTTGGATCTGGCTCCGGAATTCTACGCTGGGTCGCCGGAACTGGCCGAAGAGCTTGCCAGAGAAGCCAACAAGTGTGTTATTGATGTAGAGACGCAAGCTTCAGCAATGAATGTCAGTCCGCACTGCATGGTGCGCGAAGGAAAGGCCTATAAGGCGATATTGGACGTTGCCAAAGAGCAAAAGATCGACCTGATAGTAGTGGGCTCGCACGGACGAACAGGCTTAAAAAGATTGTTGATGGGCAGTGTAACGGAGCGGGTCATCAACCATGCCCCATGTCCGGTATTGGTGGCTAAAGGATAACCTATTCTTTCGGCCGGCGTCCGAGGAAGCACCGCAAACTGCTTGAGGAGCTCGTGCCCGGCCGTTACGAATCATCCCGCACCATGGTGAGAGCCGAGATTTAGCGGAGCCGTGATCAAACTCCATGGCAAGATACCGGATGCTGGATCCCGGTAGCGGGTCCCACTCCTGCCACAAAACAGAACGATAATGTTCTTGACCGCCGCAATGAGAAGTGTTACCCAGAATTCCGCGCAAAAACAGTTTTTTGCCACCTTTCCTCTCCCGTTAATTTTAATTGATCATACGATTGAAAACGGCTGAAGCTTATCGTTTTCAGCCCTCGTTTGGAATGATAAGGTTGAATATTCAGGAGACGTCATGACTGAAACCAAGGTTACTGTTAACTCATGGAATGAGTGGGACCCGTTGAAGCATGTCATCGTGGGGCGCCCGGAAGGCACCATGATCCAGGCTCCGGAACCGGCTATCGAGCGTGATTTTACAAAGGATGGAGTGCCCAAAGGCTTTTACGGACCGCTGCCCGAAGGGATGCTGGCAATGGCCACGGAACAGATGAATGACTTCGCAACGCTTCTGGAAAAGCGAGGAATCCAGGTCGATCGACCGACCTGCCTGGATTTTAGTCAGGAAGTCTGCACCCCGGACTGGAGGCAGAAAACCATGTTTGGTTGTATGCCGCCCCGCGATGTGCTGCTGACGGTGGGCAACGAGATTCTGGAAGCGACCATGTCGTACCGGAGCCGCTGGTTTGAATACCTCTGCTATCGTCCTTTACTGCAGAGGTACTTCCGGGAAGATCCGCATTTTCGCTGGGAGGCGGCCCCAAAGCCCCGCCTGACCGACAGCAGCTACAAACCGAGCTTCTGGAGCGATTTCAACAACTGGACCGATGAGCAAAAGGAGATGGCGATGCGCACCGGCGACTGGGTGTTGACGGAACAGGAGCCGTTGTTTGACGCTGCGGACATGGCGCGTGCCGGCAAGGATCTATTCGTCTATCATTCAGCCGTGACCAACAAAGCCGGCATCGACTGGCTGCGCCGCCACTTTGCCGACCACCGCCTGCATGTCCTTTACTTTAAAGAGACCATCCCCATCCACATCGATGCCACCTTTGTGTTGCTGCGCCCCGGTCTTGCTTTAAGCAATCGGCAGAGAGTACCACTGGAGCCTAAAATGCTCGATCTCTTCAAGAAAAACGACTGGGAGATAGTCGAGTGCGCCGAGCCCGCCCTGGACGGATATCCGCCTCTTTCATTCTGCAGTCGCTGGCTGTCCATGAACACTTTGATGCTTGACCCGAAAACAATCTGCGTGGACGCCCAGGAAGTGAAACAAATGGAGCAGTTCGATCAGCTCGGCTTTGAAGTAATTCCTGTTTCGTTCGGAGCGGTCAGCGCGTTTGGAGGGGGATTGCATTGCGCCACGGCCGATGTCTACCGGGAAGGAGTCTGCGAAGATTACTTCCCGACTCAAATCGAAGGATTTTGATGTGCGGAAGCAGTCGCCCATCAGGATGAATCTTGACACCCTGCGGGCTTTTTGACATATTGCAGCTGCAGCAATCCGTTGATAAAAGATCCCCTTTTATAAACTCATAGCGAGGAGAACTACAGTGGCTAAAAGCAAAAGAGGCATCTTTGTGTGGTCCACCCTGATCTTGTGCACGGCCGCAATGGTACTTGCCCCGCTTTCGGCTCTTGCAGCCGGAACCCTCAAGGTGGGCGTTTACGGCGGCTATTTCAAGGATTCATTCGACAAGCACATCTTCCCCGATTTTGAGAAAGAAACCGGCATCAAAGTCGAGTCGATTGCCGAGCCCACCGGAGAGGCATGGTACGTGCAATTGGAACAGGCAGCCAAAGCCGGCATAGCACCGGCCGATGTCAACATGATCGCCCAGTTGCCCATGCTTAGAGGGCAGAAGACCGAGTTATGGGTGCCGCTCGATCTGAATAAAATCCCCAACCACAAAAATCTCCTACCCCACTTCATCCACAAGTATCCGGACGGCGGGGTAGACGGCATCGGTGCGGTTTCGTGGTACATCACCCTGGTTTCAAATACCAAAGTCTTTCCGGAAGCTCCCACCTCATGGGCCGCCATGTGGGAGCCCGACAAGAAGGATTCTTTGGGTCTCCTCGCCCTGGCCAGCAACTCCTGGCTGCTTGAGATCACTGCCGCAACCTTTTTCGACGGCACCAAGATCCTGGACACCAAGGAAGGCATTCAGAAGGTGCTCGACAAGCTCTCAACCATCAAGCCCAACGTGAAGCTGTGGTACCGTGATGAAGCCCAGTTCCAGCAGGCTCTTCAGTCCGGTGAAATCCCGATGGGCGAATACTATCACGATGTATCCGTGCTGGCGGCGAAGAAGGGACAACCGGTACGGTCGACCTTTCCGAAGGAAGGCGGGGTGCTTGACTCCGGGATTTGGGCGGTTCCCAAGTCATCCAAGAATATCGAAGAGGCTCACACCTTCATCAATTACATGTGCCGCCCGGACATCCAGGCAAAGCTTTCCCGTGAGGTAGGCACCTCTCCGACGGTGAAAAAAGAGCTTACGGATCTCACCCCCGAGGAATTTGCGGCCGTTTCCAGTGATATTCCGCCAATTCTTCCCCGCTACGATATCTACACCGGCGAGCTCAGCGACTGGCTCAACCAGAAGTGGACGGAGATGATCACCGAATAAACTCCCGAAGCGATGTTGGAATGAGTGTGAGGCTTGCCAACATCGCTTTTTTTGTCTCTGCAGAGGCTTGCACGATAAAATCATATCTGCCCTTTAGATAAACGCCGGCACCCGGAAGATCGATCAGTGTGTGAGCCGGGCTCAACCCTGCGCGGGCGGAAGTACTTCTGCCGGAGACCCTGTAACGATTGCACTTGATGACCGGTTTAGCGCTTAAAGACCTTCACAAGTATTACGGCTCGGTGGTGGCAGTCCAGAATGTGAACCTGCACATTCCACACGGCAGATTTGTCTGTTTTCTCGGTCCATCGGGTTGCGGCAAGACCACTCTGTTGCGGCTCATCGCCGGCCTGGAGCAACCAACTCGTGGCCGCATCCTTCTGGATTCGAGCGATATCACCGATCAGCCGGCCCACCGGCGCAATTTCGGCATGGTGTTTCAATCCCTCGCCCTGTTTCCACATCTGTCGGTCGGTGAAAACATTGCATACAGCCTCCGGGTGCGCAAAGTGGAAAATCCGATGCGCCAGCGCCGCATCGATGAGCTCCTCGAATTGGTGCGTCTGCCCGGTTACAGCGGCCGCCACATTTCCCAGCTGTCCGGCGGCCAGCGCCAGAGGGTCGCCATAGCCCGGGCACTTGCCATCGAGCCAAGGCTGTTCCTGCTTGACGAACCGCTTTCCGCACTGGACGCCAAACTGCGCGAGGACATGCAGCTCGAGCTGCGCATGCTCCAGCAGCGATTGCAGATCACCACCATAGTCGTCACCCACGATCAACGGGAGGCCATGACCATGTCCGACCTGATCGTGGTCATGGGAACAGACAATCAGGTGCACCAGATGGGCACCCCGCTCGAGATTTACCGCGAGCCGGCGGACACCTTCGTGGCTGATTTCATCGGGACGAGCAACCTCCTCCAAGGCTTCTATAGCGGTGATCGAGAAGCGGCTGTTCTGGGCAAGACACTGAAGATCGAGAGCGTGCCGGAGGGACTGGCGTCCGGCAGCGAGATCACCATTTCCGTGCGGCCCGAGGACATTTCCATCCTGCCCGGCGCCAGAGAAGGTGAAAACTGTTTGCACGGCATCGTCACTTTCGTGCGGGATGTCGGCTCCAGTGTTGAAATTTACCTCGACTGCGACGGGTTTCAAATCATCAGCCAATCCACTCCGCAGAGGCGTCCGCCGGTCAAACAAAAAGATGCTGCAACGGCGGTTCTCCCGCCTGCTGCCTGTAAGGTTCTGACCTCATGATCGGTGACAAGCCCAAAGGCCTGGGCGATCACCTGCCCATCATCTATCCGGCCGTCATGCTGGGGGTGTTCTTTATCATCCCTTTCGGGATCATGTTGACGATAAGCTTTTTCAAGCGGCAGTCGGGCGGGTTTTACACGCCGACATTCGACCTCCACAATTATCAGAACCTGTTCACGCCACATTTCGCCCGGGTGCTGGTATTCTCTATTTTTATTTCGGCCCTGTGCGCGGTAATCTCTGTGGCAGTGGGGTTTCCGTTCACCTACTTCATCACCCGCATGCGGAGGAAAGCCCAAGTCGTGTGGCTGGTTATGTTAATCTCGGTGCTTTCCCTTTCTGCGGTCATCATCGGGTTTGCCTGGTCGCTCATCCTGTCACAGACCGCGGGAATCTCGAACTTCTTCGTCCGGCTGGGTCTCATGGCACATCCGACCAGTTGGTCCCCCAGCTTTTGGGCGCTTCTGTGCGGCCTGTGCTATGTGGCTTTCCCGTATACGGTACTGGTGCTCTATCCACCTCTGTCGCGACTCGATCCGCATCTGCCGGAAGCAGCCCAGACTTTGGGCGCCTCTCCGATAAAAACATTTTTCACGGTGGTGGTAGGGTCTCTGCGCGGAGCCATCGTTGCCTCCCTAGTAATGGTTTTTGCCTTCACCCTCGGGACTTATGTCCTTCCCCAGATTTTGGGACGACCTCAGCATTGGACGCTTTCGGTGCTGATCACCGACGAGGCCATATATCACTCCAACTTGCCGCTTTCAGCGGCTATGGCAGTGTTCTTCATGCTCGTGAGCCTGGCCCTGGTCGCCCTCACCATGAGAATCGGAAAAGGCAGAACGGTCGAGCACAAATGAATAGAGCCCTTCGCAACCTATTCCTCACACTCACGCTGCTCTTCTTGTTGAGCCCCATCGCAGTTGTCGGCGGGGTGTCACTCAATGCGACCAAGATCCTGGTCTTCCCGCCACAGGGACTTTCACTCACGTGGTACTCCGAGCTTTTTACGGAAAGCTCCTGGTTGATTCCGATAAAAAACAGCCTGATCATCGCAACCTTTTCAAGCCTGGTGGCCATTTCGATTGCCCTGCCCCTGGCATACTTTCTCTGGCGCTACCGGGTCTTTTATGCCCGTGCGCTCTTCGCCCTCGGCCTCTCGCCTTTTATGCTGCCGCCGGTCATCACCGCCCTGGGCTTTCTTTCATTCTGGGCCACGGTGGGCCTTTACGGGCAAATGACGGCGACAATTATTTCGCACGCCATCTTTTTCGTCACCCTGCCTCTAGTCACAATTTCTCTGGGGTTCGAGTCCATCGACCGCGAAATCATCGAAGCCGCCGAGACCATGGGCGCCAATTCCAAGGTGGTTTTCCGCACGGTGGTCTTCCCACTGGTGCGTTCTTACATCGTTTCCGGCTATGCCTTCTGCTTTGTGCTCAGCCTGAATGAGTATATCGTCGCCTACATGGTGTCCGGCTTCACCGTGGAGACCTTACCGATCAAGATCTTCAATGCATTGCGTTACGGCTATACACCGGTCATGGCCTCGGTCACGGTGGTGTTTGTGCTCCTGGCTGCATTGATCTTCGGTCTCATCGGCCGGTTTGGAGATTTACCGCGGCTTTTGGGGGCAATGACCTCGGAAAATCGAAACCTGTAGAAGGGATCGGGCCCGAACCATGAAGATCGCCTTTTATTGCCCTAACAAGCCCCTTTCCCATCCACTCCCGTCAGGCGACCTGACCATTGCCCGCGGTATTCATCAGGCATTGAACAGGCTCGGTCATCACTGTGAGGAAATCGCAGAATTTCGATCCAGATGGTTTTGGAAAACTCCGCGAAGCTGGCTCGATGCTGCGGCCAATCTTACCGCCGCCTACCGCCGCACATTCCGCTTTCGCCCCGACATCTGGCTCAGCTATCACACTTATTATAAGTCTCCCGATGTAGTGGGTCCGTGTATCTGTCGGTTGCAGAAGATTCCTTACGTTCTCTTTCAGCCCATGTACGGCACCCGCAGGCGCAAGGACCGCACTACGAGGGTCGGCTTTTACCTCAACCGTCTGGCTATTAAAGCCTCGCGCCACGCGTTTACTAACAACATGGACGACCTGGAGGCCTTGCACCGCATCCTTCCTTCCCGGCGCCTGACCTATATCCCTCCCGGTATTTTTCCGGAAGAATTTGTGCGAAACGAGCAGGCTGGCCGCAGCATTCGAAAACTCTATGACATCGCCCCGCATTCGTCCTTGCTCGTAGCGGCGGCGATGCTTAGGGCGGATGTAAAATTCGAAAGCCTCCTCTATCTTTTTCGCGCGCTGGCGCTGCTCAAAAAGCGGCAAGCAGTTTTCAAACTGTTGTTGGTGGGCGACGGACCCATGCAAAAAGAACTTCGTCGAATTGCCGATGAGCTTTTGCCTGATCTGGTTCTTTTTGCCGGACGGGTGGAAAGAAACGACATGCCGGCCTACTACTCCGCCGGCGATCTTTTTGTCTTTCCGGGAATCGGTGAATCTCTGGGGATGGTCTTTTTGGAAGCGCAGGCATGTGGATGCCCGGTGGTTGCTTTGAACACAGCCGGAGTCCCGCAGGTGGTGCTCCATAACCAAACCGGTTTGCTTGCGGCCCGGGACGACGGACAGTCTATGGCTGAAGCTGTCAATACTTTGCTTGAGGATGGCCGGTTGCGAGAACGATTCGCTGCCAATGGGCCTGCATTCATCCAGGAGCAACGAAACCTGCACCGCAACTACCTGCAGTTCTCCATGAATCTGCAGCAGATTGTCGACGACTCATACCGCTATAAAATATGATACGGGAAACCGCTTGGGAAAATCATCATACTCTGATATAGTAAACAAGCGGTTGACCCGGATGAGCATTTTGATAAAATGTTAAGGTAACGACCGTTTTCGGGTTGGCTGCAGGCCCGTAGGTAGAACAGCACTTTTCGGCCCTTACGTGATGCACGACACCCTGCTGTGTTCAAACACCTCTCACACTCCTTCAGCTGATCGACGCCAGATTGTTGAAGCACTGACTATAAGCTCTTAAATTCCATCTCTCCACCTTGAGAAGACCGGCAACTCTTGGCAGCCGCTGCTTCTCGATCTAATGAAAATAGCTGCTGGAAGCACCCTTTCCCAAGATCCGGCTTATTTATTAGCCGCACCGTATTCGAGGATTGCATCGGAGGTAACCATCAGGTTGGGACGATGCCCTGCATTAGATGGGGCAAGAAGGAGGGACCAAATGACATCGCACGGAAAAACGATTTTGGTGATTGATGATGATCCTGAGATTTGCGAGGCGTTGCAGGAGATTTTATCCGATTACGATTACCAGGTGCTGACCGCCCAGGATACTACCAGGGGGGCACAGCTTATTGAGCAGCAACGGCCGGATCTCCTCATTTTGGACATCATGATGACCACCATGCAGGAAGGCCTCGACTTTGCCACCAAGCTCAAGGAGAAGGAAGGGGTTTGGGGCATCCCCATTTTGATTGTTTCTGCCAGACCACCGGTGGAAAAGGGCTACGGCCGGACGATCGATCAAGATATGGACTGGATCGCCGCGGAGATTTTCATGGAAAAACCTGTCGATCCGGAAGATCTCATCAAAAACGTAAAGATCCTGCTCAAAGAACCCTACGAGGAAGAGGCGGAAGCAGCCGAATCCTAAGCTTAAAGCACCATTAGTAGTTCCAGCCGGAAGGGGATCCAGATATGTGGTTGCGCAGCATCGGGTTCAAGCTTATTGCTTCGGTTGGGGCGGTGGCCATCCTGGTAATCGGTGCTTTTTCTTATGTTAATCTGAAATCCCAGCGAGAGCAGCTCCTCCATGAGATGATACGCAATGTTCATCTGGTGAGCGAAGTGATCCGCAGAAGCCTGCGCTACGATATGCTCGAATATCAGCCGGGACGTCTGCACAAGGCCATCGACACCATCGGAGCCCAAGAAGGAATCGAGAAGGTTCGCATTTTTAATGCCCTCGGGGAGATTATTTATTCTTCCGATAGGGGAGAAATGGGAACCATGCTGGATAAGTCCGCGGAGCAATGCTACGCCTGCCACGCCAAGGAAAAACCTTTCGAGAGGCTGACCACTTCGGCGCGCACCCGGATATTTCGCTCTCAGAGGGGATATCGAGTCTTAGGCATAATCAACCCCATTTATAATGAGCCCGACTGTTCCACCTCCGATTGCCATGTTCATCCGGCCCAACAAAAAGTCTTGGGTGTGTTGGACATTGATATCGGCCTGGCGGAAGTTGACCTGTTGAGCGAGCGGAACAAACGGAAAATGCTGCTGTTTGCGCTCGTCGCCATTTGTTGCATCGCAGGCATCATCGCGTTCCTAATCCAACGATTCGTGAACCGGCCGGTAAGACGCCTGGTGGAAGGAACCGAGCGGGTTACTGAAGGAGACCGGGAAACCGTCATCTCCATTTCCTCCCGCGACGAAATGGGCATTTTGGCCCAGTCCTTCAATCAGATGACCCAGCGCCTCAAAATCTCCGAGGATGAGCTCAAGGCCTCCGAGGAAAAATACCGCTCTCTGTTCGAAAACGATCCCAATCCGATTTTTGTGATCGATGTGGAGTCCTTCCATATTCTGGACATGAATATTCGAGCCATGGAAACCTATGGATACAGTCGTGAGGAATTCCTCGATCTGTCCTTTCTGGAGCTTTGCGAGCCTAAGGAAGCTGAAAAAATCCAAACGCTGGCCGCAAGGAGCTGCATATTTCTTCCCAACATCCGCCATCGCAAAAAAGACGGCGCAGCCCTTTACGTGAACATTCATTCCTGCCCGCGGCTGCACATCGGCCGCGATGTCATTATCGCCAATATAGCAGACATCACCGACCGCATCCAGGTGGAAGCTCAGTTGATTCAGGCCGGCAAGATGGCCACGCTGGGGGAGATGTCGGCGGGCGTTGCCCATGAATTGAACCAGCCTCTTAACGCCATTCGGGTTGGGTGCGAGTATTTTTTGAAGCTGGTTGCCCGCAAGCAACCGGTTTCCGAAGAGATATTGGGGCGGGTGTCGAAAGAACTGGTGTCCCAGGTGGAAAGAGCTTCTTCGATCATCAACCATCTGCGCGAATTCGGCCGCAAATCGAAGTTTGAAGAGCTGCAGTATGTGGATATCAACACGCCCATCCGAGGAGTTTTCACGGTACTGGGACAGCAGTTTAAATTGAGGCAAATTGAGATCCAACTGGACCTGCAAGAAGGTTTGCCGCCTGTAATGGGGGTCCTGAACCGGCTGGAGCAGGTTTTTTTGAACCTCGTTATGAATGCCAGGGATGCCATTGAGGAAAAGCAAGACAATAACACCGGCGAGATTTCGGAATCCCGCTTGACGATCCGCTCCTGTCAGGATGGCAACAACGTTGTCGTTACCGTCTCGGATAGCGGCATCGGTCTCCCGGAAACCCTCAAGGAGCGAGTATTCGAACCTTTTTTCACCACCAAAGAGGTCGGCCGGGGGACCGGCTTGGGGCTGTCCATCAGTTACGGAATAGTGAAAGACTGCGGTGGAAATATTGAGGTGGAAAGTGAGGAGGGGCGCGGAACCACATTCAAATTGACGTTCCCAGCCGCCCGTGAACCCCATCCGTGAAGGCTATCGGGATGCGAGCCATGAATAAGATTCTGGTCATCGATGACGAAGAGAGTGCGAGGGAGCTCCTCAAGCTGACATTGGAAGCGGACGGCTTCCAAGTTTGTACGGCTGAAGACGGGTGGAAAGGTTTGACTGTTTATGAAAAAATCCAACCCGAAGTGGTCCTCACCGATATCAAGATGCCCGGTATCGATGGCATCGAAGTGTTGCGACGTCTCAAGCAGCTCAATCCGGATGTGGAAGTGATCGTTATAACGGGCCACGGTGAAATGGAATTGGCTATTGAGGCACTCCAGCTCGAGGCATCCGATTTTATCAATAAACCCATCAGTGACCAGGCACTCAGCGTTGCACTCCGGCGAGCCAGGGAGAAAATCTGGATGCGACTGAAGCTCAGGGACTATACAACCAATCTTGAGTGCATGCTGAAAGAGGCTACCGAGGAAATCAAAAAGAGGCATGACTTTGAGCACCAGCTGATCCACACTTCCATGGATGGCATCATCGCTAACGACCCCAAAGGCAATATCATCATTTACAACGAAGGAGCCGCACGAATTTGCGGCTATTCCGAGGAAGAGGCCAGGTGTTATATGACGGTGGGCCAGCTTTACCCGGCCGGCGAAGCGCAGAAAATCAAAAGCAAGATCATGGGACCGGAATGTGGGGGCCCAGGTTACCTTATCAATTATGAAACTCATTTGTTTTCAAAGGGTGGTCGGATCGTTCCCATTTTGCTTTCGGCCTCGGTGCTTTATGAAGAGGCGCAGGAAGTGGCCACGGTAGGCTTTTTTAAGGATCTTACCGAAGTCAAGAGGCTGCAGCAGGAGTTGTTGCAAAAGACCCGCATGGCTGCTATTGGAGAAGCGATGGCGGAAGTGGCACATAACGTGAAAAATATTCTTTACGGGATGAAGCTCGGCGCCTTCACCGTCAACAAGGGCCTTGCAAGAGCAGATTTGGGGCCCGTGCGCAAGGGTTGGCAAACGGTTCAACGAAATATGGAGCGGATATCCAGGTTCAGCCTGGACATGCTCAGCTATGCGCGTGAGGAATCCATGTTTCAGGACCCCGTTTCGCTGAACGAGCTGGTGAGAGATGTCTGCGACTCCCTGGCAAATCAGTTTGAAAGTCGTCTGATCGAGCTAAGGCAGAATCTGGTGAACGATCTTCCTACCCTGCGCGGCGACGCGGAAGGTCTGCACACATGTATTCTCAACCTCATCACCAACTCCCTGGAGGCCTTCCCGGAAAATGCTGCAGAAAGACGAATTGTAGTGAGCACGGGGTCCAGGCCGAGCGGTCAAATTTATTTAGAGGTTTCCGACACGGGTAGAGGAATGGTCCCGGAGCTTCAAGAACAGATATTCAAGCCCCTTTTCAGCACCAAGGGAGCCCGCGGCACCGGATTAGGGCTGGCCATCACCGACAAGATCGTCCGTCAACACCAGGGGACCATTCAGCTATGCTCTCAACCACAGCAGGGATCGACCTTCACCATCGTCTTTCCTGCGCAAAGGTCGAAGGAACCTCAAGAGGAGGCGTGTTGCACTTAGACCCGGATCACCACTGACGAGCATGGATGGAGGTCTGTTGTGGCGCCGTCCCAAGACAATGCCACGACATGAGAGATCGTGCCGTAACATGGAGCTTAGCGGCCTTCAGGCGGAATATCGAGGATAACCTCCCGCAAAGACGCAAAGAAGTATTCGCCCTTATTTCTGTTCTCTGCGTCCCTGCGCGAGAAATGCAAATTCCTATACAACGCACCTGGTAGATCGTGGAGAATACCGTCATGGAAAACGTTTTGCTGGTTGGGAGTCGGGAAGAGCTTGAACAACCCCTGAGAGCTTTGGCGGCAGCAGAATTCAGAATTCATGTGGTCGAAAACGGCTATGCGGCTCTGGAAGCCCTGGAAACCTTCGATCCTGCAATTGCTATCATCCTGGGCTCAAGCTCCGGACTGGACGGTATCGAGCTCTCACGTCACTTGAAAGAAGTCAATCCGGACCTTGAAGTAATTTTCATTGCCGGGGAGAACGAACAGCATCGAATCCTCGAGGCGCTGGAGTTGGGCGTCTGCGACTCGATTCGCGGACCTCTGAGCGATAAAGCGCTAACGGTTTTGTTGCGACGTGCTCAACAAAGGCTCTGGAAGCGCAGAAGGCTCATTGAAGCCTTGGAAGAGATCCAAAAGCGACATGAGTTCGAATATAAACTGATTCACACATCCATGGACGGCATCATAGCCAATGATCGACAGGGCAACCTTATCCTGTTCAACGAAGGAGCGTCGCGCATTTACGGTTACACTCCGGAAGAGGCGCTTGCTAAAATTCACGTGACGCAGTTGTACCCCGAAGGACAAGCTTACAACATCAAAAAACAAATTTACGGACCGGACTACGGCGGAGCAGGCCGTCTTATCAATTTTGAAACCATGGCGGTCACCAACGAAGGGCGTCTGAAGCCGATCCTGCTCTCCGCCTCACTAATCTACGAAGGCAATGAGGAAGTCGCAACGGTTGGATATTTCAAGGATCTAACCGAGCTCAAGCGAGCGGCATAGTAGCCACCCTCATTACCTGCTTTTGGGCGGGCTGAAGACTGCCGTGAGCTCCTTTTGCACCCTTTCTATTTCCCTTTCGTGAACCACGAGCAGAGCTGTAGTCACAGTGATGGAATTGATCAGCACCTTGATCCCTGCTTGCGCCAGTCGGGCATAAAGCCTGCCTGCAATGCCGGGACGGATGTCAAAATGAGGGCCGAGGATGCGTATCACCGCCACCGGTTTTTCGATCACCAACGCCTCTATTCCAATGGCCGGCCACAATGCTTCCAAATCTGATTGAATCCGGCTCAGCGTCTGCTCGCCGAGGACCAACACCAGGTTTCTCGCTTCGTTGTGGACAGGTGATTCGACCAGCAAGGCGATGCTGATCCGACATTGCTGCAGATAGTTGAAAAGCGTACGGCTGACATGATCACTGGTGGGGCAGTTGATAAAGGTGAGCAACGCCTGCGAGGTTGTTATCTTTAAGGGGAAGATCTCAAAGCGCTCCATGCCCTCGATCCTTTACTGCCACACAAAAACTCCTTTCAAACCGGTCAGCACCGAGTCCGCGTCTCGACTCGAAACCACACAGGAAAATACCGCAGTGGCGGTACTGGCGCCAAGTAGCTCGATGCCCCGTTGCCTCAGGATGCCGAAGACTCGAGCGGCGAACTGTGGCTGACCGTTGAACGGATAAAGAGACATGATGACTGTAGCCTCAACGTAGCGAAAATCCGCGATGAAGTTGGCGACCTTTTCCGACTGAAAGAGTTGCAGCACTTGCTCTTGAGCCTCCGCATCGCAGCAGAACTGAAAACGAACCTTATTTTCCCCCTCCGAATGCTCATTGAGATAGCGAAGGTTGACTGAAGCCTTTCCAAGCGCTTCGAAAAGCCACACGGCAGCTTCCCGATGCTCGTCGCTTATCACGAAAGAAAAGTGACCCTGTATGGGGCTTTGTATAAGCCTGCTCAGCCGAATCGGTGGAGGTGTTGCGTCGCTAAGTCTTCTAATGATCTCAAGCATCCTGGAATCAGTCATGCTCCATTTTCTCCAAAGGGCGACGCCGCCATCTCATAACAGATTACAAGTCTTTGTCAGGTTCGAAAGCAAGCTACAGTCGGCTAAAATCCCGTGCCTGCAAACCTTCATCGCGCCGGTTCTCGATGCTGTATTTAAACCCAGTCTTTTCAACTAACCAACAAATTTATCAAATCGATCCAAGAAACTTGAATTGTGGATTGCCAAAATCAAATGAGTGCACAACTTTTGAGATGGCGCGCTACGAAGGTATCCGGGTACTCGTTGAAATTTTAGGTGGTGAACCACTTCCCTATTTTCAGCCTTTGCATCAATTTAGGAATGAAAAAAGAGAAAATGAACAAGCAAAACGTCGTTAACACCTCCCAGGTTAGCAAAAGACCCCAGTGGCCGGTCACCCAAATCTCTTTTACAGTTCCCACAATGAAGGCGATGATGAAAGTGGCAACAATAATACCCAGGGCCGTGCCCCAAAAGTATTCCCGAAAGCGCACGCTGGTGAGCCCCATACCGAAATTCATTGGTGTGAAGGGCATGTAGACCAATCGCAAGTAAAGCACCGTGGCAAAACCATTGCGCGCGATTGTATCATCGTATTTTTTCAATCGCTCTCCGATCAGAGAAGCGGCGAAGTCTCTTCCCAGGTATCGTCCGATGAAAAAAGCCGAGCTCGCTCCCAGCAAGGCCCCTACCCACGCATACAAGAATCCCCAATAAGGGCCGAAGATGGCAGCGCCGGCGGTGGTGAATACGGTAGCCGGAACAAACAAGCTAACCCCAGCGGCATAGATGGCAATGAACATCAAAGGGGCCCAAAACCCTGAATCCTGGACAAATGCGCCCAGTTTCTCTATCTCAAGGTATTCTCTGAGTTCAGTTAAGCGTACGATAAGGATTGCCAATACAACGAAAATAGAAAACCCAATAGCTTTCATCTTAGCCAGGCTGCTGCCATTGTCCCTTTGCATGAAATATAACCTTTTCGAGAACCAGCCCGGGACGCCAATCCCGTTACCAAAAAACGATCACTAATCCCACACTGCTGCCAAGAGGTGTGCGGCCATAAAGCATAAGCTTGACATCATGATAACAAACCTTATCGACAAAAAAAGCTTGAATAGAATCAACGATCAAAACAATTAGTAAACGGCTCCTCCTTTCACCTGGCCCCAATCCTTTTTTTTCGATGGTTTTGAGATGTCGCTAGTTTTGAGATTGCAGTTCCGAACCAAAACTGTTACGTATTTTTCTAAAATACGCCCTGAAGAGAATGAGACATTCATCAGGTTTGGAGGGGACTTATGCGGCGACTTTTAACTTTGGTTACGGCAATTGCTTTAATTCTTTCAGCACAGCAAGTGAGAGCGGAAAACAAGTGGTATTTGAGCCTGTACGGCGGGCAGGCAGCGGACAGCACCCTTGGGAGCCTTTTCAGCGGTTCCGCTGACTTTCAAAATGCCTATCTGCTTGCATTGGCGGTGGAAAGAGGCCTCGTGACCTTTTGGGACAACAAGCTCAGGCTGGAGGCCGAAGGCATCGTCGTCAAGCATTTCGGCAGACAGGACCATGTTGAATTCGATGCGCTCATCATTGCCCGCTGGCTTTACTTCCCGTGGAATCATTGCTTGACTACTACGTTTGCGGTGGGAAACGGCCTATCGGTGGCCACCGAGGTCCCCGAATTCGAGAAGGAGACGCATAAAGGCAATGCCACTCAGGTGCTGGATTATCTGATGTTTGAATTGACCTTTGGTCTTCCCCAGCTTCCGCGTTGGAGCCTGCTCACAAGGATCCATCACCGTTCGGGGGTTTACGGCCTGTTTGATGGGGTCAACGGCGGATCTAATTTTATCTGCGTGGGCTTGAGATATGAGCTTTAGATCAGTTTGCCCAATTGAAGCGCGCTGCCGCTCACGCCGATTTGCAGCCCCCGATGAATGACTTCATTGCCTCTAACTGCAAAAGGCAAATAAACGAGCATCTCTCCAATGCTCCTCGCTTTAATTCGAGCAAGCTTAAGAAAAATCTGCCGCTTTGGAACGGCAAGATCCGCGATGATAAAGTGAATTACTTCAGCGGCTTCTTTGCCGGGAAGAGTGACCGGGTAAAAGGGCAGCTTGGACCGCCTGGCTACAGAACCTTCTTCCGGCTGCGCCAACGTCATCAGCCTGGCCAACCGCAGGAATAGTTTTGGGTTAACCTTGAAGGCCGGAATCCAAAAATGGAATCGCCGATTCGCTGCCGACCCTGCCACGACTCTGGGCAGGTTGGCCAACCTCACCAACTCGGCATAGGTGTTAAGCTCAATCCCTTCTGTTTCCGCACGAATTCTCCAGAAAGGCAACAGGAGATCAGCATCTTCCGTTCCTCTCAAGATCAAGAAGTTGAGTCTGGTCAACCCCTCATTGCCGAACGTCCAGGCTGAATTACAGTTATTGCAGGAGAGAGCAAGCGTATCCTTGTCACCCTGAAGATCCCAACCACATTCAGGACACAACGTCGGAATGAAGGTCACCGGATCGAAGCGATCAGAACGATCGGTGGATGCTTGCAGCTGTCCGATCATATTTTCCGGTACTTTCGCGATGGGACTATCCACAATGGCATCGTACAAAACATTGTCCCGTACTAGAGTGGGGGCGTAAATCAAGCTGAACGTTTCCCCCACCCTGGCAGAGTGAAAGAGGCTGGCACCGGTCGAGTGATTGGTTAAACTGTAATTTTCTTCGCTCTGAAGCTCGCTTTGATTGTGTCGGCGGTTGACCCTCCAGAAGCGGCCATCCGTTGATGGTGTGACAAATTGAAGTCTAAGAGCTTGCGGTCTCACACCGAGCGAGTTGGGAAAAAATGTCGCAGCCGTCGCCCGGAAGCTCGAATCAATGACCCTGTGCCGGATTCGTCCATCATCCTCGAAAAAAAAGAGGATGCCTCGATGTCTCCAATACGGCACATAGAAAACATCGTTCAAATTCGATATCCGGGGAACCAGCAAGTACCTGAAATAATCCTTACAGGCCAGTGCATGCTTTACCCTGCAGTAACAGCAGGAAAAAATCCGCTGGCTCTCCTTCAAGACAATCGGAGCGCCGCATTGGGGGCACTGCAGTTCAACCTGCCAGCTTTGATCGCTATATCTTTTCACCGCACTGATTACAATAAACGGACTCCGGTAAATTTTCGGTACCACAATGCGGGCATTTGCTCGGAGACGGCTTCTGCTCGACAGGATGGCCGCAACGGGAGCAAAACCTGGCGTGGGGCGGAAGGTTTTTGTGGCACTGAGTGCATTGACTGAAGACCAGCAATTGATGACCGCAACTGGGACAAAATTTGGCATCCGGGGGAATGGACTGCCGGCAATCCGGACAAAATACGCCGGCTGGCTGTGATGTGTCGAATTTTTTCCAGAGGTCGGCGAACATTGCCGGCATCATCAACCCAACCCCCATTCCCATTCCGGCGCCTGCTTCCGACTGCGATTCGGCAGCTTTTTCCAAAGCCATGGCTGCTTTCATTTTTATCAAACGGTTCAAATCATCGAAAACTCCCAGCCGGCTTTTGTCGTCAATGGCTTGCTGCACTTCAGGGGGCGGCGTGATGGAATTGATGTAGAGCTGAGGCAAATCAAGCCCAAAGTGACTTAAGTCTTCCTGCAGACGCTTTTTCAGTCCTGCCGAAAACTCGTCATAGCGTCCCGGAAGGTTTAAAACGGAATCGAGCTGTTCCCCCAAGAAATCGTTTAATCGCGAGACTATAACAGTGCTGAGGTATTCTCCTATTTCTTCCGTGGTGAATACTCCCTGGGTACCGACAAGGCTGTTTATAAGCAGTACCGGCTGGACGACCCGCACATTGAAGACCCCGAATGCTCGTAAGCGGATCAGACCCAGTTGTGAATCCTTAAAAGCCACCGGATCACGGGTTCCCCACTTCAGATTGGGAAAAGTCTTCATGTTAACGATGTAGACTTCGGCCCTCAGCGGACTGGTGAAGCCCCACGGGAAACTCAGAACCTTGGTCAGTATGGGGATATTTGCGGTACTCAGAGTATGACGCCCGTAGCCGAAGGCATCATATGCCTTTCCATTGTAAAAAAAGACAGCCGATTGACTTTCCCTAACGATGAGTTGTGCGCCGAACTTAATTTCTCCGGAGCCTTCCTCCGGAATGCGGTGCACAATTTCTTTGCCGGTCTCATCGAACCATTCGATGACTTCCAGAAATACAATGTTGCTCGTTCCCATTCCGGCGCTCGATCATCACTGGGTTAACGGATTACCGCCAAATCTTTGCCATTTTTGAATTCCATGTAGACTACGACAGAAATTATCTTCAAGCAAAGCCTTTCTCTGCAGGACTATGATTTCACACAAATGCCATCCCCGGAGATGCACATTTGTGCTATACATCGCAGCAACCGGAGAAACCAGGGGGCTCGCACCACATGGAGGACAGACGAAAACCGAGTAGCAAAGCGATGTATTCAAATTAGGGACTTATTCAACGAGGCATATATGAAAATTGCTATTTTGACCAATGAATATCCTCCGCATGTGTACGGGGGAGCGGGCGTGCACGTGGAATATCTTTCAAGGGAGTTGTCGAAGCTCGGGAACGGAGAACACTTCATTGAGGTTGTCTGTTTCGGCGAACAGATGATGACATCAAATAGACTGTCCGTTCAAGGAGTTGACGCGACGCTGCAGATGAGTGCCCATGACCCCCGCCACCTGAAGTTGTTCGATTCGCTGTACAAAAACCTTTTTGTGGCGGAAGCGGTGCGGGATATCGACATAGTTCACTGCCATACCTGGTACACCCATTTTGCCGGATGTCTGATCAAACAAATGCTGAATGTCCCTCTTGTTTTGACCACCCATTCTCTCGAACCCCATCGCCCCTGGAAAGAGGAACAGCTCGGCGCCGCCTACAAAGCCAGCACATGGATCGAGCGGACAGCTTATCAGAACGCCGACGGCGTAATAGCCGTCTCCCGATCCATGCAAAAGGATGTTGAAAGTCTCTACGGTGTGCCCTCCGAGAAAACCTGCGTCATTCACAATGGAATTGACTTGAGCCAATACAAGCCCACACCGGATCCCTCCCTCCTCAAAGCATACGGAATAAATGCGGACAAACCTTTTGTTCTTTTTGTTGGAAGAATCACCAGACAAAAAGGCATCACTCACTTTGTGGACGCCATAAAATATCTCCGTCCGGGAGCTCAAGTGGTGCTTTGTGCCGGTCTTCCGGACACAGAGGATCTTGGACGTGAAATTGCACAGAAAGTTGATTTGGCTCGCACCCAAAGTGCAGATGAAATCGTTTGGATACCACAGTTTCTTCCCAAAGAGCATGTTATCAATCTGTATACACACGCAGCGCTGTTCGTCTGCCCCTCGATCTATGAGCCCTTTGGCATCATCAACCTGGAAGCCATGGCTTGCGGCACACCGGTGGTTGCTTCAGCCACAGGGGGTATTCCGGAGGTAGTGATGGATGGTGATGCGGGTCTTCTGGTTCCCTTTGAACCCAAGTCCGATAGCGACTTCGAACCCAGGCGGCCGGATAAATTTACCAGAGATCTGGCATCCGCAGTCAATTCAATGCTATCCAATCCCAGCCGGCTTAAGGCCATGGGAATTGCGGCGCGCAGGCGAGTTGAGGAGCATTTCAGCTGGGAAAGCATCGCGTTCAAGACGCTGCAATTTTACAAGATACTGCTGAGGGGAAGCAGCTAATGAGGTTTTCAGTGGATGAGACTTTGCTTTGCGCTGATCTTGTCCGGCTTGATACTGTTCGGTTCATAGCTGCACAAATGGATGATGTTTTTCCCTTGCCAAGGCCCTAGCCCTCTCTTCTCTTCAGCACGAACACCTGTTTTACGGGGACGGCACCGATCACCTCGTCAGCGTCCGACAACCGCTCCGGCTTTGACTCAAGATCCTCCCATGACTCCAGAAGCATGCATTCATCATTTTTGGTTACAATAATGGGGACGGTCTTCTTTGAGGGCTTTTTCCCCTCATAGAGAAGAGCTGCCGGTTCTTCGGGCCGCACCAGCTTGCATTCGACCGAAAAAGATTCCACCCTCTGGTAGAGAGTCGAAGCGGTATATTCTTCCACCCTAAAGGGTTTGAGCTTGCCGTTTTCCAATAAAAATACGCCTGCTTCCCTATCTCCCGTAATTTGCTCTGATGATTGCTGAGGGCTCGTTTTGTCTTTCTCGCCGGCTGTGGAAAGATCATTTGCAGTCGATTTTTCTTTTCGCTTCATTAC
>ENA-OSEO01002281-OSEO01002281.1-sediment-metagenome-genome-assembly--contig:-NODE-2281-length-28090-cov-5.191697_pt1 | contig 28090 bp, 23 predicted proteins | sample MGYA00237883_ERZ534232 | MGnify/ENA metagenome assembly ERZ534232
CCGAGGGCACCATCATTAGTTCAGGTCTTTCCACATGGTGTGGTGAGGAATGCGATGCTGTGGCCCAGGCAGATGAAATCATCTTGGAAAGGGTCACCCCTCTATTAAGAGGTCTGTGTGAATGGATGACGCCTGATCGTACAGCAAATTCTCTGGAAAACATATAATCTTGGGTGTTAGTATTAGAAAAATTGAACGTGTGGACTTGAATATTCCGCTTTCGCAGCTCAGCAACGATACACCGAGAGTCCAGTCCACCAGAGAGAAACGAAATTGTCTTCTTATCAGCGCCAATCCTGCATTCAACTGCAGTTGAGAATCTATTGTAGGCGTCACATAATAAATCACCTTCGCTTTTTTCCAACTGCCCAATATGGTCCCATCTAAAATATTGAAAATGAGAGCTCGAGTCTTGGTAGAAATGGACAATTTCGGCTGCCTTGAGAAGGAGGATGTTAACGTAGGGAGTCCGTGTACCAAGTGGATACCCCAATGCGGTAATTTCCATTATTGCACGCATATTCATACACTTAGTTACCATAGGAAAGGACTCAAGTATTCTCAAAGCAGATGCAAATATAACATAATTGTCGCTTACAAAGTAATAAAGAGGTCTAATGCACAATTTATCAGATATGAGTGTAAGGCGGGTGTCGTAAGGAGAAAAGTGCGCTGCACAGAAGACACCTCTTACCCGAGTAAGAATCTCCCATCGGTTAGTTTTCCAAGCGGAATGAAGTTCTTTGAGATCTTTTTGCCTTCCTTTGGAAAGGCCTGGGTTTTCGTTTAACAGCAAAGGATCACCTGCAAGCATTGAAACACAACCATCAGAATCGATTTGAAATGCAGTTTCGCCGTAAACTCCGATGTCAACCTTTGCAATAAATATGCTTCGATTTCTAAATTCAGCAGCCTCATCATTAGCATTTCGGGAAATGACGGACTTGATTGCGCCGCAATCCTCATCACTAATTAAGATGTCATTTTTCCGGCTGAAAATGCCTGCCAATAGGGTCATTCAGGTCACCGTTTTAACGTGCAATAGCAGGCCGTATTAACAGGAGTACCTGGAGAGCCAAGAACCATCTTTAGTTCTTCTGTATGTGGATGCATGAAAGCTGATGTTTATCATGTTTTGTAACCTTATTTGGTGGAATAATCTGGTTGCCTACTGTCCAAGACTCCCCTTGCCAAAACTGCCAGTACTCTTGCTCAATAGTGACGGCCCGATTTTCCCGGAGCCATTTTTCAAGTTCATTCCGTGAAAACGACTGTGTTATGTAAGACAAATCAGAACCATAACTTGAACCATAGAGGTCGTAAACATTCCTAACATACGTCTTTTCGGTGTAAGGGAATGTTAGGACTAAATGGCCAAAAGGATGCAATAATGAGAACATGGTTTTTACAGCAATATCATAATCTGGGATATGTTCGAGTACGCTTATACATGTGATAAGGTCAAATTTCTCTGATAGCTGTGTCTTTGTAATGTCGTCAGCAATGACGTGGTAATGACGATTGAACATTTCAAAAGGTGAGGAATTTCTTTCATGGTCTATTGCAGTTACCAAACAGCCGCAGCTGCGCATCAAGCTCGGAAGGGCCGTGTCCCCAGTGCCAACGTCTAAAACTGTCTGGGGATAGATCTGCCCAATCTTTTTTAATACAAAGGCATACTCAATGGGCCTTTCGTTGAAGCGCACGAAGGTCTGAGACTCAAATTCCCGCTTGCACAACCAATTTGGGTATTGATTAAGCGAATGCTTGATCACTTTCTTTAGGTATTTCAGCATTTGAAGCCTTTTTTTGCGCCTAAGGGCCAAAGTTCAAAATTTCAATTGAATATGTTCATACAGTACATGTCAAAAAAGTTAGGTCTTAGATAGGATATGCTAAACTTGATCGAAATATAAAGGTCAGATATTCCTTGCTATGCCACTCGCCATCTTTCTGAATTGGTTGCTCTCTTTCAGCAGCTCATCATATGTACCCCGGCCCTTGACCTCTCCTTGCTCAAGGAAATAAATCAGGTCACAATCGCTCACAGTGGACAATCGATGGGCGATGAGAATGATAGTCCTGTCTCCCTTCATCCGTTTGATGGCTTGCATTACACATTTCTCGGTCACATTATCCAGCGCCGAGGTGGCTTCGTCAAACACCAGGACTCTGGGATCGTGATACAGTGCCCTTGCAATCCCGATTCGCTGACGTTGTCCGCCTGACAGGCGAACCCCGCGCTCTCCCACGAGGGTGTCATAATGGAAAGGTAAGTCGCTGATTACAAAATCATGCAACTCTGCGATCTTGGCTGCATTTTTCACGGAATGCATGTCAATTTTGTCTGACGGAACACCAAAAGCGATGTTGGCAGCTACCGTGTCGTCTGCCAGAAATATATTCTGAGGCACATAGCCCAAGGTCTTTTGCCACAATCTGGCATTTTCTGCATTGATGGTATTGCCGTCTACGAGGAGGCGGCCCTTATCGGGACTAAGGAGGCCTAAAATAATATCCGCCACAGTAGTCTTGCCGGAACCTGTGCTGCCGACCACTCCTACGGTAGTATTAACCGAAATCTTAAGGCTGATGCCCCTCAAAGTCGGGATTTTGGCTTCAGGATAGGTGAAATGGATGTCTTCCAGGATAATGACAGATTCTGGTGATAATGGTTCAGCCGCCTGGTCCACGGTCGTGTTCTGGTTTTTCTGAATTTGTAGAACATCTTTACACAATCCATCCAGAGCTGCCAGGCCAAATCTGAATTGGGTCGAGTGTTGGAAAACCTGCTGTAATGCGGGCAAGAGCCTATATCCAGCAAATGCATAGACACCGAGAATCGGCAAAATTAAGCCAAAATCCTCGTGCGCTCTAAACAGATATAAGGTGATAATCAAAATTCCCCCAAAAGCCAGCATTTCCAAGAGGTAACGGGGCATCATGCCGGATATGCCGCCATTTGCCAGGTGCCTTGCCACTCGGTATGAAGGACCTATGAAACGGTTGTAAAAAGCCTCCTCCCTCCCGAAAATCTTGACCTCCTTAATACCGCTCAACGCTTCCTGGGCTACCTGGAAGCGCTCTTTATTGGCCGCTACTCTGTCCGCGCCGATGCGGGAAAGGTAGCGACGCAAAATCATATATATAGACAAATAGGATCCACCAAGGATAAAAGCGACCATTAAGGCTAAAACTGGATTAACAATTATTAGCAGGATGATGAGAAACATGGACGCAGTGGCCTGGGCAAGCAGTCCCATAAAAGGAGCTATGACCTGGTTGACGACATAACTCGTTTCATTCAAAATGCTCGATCCCAAGTCGGCGCTATGGCGGTTTAGAAACCAGGCATATGGCCTGCCCAGGTAACCCTGAAAAAGACGGCAGGACAGGAAGTGAATGCGCATAAAGGTGAATCTGAGCATGGCCCATTGTGTCAAGGCTTTAAATACGATGGACAAGACCAGCAACGCAAAAACCAGCAAGCCGAGCAAAAACAGAAAGTCTCTATGTGATGTGAACCCCATCTCGTTGTAGGCCAAGGAAAGCCAGCGGTTTGTTACAACGACTTTGGGGTCGCCTATGACCGATAGGAAGGGTATTATGGAAGCCACACCCAGAGCATCCAAAATCGCCATGACGAGAATCATGAACAGAAGAAGACATCCCCTGCTGCGCTCTTGCCTGGAAAGCAGAGAAAGTATTTTTTTAAAAGTATTCATTCAAGAAGACTGATCTATATGTATTCGATAAAAGCCATTTCAAGTTGCCGATATCTGACACTATTTAATCTCATACCCGCCTACGAAAAACCAAAATACGCAAACCGTCAAGATCATCCAGTTGCCTCAAAACCAAAATGATTCATTGGTTCAGGGTCAAGCAGCGATCCCTCCACAGTCCCCAGTATCTTTGTGACATATGCATCAAAGGTGCAATTTTTCATAACAAATGAGAAGGCATTTCTTGAAAGGGTTCTTTGCATTGATGCGTCGTTTGCAAGTTGAATAATGGTATTTCGCAAAGAAACCGGATCGTTTGGAGGCACCAGAAGGCCGCTAAATCCAGGGCTGATATAGTCTCGCGTGCCTACCGTATCGGTTGCAATTACGGGTTTTCCGAGGGACATTGCTTCAAGAATAACGATTTGACCGGTCGATTTATTGAGGTTTTTAAGAGGGACCACGACAAACTTGCAGTTTTCGAGGCAGTCTATGTAGTCGTCTCTTGGTATATCAACCAGTAGCTGGGTGTTATCGCCGACAGACAACCCGTTGGCGCTCTTTTCGTCACTTATGATTTTAAAACTGAAGGGCAAGTCCTTTATTGCTTCCAAAAAAACATGAAAATCTCTTCCTGTTTGGCCAGCGCTTAGAACGTAACCGTTCGGACAATCTACAATCCTTGGTTCTATTACGTCTGTGTGAAAATGAACAAACTTGAATTTGCTTTTTGGCAGAGCGAGCCTTTTTGAATAGATATCCACCTCCTCTGTAGATGACACAAAATTTGTATGGACCGTAGAAAAGGCTTTTTGCTGTATCTTTTGCTTAATTTTCCATATGATATTTGATGATTCGTCATCCATCATTAAAATTAAAACAAAATGCTTCACACCCTTAATGGGGAAAAACGTTCTTATAAGACCAAATAGCTGAGCTGTTCTTATGTCTTCGGTAATTAATAACTCATATTTTCGCACATTCAATAAGATCAGGGTAAGGATGCCAAATGGTTTTAGCATTGGAATGAGATTAACAAATTTATTTATGGCCCAGCTTGATTTTGGGGCCAAATCATCTAAAAAAGCTGTCCGTTGTGCCCAGAGGGGACTCTGGGGGATGGTAATGTCAGTGACAATCTTTGGTTTCTTCATGACATGTAACGATTTTTCGAGCGGCCTCGATTTCCCGACTCATGTATTCTGGTATCGGCTTGTAGTTATTTCCCTTATAAATAAATGCTATTCCAGCATAGAAATGGAGTGAAACGACATTTTTGTCGAAATATGATGGACGCTTATTGGGATTGAACTGATAGTTTAAGCCGTCAACTCTATTTTTCAGCATGGAAATAGCAGAAAATATATTCACTCCATTATGATCCTCAGCCCGCCGTCCAAAATGAGGCCAGTAAGACGTGTGCAGATCTTCGATCACATAGATGCCACCATCGTTCAATTTGGGAAACAGATTTTCAAATGAAGTGACTGTGTGCTCACCAATGTGGCTTCCATCATCGATTACAATATCAAAGCCCTGAACCCTATCTGAAATCTCATGCAAGAACTCTGGATCATTCTGGCTTCCTCTAAAAGTCGTTATCCTATATTCCTCAACCTGCCTTTTATCAAACATATCAATGCCATATATCATACTTTTGGGGAAATAGGCTTTCCACATCCTCAACGAGTGGCCGCCTTCTTTAGGGTCCTCATAGCCTCCAATACCAATCTCCAAAATGCGAAGTCTCTGTTTCCTGATGGGTTTGAAGTGTTGTTGGTAATAAGGGATGTATCCGTGGGCCTTTTTGTCGGTTCCATAAGCCAAAGCAAGAAAGTTAAGGTTACTGTTTAATAGTAGAAAGTTTGGAATCTTAGTGGTGCATTTCCTGATAAATCTTTTGTGGTTTAACGGCAAATTGGATAATTTTTTATTAAACAGCGACATCATATTAATTTGCTCTACCTAAATATAACCTATTTCTATGTTGACAAGAACAGTGAAAACTAATAAGAGTCTACCAATGCATTTATGTTTTTCTTCATTCAGGTAAATATTTTCTTCTCCGCAGTATAAATGTTACGATTCAAGACACGAGATCAGTTGGCACTCAATACCATTGCTCGTTTTCTTGGGAGGATTTCTTATTGCTATGAACTGGAATAAAGCCTTTAGCTTTCAGACATGGCAGGACGTCGCTAGAGAGGTTTTTTGGAAAACAGCTTCCCGTACCAAATGCAATACGCCTCCATCATGGCCACTTGACGATGAAAAACTAAAGAAAACCGTGATTGAATGGCCCGATGCCTATTTAGGGCATAAGTGGCTAATTCATATTCACAGCGGTCTGGCACGCCTCGTTCGGATGGTGATTAGGGATATCCCACAGCCCAACGGTTCAATAGCGGTTATGAATTTGAATTATGACGGAAGGATAAGTCCCATAGCAATCGATTTTTCCGATTATGTGGCTGTTAATTATGAAGTTGCAAATTCGATTCCTTTGTATCTTAAAATGCAATTCCAAGAGGATGGATATCAGCTTGAAAACGTTATCCCTGGAGGCTATGTCCCAAACAGCTTAGACCTGTATAGTTACCTCCCCCATTTAAGAAAAATGCAGATTAATGAAAAACCACGCTTTGATGTAACGGGCAGATTCAGTCTTGAGTTTGCGAAAGGTGTACGTCAGAAGGCGCTGAAAATCCTATTCGAACAAAGTGCATTTGAATTTCAAGGCAGCGTGGAGACTGTGAGATACAGTCGCTTCCTGCGAGAGCTGGCCCTGTCCCGGATTTGCATAGATCTTCCGGGAAACGGGGATTTCTGTTTTCGTTTGATAGACTACCTCGCAGTAGGCAATTGCATCGTCGGGCCAAAGCATCGAAACAGACTTCATGTTCCCTTAGAAAACCGCAAACATATCGTCTATGCTAAGGATGACCTTTCAGATCTTGTAGAACTGTGCAGGTACTATCTTGGGCATGAAGAGGAGCGAAATCTCCTCTGCCTGAACAGCAGGGCCTTTTTCGATAGATATCTTCATAGAGACCAACTGGCTGCGTACTATTTAGCGTGTTGCTTCGAAGCTATCCAATAATGTGACTAACTAAGGGGTGGGACCCTTTGTGGCGATGCAATTTCAAAAATCTCGTAAAGACTCTTTTAAGCGGTCTTATTAACTCATTTACTCCGCACAACTCTGCTTCAAGTTCAGTCTCCGATATGTAGGAATTATCCAAGAACCTACGCAGACCAAGTCTTGGCGTATCGCTATAATTAAAACCCGAATCACAGGTTACGGCACTTTCAATCAGCTCCGCCTGAAGAACAGGATAATGCTTTGGGGTCCAAATGCCGCTGGGATAACAAAGATGCGTCAACCGCCTTCCAACCAGTGGCTCAAGGACAGAACGATTTTCTCGGATTTCCTGCCTGACCGACGCCTCATCCTCTGGTAGACGATGGCGGTGTGTATGCAACTGGATATCGATGCCGTGAGAGACAAGTTCTGCAATCTCGTTTTGATCCATTATTGAGAAACACCTACTCTCAGAAATGTCCTCATATCTAACACCGAGGACATTGCCAAGCTTCTCTGCCAGTATGCAGCGCGCGCGTTCGTCTAACGCAGTTTCCCCAAACCGGATAATTTCAGACATGGCCCTTTTCTTATCACTCTCAGTTTCTATAGAAATTACTTCACCGCTTGGGAACCCGATAACAGAAAGATCAATTCCTTTAGCATAAGTTTTCCAGAACATATACTGAATTACCAACCGAAAGATTGGCTTTTGATTCAAGCAGTAGTATGTAGTCACATAAACCGTAGCCGGAATTTTTTTTTCCAAAAGATATGGAATCGCTTCCTTATAAATACTATAAAAGCCATCATCAAATGTTATGACAATGCTGCCTGGCGGAAGATTGTTGTTTTGAAGGCGTCGAAGCGCATCCTGGAGGCTCAGCAGATGGTGCCCTTTTTCAAATAAGATCTCCATATGCCTTCGGAATACCAACGGATTCATGAACATGGGAGGCCAAAATTGATCCTCATCGCCAATTGAAAAACCATGATAGCATAAAATTCTCAATGACCGCCTATACAAAAACCGCGTGAGTCGAAATATGCCGACCAATTTGCAGGTGAAGTAAAACAGTGTCTTGGCTGAAAGTGGCATGTAAGAAGCCGAAGTTGACGCGATTCAAGTCTTATGGCAAATCAAGGAAGGCTGCGAAAATATGTCTCAGTGAAATAAAACTGATTTACAAACTGATATTTTCGTCAACAATATTCATAAACTTCAGGGCAAGGCTTTCCCGTGAAAATGCCTCTAAAAATCTGCCCACATGGTTATCTTTTATGTGACCGTTTTCATACTTATTGATTGCATCGAAAATTGCATCTGCTACAGTATCTGAGGACCCATCGCTCAGGACATAGGAGGAAGGGCTATATGTACGAATAATTTCCTGAGCCTCACCGGGCAAAATTGTTGCTAATAGAGGAACATTCAGAGCGATAGCCTCAAACAGACTGGTCCTGATCATAGGTGGAATGACTCTTAGCAACTGGAGATGAGATTTCAAAATGACAGTGAGTATCTTACTGTGGGAGACAGGCGCCCGTGCAGAAACTAAATCCTCAACAGAGTACTCTGATGCAATTTGTTGGACAGAGCCAACGCTTTCCCCATAGTAAAGGAACTGAAAATTTGAGCAACTCGTTCTCCCTGAGGTCTTTAAGAGTCGTAGACCCGCAAAAAACGCATGGGTGAATATCTTCAGGGAGTGTACGTTATGATAGAAATCACCAGCATAGACAATGGTGAATTTGGCGTATTTGCCTAACCTCTTCTGAGGCAGAAAGGTTGGATCAAAACCGTTATGAACATTAAATATCTTATGATGCTGATCCGGGTACATGGAAACATAATTTCTGAGAAGCTCTTCCGAGGTCACAAAAAACATATCTGCATTTTTTATCATCCACCGCTCAAATCTCTGATCGATTAGGCGGCGAAATTTTGGACAGGTATCGTAATAAGCAGCGTTGAATGCAAGTGGGTCCCTGAAATCCAGGATAAGCGGCTTTCCTGTAAGTTGCTTTAATAGAATGCCGATAATTGCTGAACTGAAAGGAGAACATGAGGTGTAGATAAGGTCAATCCCATATTTTTTTATCAGCTTGAGTGACCTAATTGTGGCAAGAGGAATCCAGCCCCAAAACATGTCAGGGATGCAGAAAATGTCACAAAAATAATTTCTGGTTATCTTGATATTGAGGAAATTCAGAAATCTGGAACAAACAGCGTTAAACCTGGCGATAAAAAAGTATATGTTTATAATTGAGTAGCAGTATTCGGTATGAATGTTAAAAGGCTCCTGGTCATTTCCTACGGTACAGAACGTTTTGTCGGGGTTTCTGACGCTAAGGACATAAGGTGTCCACCCATATTTATAAAAATACTTGGAAAAAGCAACGCTGCGCTGGCAGCCGACATCAACCAGGGGCGGATAGAAATAGCAAATCATTAATATGTTTTTTTTCACAATAATTTTGCCGGATGTCGATAGAAACGGCTGCAAAAATAGTCCTGGAAAAAGCGCGTCATTGGTTGAATCTCAGGACGGTGGTCGGGGTACGTGGGTTGGCCGCCTGTGATCAAAATCCTTTGGCAACCATTCAGGGCCCAGAGCGGCCAGCCAGGATTCTTCGCTTCGATGAGCCCCTTCCAGGCCGTAGCCAAATCGGCTCTCGCACATACTGCAATAGGGAAAGAATTTCTCAACGTTATCATTGTTTACTGTGCGACGGAGTTCGCAATAAGGCTTTGAGTTCCAAATCTGTGAAAATGTCTTAGGATGCTCCTCGTACAGATTGCCGAGCCGAAGTGCCTCAAAGGCCTGATAGCATGGCATAACATCACCGTTCGTATCGATCATTACAAATGCCCTTGGTGCGGGACACTCTATTGGTGTTTTCCTTTGTTTTTCTTCCCTCACGATGGGGGGGAGGGACAAAATCATGTCTGGATATTGTGCGGCAACTTCGAGGGCCTTTTCAAAGTATTTCTCCAATAATTCCTGATGATAGTAGAGGCTCAAATCCGGATCCATGTTGTTGGATAGTGAAAGGTAAACACAATTGACTCTATCGATCCCCATTTCGCCCCATCTCTCCACGGCAAGAGGGAGTTCTTCGATGGTAGGCCGCATCAAGACGTAGCAGATATTGATTTCAGGATGCGTTGATCTTTCTTCCCTTTTGATTCTCTGCAGCATTTCGATATTTCTGATTATGGAGTGAAGATCGGCGTTTAGACGAATTGACGCGACAGTCTCCGACTTGTAGCCGTCTATGGAAAAACCGTGGCGAGTGACCAGATTTTCACGAACCATGGATCTTACTCTGTTTTCTTTAAGAACCGAGCCGTTAGAAAGAAGCCAGGTGTTCAACCCATAATATCGCGCAATTCGAAGGAACTCCTCTAAATCCCTATGCAGGTAAGGCTCACCCCCAGAACAGATATCCAATTCCATCGCATAAGGAAACAACTGACGTGCAGCCTTTTTGAAGTTTTCAAGAGAAACGGTTTGTGCCCCAGAAGAGGTCTTATAATTCTTGCAATAGACACAAGCAAAATTGCAGGCCTTTGTCAGAACAAGATTTACGATGACTGGGCGAGATAACAGTCTTGTCCTTTCAGACTTCCTCTCAATGTGATTCACCAACTGATTCAATTTGCCAATAAATTGGTAATAAAGGCGGGTGCCGGTTATTTTCGTTTTCATAAGCGCTTCTCCTCAAGGTTTTCTCGTGTGCTCATGGTTTTTCGGCCCAAAAAATATGAGCCGTTATGAATTATCTCTGCCATCTGATATCTGCCGACAAAAAAGTCGAAATATTTTATCCAAAATAGCAACCATGTGAAAAGGTAGGTATTGAGGCCATAAAGCATCTTACTGTCAAAACAAACCAGGATTGAAAGAAAGTGTATTAACACCAAGCAGGTGCTTGATGCTGGCCCGCGGTTAAATCCGCTATCGATCCGCTCGAAATCTTCGCATAATATCTCAACCCCATCTGCTGAAAATCTGTTGAGATCAGGGGAGGACCCTGGGGCAAGAGGAAACAAAAAAGGGTTGCTGACATACACGACGCCGCCAGGCTTTAATATGCGCCAAATTTCTCTCATCACTTGTCGCGGATAGTGAGTATACATCAAAACACTGATTATCATAACACAATCAGCGCAACTGTCTTCAATCATGCTGAGGTCATGAGCATCGGCGACAATGTCAACAGCAGGCCCAGGCATGATATCAACACGGAACAATTTCATGTTTGAAGGGCATCCGCCAAAATGATATGGAGCACTTAGGTCTCTGGCTCCAATATCATAAATGATTGCGCCTGGCTTAAGCAAATCATAGGGGTTACAAGACAGATTGTTGAGCATATAGTTCGTTGATGGCGGAGATGGCAACTTGTGATAAATGCTTTTCAGGCAATTTGCTATTAATGATTTGATCATAAACTGCACCTATCCGCTAGGGCATTGAATTAACAAAGGGCACTCTCGTCCAAAATCGGATTTGAGATGAGTGCGCATGACGCTCAGTAGAGCGGTGGATCGTTTGATGCCAAAGCTGTCCGCATAACGCCAAAAGGTGCTGGCTGATGGCAGTATGCCTAAACTTATAGAATCCACAGACCAGGCTGTCCAGACGGATATAGACAAAATGCCACAATCGATTGAACCCAATAAACAGAAGCATGATAAATCCTATCACCGTCCGGTAATGTCCAGACTTTGGCGTTCGTTTCGGCGCCCGGTAGGCCTCTTCAAAGACCTGCTCAAACCCTATCAGGTCCAGAAATTTGATCAGCGCCAACAAACAGCCAAATTCAGTCAATCGTTTGCCGCAGACACCGTAGGCTGTGGAAGCCCTGCCCGCAAACACTTTGTTTATTGCCGCTTTTGTGCTATGATGCTTTTGTCTCCTATCCATCTGGGTTACCTCATGTTTAATGAATCCCTTTTGCAAATAGTGGGTATCCAGTTTACTCAACCGACCACAAGATGTAGAATGTGGTCATGGAAGAGCCAAGGCACCCTGTTTCCGGCATTGATTATCCTGGAACATTCCAGGATTTTGACCACTGGTTTAGCACCGAAAGTGCGTGTCATGAATTTATTGCGAAACTTCGATGGCCGAACGGTTTTGTTTGCCCCGGTTGTGGGGAAAAGGTCGCCAAGCCCTCCTTGATGGGGCGTGGTCTTTTTCTCTGCAGAAAATGCAAACGCCAGACCTCCATCACTTCTGGAACCTTGTTTCATGGGAGTCACAAACCGCTCCGGACATGGTTTCTCGCCATGTGGTTTGTGACGAGTCAAAAGCATGGAGCCAGTGCTCTCGGATTGAAGAGAGTCCTTGGTCTTGGCAGTTATGATACTGCATGGAGTTGGCTCCATAAACTGCGTCGTGCGATGGTGCGTCCTGGACGGGATCAGTTGACCGGAGAGATTGAGGTTGATGAAACATACGTCGGGGGAGTCGGGACCAAGGTTCGTGGTCGAGGTGCTAAACGAAAAACGATCGTTGCAATAGCGGCGGAAGTGCGTGGCCGTGGTCCGGGCAGAATTCGTATGGTACAGATTCCTGACTTGTCGGCACCGAGCCTTCGGGGATTCGTCAGGGACAACGTACGACGGGGATCCGTGCTTCGAACGGATGCCTGGTCTGGTTATAACGGTATAGAGGTTATGGGCTATCGGCATATTGTAATGAATATCTCGGATACCTCGGATCCTGCTCACGTTGTTATGCCACGTGTTCATCGTGTTGCATCCTTACTTGATCGATGGTGGCTTGGCATTCATCAAGGAGCGATAAGACCATCGCATCTTGATTACTATCTCGACGAATTTACATTCAGGTTTAACAGGCGTACGTCAAAAGCCCGTGGTCTACTCTTCTACCGTTTGATGGAGCAGGCCGTAGATTGCAGCCCTGTGCCACGCAAAATGATTGTAGGTGGCAAAACACAACATATGGTAGATGGTTGAGTAAACTGGATACCCACTTTGCAAATTTCATTGGGCGCATTTGTATAAAGTGAGCGAAAGATAAGAGCTTTTCAATGGAGGATAAGAAAGTGCTTGAAAATGAGGCCTATATGGTAAGATCATCGTAAATTGGCGCGAAAATATCCCGGTAAGTTCCTTGTGAGTAAACCTAAAATAAATATAATGTCCTGCAAATAAAATATGTTACGTGATATAGACGCTGCGATGATCATCGATGCTATTATTGGAAATCACACTAATCTGCTACGCCGCCGATTTTTTTTAAATAGTGTTTACGTCCGAACCACCAGCAAGATGGGGACAATTAGATGCCTGCTTTAGTACGATATATTGGAAGACTAAGCGAAAGCGTTACACTTATTGAGTGTATTCTATTTATCTACTTTATCGCTGGAAATACTGCAAGGCTTTTGGGTCGCCATGAAATGGCTTGGCGTCTTCTGTCGCAGGTTCATCGAAGTACCAGAAGAAGATGCCTAAAAGAAGCGATTGAACCATTTGTCATGGCAACACTACCTTTACAGTGGTCAAGACCTTCTTTCTTTGGTCCTGTTGAGAAAGGTCTTGAGAAACTCATAGGGACACGTTTGATGGTTTTAAAGGAACCGCGAGGAAAGAACGAGCCGGGGATTCTTAACGTGATGTTCTCCGACACGATCACTATTCTACCCAAAACCTTCGATTTAGCCCGGCTGCTTGCCGATTTTCGATTGGTCCTTGAGCCGTCATGGTCTGGATACTGTGCTTCTTCAATTTTGCAGTATTCCAAGTATGATGTTCCGGTTTATGTACTTGCCCCCGAGGAGGATGATTATCGCTTTTTAAAGAGTATTTCCACAAATTTATTCCCAATCCAGTTAGGTAATTGTGACTGGGTGAACCCCGAAGTCGCCCAACCCTTTTTACATAGTGAAAAGAGGTATGATATCGTCATGAATTCAAATTGGGCTTCTTGGAAACGACATCACGTCTTGTTTCGTGCTTTAGCTAAAATGTCGACTCCCTATCGGGTTGCGCTTATCGGAGTACCTTGGGAAAACAGAACGCGCGGTGATATATTGGGCCTGGCAAGAGACTTTGGCGTAGACAGCCAAATTGATATTTTCGAGAGCATTTCATACTCACGGGTGATGGAGGTAACGTCCTGTTCAAAAGTTTCAATTTTACTAAGTCTCAAAGAAGGGAGCAACCGAGCCATTGCTGAAAGTATGTTTTGCAACGTGCCTGTAATTGTATTATCAGAACACGTGGGCGGGATTTTAAAGAGCGTGAATAGACAAACGGGGCGGATCGTTCCGGAACGACAGTTTCCGGAATGTCTGGCCGACATGATCAATAATTATGATAAATTTGATCCGAGGGAGTGGGCTATAGATAATATTAGCTGTTTTAAGTCAACCCAAATATTAAATAATTTTTTAAAAGCCAACGAGACTGAAATAGGTGCTGAATGGACGGTAGATATTGTCACTCATGCAAACAGCCCTGAGTCAAAATATGTACCTGAAGAAATCTCCCAGAACTTCGCAAAATGGAATAGGGCGTTGACAAAATATTTTGCTTGAACGCGATCAATATAGCGACCACATTCCAATCTCTCTTCTGACTTGCTGACCTGCTCTCTGTTAATTCAGACTGCAGGTTAACAGCATTTCCCAATCGTCTTTGAATTATCCCGGCAGCCGCACTTCCGGCGAAAATCGAGGCTAATCATGGGTGCCACTCAGGCTCTTATTCCCTGATTCTCTTCCACCGCCCACAAAAAACAGCGTAGATTGCAAGTAATAGGGATTTTTAGTGTCGCCTCCTATAGCGGGAATCAGGTGACAGGAAAGCCAAGAGAAAACGCTTCGTCTTGAAACCCGAAACCAGGCCAATCATTGAGTCGCAGGTGCAGGCTTCATTAAAATGCGTTGATTGATAGTATTCTGAAAAATAAGTGGAGAATGTTCAACCAAAAAGGATCTAGGTTTTGAGAAATCAAGCGGCGTTTCCCCCATCAGTAAAGCACATTGAAAGCATGGCCCCGCCGTTTGGGCAAATCATTAGCATTTCGAAAAGAGCTTCTCATATTTCTTAATCCATTTACCATAGCTGTACTCGCGAATGACTGTTTCGAAGCCCTTTTGCCCTAATGATTTCCTTAGCTTTTTAGAGCGCACCAGCATAGCAAGGGTCTCAGCGAGTCTATTCGGACGGTTGGAGGGCACCAAAATGCCGTTTATGCCTGACTGAATGATCTCGTTGCTTCCCGATACATTTGTAGCTACTACAGGAACTTTGCAGGCCATTGCCTCAAGGATGGAGACAGGGAATCCTTCAGAAAATGAAGGCAGGCAGAAAATATCAAACAGCTGATAGAGCTCTGCAGTATCTGATCTATGACCCAAAAAAAGAACATTCTCGGATAAATCGAGTTCTCTTGCCAATCGTTTGATTTCATCGTCAAGCGGGCCTGAGCCAACAAGGATCAATTTTGTCGATTTCAGTTGTTCCCGAAGTTTTTTGAATGCCAGAAGGAGGTTTCTGTGATTCTTGACGGCTTTAATGTTTGCGACAGTCCCTATTAAGACAGCATCTAGGGGAATCCCTAACGACATTTTTTTTCCTATTTCGTCAATACGCGTGTCGAACCTACCAATATCGATACCATTAGGAATTTTAAAAATTTTTGATGGTTTGACAATTAGTGACTTGGTGTAGGTCAAGGATATTTCGCGGGAAATTGAAATGCAACCAGAAGACAGAAAAAGCAACACGATTACGAGAAGTCTGAAACGAAAAGACAATGATTCTATATCTGAAACCGAGTGCTCAGTAAAATAGAGGCGGGTTCTATTGAGCACTCTGGCCGGAAAGAAGGCGTAAAAAAGGGATGTCATGTGATGGGGAAGCACAATGTCAATATCATATTTTTTGATTGTCCTGTGTATATGAGCCATTAGCTCGATATGGCCTTTCCCTGGCTTTTTTTTGGAAATAACCGTGACAACGTTTTCCTGACAGAATTTCTGTTCCATTGGGCCACCCTTGATGGCGAATATGATGGGCCTGAACCTGGTTTTATCAAGCCCCTTGGCCAATTCGAGAACGACGTGCTCAGAGCCGCCAACAGCCAACCATGGTAATATAAAGAGGAGATTAATCATATAGAAGACGGCAAAATTGTTTGGGGCAAAATGATCGAAGAGAGGATAGATATCGTTTGTTTGTTCGGCATTTTCTGAAGGGGAGACTCATCACGGCTCTCTGGCAAGCTGATCCAACAGGTCGATCAGATTAGAAAATTTCCACTTCCACTGGAGTTCCAGTTCGGTTTTTAAAACAGAAATTTCCCTTGCCAGACTTTCTTTGTTTTGTAATGCATAGGTTATTGCATTGGCAATTTCCTGGGCCGTGTTTTCCGTGTATACAGCCCCTTTTGAGAAATATCTCCTGAGTGCCTCCGTATCTGACAAAATCATGGGCTTCCCTAACGCAACAGCCTCGTACGCCCCGCAGACAAGACAATTCTGCATAAGTGTGAGATCGATCACTATATCGCAAGAATAAAGAAGGTTTAGGTAGTTCTGATCAGGGAGAAAACCGGTGAAGACCACATTCGAGGGTGATTGCTTAATAAGGTCAAACGGGGCTTTCTCACATCGGCCGGTGATGTGTAGACAAATTGAGGGCTCAAGCAGGCTCGCAGCCTGAATCACTTCAGTGTACGGTTCGTCCCTCTCAAACGTGCATACAAAAACGAGGTTGTAACTGCCTTTCAATCTGATGGGATTGGGGTTATAAAGCTTAGGGATTTTGTCCTCTAATATAAAGGGTTGTCCTCCATTTTCTGAGACCATCGTTGCAAGTTCGGAATTGGTGACAATTGTCAGCGCCGCCCATTTCTGAATCATATCATAGATTGGGAGAAGCCAACTGTGTTTTGAACCAAAAGGTGTGAGGCCTTCGTTATGAGCATCGACCACAACTCTGAATTTCGCCATTTTGCCAAGAATCACTATGAAAAATGAAAGTACAACTGAAGGGTTTTGGACCATCACCAAGTTAGGCAATTGCCTCAATAGCACAACAGCCGTACGCAATAATAAGTAGGGATATCGAACAATCCGATGACCTTCGAACTCGATCTGGAATAGCATGATTTCGGGCAGAGCGGAAGCCAGTTCGATCGTTCGCCTGTGTTTTTCCCAGGTAATCCAGATTCTTTTCATGTCAAGCAGGCGATTGAGAATCTCAACCGGTCATCACCTCGAGATATAGTGCCTCGATCTTCCTTACCCAGGTGTCCAAATCATATTTGTCAACTATGGTATTTTTTGCTTCTAAGGAGATTCTCTTGCGCATGGCCGCATCGCTTAGGAGAGCCTCAATTCCATTGGCAAGTTCTTCAGGTCTGGCAGGTGAAACAAGGATTCCATTAATATTGGACGTCAATATATTTGGAATCCCTCCAACCGCAGTTGCAACAACTGGTATACCATTTGCCATTGCCTCTAGTAGGGCCATCGGTGTACCTTCAGTCAGTGAGGGGAGAACAAACACATCCAAGGCAGGAAGCCACTCCTCGACCTTTTCTTGAAAACCTGCGAAGATAACATTGTTTGCAAGGTCTTTTTCCCTAACCAATAATCTGAGCTGCGTTTCTTTAGGGCCCTCTCCGATTATCAGGAGTCTGGAGAACTGACCTGCTATATTCAATATAGAAATCGCTTCGATCAGATATTCCAAGCCCTTTTCAGGACTCAACCTGCCGATATATCCGACAAGGTTCTCTTGTTGCCCTATTCCCAAAAGATCCCTTGTGTTTTTCCTATGTTGTCCTTGAATGCATGGGTCTTGGATGCCCTCCACTGCGTTTTCTATGACTTGTATTCGAGATGGGCTGATTCCGGCATCGAGCAATTCAGTCCTGATTCGATTACTGACTGCGATCGCTTTTCTACAAAAGCGCAGGGCAATCATATCAAGCAAATTGTATATTCTAAGCTTTATGCCAGTTGACGTAAAACCATGGCAGGTGGAAACTTGTGGGATCTTTAGAAGCTGAGCTGCGGAGGTTCCGATAATATCTGCGAAATAGCCATGCGTGTGAACCAAATCGAAATGGCCTCGCGATAAAATCCTATAAAGAATATAAACGGATCGAAGAATTCTAAAATAATCGCTTCCATCGGTCTTGGGCCTGCGAATAACGGGAATTCTTTGCAGAACATATTTGCATTTTTCCAGTCTATGAACAAGAGCACCTTCCCTTTCCCAAGGGCGAATTAGAACAATAGGTTGAATGTTGAACGAGATCCTGTCAACATTTGATAGAAAATTATAAGCGATCCTCACTACTCCGCCAAATTCGATCGGTGTAAATATATAGGCTATTCTATAAGGTGCCAAGGGTGCGGATCGCGGCTAAAGCTGCAAGGGACGGTAATAGTGTTTTTGGTCTAAGTGTAGCATCGTGGATCCTGCCCGGGCATGGTTTCTGCGGCATTCAGAAAAAAGTTGAGAATTAGAACGGTTACCGGGGGTGGGCGTCATTTGGTTCATCGCGTTTGGCGGACATGTGAGTTGCGATCTAATTGGACGTTTCCATAGGACCTCAGCATTGCTCCAGATAGAAATAAAAAAATCCATGGAAATGCGGAGTACCCATGTGTGAGGAAGAAAGCGCATGTCAAAAATCCAACGAAAGCAATTTTTATACCAGAGACTTGAAATAGTGCATTCTTTCCCCATTTCTGTTGAACAACCGTTTGTGCCTGTCGCAGATTCCTGAAACAACGGATGATAATTGCCAATAACATCAGAAAACCGGGGATCCCAAGCTCAACCAGAACTTGAAGATACGAATTATGAATGGCCTTCCAGGCATATGGAGCATGTGATTCCTCCCTTACAGACGTTTCTCCAGAGAATTTGTCGTTACTAAGATAGTCGCCGTACGCAGTCCCAAACGCTCGAGGCCCAACGCCCAAAATGGGATTGTCGCCCGCAATTGTGATAGCGCGCTTCCACACCAGTATTCGTCCGGATCCAGCTTCCAGGCTTGAAACATCTTCAAATAGCGTGTCCAAACGTTCTTTGTATTCAGCTCCCACGTAAACAGCGAATAAAACTGCCAAACCGGTAAATAGAGCCAAAAGATTTCTCTTAGAAAACCCTGGTGTTTTTGTTAAAAAAAAGGAAACCGTAGCAGCGACAAGGCCGAGAAAGCCTCCTCTTGATTGAGTTCCTATGAGCGTTACGACAAATAAAGCACTCCCTCCGAAAAAAACCATTTTCCATAGACGATTCCGGGTCGATAGACCCTGTGTAATAGCAATCGGAATAGTAGTCACGACAAGGAGTCCCAAATCGTTGGGATCGTATGCGCTACCAATCACCTGGGTTCTGATGCCTGCAGTCATAACAGATACCGCTGCCATCGCCATGATCAGTCCACAGATAAAGAGAGTGCTAATTATTCCTTGAAAATGCTTTTGATCAGTTATGAGCTTTCCAAAAAGATAGAGATACGCGCCGAACTTTAGAAAAAAATCCCATAGGAATTGCACTCCTGCGCGAGGATAGTAGCCAAAAGGTATGCACAGCGCTGCAATTACGCAAAACATCAAAAACAACCTGAATTCGGGGAACAATACTACGTTTTCACGACTCTGCTGGGTCCCCAAAAAATACGTTAAGATAGCAAGGCCTGCTGATATATCGCCAAGGTGAAAAGGGATAAGAAAATGAAAGATATCCTGGGGACGACCTACCATGACAATGGTCCACGCACAGAGCATGTAGTAGGAAAAATTGTTCATGGGGCAGGATAATAACTGGGGCGTTCCTGGTTTCTTGTGTTTATTGTGTTCCTTGAGTTGGTAGAGGAAAGGCGATAGATTTTGTGGCCGTGGGCTTTTTCGATGACATTTTTCAGGCCCTGGGGGAAGTTAGAGTGTGCCAGGGGATGCCCATGAATGTATTCATCCACACGGCCACATCGGTTGCCTCGAATCCTCGGCTGACGGGATGAGTGTGGCGTACTTTCATCTATCTACGGAAATGCATCTTGGCTTTTTCGACTTGTTTGCGGAAAAATGAGGAATTATCATTCAGCCAGTCGAATATGTCGCTGATGAGTAACACAGAAATAATGTAAGAAATGAATGGACCAAGCCTTTTCCGTAGGGCTCGATCATATGCTGACCGATGGATTTCGCGTGATGCCCGGGCTGTAAGTTCGAAGGCTCTTTGTCTTTGGAGGCGAGTGAACTCTGGAGTTTCAATCAGTGGATCATGGAGGAAATGGGAAGATTTGTTTAGATATTCTGATGGTGGTTTAAGAAGATGGTCGTTATCCTGTGCCCATTGGAAAAGTGCCGTACCTGGAAAAGGGATCAGATTGTAAAATGATACGGTTGTAACAGGATATTTTTTTGCAAAATCTATAGAGCTTTTGATATGGCTCAGAGTTTCACCCGGCGAACCCACAATAAAAAACAACTTGACCTCAAACCCCAGGTCGCAAGCCGTTTTTATTGCCAGTTCGATTTGTTCCAGGGTTTCACCTTTCTTTATATTGGTGAGAATGTCGTTGTTAGCGCTTTCAACTCCGATGGCAATGGATTTGAACCCTACACGCCGCATCTCTGTGAGCAAGAGCTTGTCAACCTTATCCGCTCTGATTCCATTCTGACACGTCAGAATTAGACCCTTCATCCCGTGCTTGGAAATAAGTTGACACAGTTTTTGGACACGCTTTTTGTCAAGAGTGAAATTGTCATCCGCAAAATCAAGGTGTCGATACCCACGTCCATACCAATAGAGGATTTCTTCAAAAATATGCTCTGGGCTCCTGGGACGATACCTTTTTCCCATACACGAGCCCACCGGGCAGTAGATGCAATTGTATGGGCAGCCGCGAGACGATACGATGCTAATATATTTACCCACATATTGATCCAGCAAAAAATGTGTATAGCGAGGAAACGCCAACGTATCAAGATCAGAGATAAATCCTCTGTCGCCAGAATAATGGACCTCCCCGTTTTTTCGATAAAGGGTTCCCTTAATGTCCTCAATAGGGGTCCCTCGTATAAGCTCGATGAACGACTCTTCTCCCTCCAATACAAAACCGTAATCAAGAGATTGACAATCCTGCAGAACTTGTTCTCGGAAGGTAGCGACATGAGGGCCTCCGACAGCTATTTTGGCAACGGGAGCTTGAGCGCGAATCTTGGAAATCAGATTATAAGTCCGAAGGTAATTTAACGACCGCATGCTGACCCCTACCAAACTTCTTGAATTCTCTTCAAGAGCTCGCTGCAGCCGCTTCCACGAATTTCTCAAATTCAAGTCAATGACCTGATGAGGAATACTATTCTGTACCAGGGCTTCTGAAATATAGCCTACGCCGGCGTTTGGGCATAAAGGCATCTTAGATCTGAAGTCACCCTCAGGAGGAAGGATCAAAATAATATCATCAAAAGGTAAATCTTTTTGATGTTCGGTCATCGTAATCAAGCTCGTTTTGTCGCGCCCAGTCAGATGGTCTTTTGCCTGAACTTCCGAGTAGTCCGTCCTTTAATTGGGTCACTGCGTTCGGAATCGTTAAGCTATGTGATTGTGTTGAATTTGTTGAGTCGTTCCTCTGGGGGCCTGGCGGCATTGTCACGGCCCCAGGTCCGATTATTTTGCCCCAAGCTATTTTGTTAATATGATCATATCGTTCCAAATCATCTTGCTATCTTTGGGGCTTCCACGCTGTATATGTCTCCCCTGCCAGGTATTTGAACCAGCCCACCAAATAAGCCAGATTAACCATAAGAAACGCACGGCAGTTCCCAATCCAACTCCCTTGGCCTTCTGGCTTTTCCAGAAACCCGATAAGCGCACACCCATAGAAAACACCCTGTAATACCAACATGATTTTGTAGAATGTGCCGCTTCCCACGGCCAACAACACATTTGTTGTCAAAAGTGTGAACAGGCAGAATGGGGTTAGAAATTTCATTATCTTGTGTGAAAACAGCTTGAAAGAGAAAAGCGGATATTGAAAAGGATTCAATAGATGTTTGTGCTTGAAAATAGCTCGAAGAGTCCTGGTTGTGATCCGGACTTGTCTTTGAAATTCTCCTGTCTGGGCTGTGGCCTCTTCGGTACAGAAAACGGATGGTTCCAGGATGCCTCGGCATCCTTTTGATAGAACCTGAAAGGGAATCACTAAATCATTAATATCGTCAGGATGCAGAGGCGAAAAGAGCGATTTACGAATGGCAAAGACCGCACCGTCTGCTCCCACGCAGGAGCCGGTTCTGGTTTCCAGGATTTTTGTCAGCTTTTCAAGTCCGGAATAAAGACCTGTGCCACTTGTCGATTTATTTTCCAGTGAGGCAACATATGTTGTGCTTCCGGTGACAAGACCGATGCCAGGGTCGGCAAAGGGGCGGACAATCCGGCGTATGAGTTCCTTGTCATAAAACGAATTGGCATCGGAGAAAATGATTATTTCACCCTTGAGTTGGGGGACAAAATCGTTGAGACAGGCGGTTTTGCCTTTGCGCTGCTCAGAGATGCAGGGAAGAATACTGCCGTACCGATTTGCAAAATCTTGAATAATTTTATTCGTATCATCGGTCGAGCCGTCGGAGGTAACAGCAATTTCTATAAGATGTTGGGGATAGCTGAGGGACAGCGCGTTTTCCATCTTTTTCGGCAACAAATCTTGTTCGTTATATGCCGAGATCACAAGGCTGACAGATGGCGTCATGTCGGCTTTCTTAATAGGGGCCTTTATGAAAAATGAGATTAACCATAGTGTGAGCGGATAGCCTGCATAGGCATAGAAGATGGCGAATGCGCTGAGCCAGAAAATGATTTGTATTGTCAAAATAATTTAGGACAAAATAATTGGGTTTATTGGGTTGCCTGGGTTCGTTGAGTTCATCGCTTTTGTTGGGTTACTTGGGTGATTGTTGCTGTGATCTTTGCTCCGTCCCTTTTCGACACATACGGGTGGACTGGCAGGGTGATGAGTTCTCGGCTGTATTGTTTGGCTACGGGGAATTGTTGGACTGCAAAAGCGTTTCTGAGCGCTGGGATGCCGTCGATGGAATCGGAATAACCAGGCATGATTCCGAGGCCTTCTTGGTCGCTTCGGTTCAGGATCGCTTTTCGAAGCGAGGGATTCTTAACTCTGACGGGAAACCGAATGAGAGTGGATTCAGGTGGATGGCTGATCATTGAAAGCTCATGGGTTTTAAGATTCTTGATACGTGAGGACCACACAGATGCATTCTCGCAACGGGCCTGTTCGAATACTCTTATCTTCGACCTCCAGTGCCTCGCCATCCCGGCCTGAAAAGGGGACATTCGTCTGATTTTAAAGTCAGGGTCGTAGATCGTCGCCCCGAGTTTCAGAAATGGAAGTGATTTGGGGAGCCAAAAGAGGGTTGGGCGTATGAGTAGATTTAATAGGGTCGCTTTAATGGTCAGACTGAACAATCCAAGAATATTGTAATCCGGAACATGGGTAAGAAGCTGGGATATTTTTTGGGCAATGTCATCCCTGTTGGTAAGGATAACGCCGCCTTCCACAGTTGATAGCGCTTTTCCTCGGCCCAGGCTGAAAAAGCCCACATCCCCGAGGGTTCCGAGCTTTTTGCTTTTCCATTTGCCCCCCATAGCCTGGGCAGCGTCCTCGACGATGACAACTTCAGCGTCACCGAGCAAGGACCGAAGACGATCGATGTCAGAGGGAACGCCGAAGAGGTGCGCGGGGATAACCGCGAGGAACCGTTTGTTGGGTTCATCGCGTTCGTTGATTTGCTTAGGTTTATCGAGTTCACTGGGTTTCTCGGATCGGATGTTGGGGGGGGGGAGGAGTCTGGATAACTGGTTGTAATCGAAATCGAGCGTTCCGGGATCCATGTCGCATAGTTGAATGTTGAGACCAGCGCGGACAATGGCTGAGGGAACCGAGTAACAGGTGTAGGCCGGAATAATAACCCGGTTTTGGTTTGGATGCAGTTCCTTCAGGGCTTTCAGAATGAGTGTCAGGGCCGCTTTTCCGGAAGAGACCAGGAAGCAGTGTTCTGCGGCAAAGGACTCTTTAAGTTCGGCCTTGAATCGGATAAGTTCCTGTTGGCCGTGATGCAGGGCCGAAATGCCTGAGAGAATATCTCGTAGACGAACGGGTGCAGCGGCAGGGGGGACGGTTCTTCCTATGCGCATCAGGGGAACCCGCTTATAATCCAATATGTCTTCTGATCATAGGTCCTATCAATCGTGTGAGGGGAACAGGCAATTTTTGCCAGCAAGCTATGAAGGATTCAAACCTGGGTTTGCCAGTCGGCTCGTCACTGATTTGTTGACCATTCAGTGCAATATAGTACCAGTGCAATGGGGCGGGTTTTGCGCCCCACTGTTCCTTGAATTTGTGCGTGCCTTCATGAGGAGTGGAACGGCCGAAATCGAATAGTTTGAGGCCGTTTTTGCAGGCGTATTCCAGCATGCTCCAGTAGAGGAGCATGTTGGAACTGAGATGTCTGTATTCTCTCAGTGAAGAGGCCCAGGGATTTTCAAGGGTGTCCTTATAAGCGATGACTAAACCTGAGGCCAGAGGCTTATTATCCTTGTAAATCACTACGATTTTCGCATAATCCGCAAATTTCTCAAGAACATGTTGCAATAGCTTGACAGGATGGACAGGTGAGCCCAGATCCCGCATGTTTATCGAAAAAACCTTGTAGAAATCCTCCAACAATTCAAGCCCCCCGATTTTGGCAATTAGCCCCTCTCTCATCGGCTTCAGGATCTGACTTCTGAGCTTGGATTTGAATGACTTCAGCAAGATGTCGGAAGTATCAGGAAGGTCGAGTAGCATACGGACTTTGTGCGACCTGGTCATAACAAAAACAGAGTTTGTGGGGTTTATTGAGTCGAGGCATGAAAGGGGTTGGGCGTGGCGGAGTTCGATGGTCGTGGCTTTCAGTTGTCGGCCGAGCCTGATTGCATGAAGTAGAAGCGCTTGCTCGGTTTTCTCGTCATCGGCCAGTATGCCGCCAAGGTCAAGAAACGGCATGGATATGAGGCTGTTGCCGAAGAGGAAATGTTTCAAGTGGACGAGGGGGAGGAGGCCGACGATCTGGATACTGGATACTGGATACTCGATAATGGATGATTGGATGGTTGGACGCTGGATGCTGAATGGTTTTGAGGGAACATCTTTGATAGCAGCGAGGTAGTAGGTTTTGTGGCCATAGGTTTTTTCGATGACGTTTCGCCAGCCGTATAGGTGATAAAGGGTTGCCTGAGGATGTGAATGTACGTATGCATCCCACATGTCGGCATCGGCTGGTTGAATTCTTCGGATATGCACATTCATTAATTTCTCAGACAGGATTTACAGGATGGCCAGGAGTTGACATGACGAGCATACCCCAAATACCTGAGCAACTCAACAAGGTCCGCTTATTTCACCCTAAATTATTTTGATATGCGTTTATCCAACCGAATGGACCCTAATCATTTTGTCCCAGATTATTTGGCCGATTTTGGGCCTCCGTAATAGGAATGAATTGAAAATCATTCAGCAGCTTCTCAAAGCGCTCTTTGGTCTTGCTCAGATTTGTATAATGCCTGAATCTTGACAAAGGGCCGGCATGCTTCATTTTGGGTTGTTCCGGGTCAATTTCCCAGGGGTGAATAAAAAAAACAAAGGGGTGGTTCTCTCTCTTGTTGATCCTTAACAAGGCGGTCTTTGTGAATTGGTAAGGAAAGATCCGGAAATAGCCGCCGCCCGATACAGGGATATTGCGACCCAAAAAGCGGGCGGTTGAAATGGGGTATTCGATGATATCGTGACCGGGGACTTTGAATCTGAATCTGGGGGCACCGGGCATGCCGTACCGGTCATGGTAGATGGGGAAAACGCTCGAGCTGAACTCAAAACCCAAGTCTTCAAGGATGCCATATGCCCACAGGGATTGCCTGGTAATGGAGTAACTCGGGGCGCGGTAGCCCAAGATGGGTTTTCCTGTGATCTCCTCTAAGACATCTTTCGCACGGCGGGTGTCCTCCCTGAATTCATTGGGAGAAAGGGTGTATATAAGCCGGTGTTGATAGCTGTGGCACCCGATGGGGTGACCTTTTGCCATGATCTCTCTGACAACATCAGGATATCTTTCGCCTGTCCAGCCTAAGACGAAAAAGGTGGCCTTTGCATGGTGTCGATCGAGTGCCCGGAGGATGGTTCTTGTATTCTTTACCACCCTTGAAGAATACTGATCCCACTTTGTGAGGCCGACGAGCGGTTCAAAGGCGGAAACCTGGTAGTAGTCTTCAACATCAACGGTGAGGTAGTTTTGTATCACGGCGGAATGGATTGGGGCAAAATGATTGAAAAACGGAAAGGCGCGCACAGCTCCGCCCCTTGAGTTACATGGGATGGCTGTGTATCACGCATCAACTATTAGAAAATACGGAAAATATGTCACTCTTTTCAACAAATGGGTGGTGCTATGGTGCCATCGCTTTTCTTGAAGGTAACTTTATACTATCAGAAGTTTATTTGCAATAGGGATGGCAATTGAGCCCTAATGCGGCCGTTGCCAATCCATCATACTTTTTATTAATTATTTTGCCCTGAATTATTTTGCCATCCAACTGCACATGATTGTTGCTATTTTCTGCCGAATCTATTATAAGTATGAAGAAACCTTTGCAAAAAGCCCCCTTTCGGATAATATCTGCTCTGCGAGGGGATGTTTACCTTTTGACACGATGATAAAAGGTACATGGCATGAAAAAGGGTCTGCTTCAGGTTATGGGACAGTTGCTTTTGGCGGTGATATTCGCCTCCGTCACATATGCCGAGTTCGGCCTTTTGCTGGGCTCTTTTAAGAGCAGAGAAAATGCCGAGAATTACGCAGCCAGGATTGTAAAGGGCTTGGTCGAGCGTCCGTGCAATGCCTTTGTCGAGGGAATCGAGTTGCCTGGCAAAGGCTTTTGGTATCGGGTCTGTTTGGGACCTTTTGTTACCAGAAATGAGGCGTTGGCCGAAAAGCAGGTCCTTTATTCAAAAAAGATTGCCACAGGCATGATCGTTATCAAGACCCGGGCCGATGCCGCAACCGTTGCTGAGGTAATGAATGGCCCTAAGTCTCCAAAACCCCTGATCTCTTCGTCTGAACCTACCGAACCCACATCGGTCTCCGAAGACAAAACCATTGTTGACAACGCAAAAAGGACCAAGGATATCACTCTGACATGGGATGCTCAAAAAGACCCGGCACCTGCCGGATATAAGATCTATTACGATACGAAATCAGGACCGCCTTACAATCCTGCCCCCACCGATTATGCAGCCGAGGGTCCCCCACCTATTATTGTAAAGGGCGACATTACCGCGCTGACCCTCCACGGCCTCACGGACAATAAGGATTATTTTTTCGCTATCACGGCTTTTGATTCATCCGAAGGCCCTGAAAGCCCTTTTTCCAACGAAGTAATCACGCTTCCCGAGGCAGGCCTAACTGTCGGCGAGACGACCCGGCCCAAGCCGCAAGGGCCAATGAAGGATGATCCACAGACCGAAGTCAAAGAGGGATCGGCTGGCGACCCGTCGTTTTCACAGCCTGGTTCGGATACGTCGAATACGCTTGTCGAAGCAATACCCGATGCGTCAGCCCCTGCTGATTCATTCGCGGATACGGAGATCTCCGATCTCCTGGCGCCGGGCGACACCTTGCAGATCAAGGTCCCGGGTCAGCCGGAAATGAGTATGTCCTACGATGTTGCCCCGGATGGAAACATTTATTTGCTGAGCATCGGCAGGCTTTCTGTTAAAGATGTAAGCCCTACCATGCTCGAAAGGGAATTGACATCCAAGCTCTCGAGATTTGTTGATAAGGGGGAACGGGTATCCGTCGAACTGGAGAAGAGAGAAAGGTTCGTCCAGGTCACAGGCGGGGTCCGCTATCCGGGGTGGTATCGTGTCCCAGCGGTTCTGACCCTAAAGGAACTGCTGCGTATAGCGGGCGGGTTGTTGGAAGGGGTCTCCTCTGCTGGGATCAAACTCAGGCAGGCAACCTTGGAGGGATACAGGGAAATTCCGGTAGGCGCGGGGAGGATAGTCTTACAGTCCAATGAGATTTTGATCGTACCCCTGCCGGAGGTCTACAAAAAAAAGGTGGATAGCGGGGACCTGCTTTTCATCAATGTGCCGGGAAGAGGCGAGGGGAAGGATCAATATCTTCAGGAGAAAATGTATAAGCTCAACCAGTT
>ENA-OSEO01002283-OSEO01002283.1-sediment-metagenome-genome-assembly--contig:-NODE-2283-length-28078-cov-4.204636_pt1 | contig 28078 bp, 22 predicted proteins | sample MGYA00237883_ERZ534232 | MGnify/ENA metagenome assembly ERZ534232
CTCCTTGCACAACTCCTCGGCGACCGCATGTCCGATGCCTGACGCACCACCCGTGACAATTGCGACGGCGCCTTCGAAACGATTGGGAACCGCTCTTCTCTCCATCATCTTGTCTCTCCTTTGAAATGGATCAAATTGTGTATATCGATGTCGCTCAGTCAATTCCGTAAAAGCGCCGGCAGGTCTGTCCCATGATCTTTACCTGATCCGCATCCGTCACGTTCCTCAACAGATACTGCAACAGATCGAAAGTCATGCCGTACGAGTCGGAGCTAAGCAGACACACTGGCCAGTCGCTACCGTACATCAACCGGTCGGGTCCGAAGGTTCCCAGCAAATAATCGACATACGGCTGAAAATCCTGCTTCTCCCACCTGTGCCAACTGGCTTCTGTGACCAGGCCGGACAGCTTGACAGTCATCTCAGGAACCTGCACCATGTGGTCCATGAGTTCGATCCATTCGTCGAACTGCTTCTCGAAGATGCGCGGCTTCGCGATGTGGTCGATGACCATCGGCAGATCCGGGAGTTCATCGACGAACTGCTGCATATAGGGCCAGTTCCACGGCTTAACACAGATATCGTACGGTAAGCCTCTTCGCTGCAGTTCCTTCATGCCGCGCATCATCTCCGGGCGCAACATGAACGCCGCATCCTCTTCGTCCTGCCACAGGTGGCGCACGCCCTTGAACTTTGGGTTCTGCTGGAAGCGATCGAGAATGTAGCCGATATCCGGGCTCGCCAGATCGACCCAACCGACGACACCTGCGATCCAATCGTAGTGAAACGCATTGGACAGGAACTCCTCGGTGCCGGGATGATCGTTGTAGACCTGTACCAGGACGGCATCCTGGACACCCTTTTGATCGAAACAGCATCGCAGTGTGGCCGGCGTGTAATCCTGGTACAGTACTTTGCCTTCATCGGCGGGCACGCGGTGAAGAACCGACATGCCTTCGTTCCAGAAGTGAAAATGTGCATCCGTGATTCTCATGTCATTTCCTCCTCAATGAGTTTGGTCTGCACGGCACCCTCCGCCCAGAACCGCGCAAAACGGCACTGCTGATGTCTTGAGCGTTCGGTTCGCCTGACCCGGATCGATAGGTCCGGATTACGCGAAGATTTGCCCGCACAGTGGCCATTTGATTCCATAGGCCAGTTCCGATCCTCCGCTGACGATCAATTCGATTCCGGTGACATAGCTGGCCTGTTCACCCGCCAGAAACAGGCAGACGCACCCCACTTCCTCGGCTGTGCCCGCTCTGCCCGCCCACTGCAGGCTATGCGCGGTCTCCCACGCTTTCTCAGGGTCCACCTTCGCGTTGACGGCGCTGTGAAACAGTGGAGTGATGACATTGCCGGGGAGCACTGCGTTGACGCGCACCCCGTTGCGCATCTCGTCCACAGCCAGCGCCTTGGTGAAGGCGGTGATTCCGCCTTTGGTGGCAGCATACGTGGTCGCCCACTCCTGTCCGATCTGCCCCACCAGACTGCTGATGTTGACAATGGCCCCCTTGGTCTGTCTGAGATAAGGCAGCGCATATTTGCAGCCGACGAAATAGCTGATCAGGTTCAGGTTGAGCAGTTCTCTGAATTCGTCACTCGAAAAATCGTCGATCGGACGATGGTCCGGGTGCCAGCCCGCATTGTTGATCAGGCAATCGATCCTGCCGAACAGAGCGACAGTCCTATCGATAACGTTCTTGATGTCTGCCTCTTTGGTGACGTCACAAGGCTCGAAATGGCACCTGCCAGGGCCTGTAGCGCTCAGCTCAGCCGCGAGTGCTTCGCCTGCTTCCTTACCCCGCGCGCAGATGATGACCGACCAGCCGGCTGTGACGAACACGCGGGCACAGCCTTCGCCGATCCCTTTGCTCCCTCCTGTGACAATGACAACCTTCCTCGTGGACTGAGCGCCGTGTGCGTCAGTGCAATCCATGATCAATCTCCTTCCTCGATTAGATGTGGCAAAAAAGACCAGCGTGTCGGAAAGGATACGCTGGTCTTCGGCAACCGGCTCGCGGAGAGCGAAATGCACCACCACGAACAAAGGACGCCCGTAAGGAGACGTCCAATTGATAGACCTGTCATTCTCCTTTCCAAACATGGGAGGCACAGCCATTTCTAACTGCACCTAACGGTTTCGTGCCTTAGATCGACCCAGCACCCTTAGGCGGCGAAACTCGGAGAAACAGTATTATTTTGTCGAAGTAAGTATACACGAATTGAGGAAAAAATCAAACGCGCGGACCGGCAAATAGCGCGCGTTTAGTGTTTGCCACCACCGCTCGACCCACCGCCAGAACCGCCACTCGAACCTCCGTCCGAACTACCGCCGGAGCCGCCCTGTCCTCCGCTTCCGCCACCATCCGCTGCCGGGTTCGTCTCCGCTTGAGCACCTTGCCCGTTATCGACGTGCTGCCCTGCATCTGGCGTGGATGTTTGTTCAGCGGCACCAGCAGTCTCCCCAGGCGCCATCGTCTCTTCCACAGCTGCTGGCATGGGAGAGGATGTGGCCTGAGGACGCTGGACGGCAACCGAGGGAGAGGGTGGGGGGGCTTTCACTTGCGTGGGTTTCGGAGTCCGCGGCGTGGCGCCGTCGCCCTGATTCCCGGCTGGCTTCGTTGCAGGTCCACTGCTATTGTCTGCCGGCGTTGCACCCTGCCGCTGTGTGTCACTGCTCTGCTCAGGCAGTGCATCGCTTCTACCCGGTGATGTCGCCTGTTCCCGAACACCCGCCGGTCTGCCCCCGGTCGCTGCCGGTGTCGCCCGGCGTGTGCTTCCGGATTCCGTCTGAGTGGGTTGAATTTCCGTCGTCATCGTCGCAGGAACTACAGGTTGGATCTGCTCCGGCCTTCCCAACGCTCTGCCTGCCTGATTATTCAATTGGTGCAGGGACTGCAGCACCAGGCGATCCTCCAGGCTCTCAAACCCCGCTTCGGAGAGCTGACGCTCGGCATCCTGGCTGATCGCAGCAATGCGCGTCCATTCGTACTTCCGCGCAGTAACTTCGTCGTGTCCCAGCAGGTTGGCTGCGGATTGCAGTTGCTGGACCATCTGCTGTAAGATCGCTTCGTTCCAGGTTTGCGTGTACTCATATTGGCGTACTGCTTCGTCCCAGCGTCGCCCGGCAAACTCCGCGCGCAATCGGGCCTGCTGCAGATCATCACGAGCAAGGACAAGCTGGAGGTTCTCTGTCAAACGTTTGACCGGATAGAAGGTCTCTCCTGGCAGGCTATTGGCCGACGCAACGAAGACTCCACCGGTCACTCCCACCACCACGAGGAGCGCAACCGTCGCCAGGACAACACGTACGGCGAACCAGCTCAGACCATGTGTACGCCTGTCAACGTCTTCGCGTTCAGACCGAAGCTGCCGCGCACGTTGCAGCAGGCGCTTTTCGACGATCTGCATCTCCAGCGGGTCAAACGACGACGTATTCGTGGCCCAGAATGTCGCCGCGGTCCGCAGGAGCGGCTCCAACTCCACGGCATGATGAGGATAGTTAGCCAGGCATTCTTCGACAGTCAGCCGGCCATCGCGCAGTTGCTCCACGCATTCATCCAACAGGATATCCAAATCGGTATGGATGAGTTCTTCATTCAAGGGCTTTCGCCTCCCAGCACACGACTAAGAGCATTCAGGGCGCGGCGCTGTAACGCTTTGATTGATGTCTCTGTCTTCCCCAACCGGCGTGCGACCTCGGCAATGGGTTGCCGTTCCAGGAACCGCATGATGATGACCAGACGCTGGTCTTCGGTCAATGACTCGACAGCCGCTGTCAGGTTCTCCTCGTCCAACCCCCGCAACACGGCACGGTCCGGCGCTTCACCGGCTGCAACGATGTCCTCATCCAGAGCGACGGTGGCCTGCTGGCGAGTGTGCTTCCGGTAATGATCCACCACACGATCGCGGGCAATGCGGTATAGCCACGCAGAAAAGGGAACCCCTCTGTACTCGAAGGCATCCAACCCCTCCAATGCGCGCAGAAATACCTCGGATGTGATGTCCTCGGCTGTCTGAACATGGGTCACCCGTGCGTAGACATACTTATAAATGCTCTCAGCATACGTCCGATAAAGCTGCGCGATGGCTTCGCGATCAAAGTTGCGCGCTCGTGCAATCAGGTTGGCTTCATCGTTGTTCCCATCGTTATGACAAGGCACGTACAGCGATCTCCCTGAACGTTGATGAACATATCCTGCAGTGCATCTATTATACCGCAGCGAAATCGAAAAAGATACCATTCGCACACCCATGAACATTGTAATATGAGTTGACATGTGGTAAAATTATGCAGGGTTACCAGCGCGAATCAGCACGTGGAGGATTAGCAACTTGTCGAAAATATTGGTGGCCGAAGACAACCCAGGAACAATGGATATGCTGAAGGCACTGCTTGAACTGGAAGGGTACGACGTCATTACGACGGGCAAACCGGATGCAGTGATTCCGCTTATGACAGAAGAACGCCCGAATATGCTGCTGATGGACTTCCACCTGGGACACAAGAGCAGCACCAGCATTTTGCAGGCAATCCGAAAAGATCCCATCCTGCAATGCATACCCATCGTCGTGGTTTCGGGGATGGAATGCGGATGGGAAGCAGAGAAGGCGGGAGCCGACTCATTCCTGCTCAAACCTTTCTCGGTCGATAGCCTGCTGACAGTCCTGAGAGAACACATCGGCAACTCACAGCAGGAGGAGATGGGTTCGTAGACACGCTGAGTGCTTCGTGAACACAGCCGTGCAGCGATAACACACGCATTGATTATCGGGAATGCAGCGCAGAGCGTGCTGAAGAGCAAGCCCAACTGTTTGATGGAAGGAGGGGAGTCAACAGGCAAGCCGCAATCGTGTTGGAAAAATTGATACAAGGAGTAAGGAAGCTAGAAGAAATTCATGGGAACAAACGGAAAGACATCAAGGAAAGGAAAGGGCAAACCGCAAATGCAATGGTTCCGTGTAGACCTGCATTTGCACACTCCGGCATCCTCCGATTATGCTGAGCCCAGCACGAGTTACCTGGAGATATTGAGAACAGCCGAAAGCAAGGGGCTGGACATTGTCGCCTTCACAGACCACAACACAGTCGCAGGGTACGCCAGAATGCTCGCCGAGATTGAGGAGCTGGAATTGCTGGAACGATTGAGCCGCCTGCGGACCGAGGAAAGAAATCGTCTCGATGAATACCGTCGCCTGCTCGAACGTATTTTGGTCTTGCCTGGATTTGAGTTCACAGCCACACTTGGGTTTCACATCCTGGCCATTTTCGATCCATCAACCAGTGTGCGAGAACTGGAACACGTTTTGTTACACCTGAACGTCCCCAGCGACCGGCTGGATGACGGCAGCACTGAAGTAGGGGCGACAACCGACGTATTGACCGCTTATCGCATATTGGACGGAGCAGGAGCTCTGGTCATTGCCGCCCACGCGAATGCAGCACATGGCGTCGCGCTCCAGGGATTCGATTTTGGTGGTCAGACGAAGATTGCCTATACGCAGGATCCTCATCTCCACGCACTCGAGGTCACCGATTTGGAGAGCGGACGCCGTCGTTCGACCGCCAATTTCTACAACGGTTCCAAACCGCAGTACCCACGGCGCATGCATTGCATCGAGGGTTCGGACGCACATCGCTTGGAACGAGACAGCAGTGACAAGACCAGATTGGGCGTGGGAGATCGCGTGACGGAGGTGAGATTGCCGGAAGCGTCATTCCAGGCGTTGCGCGAGCTCTTCCTTGGGACCGACTTCGCCCGGACCCGCCCTTATCGTCCCACGCAAGCGCCTTTCGATCACGTTCGTCAGGCTCAGGAGCAAGGCGAGAGTATCGTGCAATCTTTCCACGACCGGGCGACGCGCCGTGGGGGCAAGCTCCACGCGATCATTTGTGATGTCGTCGCTTTCGCTAATACCAACGGCGGTACGGTCTACATCGGTGCCACCGGCAACGCTAAATCCAAACCGATTGGGGTAAGTGACCCGGAGGAAGCCATGAACCTGGTTAAAACCGAGGTTCAGAAGAAGGTCACCCCCGAATTGGACATCAGTCTGGATGTGCTGGATTCGCAGGGCGTCAAGGTCGTGCGTATTTCGATTCCCAGAGGGAGTGACATACCCTACGCCGTAGATGGCAGCCTGATCTATGTGCGTCAGGAATCCGAAACCAGCATCGCCGTGCGCGATGAGATCGTCAATTTGGTCAAGGAGCAGTTGAAGGAGCAATTGGCCGAGTCGCAGAAGGTTCCGGTAGAAACCACTACCATCGCAGAAGGCCCGGTCCAACCCGAGCAGCTGGCTGAGCCAGAGAAACCGGAAAAGGAAGGTTACTCGTTTCGGATCGAACCCCCACGTACCGGAGTTGAAATCATCGACACGACAGAACGAAAGGGAACGAGCTACCACACCATGAAGGACCTCCGGAATAAGAGCATCGTTCGCGATGTAACGCGGTCCTCAGCACGCCGGCTGTGGCGATATGCCATCACGGAACGCGAGCAGACCCCTCCGACCGACGATCAGATCACCTGGCGTGGCGACATTGGGTTCTGGAAGACTTACCAATGGGAAGGGAAGACACGCTACAATCTGGCTCAACGTGATGCAGCAGGCAGCGTTCACATCTATTACGGCGTAACAGAGGACGGATTCAATGGGGAATGGAAATATTTCCTCGAAGGAGAATAGCCGCACGATTTCTGTTGGGGTCCTGACGGTCAGCGACCGTGGATCACGTGGTGAATACGAAGATCTGAGCGGGCCAGCCATTCAGAAATTAGTGCTGGAATCCCTCGACGCGGAGGTCAGATGTGTGGAAATCGTCCCGGATGAACGAGCCATAATCCGGGACAAATTGTGCGAATGGGTGGATCAACGCCAACTCGATCTGATTCTGACAACCGGGGGGACAGGCTTTGCCCCCCGCGATGTGACTCCAGAGGCCACTGCAGACGTCATCGAGAGAGATGCACCCGGTTTCGCTGAAGCGATGCGCTCTGCCAGTTTGCAAAGTACGCCGTACGCAATGCTTTCGCGCGCGCGCGCCGGAATCAGAGGACAGACCCTGATCATCAATCTGCCGGGAAGCCCAAAAGCAGCGACGGAAAATCTGCAGACCGTGCTCAAGGCTATTCCTCACGGTATCGAACTTCTGCAAGAGGTCAAAGAGGCAAACAGACACCATACATACAGTGATCATCGCTAGTTCAGTCCATTGCGGAGGCTTGTGTTATGGCGAACATCATGACGATCATTGCGGATGATGCATTTGCGACCATGTTGCACGATGGGTTGGCCGGGCTGAGGCAGCACATTGTCATCGTTGCCAACTCCAAAGACGAAATCGATCAGATCCTTGCGGGCCAGGACATCGATCTGGCAATCGTCGATGTGGACCTGGAGGGCATCGACCCTGTCGAGCTGGTTCAGACGATGCGGCAAACGCAACCTGCATTGCGTGTGATGTGGATGCCATTTCTCGGCTCCAGCCTGAGTGACGAGATGCTGGCCGTGGACATTCAAGGGCTCCTGACGAAGCCGTTCTTCATGGAAGACCTTCCTGCTCAGATCGACGCCGCGTTGGGGCAAGTGATGACGGCTCCGGTTGCCAACGACGACGAAATCTGCGGGTCTCAGCATGAGAGCACCCCAGGCGTCGTGCCGGAGGGGCCGGCATCCTCCGCAACCCGGCGTGCTGCGGAGGTGATACCGCACGAAGAACTCCCCATAGGCGCTGTTCTCGAAATCCTGTCCGGTAATGGTGCGCTCAAGGACATCGTAAACCGGCTGGCACTCGAGCTGGATGCTGAAGTAGCGATCGTCTTCGACCGGGAAGGCGCTCTGTTTGCACGTGCGGGACACATGCCCGAACGCAAAGCGCACCAGTTGGCAGACATTCTGAAACGCGAGATCGCCGCAACCAACGATGCTGCGATTTTCCTTAAAGAGAAGGGTGGGCACTTTGCCCATAGTATTCACGAAGGGGAAGAGCTTCGCGTCTTTTCGGCAATCGTTTCGGGGGCACGGGTGGCTCTTTCAGCCGTGACGCGCGTGGAGACCCCCATCGGCAGCGTCCGGTATCACGTGAGACAGGCAGCGGGCAAATTGACTGACATCATTCAGAGCATGGAGTAAGATATGGCTTTCGGGAAAAAACTCGTATTGATCGACGGTCATTCTCTGGCGTATCGCGCGTTCCATGCCCTACCACAAGACATGATGACCTCGCATGGTGAATTGACCAACGCTGTGTTTGGCTTCGCGTCCATGTTGCTCACCGTATGGCGGGAAGAGCAGCCAGATTACCTGGCGGTTGCTTTCGACGTCGGACGGACTTTCCGCCACGAAATGTACGATCAATACAAAGCCACTCGGCGAGAGACGCCGGAAGAGATGGTCTGGCAAATGGATCGCATCTATGAACTGGTTGATGCCTTCCAGTTGCCGGTCTTTTCCGTGGAGGGTTACGAGGCGGACGATGTCCTGGGAACCCTTGCCTGTCAGGCGGAAGATGCGGGGTTCGATGTCGTCATTGTGACCGGGGACCGAGACGCACTCCAGTTGGTCGACAAACGCATCCGCGTGCTGACTTCCGGGCGCAAGTTTTCGGACACCATCGTATACGATGAGGCGGAAGTCCAAGAGCGCTACGAGCTCACCCCACGCCAGTTGATCGACCTCAAGGCCCTGATGGGAGATAAATCCGACAACATTCCGGGGGTCAAGGGTATCGGAGAGAAGACAGCAACTGAGCTGCTCAAGCAATATGGCGACCTGGATAGCATCTACGCGCATCTGGATGAGATCACGAACAAACGCGCCAAAAGCGCACTCCTCGAGGGGCGCGCTGATGCTTTTCTGAGCCGGGACCTGGGACGGATCATCCAGAATGTCCCGATCACGCTGGATATGGAGCGGTGTCGTGCCGCAGAGTTCGATCGGAACAGAGTCGTGACGTTGTTCAACGAATTGGAGTTTCGTTCCCTGCTGAGCCGCTTACCGGTTCACGAAGCGCCCGGCGAGGGTTCGGCGCAGCTCAGTCTGTTCGCGGACACGCCGTCAAGCCGTGGGCCCGAACCGGCAACGACTGGGGTATATCATGCGATTACCACATCCGCCGAGTTGTCGGCGCTCGCGGCGCAGCTCAGCGCAGCACGAGCGTTCGCCTTCGACACCGAGACCACCAGTACCGATCCGATGCAGGCCGAGCTGGTGGGCCTGGCGCTGGCATACCAGCCTGGCGAAGGATACTACATCCCCACCGGACATCACACCGGAGAGGTACAGCTTTCTCTCGAAGAAGTGAAAACAGCCATCGGGCCGCTGCTCGCCGACGAAAATCTGAAGAAGTCCGCCCATCATGGCAAGTACGACATCGAAGTACTGGAACGAGCGGGTATGAAAGTCCGCGGGCTGGACTTCGACACAATGATCGCAGAGTGGGTGCTAAACCCGGCCAGCCACAACCTCGGACTGAAAAACCTGGCTCTGGCCCGGCTGGGTATAGAGATGACACCGATCACGGAGCTGATTGGCACCGGTAAAGCGCAGATCAGTATGGCGAAGGTACCGGTAGGGCGTGCGGCTGCTTATGCAGGGGCCGATGCCGACATGACCCTCCGTTTGGCACACGAGCTGGCGCCGGAACTCCACGACAAAAAGCTGTGGAGCCTGTTCATGGACGTCGAGATCCCGCTGACCCGTGTGCTGATGCAGATGGAAATGAGCGGTATTGCCCTGGACACGTCCGTGTTATCCGAGCTGTCGGATCAGTTGCAGGAGAGGCTGTACGAATTGGAACGGGAGATTCAGGATATCGCCGGGCAACCATTTAACATTGCCTCTACAGAGCAATTGAGCGACATTCTGTTCATCGCACTGGGTCTGCCGAAGCAAGGGCTGAGAAAAACCAGGTCCGGACGGTATTCCACAGCAGCGGATGTCCTCGAGGGGTTACGGGACGCCCATCCGATCATCGATCTGGTGCTGGAGCATCGCCAACTGACGAAACTCAAATCGACCTACATCGATACGCTGCCATTGCTGGTAAACCCCACGACCGGCCGATTGCATACGTCATTCAACCAGACGGGAACTGCTACGGGACGTCTGTCATCCAGCGATCCGAATCTACAGAACATCCCAATCCGCACGGAATTGGGGCGGCAGATTCGCCGTGCCTTCGTCGCCCGGCCTGATTGCGTGCTGTTGGCGGCGGACTATTCGCAGATCGAATTACGCGTGTTGGCCCACGTCTCCGGTGATGAGAGTATGTTGGCGGCATTCGCGCGGGACGAGGACATCCACGCGAGCACGGCCGCAGCGATTTATGGCGTTCCCCTGAGCGCGGTGACGCCGGACATGCGCCGGGTAGCAAAAACCACCAACTTCGCGATTTCGTATGGAGTCACTGGTTTCGGGCTCTCGCGCCAGACATCGCTCACCCCGGAAGAGGCGCAGCGCTTCATCACGGAATATTTCGACCAGTATCCGGGGGTGGAAGCTTATCTGGAAGGGACGAAGAAGAAAGCCGCCGAAGATGGGTTCGTGGAAACGCTGCTTGGACGAAGGCGATATTTCCCTGAGCTGAGTCCGGACAAAAAGATCCCGCGACAGGCAAAACAGGCCATCGAAAGGGTTGCCATCAATGCACCGATTCAAGGCTCAGCCGCCGACATCATCAAAATCGCGATGAATGAGTTGTATGACCGCCTCGAAGCACGCAATCTGCAGAGCAAAATGCTGCTCCAGATCCACGACGAACTGGTGCTGGAAGTCCCAGAAACGGAACTCGACGAACTGATCCCCCTGGTTCGTGACACTATGGAAGGTGCAATGACATTGCGCATCCCATTGAAAGTGGATATGCAAGTGGGGAAAAACTGGTTAGATATGAAAGGTATAGAATGATTCATCACGAACTCGCCGGTATGGTCACCAAGGCCATCAACAAAGCTCAGAAGAAGGGTGACCTTCCACCATTTGAGATTCCGGAGGTCACGATAGAACACCCGAAACAGGCCGGTCATGGAGACCTGGCTTCGCCGATATGTATGCAAATGGCCCGCTTGGCGCGGATGGCGCCCATGCAGATCGCAGAAACGGTGGTCAAGTACCTACCGCTGGCCGAATTCCTTGGGCAGGTCACCGTGGCTCATCCGGGCTTCATCAACTTCACACTGCAACCAGCCTGGCTGGGCCGGCAGGTCGACGCAATTCTGAGCCAACCCGATACGTTCGGGAACATCGATCTTGGCAGCGGGAAGAAGGTCCAGGTGGAATTCGTGAGCGCCAATCCCACCGGGCCGCTCACTGTTGGGTCCGGACGCAACGCTGTACTGGGCGATGCCCTGGCGAACGTCCTGAGTGCTGCGGGATACACCGTGCAGCGCGAGTATTACGTCAATGATGCGGGGACCCAGATGGGGCACTTTGCCAACACGACTTACGTACGCTACGCACAAGCACTCGGCAAAGACGAAATCTTGCCCGAACAAGGCTATCAGGGTTACTACATGATCGAGTTGGGCAGGGACATCGCTGCGGCGCAGGGCGATCGTTTCCTGCAGATGGATCGTGAAGACGCCACGCAGGCTCTCGGCGAAATCGGCCTCCAGATGATGTTGGAACGCATCCGTGGCGATCTGACCTACATGGGTATCGAATACGACCGGTGGTTCTCGGAGCGCAGTCTCTATGAAGGACCGTTGTTCGGCAAGGTTATGACCATCCTACGTGAAAAAGGTTACATCACCGAGCGTGACGGCGCGGTGTGGTTTACCAGTTCCGACCTGGGCGACGAGAAGGACAACGTGATTATCCGCTCAGATGGCTCACCGGGCTATTTTGCTTCGGACATCGCCTACCACTACAATAAATTCGTGGAGCGCGGCTTCGACTGGGTCATCGACGTGTGGGGCGCGGACCATCAGGGACATGTCCCCAGAATGAAGACGGTGCTGCGAGCGCTAGACATCGACCCCGCGCGCTTGACACTCTACCTGTATCAGCTCGTCACGTTGCGCCGTGACGGTGAAATCGTGCGGCTGTCCAAACGCAGTGGCGATATCATCACCCTGCGTGAGGTAGTCGAAGAGGTCGGCGCTGACGCGGTGCGCTTCTTCTTGCTGGCCCGCGCTGCTGAAAGCCAGATGGACTTCGATCTAACCCTGGCGAAAGAAGAATCCGACGAAAACCCGGTGTGGTACGTGCAATATGCGCATGCCCGCATCTGCAGCATCCTGCGCAGAGCGGACGGTCTGGATTTCAGTACCGGCGATGTCACTTTGCTGACATCCGAACCGGAACTGGCGCTAATCCGGCAGATGATGATGCTCCCCGAGGTGATCGAGCTGGCTGCTCAGGACCTGGCTCCGCACCACCTGACGTACTACGCACAAGACCTGGCAGCATTCTTCCATTCTTTCTATAAGCAATGCCGGGTACTGTCTTCCGATCCGGCAGACCTCGCGCTGAGCAAGGCACGGCTCAAATTGGTGTTGGCAGCGAAACATGTCCTGTCCAGAACGCTGCATTTGATGGGCATGAGTGCTCCGGAGAGCATGTGGCGCGAGGATGAAGAAGAGGAAATGCAAGGATAAGCTCGCTTGTTGCCGTCCGGTTGCGGAGACACCACACGAAAGGGTCTGGAGAGGCAGGTTACCCTCCAGATCCTTTTCGATTTCGGTCCGCTTGTGCCAGCTGATATTGAACCGCTTACTGAGTGGCTCCACCGCCAGGGCCGCCGGGACCACCCGGCCCTCCGCCACCAGGCCCACCGGGCTGCATGCCCATTCCTTGTCCAGGGCCTTGCTGCGCGTCACTCACGATGACCACCGTGGCGAGGAACGAACCGTCGGCCTGCGTATCGCCATAGGCTGTGGCAAACTGCCCCACCGTGACATCGGAGACGTTACCTTCCACGCCGCTGACGAAGAACTGCGTTGCACTGTCGAGAATCACTGTGTTGACCACAGGCACCGGTTCGGCAGCCGGTGTGGCTTCAGTCTGCTGCTCCTGAGCAGGGCGCATCGGCATGTTGTTTTCCAAAACCATTGCAGCGTCATCCACTGCGGTGATTTCGCCTCTCACGGCCTCACCCGGAGGAACGATCACGATGCCATCTGCAGTGACAACGCCTGTGTCATCGGGCCGTCCCATAATTTGTACGGTGGTCCCCACCTGAACATCGCTGAGAGTCCCTTCACTCTGCGTGACGAGGACAAACACCTTCGTCCCCGCACTCACGTTGGCGGTGATGGTCTCGCCTGTGGCCGAAATGACCGTCACGCTCGTACCCGATATCGCCGTGACTTCGCCACTTGACGGGCCAGCGAAACCACCCGGTCCTCCCGCTGGTTTTTCGCCCGTCTGGGCGTATGCTGCTGCAGCCGTCACCAGCAGGCCCACGACAACAATCCACATCAACGTCAGCTTAACATGTCTCATCTTGTTTCTCTCCTTTACGCTTTCGATTTGATAACGACCAGAAGCCCCCTGTACCAGCCGCAAGAAACATCTGGGCCCGGTTTCCAGCCACCACCAACTGACAGAATCAATGATAACAACAATTTGTGGAGTTTTCGTGGAAGGTCGGTGGAACATTGATGGAATAGCCCCATCCTCTCCAACGCCTGGATTCTTCTCCGGATAGTGTCTTCATGGAAAAACTCCACCATTTCTCTCGATCTTCTCCACAAGTAGTCCACATTCGTCTGTTATGATAGTCCCAGATCAGCGAAGTGCGCCTGCGTAATCAGGGAAAGAAAGGAAATCGTATCATGAAACGGATTGCAGCTATTCTGCTTGTAGCCATGTTGTTCTTCGGAGCAATGGGCGTGTGGTACAACAGAAACATATCCTCCGCAGTTCAGGCGGACACACAACGCCAAGCCATTCCTGTCGAAGTCGGAGATATCGTATCCAGCGTATCGGCGACCGGTAATCTGGAAGCTGAGGATGAAATCGAGCTGAGCTTCGAGATGACCGGAATCGTGGAAGAAGTCTTCGTGAAACGCGGTGATGAAGTGAACGCCGGCGACCCTCTCGCCAAACTCAACACCACCAGCCTCGAGCTTGCCGTCGCCAAGGCCGAAGTCTCGCTCGATGACGCGAAGACGGAACTGGCCCAAACGCAGAATGACATCGATGCCGATGACCTGGCCAGTGCCCGCGCCGCCCTCGCCAGCGCGCAGGCCAAGTACGATGCGTTGTTGGCCGGCTCCACCGAGGACGAGATCACAGTCGCCGCCGCTGACCTGCGCAAGGCCGAGGTCACCCTGCAAGATGCGCAAGGCGCATACGACCGCGTCGCCTACAAAGGCGGAGTCGGCGCTTCATCGGAGGCCATCGCCCTGCAGGAAGCGACCATCGACCACGCCTCAGCACTCGCGAACTACAACATCGCCGTCGCAGCCGCCACCGATGAAGACCTCAAATCAGCCGAGGCCGATATCGCGTCCGCCGAGGCAACCCTGAACAACCTGCTCCAGGGTGCTTCGGATGAAGAGATCGCCCTGGCTGAGAGCGCAGTCAAAACTGCACAGCTTTCGTTGGACAGCGCCATGCGCGACCTGGAAGAAGCGACGCTCTACGCGCCGATGGATTCGACCGTCACCGCGGTCAACATCCAGAAAGGGGAACGCACCACTGAAAGCAGCGGCGATGGGAATGTAGCGATCGTCCTGACCATCCTCGACCCGCTGCACATCGACATCGAAGTCGATGAAATCGACGTGCCTTTGATCGATGTCGGGCAGCCGGCAGTGATCTCCGTCGATGCCCTGCCAGACGAAACACTCTCCGGTTCCGTGGACGAAATCGCCCCTGCACCGGTGTCCGTGGGTGACGGTATCGTGAGTTACGAGGTTTCGGTAACGCTCAACGAACAGCACGCTAAAGCGCGCCCGGGCATGACGGCGAACGTGGAGATTGAGGCTTCACGGCGCGAAGGGGTCGTGTTGGTCCCATCGTCGTGTGTTCAAATCGATGAGACTAGCGGGCAAACCTACGTCGAAAAGCGTGGTGCAGACGGCACAGCCATCCGAACCGAGGTGACCCTGGGCGAGCGCAGCGGCCAATCGATCGAAGTCACCAGCGGTTTGCAGCTAGGTGATGAAGTATTCGTGCCCGAAAGCGACCTGACACCCCAAGCAACCGGTGAGAGCAGCAGCGGCAATGCAGGCAACGCGGGCGGCATACCCATGATGGGAGGTGGCCCTCCACCTCAATGATAGATGAGAGCAGAGCTTACTGACTTACATGAATCGGAGCAGCACATCACAGAATCTAAGGAGAACTAAGGAGTTACCATGAGCAATCCAGTCATCGACATACAGAACATGACAAAAGTGTATAAAATGGAAAAGGTCGAAGTTCATGCCCTGCGTGGTGTATCGCTTCAGGCCATGCCAGGAGAGATGGTCGCCATCATGGGACCGTCCGGCTCGGGCAAGTCGACACTGATGAACATGCTGGGCTGCCTGGATCAGCCAACTTCCGGCGACTACTACCTGGGTGGGAAACTGGTCAGCAAACTGGGCGAGCGCGGCCTGACACAAATCCGCCGCCACAAAATCGGCTTCGTGTTCCAGAGCTACAACTTGCTCGCTCGGACAACGGCCCTCGCGAACGTGCAACTGCCTATGGTGTACAGCGGGATCAACGGCAAAGAGCGGAAAGACCGCGCCCGAAGAGCACTGGAACTGGTGGGGCTTGGTGACCGGATGTATCACCAGCCGAACGAGCTCTCCGGTGGACAGCAACAACGCGTTGCCATCGCCCGCGCTCTGGCCTCTGAGCCGGACATCATCCTGGCCGACGAACCGACCGGCAACCTGGACTCCAAATCGGGCGAAGAGATCATGGCGATATTCCAACGGCTGAATCGTGACCAAGGCATCACGATCGTACTGGTTACCCATGAGGCTGATATCGCGCAACACGCAGCCCGCGTGATTCACATGCGTGACGGCCAAGTGGAAAAGGATGTACAGGTCATGAACCGCATCTGGGCAAAGGGATCACAAGAGGCAGCAATGGGACAGGCTGGTATCGGCGTCTCAGCCAGGGGGCCGGCTTGGAGAGGACAGGAGGCAGCGATATGAGCGCGCTCTTAGAATGTCTGAGAATGGCATTTCAGGGTTTGATCAACAACAAGGTCCGGTCGATACTGACTATGCTGGGCATCATCATGGGGGTCGGCGCAGTGATCGCCATGGTCGGCCTGGGCCAGGGATTCTCGGCGCACATGAGCGCCGAATTCCAGAGCATGGGGACCAACCTGCTGAGCATCATGAAGGACCGCCGCGTCACCGGTGCGTGGGACTTGACAGTTGCTGATGCCAAAGCACTGGAAGGACTACCGGGTGTACAGGCAGTGGCACCCACCTACAGCGGTAGCGCAACCGTACTGAACAACCAGGGTGTGGAGTCATCCGACACGACGGTGAATGGCGTCACGGTAGGTTACCAGACCGCCAGAAACTACAAGATGAGTATCGGAAGGTTCATCACCGAAGAGGACGATGACCGGAAAAAAAAGGTGGCTGTACTGGGTTCCACGACGGCTGAGACGCTCTTCCCCAACGAAGCCTACCCGATCGGACAAGTTGTGCGCCTGAATGGCATTCCGTTCGAGGTCATCGGAGTCATGGAGGAAAAAGGGGGCTCCGGCTTCCAAGATCCGGACGATGTCGTGCTGATTCCGTTGGGAACCGCGCAAAGCCGGTTGTTCGGTGCGAGCACCTTCCGCGGGCAGTACACCCTCTCGGGTATCGATGTGCAGGCAACCTCTGACAAAGAGATGTCCCTGGCCGAGGAACAAATCGCAGCGACACTGCGTGAACAGCACAATCTGGCAACGGGCGCGGAAGACGACTTCCGGATCATGAATCAGGCGGAAATGATCGAGACGACTACCAGCATGCTGGATACGCTGACTCTATTCCTGGGTGCTGTCGCCGCCATCTCATTGGTGGTAGGTGGCATCGGAATCATGAATATCATGCTCGTTTCAGTGACGGAGCGCACACGCGAAATCGGGCTGCGCAAAGCAATCGGCGCCGGACGTGGTGACATTCTGCTGCAATTTCTGATCGAAGCCATGGGCCTGTCCTTCACCGGCGGACTGCTTGGGATCGCGTTTGGCGTCATAGTGGCGGGATTCATCAGCCCTCAGCTCGGTGTGGACCCCGTCATCGCACCGTACATTATGGTCATCGCCGCCGGCTTCTCGGCCATGATTGGGATCGTGTTCGGCATCTATCCGGCGATGCGCGCGTCGGGTCTGCAGCCGGTTGTCGCGCTGCGATACGAGTAACAGAAACACCCACAGGGCACGGATCCTGTCCGTTCCCGTGCCCTGTGGTATCGCAGCAGCATCGCTCTCGATGTTGCTGCGATACCAGAAAGGAAGGGTAATTATGAGAAACGACACAAGACTTAGCGTGAGCACCTCCCTGCAAATCATCGTGTTGCTGGCGCTACTGGTGAGCAGTGTGCTATTCGTCCCCACCAGTTATGCCGAGGAGGAGGCGACGCCAGACACCACACCTTTGCCGGGCAAGGTCGTGTTCCAGACATCCAGCGGCGGCGAAATCTACCTGATCAACGCCGACGGCACTGACCTGCGCTACCTGACCACCGGCCTCGACCCAGCCCTCTCCCCAGACGGCGAATGGGTCGCCTTTTGCCGCTGGGGCATCGACCCCGGCCTCTACATCATCAACATCGATGGCTCCGGTGAACGGCTCGTCTTCGGTACCCTGTTCCCTAAAGCCCCAGAATGGTCTCCCGATGGCACGCAAATCGCGCTCACCTACCAGCACGGCGGACAAATCACCGACTGGAAAAAAACCATGACCATGAAGCGACCCGGCTCCGACGAGGTGATGACCATGGACTTCACCATGCCCGCCGACCCCTTCTGGAAAATCGGTATCGTCAACGTCGCCGACGGACTGTTCAGCGAAATGTACTGCCACGATCACAGCTACTCACCAACCTGGTCTGCGGACGGCACAGTCATCGCCTACGCCAGCGACCGCGGCATGTCCAGAACCTGGATCGGCATCGACCGCGCCGCCACCGGTGACCCCAACACCTACGGCATCACCACCAATTGGGAGGTAGACCGTTCGCCTGTCTTCTCTCCCGACGGCACGAAGATCGCTTTCCAGTACCGCACCCACGACCACTCGGAAATCTTCGTGATCAACCCCGACGGCGGAGGACGTACCCAATTGACCAAGAGCCCGGTCCTCGCCAAGGTGGTGCAGAACAGCGTATCGCCCACCTGGTCACCGGATGGCGCACAGATCGCTTTCCTGACTGACCGTACCGGAAAATGGGAAATCTGGGTGATGAATGCCGATGGCAGCAACCAACACCCTATGTTCGCGGAGGGCGTGTTGGATGGAATCACGTTCGAATACAACAACGTCGATGAACGTGTCCTGTCGTGGAAGTAGTCGAAAAGCGACAGGGAGTCCAAGAAACTAAACGGAGAAATATCATGGAATTGACGAAGCGCATCCTGGTCGTAGATGACGACAAAGAAATCGTAAGGCTGGTGAAATCCTATCTGGAGCAGGCAGGTTATCAGGTGCTGACTGCTTACGACGGGGAAACCGCTTTGCACGTCCTACGTCACGATCACCCAGAGCTCGCGGTTCTGGACCTGATGATGCCGGGGCGAGATGGCTGGGATCTGACACGCATCGTGCGCGGCGACCAAACTCTAGCGGATATCCCGATAATCATGCTCACAGCGCGGGTGGATGACACCGACAAAATCCTCGGACTGGAATTGGGTGCGGATGATTATGTCACTAAACCATTCAATCCACGGGAAATCGTGGCCCGCGTGCGTTCCGTGCTGCGCAGAAGCCAGGGCGCGATTAGCCCCGTCCGCGTCCTGCAGATCGGTGCATTGATGATGGATACCGGCCGTCATGAAGTGCACATGAGTGGAAACCCAGTGGACCTGACGCTGACAGAGTTCAAACTCCTGCAAATGCTCATGGAAAACCCGGGGTATGCCTTCACCAGAATGGAATTGATCGAACGCGGATTAGGCTACGAATACGAGGGTATGGAACGAACCCTGGACAGCCATGTCAAGAACCTGCGCAAGAAAATCGAACCGGACCCCAAGAATCCGGTCTACATCGAAACGGTCTACGGCGTCGGCTACCGGCTGACTGGGCCGAAAGTCACGGTCGGAGAGCGCACTCGATGAACCGTCTGTGGGTGAGACTGAGCTTCGCCTTCACGCTAGTCGTCCTCTGTGGGATGTTACTCGTGGGCACCATCAGCTTTCTCGTCAACGACCCGAGTTTCCGCAGAGCCATTCTGCTGAACGAGATCCAGGCACAGGGCGGGTTGATCGACACACTGGCTGACTATTACCGTGCATATAACTCGTGGGATGACGTCCATCCCCTGCTGGCAGGCGCGCGCGCGAGCCTGCCGTTCAGAGCAGAAAACGGCCTGTTCTTCACGCTCGCTGATAGCTCTGGCCGGGTCATTGAAAGCAGTGCGAAATGGCACAAGGGAGAGTACTGGACCGCAGCCCAGCTTGAAAACGCCATCTCGATCAAGGTCGATGAACTCACAGTAGGATTTTTTGCTCTCGAGCAAATGCCCTGGAGACCGGGAGGTCCCGAGGATAGACAGTGGCAGGATAGACCACCCAACGACGATGGAAATGATATCGCCGGTGATGCCGCGCCTGGGGAACAGGCAGAGCGTGAGCCGCCACCGCAACCACCAGCTCCAGGTTTGTTCTTCCTGCAATTCATCAGCAAGTCCTTGTTGTGGGCAACAATTCTCTTCGGCATTCTCGGCATCGGCTTCGGGTTCATAATGAGCCGCATGCTCACCGCGCCGCTGCGGGGGTTGGCGGAAGCGGCTCAGGCCATTGGGGCGCGCGATTTCAGCCGCCGCGTCGAAGTGCGAGGGACTGACGAGACCAAAGAGGTCGCTATCGCATTCAACGAGATGGTCGAAGATCTGGAAGAAGCTGAGACCTTGCGCCGCAATCTGCTAGCCGATGTCGCTCACGAGTTGCGGACGCCGCTCACAGTCGTGCAGGGCAACTTGCGTGCTATCCTGGACGGTGTGTACCCTCTGGAGCCAGAGGAGATCACGCGGTTATATGACCAAACCCGTTTGCTGAGCCGTCTGGTGGGAGATCTGCACGAACTGGCCCAGGCTGAGGCGAAGCAGCTCCCAATGAACAAACAACCGCTTCAACTTGAAGCACTCATCGACGAAGCGATTAGCGTTTTCAGCGTGCCCGCCGAGATGGAAGGAATTACCCTGCAATCGGAGAACTCCGAACCGCTACCTGCTGTGCAAGGCGACGCGGCGCGCATCAGCCAGGTGCTGAATAATCTGTTGTCCAATGCGCTGCGACATACCCCAGCAGGCGGCAGCATCACGGTCATCGCCGGACGAATCCCTGACGCCATCTGGTTTGCCGTACAAGACACGGGTGAAGGGATTGCGGAAGAAGATCTGCCCCACGTGTTCGATCGCTTCTACCGGGCAGACCGCTCACGGAATCGGGGGACCGGGGGATCTGGCCTGGGATTGGCGATCGTTCGGGCCATTATCGAGATGCACGGTGGCAAGGTCTGGGTAGACAGCGACGGCATCGCCGGGCATGGCAGCAGGTTCACCGTTCAACTGCCCGTCTAGCTTGATGTACGTAACCATCGGGAACCAGCGTGAGTGCCCGGGCGCGAGAAATTGCGTCCGCGCACAACGCATATTGCAGGGTCACTGCCGATGAACAATCAGTCGCCCATTGTCGAAGGGCACAAAACCATTGATGCAATGGTGAGGATCTATTGTCACGATCATCACGAAACCACCGCTGATCTCTGCGCCGCATGCGCGGAATTGCTCGTGTATGCCCACGAGCGACTCGACAAATGTCCGTTCGGGGAAGACAAGCCCAATTGCTCTGACTGCACGGTCCATTGCTACCGGCCGGACATGCGCGAGCGGATCTCAGCCGTAATGCGTTATGCCGGTCCGCGCATGCTGTACAGGCACCCCGTAATGGCTCTCCGTCACCTGGCGAGAGGATTCAGGAATAAGTCCAGCTAAGGACCCGCACACAGGATTGCACCCCCGGCGCTATCCCTCCGGAGGTTTGCGCATCCGCTTGATGTCGCTGCGGTGGCGTTTGGACTCCAGACGCTTCTCCCGCGCCGCCCGGCTGGGACGCGTTGGACGTCGTTTGCGGCGTTCCTTCAAAGCAGCGGCCAGCAACAGGCGGAAACGTTCCAGCAACTCTTCACGGTTACGGGTCTGGCTGCGCGAGGACTGGGACGCGAGATGCAGGACGCCGTTTTTGTCCAGATACGGGGAAAGCCGCGATAACAACCTGCCGCGCTGCGGTTCTTCCAGACTCACCGATCTAGCTACATCGAAGAGCAACTCGACGCGCGTCTCCGACTTGTTTACGTGTTGCCCACCGGGCCCGCTGCTCCGCGAAAAGCGAAATTGCAGCTCAGCCATCGGGATACTCAGCCCAGGCTGAATAGTGATTATATTCTCATCGGGAACATTCCCCGGCAGGTTATCTTCCACTGTCCATCCCTTCCACACGTCACATCCCGTCGTCGCCAACAACATACGGTACCTCAAATCCATCCAAACGGCAACTCGCGTCAGGATAACCCTTTTGTCCATTTGCGACAAACGGTGTTATACTTGCGGTTGGCAATATTTTCGGGGAACACTGCGCGATGCACGACAGGTCATCCGCTCCGCCGGCCCTTTCTGTGCTGCCTACCCGGGTGTTTCGCCGGCACGAGTTTCCTGCTGGAGGCAAGTCTGTTAATGGGAGAAATTTCCCAACGCCAGCGACACGTCATCGCTGTTCTATCAATCACAAGCATTATCATCGTGGGAGCACTGGCTTGCAGTTCGCCCATCCCATCGCACTTCACCATCCGGACCGGACAATCAGCGACTGCCACAGTCACCGTGACACCTGTCCCGCCCACTGCAACGGCAACGGTGACGGCAACGACCACACCGGACACTCTGCCGACGACCACCGTAGCGAGGGTCGCTACATTCACACCAACCCCATCAGCCACCCGGCTGCTCCCGCGTGATTACACCCGCACACCAACGCTGACAACGACTCCGACCCCGCGTTTGCCACAAGGCGAGGTATACTACGATGACGAAAACGGCTTCGCCCTCGTGCTTCCCGAGGATTGGGTCGCCGGCAAAAGCGGCGATGGGACTTCGATAGCGATCAGTGACGCAGTGTGGCAGTCCGATGCACCTAACGATCCGTTGCTATCACTGATCGTGGGGGCCAAGGACGAGATGTTGGAAGGCACGCTCGCCACAGCCCAAACCCCCGACGACGTGTTGCTCATCGCCGGTGGCAACCTGAGCCAGGACTGGGATGCCAAGGTCACCTCGGTGAGCGAGAGCACTTTCAAGGGATTTCCTGCGGCAACGGGCCTCATTCAGGACGCCAATCCGGAGCGCCATCCCCAACTCAAAGGCCGGGCCATCGCCCTGTTGCTGGATGACAGAGCGGCAATGATTTGGACGTTGGCTCCTGTGGACCAATGGGAAGAATTCCAGCCGACACTCGAGGGTATCTTGAATTCCATTACGTTCACGAAACCGATCCAGTCACCCGTCCCGAAGACGCCGACGAAAGAATCCGGCCCAACAGCAACGTTGGTACCGCGTACGCCAACGCCCGCAGTAAGCCCTACCATCAAGAGGCCACCGGCTGTGCCCACTCCAACTGCACCATCCAGGGCATTCTCCTATGGGGCGCCAGAGGATTTCTATGCCAACGAGTGGGAAAACTACAGCATCCTGGTCCCGAAAGACTGGAGGGTATACATCGAGGAAGGGACGCTGACGATCGCTCCTTCCGTGGACGATTTCAGCCTGGAGGTCATTCGTGACCCGATGGTCGAGGTCACGGTGGGCAGCCTGTCCACTCTATGGGATGGAGCAGCGGCAGGTGCGACGTCTCCCGCTCCGTTGCTCGATGTCGCCACCCGGGTACAGGCCGAGCGCGGTATCCAGGTCGTTTCCGGACCAACACCTCTACAGGTCGTGGGCAACCCGGCATTGACCGTGGAATTGGCCGGGCAGGGCCTGGCAGGGCAACTGACCTCCATCTACCTGGGTGATAACCGCGCGGCGTTGGTCGGTGTGCTGGCTCCGGAGGACCACTGGTCCAGCTTCGCGCCGGTCTTCCGGGAGATGACGGAGTCGTTGAGATTTACGTTGGATTAGGCGGTACCGGTAACAGAATACCTTCAGTGGAAACACAGCCGGCCGAATGACAGGTATTTGCACGATTCCAGGGGATGCACTTCAGGCAATCGTCACTATTGTCAAAGGCGAAAACCTATGATATAATAAGGTAGTCTAAAAACAAACTTGGATTATGAGAAGCCGTATCGACCCAGGCAGCACAGGTTCGCTTTCAGGGACGTTTCTACGACTTCACATCGGACTCTCCTGATAGATGGGTACTGTCTGGTTCGCTGGACTGTACCCATTTGTATTTTTCGGTTTAGGAACAAGGCGGAAAGGAGCGACATCATGAGCAGGCAGTTGTTGTCCCGCGGAGGTAGGGTAACGGTTACCACATTCCTGGCGCTCATTCTGGGTGTAGCGGGCTATTCCCAACCGGGATCCGTCGTCCGGGCCAGTGCACCGCTCCAAGAGCCCGGCACGCCAGAAATCGAATTGCACATCGAGCCGGATGTCATCCCACATGGCGCGTGCGCCACGTTGGTGTGGAACGTGCACGACTCGACAGTCCCGATACATCTGAATGGCGAAGAGATCCCGCCGGTTGGGGAGAAGAGGGTCTGCCCGGACCAGACCACCACCTACCGCTTGATCGTGGACGCCCCGGGCACGCCCGCCACAGAAGAAGTGACTCTGCATGTGGAAGAAGGGCCACCCCCTGTCTTCTTCCGGGTTATGGACCCGGAAGCCATTCCCCGCGGCAGTTGTGCTCGCCTGGTATGGGAATTGCCGCCCGACTTCGCGGACGACTGGCCTATGTTCCTGGAGGGAGAACGAGTAGAACGTGTGGGTGACAGGGTTATCTGTCCCGAGGAGACGACTGCCTACCATCTGCTAGTGGAGGCTCCTGAAGGGCCACGGGAATTCGAGCTGACCCTCAGAGTTACAGGTGAGAGCGGCCAAATGCCGCTGGGTGGAGAGCCGCGCCCGGAAGAACCGGACGCAGAGTTTCCCATCGACTTCGGGGCTGAACCCGACGCAATTCCCGTGGGCGCGTGTACGACCTTGTTCTGGCACGTGCCCGAAGGCGAATGGACGGTCATCATTGAGGGTCAGCCGGCGCCTGGCAGCGGAGAGACCCGCGTTTGTCCCGAAGACACGCGGCCCTACGAATTGATCGTCGAAGGACCGGGTTGGGCACGGTCCGCCCTGGTCACCGTTCACGTAGGCGAGGGCGCTCCACCCGAGCCAGGGCCGGAACAGCCGGCAGCGCCACAGCCCACTGCCGCTCCGCAGACACAGCCTCTAGCGACGCCGCAGCAATCGCAGCCTGGTGCAGGTCTCGCAGCGGATGTCACCCCGACGGACCTGTATCCCGATAACCAGCCGCAGGGCACCATGTGGGTGCGGATCACCAACAACGGCCCCGGTACACTGAACAACAATCGTGTCGAAGTGAGCGGCTCAGGGACTGCCCTACCGGTGTCTGGTGGAGGGAGCCAGGCGCTCTCGCTCGCAACAAAGGAATACTCGCTGACGCTTGCGCCCGGACAGACCCAGCCTGTCAACCTTGGCTGGCCCATTGACACCTCCAAGTATTCCTACGCCTTCAACGTGATCGTAAAGGTCAAGGATTTCACCGATCCGAACTCGGCGAACAATGGCTACCAGGAGCAGGTAACCGGATCCACGCAACCCCAGCCGCCGCAACCCAAGCCGGGACCGGGCGGTACAGGCGCGGACATCGCCGTCACTGACCTGTATCCCAAGACCCAGCCGACAGGCAAAGTGTGGACGCGGATCACGAACAACGGGCCGGATACATTGAACAATGCTCAGATCGAGCTGAAATGCGGCGGCACAGGGGTGGACGCCAACGGCAAGACGGGCTGGTCACACGTCGAATCGCCGAAGATCAAGAACATCAATTTGAAACCAGGGCAAACGGCGGATATCGAAACGGATGTGTCGATCGACACGGGCAAGTATGCTTACGAGCTGTGGTGTGCCGCTTGGCCCAAGAGCTTCAGTGATCCGGATCAGAGCAACAACAAATACACCGAGAAGATCGCAGCGCAGAGCACACCGCCGCCTCAGGCCCCACCTGGAGGAGGCTCCTGGGGCGTGACCAAGGCGGACTTGGCTGTCACCGACCTGTTCCCCCAGAATCTGCCCAAGGGAGCCATCATGATGCGCGTTGTGAATCATGGCCCGCAAGCAGTGGGCAATGTCGATGTCGAGACGACGTGTAGCGCGACCATCCACGGCTGGACACAAGGCAGTCCGATATCGAGCGCAAAACAGGCTTTCAAAATCAAGGGCGGACTGAACCCGGGCCAGCAAGGCGAATACTACACCGGCATCGACGTCGACACGCAGCAACACTGGTACGAGATCACCTGTAGCATCAAGCCGCCCTTCAATGATCCCAATTCTGCGAATAACTCGTACCAGGAAACCTTCCCACCGCCGCCATGATCGCAAGCAATGATCCTAACCGAGTGGGGGGAGGCAGCTAGCCATCCCCCCTTACCTCACCGGACATGGCTGCCTTCATTCGGCGGTTCGGCACGGCATAGGCAGTTCTCTGTCTCAGACTTTCCTTCGTCTCGCGCCGTGGACGGCTCGACCTCCGGACATTCCCCACCGGCTTCACAGGTACACCCTGTCCAGTAGTACCGCTATCCGGGGCAGGCTGTCCTCCGTGTTCATCCCACGAGCTGCGCAAAGCACTCTCTCCTCGGCGGTTCGGCCCTTCCTGCTGTGACAGCAGCGGTATCATGGCCTCGGCTGCCCCCCGCCGCCTCAGCCCTGTTTCGCGACAAGAGTTACCCTTCTCGGGCCTGGCGACAGGTCTCCCCAGGCATAATTGCTATTTTCCCCCTGCACCTTTGCCGCATTTACTGCTCCAGCCCTCGCCTGCCTCGGGCTACCTTGTCGTTGACCAACTCGCTCGACTGCACAGCCTCCGATGAGGTTCGGACGCGTCCCTCAGACCGCAGGTTTGCCGCCAGCTTTCTCCAGATATCACCTCGCGGTGACGCCCATGCTGGGTATACCAGGCCGGGGTCGCAGCCCCTCGAATGGTGGTGCAACCCCGGCCTAAGACTCCGTCACAAAGCTACCAGCGGTAACCTCTCATGGAACACGTCTCAACCTCAGCCAGTTTGTGGTCCAGCCGCGTCGATCAGATCCTGAGAGGGGGGAGCGTGGAACACAGATTCCATCGAGCACACCACGTTTTCGCGCACAACTTTCCGCCCCGGAATCGCAACATACGCCGGCGCTTCTTTACCGATCAGAGCATACAGAGCGATCATGGCCTCAGCAACACCCTGGTCATACGGGTGCTGCGCACCGGTCCCCTTGAACACCGTGTCACGCGCGATCATCAAACCGGAATCCTGGCTCAGGTCGATCGATGCAACTACCACGTCGTTACGTCCCATGCCCATCACAGCCTGGGCACACGCTCCTCCCGGACCATCCCACGCCGTCCAGAATCCCTTGATGTCCGGATTCTTTGTCAGCAGGTTCTCACAGAGCGTCGCCGCCTCATCCACCGAGTTCACATCATCATCATAGACAATCTCGATATCAGGATACTTCTCCGCAAACGTGGCAAGCGCACCTTCTCTCCGCTGTTCGGTCTGGAAGACATGGAAACCCCAGCGTAGAATCGCGACTTTGCCCTTACCATCCAGCGCATCACCGATGATCTCAGCTGCTATCGCGCCATTAGCGAAGTTGTCTGCGGCACCCAAGCCCACATAGTCCTTGCCCGGCTCGAGCCCAGTAGGCTTGCTGTCGATCAGCACCAGCTTGATACCGGCTTCCTGTATTCTCTTGTCCACTGCCGCCAGACCATCGTTGTCTACCGGAATCGTCAAAATCACGTCGGGTTTCAACTGAATCAAGCTCTCGATATCGGAGACCTGTTTCTCAGCCTTCATTTCTCCGTCCGTGGTAGCAATGACTTCTACACCATACTTGGCCAGTGTGTCGGTGATCCCTTTGATCTGAAGCTGTGGCCAGTCAGCAGCGAAGTAGTGCATCGCGATAGCCGCTTTGTAATTTCCTGCTTTGATCTTTGCCGCCTCTTCTTCGGTCAATGACATCGCCGCCAGAGCGACCGGTTCCTCCCCATTGGGACCTTTACCGACCAGCGGCAGCTCGCCCGAACATGCGATTGCTTCCGCAGCAGGCTCCTCTGCCTGTGCCACAAAAACTCCCAATCCCACTGGGATAGTGGAAACCAACATGGAAGCTACCAACAGCACCGAGAATAACGACAGAAAACGCTGTTTCGTATTTCGACTCGACATCTCATACCTCCCTGGTTGTCAACTAAGACTCCTGAGTAAAACTCCGCCTCGAGATCTAATCCGACCAGTGACCGATGCCTTCCGGATTGGGTACCTCCTTTCGTTCTCAAGTGATTCGACGTAAAATTACGCCTTTTCTCCGAAGAAAACCGCTGCAATAATAATGGCTCCCTTAACAATCATCTGCACGTTCGTCCCGATACCAAGCAACACGAGACCATTGTTGATCACCCCGATAATCAGGGCACCCACCAGGGTACCAATAATGGTCCCCTTGCCGCCAAACAGGCTGGTGCCTCCCAAGATCACCGCGGCGATCACGTCCATTTCCAGACCCTGTCCAATATATGGGCGACCCGAATACAACCGGGCCGTCATGAGCAATCCGCCAAGACCTGACGCCAGACCGGACATGGTCAGCGTGGTCAGTTTGATGCGGTTGGTATTGATACCGGAGAAGCGCGCCGCCATGAGGTTTCCCCCCGTCGCCT
>ENA-OSEO01002286-OSEO01002286.1-sediment-metagenome-genome-assembly--contig:-NODE-2286-length-28012-cov-6.547127_pt1 | contig 28012 bp, 22 predicted proteins | sample MGYA00237883_ERZ534232 | MGnify/ENA metagenome assembly ERZ534232
ACAGACTGTATTTTAAAGCCCTGCTGCCGTCCCCAGGAGCTCGATTCGGTTTTTGCAGCCCTTGGGCAGAGACCCCCGCGGGCAGACTTATTCGCACGTTGCAGAGAGGTTACACACAAGGATTGTATACACGGATTGCCGGTCCATTTCAAATGGAATATCCAGGGGCCCCATCTCTCCCCTTGAACTGCCAGCCCGCTCATGATACAAGCATGCAAAACATGCGACAGGCGAATCGTCCTTTCCTTTTTGGACCTCATGGGAGCATCCATGAAAAGTCGGTTTCTGCACGTCTGTTTTTGGGGTTTCTTTCCAGTCTGGATTCAGTAATGTCCATGTCTATCCGAGCAAAAAGGAGCATCTTCTTCGGCTTTGCCCTCTTCATCCTGATCGGGGTCTTCATCTCGACGGCGGTTTTCTACTGTCTTACCCATCCATTGAATGAGCAGGGCCGGGACCAGGTCTTTTATGTGCGGCAGGGCGCGACCCTGAGAGAGGTTGCAGGCCAACTGGAAAGAGAAGGGATCATTTCCAGCAAGGGACTCCTTCTGTTGTGGAGCAGGGCAATGGATTCCGGGACCCGCATCAAGGCCGGCGAATACCGGCTCAGCAGCGCCATGACCCCCCTGGAAATCCTGGATGTACTGACCAAGGGCCATGTGATCACCCACAGCGTCACCATTCCCGAGGGGTTCACCGTTCGACAGATTGCGGAAGAGCTGGACAGAAAAGGCCTTGCAGACAAGGACCAATTCGTTGCCCTTGCAATGGACCCTTACCTGCCGGCCAGGTACGGCCTCTCCAGTCCGAGCCTTGAAGGGTATCTATATCCGGACACCTACCGGTTTTCCAGGGATCAGTCGGCCCAGTCCATCATCGATGTCATGGTGAAGCGTTTTTTTGAAAGGATCGGGCCCTTGAGGCCGGATATCGAGGCATCTGGCATGGATCTGGAGCAGGTTGTCACCATCGCGTCTGTGATCGAAAAGGAGACCGGAAAGGGAGAAGAACGACCTGTCATTGCGAGCGTCTTTTTAAACCGACTCAAAAAGGGGATGCGCCTTGAAAGCGATCCAACGGTCATATACGGCATCGCCGACTTCAACGGCAACCTGACGAGACAGGACCTGAAACAGAAAGGCCCCTACAACACCTATCGAATACGAGGCCTGCCCCCGGGCCCCATTGCCTCCCCTGGACTGGCGGCGATTGAGGCGGTCCTCTTTCCCGCACAAACAGACTACCTCTTTTTTGTGTCCAAGAATGACGGGACCCATCACTTTTCCAGGACCCTGGCCGAACACAACCGGGCGGTCAATGCCTTTCAGAAGAGGTGAGTGCCCAAGGGAGACCTGTGAACCTTTAGAGTCTTTGTTTGCAACTTCTCCGCAACGTGCGAAGAACTTTGCCCGTGGGGGTTTCTGCCCAAGGGCTGCAATAAAATGCGGCCCTATCGCTCGGGGACCGCCCCCTGGCGCCGGATAATGTGTATAAAAAGGCAGCAAGGACGCACCGCCCCACCCGCCTGACTCGCCTCGCTCGCATGGCGGGCAGGTGAAAGCCTCTCCTTGGGGCTGGAACAGACTGTATTTTAAAGCCCTGCTGCCGTCCCCACGAGCTGTATTCGGTTTTTGCAGCCCTTGGGGAGAGACCCCCACGGGCGGGCAGGCTGCTCTTTGGTTGCGGCCGTCAGGCCGCCTTGGGAGAAATATCTTGACAGAACCCCTTGTATACAGTACACAAAATCTTCCGGAATGTTGCACAGCAGGCGATCATGGCCCAAGGCCTTAAATACAGGGGGGAGTCGGCACAATGGACATCATCGTATTAATCAAGCAGGTCCCTGACACCACAGAAGTAAAACTGGACCCCAAGACCGGCAATCTCATCAGGGAAGGGATTGAAAGCATCATCAACCCGGACGACAGGCATGCCCTCGAGGCGGCAGTTTGCCTGAAGGAAGACCTGGGCGGAAAGATCACGGCCGTCTCCATGGGCCCCCCGCAGGCCATCGATGCCATATCAGAGGCCCTTGGCATGGGGGCGGACAAGGGGATCCTGCTCTCTGACAGGGCATTTGCCGGCGCGGACACGTGGGCGACCTCTTATACCCTTGGAAAGGCCATCGAAAAGATCGGCCGGTACGATCTCATCCTGTGCGGCAGACAGGCCATTGACGGGGATACGGCCCAGATCGGCCCCCAGGTAGCCGAATATCTTCGCATCCCCCACGTTTCTTACGTATTCGAGATCGAGAAAACCACGAAAAAAAACATGGTGGTCAAACGACGGCTCGAGGACGGGTATGAACGGATCCAGTGCTCGCTCCCGGCCCTTCTGACCGTGATCGCAGAACTCAACACGCCCCGCTGGCCCATGGTAGGGGAACTGATCGCTGCCTGCCAGGAAAAGGCCCCCATTACCCTCTGGAACGCCGCGGATATCGGCGTACAGACACGCGAGATCGGGCTGGAGGGCTCCCTGACCCACGTGATCAAGACCTTTTCCCCCAAATTCAAGCGGGAGGGGGAGATTCTGGAAGGCGATGTGCCGGCTGTGGTGGCGAGCCTCATGGGAAAGCTGAAAGAGAATAGCCTGATTTGACAAAGAGATCCAGGTTTCGAGATTAAGGAATCCCTATCGACCCGCCTGACTCGCCTCGCTCGCATGGCGGGCAGGTGAAAGACTGTTCTTGGGGCTGGAACAGACTGTATTTTAGAGCCCTGCTGCCGTTCCCACGAGCTGTATTCGGTTTTTGCAGCCCTTGGGCAGAGACCCCCACGGGCAAACTTCTTCGCATGTTGCGGAGAAATTACGGACAAAAATTCTAACCCTTCAACATAAATATGGAATTATCACAAAGGAGCTGTTTATGAAAGACATTGTCATTGTCTCTGCATGCAGGACGGCAATCGGTGCATTTGGCGGAAGCCTCCGCGACACGAACGCGGCCGCACTCGGGAGCGTGGTCATGAAGGAGGCCATCAACCGGGCCGGGATCGCCCCCGATATGATTGACGACGTCCGCTTCGGCAACTGTGTGGAGCCCGCGGACTCCCTCAATGTGGCCCGCGTAGCGGCCCTGATGGCCGGCATACCGGAACAGGTCACCGCGGTCACCATCAACAGGGTCTGCACCAGCGCCATGGAGGCCGTGATCTCGGGAATGGCCATGATCCAGGCAGGGATGGCCGAGATCATCCTGGCCGGGGGCACAGAGCATATGTCCGGGGTTGCCTACACCGTTCCCTCGGCGCGTTGGGGGTGCAGGCTCCAGGACCAGGTATTTGTGGACACCTTGATCCATGCCCTCCATTGCGGCTCCCATCTCCTGCCCCATCCTGAGGAGGGGCCGGTAAAAGAGGGAATGCCTCTCGAGCTCTTCAAAGGAAAGCCCTACATCATGGGACACACCGCCGAATTTGTGGCCCAGTTGCACAACATCAGCCGCGAGGAGATGGATGAAGTGGCGCTCCGGAGCCACAACAATGCGGAAAGGGCCACCCGGGAGGGAGATTTTAAGGCGGAAATCGTGCCTGTGGAGGTGCCCCAGCGAAAGAAGCCGCCCATCATGTTTGACAAGGACGAACATTTTCGTCCCGGCCTGACCATGGATCAGCTCGCCAAGCTGCCCCCTGCCTTCATCCCCAAGACCGGCAAGGTCACTGCCGGAAATTCCTCGGGCATCAATGACGGCTCCAGCGCCGTGGTCATCATGTCCGCAGACAAGGCCAAGGAACTGGGAATTCAGCCCATAGCACGGATCCGGGCCACCGGCCGGGGGGCCTGCCATCCATCGGTCATGGGCCTGAGCCCGGTCCCTGCGGTCCGAAATCTCCTGGATCGCCATCCAGACCTCAAGCTGAAGGACTTTGAACTGATCGAGCTGAACGAGGCCTTTGCAGCCCAATATCTGGGGTGTGAGAAGGAGCTGGGCCTGAACCGGGAGATCACCAATGTGAATGGCTCGGGGATCGGACTGGGTCATCCGGTCGGATCCACCGGCGTGCGCATCATGGTCACCCTGCTTTACGCCATGAAGAAGAGGGGCAAAACCTTAGGTCTGGCCACCCTTTGCGGCGGCGGGGGCGTCTCCATGGCCTGCGCCCTGGAAATGATGTAAAGCCGTTTCAGATTTTACCTCAATAACCCCTGGCCCGGATCGGAGAGTTCCCAGCGGGCCAGGGGCCCCCGCCGAGGGTTGCGGCCGGCGGATCGCATATGAACGACGAGCAGGACCGGGAAATTATCGTTCGGATCCTCAATGGCGACCGCCAGGCCTACGCCATCTTGGTGGACCGATACAAAGGCCCGGTATTTGATCTCGCCTACCGAATGACCGGCAACTGGCACGAGGCCGAAGAACTGGCCCAGGAGGCCTTTGCAACGGTTTATGAAAAACTCAGGGATTTCAACAAAGACAAGAGGCTCTTCCCCTGGATCTACACCATTGCCCTCAACCTCGCCCGAAACCATCTGAAGAAACGCCGTCGCGAAGCACCCGAAACCCTCCCCCCGATCTACCAGGAACCCACCCGGGAAAGGCCCCGCGACCCCGAAGAAGACACCATGGTTCAGGAGGAGGTAAATATCCTGAATCGGCGCATGCTGCGCCTCCCCCCTGACCTGAGAGAGGCGGTGGTGTTGCGATGCTTCCACGATCTGCCATTTCAGGAGGTTTCCCAGATCCTGAAGATCTCCCCGGCCGCAGCCAAGATGAGGGTCTACCGCGGTCTTGAAAGACTGCGAGAGGGGTTGGGAGATCCAGATGATTCAAAGGTCAGTTGAACTTGCAATTGATTTGTGACTTTTTCATGTGTGGATTGTATATGCAATAACATGTGCGGTTTTTTGTGGGCTGTGCGAGAGGCATGAAATGGACGGCAATCAGCATATAATGGAGATCATCAAGACGGCGCCCCCGGTTTCGCCTCCCCCTGACTTCACGGACAGGGTGATGGCGCGAATCCGCACCCTCGATCCATCTCTGGAAGGTGAAGGAGTGCAGCGTCGCTCTCAATGGTCGCCCAAAGCGGTGGTCAGATCTCTCTTTGTCGCACCTGCGACGGCGTCCGAATGTTCATTCTGCTTTATGATGGCAGGGTTTTTCTATCTCATACTGGGGATCGTTTTAGCGGCGGGATTGAGGGGAATCGGCGGGCATCTCCACCAAGGCTGGATCATGCATCAAGCTGCAGCCTCATTTGCCGTGGCCTTCGGCCTCGGGGCCCTCGGTCTCCTGGTGCGAAAGAAAAGCCTTCGGGCATTGAACATTGTCAGGCTGTGCGTTTTGATCTACTGCGGCCTTGTTCTGGTCATCGGGATGTTGCTTCAATTTCAAACGGAATCAGCAGCACCGGCCAATTATCCGGCGTGGCTCGCCTTCCTGGCCGGGAGCATACTGATGGGCGCGTTTCTTGCCCTCGTTGTTTATCGATATCGCGGCATGCATGCCAATACAGTCGCCCACTGACGACCATGAGACGACTCATAAAACTTATTGCGAATCATCCTAAGGGATTCAGCGCCATTGAACTCATTGCGGTTCTGGTGATTATCGGCGTTGTGAGCGCGGTGGTTGTCCCGAAAATCGTGTCCTCTGTCGCCGAAATAGATGTAATCGGCCAGACTGCGGTTATCAGGAGCCAGCTCTATTATGCCCAGAGCCTTTCCATGAACTCCAGCTCAAAATGGGGGATTTGTTGCGACGGCAGTCACTACTGGCTGTTCCGAAACGGGGACATTGACAACAAGGTGACGCTCCCGGGAGAGGATTCAGACACCGTAAGCCTTGCGGACAAGAAAATCGCCATGCCGGCCTTCACGGTCTCTTTTGACGAGTGGGGCGCGCCCTACACCGACGCCTCGGCCGCCACGGCCCAGACAGAGGACAGGACCATCAGCGTGTCTTCCTCTTCTGGAGGCGAGACCGAATCTATTGTCATTACGCGAACCACGGGATTTATCTCATGATCAAAAAACCTTGCACTCAATACAGTGAACAGGGGTTCACGCTCCTGGAGGTTGTGGTCAGCATCGTGGTTGCCGCGATTTTAGGGACCATGTTGTACCAGTATTCCCAGACCACACTGTCAAGCACTGCAGCCCCTGTCAACGAGCTGGAGAACATCCAGGATTTAAACGACGTGATGGAAAGCATTACGAGGGATTACTTTGACAAGCTCACCGAAAATGCCGCAACCCCGGAAGAAGAAACAGGGTGGATCGATGGCTTCGGGAGCGCCATGGCGACCCAATACGCGGACGAGGTGGACAGCATTACCTATGAATTAGGCTGCTTTGATGATGATAATGCATGGACCGCCACATGCCCATCGGGCGCAAACCATATACAGATCCGATTGGTCAAGGGCAGTCAATCTCTGGTATCCCTTTTTTCTGAATAGGGACATGGGTCGCCTGAACGGAAGTTCGTCTTCAGGCCAACCCGCAAAGATCCTCCTTTTGGCAAAGGCGGATTGAAAAGGAATTCCGGCAGCTTTTGTCCATGCACGGTTTAGAAATCGGCGTTTCGAGCCATGAAAGCCGCTGGCATTGAGAGCCCACGGGAGATGTTTATGAGAAAGGATTCGGGCTTTACCCTGCTTGAGGTGATTGTCACCCTCCTGATCGTGGGCATGCTGGCGACTGTGGCAGGCGTCGGGATCGTGAGCAATGCCAGGGTTTATGTGTTTGCGAGAGACAACACCGAACTGGCTCAGAAGGCCCGGTTCGCTATTCAACGGCTGACCAAGGAGCTGAGGGAGCGAGATATGGATCTATATGAGGCCAGCTTTTCCGCAACGTCCACATCCATTGCCTTCAACTACCAGGATGACGCGGCCACACAATCCCGCTCCATTGCACTGGTCGGGGACGAGATCAAGCTGACAAACAGCCTCACCCCGCCTGCTGCCGACGACCCCACCCTCGTCGACAGCGTGTCCAGCTTCACGCTGGGCTATCAAAAATTGGACGGAACCGCATGGGTGGACGGCACAGATCCATTATATGATGATGATCCTGAGGATGGTCAGGATGGGCTGGCCTTTATCACCATTGATCTGGTCCTGGACTGGCATGACGGACAGACCAAAAGCTTTTCAACCGCGGTCGCCCCGAGGCATATGACAGCGAAAAAGAATCCATAGCCGTATTTTACAGACTCACACGGAGACACAAAGAACACAGAGAAAAGGGCAACTTCCCGTTTCTTTACAAAAAATCCTTTGTGTGCTTTGTGCCTTTGTGTGAGACATTTTGTTTGCGGGCATCCGTGTTAGAGTCTTTGTCCGTAACTTCTACGCAACGTGCGAAGAAGTTTGCCCGTGGGGGCAGAACGCTGTTTGGTTGCGGCCGTCAGGCCGCCTTAGGAGGTATTAAAATGAAAAAGCCGCAGAGATCAGCATCCATATTTTCACAGGAAAAGGTCTGCAGGAGATTCATGGACAACAAATGGAATCATCTGAAGGCCGCGGAAGGATCGGTTTTTATCGGTCTGATCGTCACCATGATCATCATCGCCGGCATTGGCGCGGCCATGCTCCCCTTGAGCACCACGTCCATGCGCTCGCAGATCACTGGAAACCAGGCCCAGGAGGGCTACTACCTGGCTGAATCGGGCATGAGGTACATTGCCAGCGAATTCAAGCATGCAGGCGACGGCCTAACAGCCTGCGCTGCCGAGGATGCAAGAGACAATGTGTTAAAGACGCATCATGACCAGACCTTCACCGTGACTGACGACGGGGCCTATTTCGATCTGGAAATTGTCCCCTATTATTTCAAGGTACACGAGGACGAGGTTGTCTCGCCCAACCTCAAGGCCGCGGTTTTTGGAGGGGTCCCGGATGAAATCCCCACGGACGCCTCCGGTCATCTCCAGATTATCGTGAAAGACGACGCATGCACGCTCTTAAGCGCCCGGCATGACTATCACTACGCTGGCGTTTCGGTCAGCGGCGACGATGTTGTATTTAACGGCCTTACCCTTGACGGCGCAACGCCTTCGGGCAATGCAACCCCCACCCAAAACGACAGGATCTTTCCTTCGTGCAAATGTGCAGGAGACGGGGCCGGCGGCGAACAGGTTGTGACAAAAGACGGGAACCTGACATTCCAGGCCGATACAGGCGCAGACATCTTTCCCTCGGGCAATTGCCGGTTCAAGATCAACGGGACAGGCCCCACCTACAAATACCAGGAACTTGACCTGGCCAATAACATGTTCAAAGGGATCACCCTTTCAGACGACCCCGAGGCCGCCTTTGCCCTGACCATTTCCGACACGAACTATGTGGTGGCGCAGAGATTCATTCAACTGACCTCCAGGGGAAGCGCCGGGGCGTCCTCTGCCACCGCAACGACCGAGGTCGCGTTCGAGCTTGCCGTTGAAAGTTCTGAAGGAGGCGACGAGGGCGTCCCCTACGGCATCTTTGGAAACACCTATGTGGAGGTCAAGAATGACGGGCAGGTCAAGAGTTACAATTCCACGACCCACCCAAATCCCTCGTCTTCCACGGGAGAAGGTCATATCTGCTCCAATGTGCTGGTGGATCTGAAGAATAACGCCTATGTAGACGGGGATGTGGTGATCGGCAAGGACGCCTCGGGCAACCAGGGGACCTACACCGCCTCGGGAAGCCCGGGACCCACTGTTACTGGCGCCGCGCCGGTCAATATCGACCGCGTGGATCCGGACCCGCTTGGGGCCGTGGGCGGGCCACTCGCTGCAGACTTTGCCGCTTTCAGCGTCTTCAATGACAATAATACGGCCGATCCACCCATAACCGGAAATGAGATATCGCTGTCCAGCGGCCGTCGCGGAACTCGAAACATGACGCTATACGGCAAAGAGGGAGGCGCCAACTACTATGTCACCGACATCACCGTCAACAATGCATGCGTCCTCACGGTGGACGCAACGGACGGGCCTGTCGCAATCTACCTTGCCGGTCCCCTGGATGCCAAAAACGGGTCCCAAATCAATGTAACGGGCAATCCCCCTGATTTCACCATCTACTGCAATTACAGCAGCGGACAGACAGAGATCGATCTGAAGAACAGCAGCGCCTTCAAGGGCGCTGTTTACGCCCCTTATGGAGACATCGTGGTGCACAACAGCTCAGACGCCTACGGCATGTTCTGGGGAAAAACGGTCGAAGTCAAAAACTCGGGAACGCTTTGGTTCGATACGGCACTGAAAGAAAACATTGTGTTTGCAGGGTCAGGAGGAGGGTCACAGTCCCTGGTTCAATAGCAACTGCCGACATCAGAAGTCCATCTTCATTCCCTCGCCCCCGGCCGCCATGCCCCTTGTCTGGGACCGGCCATTCCGGGGGCGAGCCCCCTGCTTTTCAAGCTCTGCCCTTCCATGGCTTGAAACACCAACTCATGGCCTCCCGAATCCCTTGTTTCCCGCCTCGCAACAACCCCCCGCCCCCCAAGGCGTATCTTCTTGACAAAACCGGCAAGATCGAATAGTCAGGCACATATCATCCGACAGCAAAAGAACCCACTTTCTTGAGCGCCATAGGTCAGGGCCCCACAGGTTGGCAATGGACAAATTTAACCAGTTGATAAGCACAGGCGCCAGGGATGGGGTCTCGGATTTTCACATCACCGGGGGCCACCCGGTGGTGTGGCGCAAAAATGGACGGATCGGCTTTGACAGCAGCTGGGTATGGGCGCACACAGAGGTGGATGAGCTGGTCCGAAAAATCCTCAACCCTGAACAGATCGCAGCCCTCAACAGCCGACGGTCGGTGGATCTGGCCCGCAGCGTGAGTCATATCAGGATCCGAATCAATGTGTTCAATACGACCCGGGGACTGAGTCTGGCCATACGCCTTTTGCCCGGAAAGGTCCCGGACATCGACAGCCTGAACCTTCACCCTTCTCTCAAGGATTTCTGCAAGCTCACATCCGGTCTCATCCTCATCTGCGGCACCACGGGATGCGGCAAGTCCACCACCATCGCCGCCATGACCGAGCAGATCAACAGGACCAGGGCGGCCCACATCATCACCCTTGAAGACCCGGTTGAATTTCGTTTCCTCTCAAGACAGTCATTTGTGGAGCAGCGGGAACTGGGGGCCCATATCCCCTCCTTCTATCAGGGACTTCTGGATGTATTGAGGGAAGACCCGGATGTGATCGTGGTCGGTGAAATCCGAGACCCGGAAACCATCAAGCTGACCCTCAATGCAGCCGAGGCAGGTCACCTGGTGATTGCCTCTCTTCACGCCACCCATTCGGAGGACGCGCTCCACCGGATCTGCAACTCCTCGCCCCCGGAGACCCAGCACGTGATCCGCAATCAACTGGCATCCACCCTGGCCCTGGTGGTGGTGCAGCGATTGATGTTTGTGCCGAGGCTCGGGTTCAGGGTCCCGCTTCTCTCCATACTGCGCGGCACCCAGGCCGTGAAGGGCATCATTCGAGACGATCGGTTTTCCCAGATTGAAAGCGCCATCCAGACCGGAAGACGCGACGGCATGTTCAGCGCGGAAAAATACAAAACCGAATACCTTGACGCCCGCACCTCGTTCATCAACCCCATGGAGAACTTCAAGCCTTCTGAGGAGGCAACCCCGGAAATCATCTACCGTTCCAGGGTGATGGGATCCCCCTCTGCGGGATCGCAGGCGAAAAGCGCCTCCCTCCAGATCGAGGCAGCTTCTGAACCGGATCGTAATGGGAAGCGCCCTGTCTCCGGCGATCAATATGTGATAAACGAGGATGCCTCCATAGAAGAGGTCATTGCTCAAATTTCCAACGCATAGAATCTCAATCGCTCTATTTATTGAACCCTCAGGCCGCTGCCCCGCTCCGGGAGTGTGATTTTGGCCAAACGCGACGACATCTCATCCACCCAGAGGCTTCTCGATCTCATTCGAGGGGACCGCCCTGCCAACGAAGGGCCGGCCCAGGATGCCGATATGGCTTCGGGGTCCATCATCCCACAGAAAGAACCGGGAGCGGTCCTGAAAAAAATATGGCCATCCAGGAAGGGTATCACGCTCGGGATCGACTTCGCCTATACCAATCTGAAGCTCGTCAAGATCAAACAGACGGCCGAAACCCAGTGGAAACTCTTGGCCTGCGCCAATGTCCCCTTTGATCCGGATCTGCCCCAGGAAGGCCCTGAATTCTCCCGTTTCCTCAAAAAGACCCTGAACGACTTTGCAGGCCCCTCGGGCAAGACCGACATCTGGTGTCTCATGTCCTCGGCCCAGATCGAGATCCGGCATATCCGCATACCCAAGGTGGCCAAAAAGCAGGTTGCCAATGCCGTGTACTGGACCTACAAGCGGGAGGTCGAGTTCGACGAAAATGAAAACATCCTCGACTTTGAAATCATCGGGGACGTCATGGAAGAGGGCGTCCAGAAGATTGCCGCCACTGTTTACACGGCCCCGAAGCAGGAAATCAAGCGACTCAAAGACCTTTTTTCCCGCAGCGGCTTTCCTCTCACAGGCATTTCCATCGGGCCTTTCGCCTCTCAGAACCTCTTGAGAACCGGGTGGATGGAGGGGGGAGACAAGACCGTGGCCAGCCTCTATGTAGGACGCAACTGGTCGCGCATCGACATCTTTTCCTCCGGCAATCTGGTCCTGGCCCGGGGCATCAAGGCAGGCATGAACAGCATGATGGAATCCATCCTGGAGGCCGTAAACGAGGGCCAGAACGAGATATCCATCGAGATGGCCGAGGAAGGGAGCGTTGCCCCTGTCTCCGCGGTCGTCGAGCCGAAAGAGCCCATTGATATGACCCAGGCCCGGAGGATCCTGTCCAGTCTCAGTCCGGATGCCAAACCCCTGACCGATGCAGAGCCCGGATTCTACCTCAAGCACGACGACATATTCAGGATGATCCTGCCTGCCTTTGACAGGCTGGTCCGGCAGGTGGAACGAAGCTTCGAATACTGCACCCTGAACCTCAAGACCGACCGGGTGGAACGGATCCTGGTAGCGGGCCAGATCCATATCTTCACACAGCCGGTGCTCGACTATATCCACGAGCAGATAGGCGTGCCCTGCGAGATCAATGACCCCCTGAAACCGGAGATGCCGTTTTTGGAGGGCGCCCGGATACCCGATTCGGTTTCCGAGAGGATCGCCTTCGGGCCGGCCGTGGGCATGGCCCTCTCGAACCAATCGCGCACGCCAAATCTGATATTTACGCACAGGGAAAAGGAGAAACTGGAGAGCGTCACCCGCATCAACCGCTCTATCTTTGTCGTATTTCTCATTATCATCGCTCTTTGCGCCGGCGTATTTTACTGGCAGAACCAGCAGATCAAGAAAAGAAAGGCGCGGGTGACCGCGCTTGAGCAGAAGCTGGAGACATACAATCCACGGCTGAGTCAGGAACTCATTCTGCAACTGGCGGGAAAGGTTAATAAGAAATCCCGCGAAATAAAGGCATACGGTCAAAAATATCTTATTTTGGCCATACTCAACGAACTCTCCGAAATGACGCCTTCACATATCCGGCTGTTGAATTTTACGGCCTATCTGGGAGCGGATCCCAAGACCGACAGAAAATCTTCAGAAAAAACGGTCCTCTTGGAAGGCATCATCTACGGCGAGCCCAGGAAGCTGGATAACGCCCTGGCCACGTATCTTATGAAACTGGATGCCTCGCCCCTCTTTAGCGACATGAGCGTCAATAAGACGACGGTAGAAGACCTTGAAGACAAGAAGGTTCTCCATTTCTGGACGCGTCTCCATGTGACGTCGTTGACGGGGAAATAAAGAGCTGGCGCCGCACCTGCAGAAAAGGTTGACCGGAAAAGCTGCACTCAAAAAAGATTTGGCCGTACCGGATAAGACGCGCAGAAGAGGCTTAGGTGGAAAAGCGTAAACTTCCAAAAATCTATGGAAAAAGCATCAGGTACCTTCTGATATGCATCACAGGCATTGTCTGTTTTGCAGCGCTCGGAATTTACCCCAACCAAAAAACCATCACAAGCCTTGACAATGACGCGGCAAAACTGGAAACTGACATCCAGGAACAGGAAATGCTCAAATCGGTGTATGAGGATCTGTTGCAAAAGACCCGGACAAAGGTCCCGGCAGACCTTCCCTGCCCCGAAAAAGGGCGGCTCGACCGGACAAAGACGGATGACATCCCTGAAATCCTGGGATCCATGGCCCACAAGAGCAGCCTGCAACTGGTAGACGTGACCCCAGATTTGAAGACGCTGGTCAAGGGGAGCCAGTCCCTCTCAGTGGATGTGCGCCTCAGCGGCGATTTTCTCAATTTTCGCGACTTTTTGATCCAACTGGAGGGGCTCCCCTATCTGAACGACATTGAGGAAGTTCAGATTCAACCGGCAGAAGGCGTCAAGGAATTTCGGCTGAAACTGGCCCTGGCTTTAAAATAGCGCATCATCTCAACATCCGGGGGCACATCCGGCGCTGAATTCCAAAAACGGCATTTTGCGAGGCGGCCTGAATGGAAAAAAGGGAAAAGGTGATCGTAGCCCTTGCGGGCATCGCCCTTGTCTACGGCGTATTTCAATTTCTGCCCTCTTCTTCAGGACCCAAGAATGCGCCCGCGGATGCCCAAAAGAATCTGGAGGCCCTGAACAAGCTGGTTACGGATGTCTCCCTGAGTCTGGCCAAGGATGCCCCGGACCAGACCATCCGTTTCATTATTTCCACGGCAGAGGCAAATTGGACCAAAGATCCCTTTCTGGACAGACGGCCTGCGGCCATCAAAGAGGTCGAGGAAAAACCCGACCAGCCGACAACCGATATGACCTTTGTCTATTCCGGCTACCTCGAGATGGACGGGAAAAAAATCTGTATTGTAAATGGGATGGAATATGAATCGGGCGAAAAGCTCACAACAGGCCGATATGTGGTTCGACAAATTGAGCCCCAGAATGTCATTCTTGAGGCCGAGGCAGACGGCCATGAGATTGTTGTTCCCCTTCAGGAATAAGGGAAGGAGATTCAGACCATGACGCCGCTGGTCCCCGTGAACCTGACAACTGTGCGGCTGGTTCTAACTGTGGCCTGCATTGGGCTCGCATTGGGCTGCGGATCGACCCAGACGGTGGAAAAAACGCCGACGATCCAGAAATGGATCAGGCTGGCGGAGAAGTCCAAGCCGAGGTCTCCGGTTCAAAGACAACGGACCATTGAAGAACAAAAAAAGAAAACAGCCTCCGAAGAGGCTGAGCCTGCTCCTGAAAGACCGCTTCCCGCCAATAAGGTGACCCTCAAGATCATCAATGAAGATATCTCCGTGCTCTTGCGCGCCCTGGCCAGGGCCGCGAATCAAAATATCATGCTCAACGCAGAGGTTGAAGGAAAGATCAATGTCACGGTTAATGAGATCCCGTGGGATCAAGTGTTTCTGGGGGCCCTTGCCACGGCCGGCCTGACATACATGTGGTCCGGAGACATTATTCGCGTGATGCGCGTGGAGGATATGCAAAAAGACCTGGACCTGGAGAAGAAACGGCTCGAGGCAAGGGAAATGAGGATCGAGCGCGAGTCCCTGGAACCCCTCGTCACAAAAATTATTTACATCGACTATGCCGATCCTGAATCCCTGGCCAAAAACCTCCAGAGGATGCTCAGCGCCCCCGAACAAACCGAGCAGGGGGGCGAAACAACGCAGGCCGTCGGTCAGAACAGGATGCCGTCCATTTCAGTGGATGAATACAACAAGGCCCTCATTGTCACGGCCCTGAAGCAGGACATCCCAAAATTGGTTGAACTGGTCCAGGAGTTGGACAGGCCGACCCCCCAGGTTTTGATCGAATGCAATATCGTGGAGGCCAGGTCCGAGGTGGCCCGCATGCTGGGGGTCCAGTGGGGAGGCCTGTACCACGATGGAAAAGGAAGGAACTTTGTCGACGCCGGCCTGACCACGCCCGAAAAGCTCCTTCCCGCACCCGATCCGAATGCAGGACTGGTCGTCGGCTATCTGACCCAGGCCGCAGACTACGTGCTGGAACTGGAGCTGTCAGCCCTTCAGGAAGACGGCATGCTGAACATCCTTTCCAGCCCCACCATCACCACCCTGGACAATAAAAAGGCGGTCATTGAAAGCGGCGAGGAGATACCCTTGATCTCCATTGTCTCAACAGGGGCCATGGCCCAGGAAACCCCTGAGTATAAAAAGGCGGCCCTGACCCTGGAGGTGACGCCCCACGTGATCGACGGCGAGATGCTCATGCTGGCCATCATGGCCAAAAAGGACGAGTTTGACTATACGAGAGAGGTCAAGGGATATCCGGTGATTATCACAAAGCACGCCAATACCAGTCTCGTCCTGTTTGACGGCGAAACCACTGTGATCGGCGGCCTCACCAAGGAAAAAAAGCAGGACCAGAATGCGGGCATACCAGGGGCCAAGGATGTGCCGCTTGTGGGCTATCTTTTCGGGGCCGATGAAAAACAGCATGAGATGGATGATCTCCTCATATTCATCACGCCCCACATCTTGAAGGCTAAGGAAATGGGCGTGCAAACTGAGCCGCTCGCAAAGGGCGGGGAGGAGTCGCCAACCGAATCGCCCGGGTCCGAGAGATCCGAACAATTCAATGTGAGCTTTTAGGCCGGCGAACATGGATTATTTCGACATCCTCGATTTTGAGAAGGAACCCTTTTCCAATTCCCCTGACCCGGAATTCTTCTACCAGGCCCGGCCCCATGTGGAATGCCTTCAGAAACTGGAGCTTTCATTGCGCCTGCGCAGGGGGCTCAACGTGGTCACCGGCGAGGTCGGGACCGGAAAGACCACCCTCTGCCGGCATCTTATCCGGAAATTCGCGGGAGACGACAAGGTCGAGACCCACCTGGTCCTGGATCCGTCTTACAGTTCTCCCATGGAATTTTTGCATGCCGTGGCCAAGATGTTCTGCCCATCCCAATCAACCGACGGCCTGAGCGAGTGGCAACTTAAGGAAATGATCAAGGAGCATCTCTTCCGGACCGGCGTGGACGAGAAGAAGACCGTCATTCTCCTGATCGACGAGGGCCAGCGGCTTCCTGAGTACTGTCTGGAAATACTCCGCGAATTCCTCAACTATGAGACCAACGAATACAAGCTCTTGCAGATGGTCATCTTCGCTCAGACGGAATTTGATGAAACCCTTGAGAAGTGCCGGGGATTTGCAGATCGCATCAACCTGTATCACCCGCTGGGTCCGTTAGACTTTGAAGAGACCAAGTCATTGATCCGCTTCCGTCTCGAGCGGGCCAGCAAAGGCAAGGCAAACGCCTCGCTCATCAGTCCTTGCGCACTTCGGGTCATCTACAAGGCATCTGGAGGATATCCGAGGCGCACCATCCACCTGTGTCATCAGGTCGTTCTGGCCATCATCATCCAAAACCGATCCAAGGCCGGGTGGTTTACGGCACGCTCCTGTGCCAAGAGATTCGTCAGGGGAGAAATCGCCAAATCGCCGCGAACTCGAAAAGCCATCCTCATTGCCCTACTTGTCCTGACCGTCATTGTGGGTTTAGGGGCCGGAGGCTTGAAGCTTCTCGAATTCAGGGGCAGAACGAACAAGCCTTTATCCCCCCTCACGGTCAAACAGGATGCGGGAACCCGACCGCCCGCGATCTCTCCCATGGCGTCCGATCCTGCCTTGGCCCTGACAGAAAAGACAGGAGTCAGTGAAGGCCCGAGGACAGAGCCCATCGCAGTAGAACGCAAGACCCAAGGGGCCCCGGGGGAGTCGCATGACGCTTCTGCCGCCGCAGGACGCGATGCCGCCGGTGAGACCGCCTCTGACGAAGCAGGAGCGATTCCCCACTCATTAGGAAAACTTACCGTGACTCACAATCAGACCCTTGCGGATATGATCCGGCGCGTCTATGGATCATTTAACGAGCAAAGGTTAAAATCGGTCTGCGTTCTCAACAAAATTGACAATCCAAATCATATAGAACGGGAACAGTCGATCGTCTTCCCTTGTTTCCCGGTAAAGCCCTCCGGACCCGTGTGTCAGTTCTGCTGGCTTCAGGCAGCGGAGAAGCAGAGTCTCGAACAGGCCCTGCACTATCTAAGATCTTCCTCAGGAGATCCTCAGCCCTTGTCCATGGTTCCTACATGGACCCGCCATGACGGTCTTCAATTTCACATACTCTACAAGGAGCCGTTTCCGGATGAGGAGAGCGCACGCAGGTTTCTGAGCCTCCTCCCCCCCGAGACGGCCTCTGAAGCGACCGTCCTGGTGGACTGGGGGCAAGACAGGGTCTTTTTCAGGGATCCCTTTTCATAAGACCTGCCGAGCGACAGAGGGCAGAACAGCAATTCTCATTTCAGCAAGATTGTCATGTGGGAGCGGCGTCCGAGCCGTGAAACGTCGTAGCAAAATGTCACTCTCACAGGAGATCAACTCTGCATCCACTTCATAATGAAAATTGCTGAGACCAGGGAGCTGACGTTAGAGCAGCGGGATGGAATCCGGAAACGCGGCGGAGGCGACATTTCCGCTGCACGAGACAAAGGATCGAATCGTGGTCAAAAGGAAAAAACTGGGGGAGATTCTGATTGAAAACGGGCTGTTGACCGAGGAGCAGCTCAAGGAGGCCCTTGCTGCCAAGGAACGCTCGAATCTAAAGCTGGGGCAAGTCCTGACAAGGAGCAGTCTGGTCAACGAGTCTCAACTGGTGGACCTTCTCAGCCAGCAATTGAAGGTGCGCAAGTACGACCCCAACGAATATCCCCTCGATATGGACATGGGAAAGATCATTCCCATGAACATTGCCGAAAAATATCAGGTGGCGCCCCTGAAAAAGAAGGGGAACCTCCTCACCATCGCCATGATCGACCCCATGGACATCGATGCCCTGGACGCCATCGAGATCGCCGCCAACATGGAGGTCGAGCCGGTCATATGCACCGAGCAGGAACTGAACCAGCTCATCAGCAGCATCTACGGTTCCTACTCCGGCATGGACAATGTCCTGGAGAGCATCGAGAAGGTCCAGTACGCCGGGGCCGGCGAGGACGAGGCGGAGACAGGCGCTGAGGATGTCCAGGTCAGCTCTCTCCACGACATGGCCGAGGAGGCCCCGGTCATTCGTCTGGTCAATTCCATCCTTTCCCAGGCCATTCGGGAAGGGGCCAGCGACATCCATATCAGCCCTGAAAAGGAAAATGTCCATGTAAGGTTTCGCGTGGACGGAAAGCTGCACGAGGTGCCTGCACCGCCCAAATCCATGTTCCTGCCGGTTGCATCCAGGATCAAGCTCCTGTCCAACATGGACATCGCCATGACCCGGGTGCCCCAGGACGGACGGTTCACCGTCCGAATGAACAACAAGGAGATCAACATCAGGGCCTCTGCCCTGCCGACCATTCACGGCGAAAACATTGTGCTGCGCCTCCTGGACATGAGCGCAGGCATATACTCCCTTGAGCAATTGGGCATGTCGCCTGAAGACCGGACCAAACTTGAAAAAATGATTGTAAAGCCCTACGGCATGATCCTCAGCACAGGGCCTACAGGAAGCGGAAAAAGCACCAGCCTTTACGCCATCCTGAACCAGATCAACAAGCCCGACATCAACATCATCACCCTGGAAGACCCTGTGGAATTCCGCGTGGAAAAAATCCGTCAGGTTCAGTTGAACCGCAAGGCCGGCATGACATTCGCCAGTGGATTGCGGTCCATCCTGCGACAGGACCCTGACGTCATCATGGTAGGGGAGATTCGCGACTCCGAGACGGCCACCATCGCGGTTCAGGCGGCCCTCACCGGGCATCGGGTCCTGAGCACGGTCCATACCAATGATGCAGCAGGGGCCATCTCCCGTTTCATTGACATGGGCATCGAGCCCTTTCTGGTATCGTCGGTCATGCTTGTCATATTTGCCCAGCGTCTGCTGAGAAGGGTCTGTCCCCATTGCCGGGAGTCCTACCAGCCCCCTGAACGGGTCCTCAAGGAGTGGGGCCTCCTGAATGCGGAGGGCGCCAACTTTCAGCGCGGCAGGGGCTGTTTTCAATGTATGGGGACCGGCTACAAAGGCCGGACCGGCGTCTTCGAGGTTTTGGTCGTGGATGATATGATTCGAGACATGATCCTCGCAAGGAAATCAAGCCATGAGATCACCCGCGCCGCGAGAGAGGCGGGAAAACTGACCACCCTCAAGGAAAACGCCGGCCAAAAGGTGGCACAAGGGATTACAAGCCTCGAGGAAGCGGCCTCCGCCATTATGAGCTGACCATGCCCAAATTTTCTTACCAAGCCATCAGCGAAACCGGGAGCGCCGTATCCGGCGTGCTTGAGGCGGATTCGATTCAGGTCGCAACCGACATCCTGAACCAGCGCGGGTATATACCCACCAAGGTGACAAAGGGGGGGGATGAGGCACAAAAAGGCCTCTTTTCACTCATCGAGGAGAGATTTGCCAGGATCAAATCGAGGGACCTGATCCTTTTCACCAAACAGTTTCGCACCATGCTCCGGGCAGGGGTCTCGGTCCTGACCATATTGAAAATACTGGAAGCCCAGACCGAGAACCCCAAGATGAAAAAAACCGTCCGGGACATTTCCGAAGACATCAAAGAAGGCGTAAGCCTCTATGACGCCTTTAGAAAGCATCCCCATGCGTTTCCACCGCTCTATTGCAGCATGGTGAAGGCCGGGGAAGTCAGCGGGGCCCTTCCGGATGTCCTGGAACGGCTCATCTACATCATCGAACATGAGAACAAGATCAAATCCGACATCAAATCGGCCCTCCAGTATCCCATTATCGTGATCATTTTCTTGGGGCTTGCCTTCTTTGTCCTGCTCACCTTTGTCATCCCTCGATTTGCCAAAATATTTTTGAGCGCAGGACTGGACCTACCCCTCCCCACCCGGATCTGCATCTCCCTGAACCAGTACCTTGCAAACTACTGGTTCCTTGTGCTGGGAGGCGCCATCGGGCTTGTCACGGTCCTGGTCCTGTACCTCAAGACAGACCAGGGAAAATACGTAAGGGACTCCTTTTTTCTGAAGGTGCCAATCATGGGCCCATTGTTCCAGAAGGCGGCCATGTCAAGATTCGCGAGTATTTTCGCCATATTGCAGTCAAGCGGCATCCATGTTCTGGAATCCATGGAAATCCTGTCCGAAACCATGGGAAATGCGGCCATCGCGCGGGAATTCGACCGCATCAAGGAGCAACTGGAGGCCGGCCAGGGGATTGCAGGCCCTTTGAAGTCTGCCAAACACTTCCCCCCCATGGTGATCAACATGGTGGCCATCGGCGAGGAATCCGGGAGCCTGGACGAGATGCTTCGGGAGGTCTCTTCCCACTACGACGACGAGGTCGAGTATTCCATGGGCCGGCTTTCCGAGGCCATCGGGCCGATGCTCACCATAGGGCTTGCCGCGGTGGTAGGCTTCTTTGCCCTGGCCATCTTCCTCCCCATGTGGGATCTGACAAAGGCCGTTCAGATGAAATGAAGCAGATCCGCTTCCATATCAGCCCCTATGTGATCATACCGCTCATTTTTGCCGGGATTGCAGCCATTTCCGCGATTGTGGCCTTCCGGCTTGCCGAGGGCAGTCTAAAAGAGACATATGTCTCGATCGCCGGCATTGCGATCTGGGTGGTCCTCCTGGCCGCGGGGGCCTTTGCCTGCGGTCTGCTCATCATTCGGGCCATTCTCAGACCCTTTGAGGCCTTTGTACAAAGGGCTGAGGCCCTTCCGGCCCTTGCAGGCGCGCAAAAGGCCCCTGAGACGGTCGAACCCGGGGATCGGCTGGAGCACTACGCCAGGGTCCTGGACCGGGTTTCAGACCTTCTCGGCAAGGTGGAGGCCCGCGAGCTCTTTCCTGAGATTGTCGGCCAGAGCAAGGCCATGCGGGCTGTTCTCGGTCAGGTCATAAAGGTGGCGCCTACCGATACCACCGTCCTGATATCAGGGGAAAGCGGCACAGGCAAGGAACTCATCGCCACCAGCATCCATGAGCACAGCGCACGCAAGGACAAGCCCCTCATCAAGCTCAACTGCGTTGCCATACCCGAAGGCCTTTTGGAAAGCGAGTTGTTCGGACATGAGAAGGGGGCCTTTACCGGCGCGACTGAAAGGAAGATCGGCAAATTCGAGTTGGCGGACGGGGGCAGCCTCTTCCTGGACGAGATCGGGGACATGCCCTTGAATACCCAGGGGAAAATCTTGCGGGTCCTCCAGGAAAGGGAGTTTGAACGGGTAGGCGGCGGCAAACCCGTCAAGGTGGATGTGCGGTTTGTGGCCGCCACCAACAAGGACCTTGAAAAGATGGTCAAGGCAGGTCAGTTCAGGGAAGATCTTTTTTATCGCCTGAACGTCTTCTCCCTCCACCTGCCGCCTTTGCGCGAAAGAAAAGAGGACATTCCGCTCCTCGCAGACCATTTCCTTGAAGCGGGCAACAAATCCGTCCGGGTCTCGCCGGCAGCCATGCACATGCTGACCGCCTATGACTGGCCCGGCAACGTCAGGGAGCTGCAGAACGTGATCGCCCGGGCCGCGGTCATGTGCGATAACAACGTGATTGAGCCTCAGAACCTCCCGGATGCCCTTCATGTCGGCGGCCGCCCCCTCGCAAGCCACTCTGAGCTGAATACTTCACTGTCCCTGGACGAGCATCTTCGTGAGATTGAAAAGGGGATGATCCTCGAGGCCCTGCGCAGGACCGGGGGTGTTCAGGTCAAGGCAGCGGAACTCCTTGGCATCAATGTGCGGAGCCTGTGGCACAGAGTAAAAAAATACGGGATTGACGTAAAGACGGTCAAAGAATAGCAAACCCCATTGTGACCGCCTTCAATATGTGACGTTTAACCTGCAAATTTTGTAGATTTGGCCCTTGACAGGCATCACAGATTCGAGCATATTCCCCACTGCTTCTAAAATATGCTGCGTACCCGTTCATCTTACACCAAAAGTTTTCCTGGGTTTGTATCGTGCAAATGCCGTGCTCATCCCGGCAAAAGCCCGTATCCATTATCGAAACCATTGGGATTTCGATAAGTTAAGACCTTGAACACCCGAAATCTCCCTGCGCACTGGAAATGCCGACATTGCGCCAGGCTGTCGGTTTTAAAGATATGGGTCTATAATTTATTATCCACCCCCATTTTAGGCACCCTCGTTGCATATAAATCAAGGGTGTGGAATGTCGGTGCGGCATCACCCGCACAATGCGGCTTGAAATCAACGCAACATCTCAATAATCAGGGGCAACCCCCCTGGCTTCCAGCCCCCGGATTTGGGTCCGGGACAGACTTCGCCGGGATGACAGCAGGTCGGGCTGTTACGTCATTCCAGCGAACGCTGGAATCCAGGCGAGCTTTCCCCGTCATTCCATCGGAACCCCGGATCGGAGTCCGGGCCAGGGGCTGGAATCCAGGCCAACCACCCGTCATTCCAGCCCACGCTGGAATCCAGCGCCGAGCGCCCGTCATTCCAGCGCAAGCTGGAATCCAGCGCCGTTTGGGAGGGGCTGTCGCCCCGAATTTATTGAGAAGATACAACTCAGCATATTTTTAAACATTTCATTAAAAAGGAGGCAATTATGAATCAGAAAGAACAGAAAAGACGGCTAAACGGAGAAGAGGGCTTCACCCTGATCGAGATCATTGCGGTCCTGATCGTCCTGGGAATCCTGGCGGCAGTGGCGGTTCCCAGGTACATGAGCGTTACCGACGATGCGAGAGAAAAGGCAGCACAGGCGGCAATTGCTGAAGCAAAAGCGCGATTGTCCCAAGCTTATGCCTCAACTCTTCTCCAAAAAGGCTCTGCCCCTTCAATGGGTGAAGTCAATGCCAATGCCAACTTTGCAGCAAACAGTTTTGGTCCCGATTTTAATGTAGCCGTTAGCTACACCAATGATGTTGCAACAATTACCGTCGATAAAGTTCAGAACGTAAGCGTAAGTAATGTCACTGGTTATTGGAATTTGCCCGTATTGGAATAAAAGGAACTTTGTGGTTTTTTGCAATTCTTCCAGGGGAGCGGCTCTGGAAATGTTTTCTCACGAGCCACTCCCCTCTTTATACTGGTAGAATAAACTGTTATTCCTCAATTCCACTAAACTTGACCTACCTCTTGGCGCCGATCCCCGGCAAAAGGAAATGCCGTGCCAATTAGCCCCATGGTGAGACAGAACTTTGCAGGCCTGATCACCCATAGATACTACCTCCCTTTCTTAATCTCCCTTTTCTTCATGCTTCTGATTGGCTATTTCATCGCCTGGCCGATAATAGTGTACGACACCGATTTGTGGTATCACCTATCCGGAGGGAGATATTTCTGGCAAAACCATGCCATTGCCGATGACGCCTTTTTCAGCTACATCACCCCTCCCAAATCTTGGTATAATTACTATTGGCTGTTTCAGGCCGTTGTGTACAAGATCTTTCAATGCACAGGGTATTATGGCCTCATCGTCCTGCGGTGCCTTATGTACTCCGTGACCGCGCTTTTCATCTGTCTCTTCTTTCTCCATGGAACTAAAAACAGGAAAATACATCTCTTGGGCCTTCTCCTGTTCGTCTGCTGCGCCATGGTCATCCTGCACCGGGAATTGTTGGTGCGACCTCATCTGTTTTCTTACCTTTTTATATGTGTTTTTCTCTATATCCTCGAATGCCGGCAAGACAAAGTCTGGCTCCTTCCAATTCTGGGCGTCCTGTGGTCCAATCTCCATGGCATCGAATACCCGGTGATGTTTCTGATCGTCTTTGCCTACCTTGCAGAGATATATTTTACAGAATTCAGGAAGACACGCTCAAGCCAAATCACGTGGAAAAAAACAAAATGGCTTTTGATTTCAGTCTTTTATACAATTTTCGTCACACCTGCAATAACCGAGCTTGTGCAAATCCCTTTTTCCGTATCCTTTCAAACTGCCGCATACCAGCATCTGTATGTAAACGAACTGCGTCCGATTCCGTTTCGGAATTTTTTCGTCTTTGTCCCCACCACGACACAAGGACTGATATCCTGCATGCAGAACATCATCGTGCTTTTCACAACATGCTTCTTTGTGATGGGCGTCTGGAAAAGGAAACTGCGGATCAGCCACGCCATCCTTTTTATCGGCGCCCTTCTCCTGCTTGCGAGGCATGTGCGATTCACCTATGAATTTACCCTTCTTGCCCTTCCCATGCTGCGCCACGGCACCCATCTGATCGCCGAAAACCCCAGATTCCCGCGCAGGGTCGCGGAGTTCGCTCTCCCACTGGCAATGGTCCTGTTACCGCTTGGGATTTTCTCCAGTCTTTTCAGCAATAGACCAGCGTATCCTTTTTCCCGTTCCAAACTGCCCGTCGGCATCGTCAACTATTTGAACTATCATGCCGAAGGCGGAAGAATCATGAACGAACCTAACACCGGGGGGTATCTTCCTTGGGCATTGCAAAGCGACTTCAAAATATACATGGATATGCAAATGACGATTTTCAGCGATACAGATTATGCCTTTGCGGCCAATGCCTTTTCCGATGCAACTGCCTTTGCGAAGTTTATTCGGAAATACGAACCCTCTTTTATTTCTGTCTCTCTGAATAGGCCATATTTTAAAAATGTTGTTGCAACGGACCAGAGGTTCGTACCTGTCTTTCTCGACCAGACAGAACTCCTGTATGTAAATAGCGCTCATTATCCAGACCTGGCTGATGCCTATGAGTTAAAAGCCATTGATCCTTTTTGCTTTCGGGAGCTTGCCTATGAAGATCTGGATTCGGACACCCTGTTGCAGATGTTTGACGAGGCCGAGAAGATGCGCCTCGAGGCTCCAACGAATTACAGCGCAAATTACATTCTTTCCAGCATCTCGATCGTACAGGGGAAATATGATCAGGCCCTATCTTACGCAGAAGACATCATCCAGCACTATCCAGAACTGTCTCACGGATACGCATTCAAGGCCGATGCGCTGTTCGGAATGGAGCGTTATGAGGAAGCCGCCCGGCTTTATAAAAAAGCCCTTGATATGGGGCAAACGGGCAAGGCTGAAAACGTGTACTGGAATTTGAGTGTTGCCTATGCGAAATTGAAGGAATATAACAAAGCGTACCGCCTGCTGTCAAAACACGTCAACCCGTTTTCTCCGCATGCAGGCTACGAGGAGATTTATCAACTGGCGATGTCTGCAGCGTCTGTCGGAAAAATCAGAGAGGCCGTCACTTTCTTGAAAATCGCCAAAATGAAGGTGCCGGGAACGGACGCAGAGTATGTCCGAAAGATTGACGAAGGTCTCATCTTGTTACAGACCCGCGCTTCTTAATTGGAGCTACCCAAGCTTACGGTGCAGCTCAAAATATCGGTCAATATGGCCTTAAGGACAACCCACTGACGTTACAGTGATCACCATTGAAAAACCGTTCCCCGCACGAACCGTCCACAACAAATGTATTCAAGACTGAAAGGCGATAACCCCCTAATCAAATTGGCCTATGAGAACCCAGTTGTCTGTCAACTTTGGTATCTTTTCTTCAGTGCCATTCGCATGGATACCCTGAAGGCAACGCACAGCCCGGGACCGGCAAAGCTATTCTCTGGATTAATCGTGAAAGTATCTTTTTCTGCATTTGAGCGGCTCAGCCCGTTACTCATTCCAATTACGTTTGTTTTCATGTTCCTTTTGAGTATGGCTAAGTGGCCAGATCCCTTAGTTGATTTCGGAAGGGAACTATATGTTCCGTGGGCGATGCTTCAAGGCAAGCAACTATATAGCGATATGTTTTACTTCAATGGACCATTAAGCCCTTATTGTAATTTTATAATTTTTAAATTGTTAGGAATTGGTATAAATAAAATTATCTTTGTTAATATTATTTTTCTTTTGTCAATTGTTTTTTTTCTATTTAATATATTGAAAATGGCATCATCACATTGGTCGGCAATGTTTGGCTGCATAGCTTTCTTGCTGTTATTTGCGTTTTCACAATATGTCGGGATCGGCAATTATAACTTTATAACGCCATACTCGCACGAAGTGACTCATGGGATGCTGCTCTCATTGGCAATGCTTTTCTGCGTAGGCCGTTCCTTGTTCACAAAAAACATTTTGTGGGTTCCGTGCGCTGGATTCCTCCTGGGCCTAATCTTCTTGACCAAGCCGGAATTTTTTGTTGCCGCTTCTTGTGGGATGGTGGCTTTTCTCGGGGTGAACCTTGCTATCCAGCCCTCCAAGAAAAGCTTTGGCTCCGTTTTTGCCGTTCTGTTTACCATGGCAGTACCCGTATTAGGAGGTTTTTTTCTATTATCAAAAGTCATTCCAGCCCAGTCAGCATTGAAGGGCACTCTCGGTGGATGGTTTTATTTAGGGCAATCATCCTTAGCATCTTTAAAATTTTATCAGTCAATTAGCGGCATAATTGATATTAATCATAATATCTATATGCTTTTAATCTTCCTACTTGCTTATATACTGTGCTTAGGCCTACCATTTGTATCCTCACATCTTCAGCTTAACCGCGTGGCGTCTTGGTTTATCGCTGCTGTTCCCGCTTTATCGCTATTCGTTCTATTCCTTTTTCACGAGCCAATTCCTATTGCAGGGTTTGCCCGCCCTTTCCCAATTTTTGTTTTGGCGGTCGGTATATGGGCTCTCTATGCAGTAGTGAAAAGAAAATCGAGTAAGTCAGCCATCTTATTTGTGTTTTGTGTTTTTGCTGGCACCCTTTTGATCAGAATATTTTTAAATGTTCGTATTTATCACTACGGGTTTGCACTTGCTATGCCTGCATTTATGGTCTCACTTTTGCTTTTTTTTTACATAATACCCGGAAAGTTGAAAAGCCGGAATAAACGTAGAGGACCTTACCTATTTGGCCTCAGTTTGATTACAATATTTGTTATTAGTTGGCATCTTGTTATTACGACGAATATCTACTCAAAAAAGATAATACCGATAAAGTCAAACCAGGATTTTTTCTATTCCGATTTCCGAGGGCAATTTTTAAACGCAGCCGTAGATTGGATCACTGAAAACACTTTAGAAGGCCGCACACTATTGGTGCTGCCAGAAGGGATAATGATCAATTATTTGGCCAGAAGAATAAATCCCACGCCTATTTTGAATCTTATGCCGCCGGAGATGATAATGTTCGGTGAAGATAAATTATTAAACGCCTTGAAGTCTGCCCCACCTGACTACCTCGTTCTCGTTCATAAGGATACAAGTGAGTATGGATTTGATTTCTTCGGTAAAGGTTACGGCGTCGGCATATATAAATGGATAGTGGCTAATTATGCACCCAAAATTATGATAGGCTCTATGCCATTAACGGATAATCGGTTTGGGATCTTAATACTAACGCATAGTGAACCGATTTAACGGCCCCCCGGCATGAAAGTCATGTTTTGCTTGTGAATTATGGTCGGAAGTTGGGAGGTTGCTCTGCCCCATTGGTGTTTCAACAAACAGATTCGGCATTTGACTATTTCAGTCTTAGCCTTTGGGCCAGGACTCGTGTTGCATGTTCGATATTTATGAGTCTTGCTTTCAGACCTACCTTAGCCATGGATACAGCACCGGCCCTTGAAAGAGCTGCTAACAGGCTGATCTTTCTTACATAAAACTCATACAATTCAGATTGAGGACGTGACTGAAAGTATTTCAAAGAATTTTTGGTCTTATCTAAGGCTTGGAGATTGTCTTCGGAGGGATCCTTTTTATCGTCAAATATCTCAGAAGCCGAGATGCGCAGGGAGGTAATGAGATCAAAAGACCTCGTATCTAATTGCTCAAACAGCGCTGGTTTTTCGTGCGCAATCTTCATCGGATCGGTCCTCAAAATTATAGTAACCAGGTCGTTATTGCGTCTTGCCTCTGATAGAATAATAGCGCGTATGATTTCCTTGAGCTTAGACTTGTCCTTAATGTCTTTGTATATCTCATGAAGAAATCTAACATACTGGACCATGACTTTGCTCCCAAAATCAGTATTAACGATTTATGCCAACCTCGATCTGGCAACCTTTGTAGGATTCCGCATTATTTGATCAGAAAAAACCTGATTATATTGATTACCAAGCACAAGGGAATAAGATGTCGTCA
>ENA-OSEO01002287-OSEO01002287.1-sediment-metagenome-genome-assembly--contig:-NODE-2287-length-28001-cov-4.698646_pt1 | contig 28001 bp, 16 predicted proteins | sample MGYA00237883_ERZ534232 | MGnify/ENA metagenome assembly ERZ534232
TAGTTTTTCCATTGTCCAATCGGATTCCTGGGATGTGTCGTTGATGATATACGGCTGCTGAGACCTGGCCACCTTGCATACAACGCATTTGTCTTTTTTCAGATTAAACGAACAAGATCTTTTTATCTGCTGTTGTTCTTCATCCGAAAAACCGGAAGCAGCCATAAAGACAAGTTCATCTTCCTTCTTGTTATAGGAATAATAGGCAATCTGTTCATAGCCGGCAACTTCAACAATGGTTTTTAAAAGGCCCGGCATTAAATTAGCCAGCGGTTTTGGAGCATGAAGATCACAACTCGCCTGATATAAAGAAACCAGTTTCTTATTCGCTTTTTGAAGTTCCATCATCTTGTCTTCAAGTTTGCGAATAAGCGCCTCATTATATTCTTTATAAAAGTACTCGTCCTTTGGTAAATCTTGTACCTGAATGAACACTTCATCTTTCTTCGATCGATCCAACACCTCGTGAATGGCTTGTAGAAAGCCGTCCACTTCCATAGGTTTCACCAGAAAACGGTCCGCGCCAAGACTGAGAGCCAGTTTTTCATCCCGCGGATCTGTATAAGTCGCCGTATAGAACACGAAGGGAATCGCACTCAATTCAGGGTCCGCTTTCCAGGCCTTGCATAGATTGAAACCATCCATGCCTGGCATCAGGATATCCGAGATGATCAAGGAGGGTGGAATTTCATGAGCTATCTTCAAAGCTTCCGCGCCATCAGAAGCTTTGTTGACCTCAAAACCGTTCGTTTTGAGCAACACCTCCAACATATATAGATTTTGAGGAAGGTCATCCGCTATCAATGCACGCAACATCTTTTATCCTCCTGAGAAGTCCGAAAATAGATACTCCTCCATCTGCGAAATAAAAATGGTTGGATCAATCGGCTTTTCGATATAACCGGAGCATCCTGCTTTGAGTGCCGCTTCCCGATCACCGGGCATGGCATATGAAGTCACCGCGATAATTTGAATCTTTTTGAGCGAGTCAATTTTCCGCAATTCCCGTGCTACAGAATAACCGTCCATAACAGGCAGTTGAATATCCAAAAGGATCAAATCAGGGGCTTCTTCTTGAGCCAATGCGATCCCTTCAAGACCATCCCGCGCCTGAATTACTTGATAGCCGCTCTTTTCAAGTAAAAAGGTCAATAAATAAATATTTTGTTCATTATCTTCAATTAACAGGATTTTCTTTTTCATTGTTGTTGTTCCTTTTGCAATGGTAGAGTAAAGGAAAACGTACTTCCCTTCCCCCATTCGCTTTCAACCGAGATCTGTCCACCCATCAATTCAACAAGTCGTTTGCAAATAGATAATCCAAGACCGGTCCCTTCATATTGACGAGAAATTCCTGTGTCGATCTGCTGAAAAGGTTTAAACAATACTTCAAGGTCTTCCGGTTGAATACCAATCCCGGTATCTGAAATACTCGTCACTACATAATCGTCTGTTACCTGGCATTTAACTCTTACTTCACCTTTTTCAGTAAACTTCACTGCGTTGTTTAATAGATTGATCAAGATCTGTTCCACCCGCCTTTGATCATTATTAAGTAGTATGCGGTCAGGAGAAATATCGGAGTTTACTGTCAATCCCTTTTTTTCGGCCATTGGCACAATTTTTTCCAGGCTGCGTTGAACTGCTTCATTAAGATAAAACTCTGATGGGTAAATCGTTACCTGTCCGGCCTCAATTTTGGAAATATCCAAAACATCATTGATCAATTCAAGCAGGTGTTGTGCGCTGCCCTGTACCATGGTTAATTGCTTCTTTTGTTCATCATTCAGAGGACCCACCAGATTCTGAAGCAAAATTCCTGTAAATCCAATTATGGAATTAAGTGGTGTTCTCAACTCATGAGACATGGTTGCCAGAAAGGCTGATTTGAGCCGGTCTGCACTTTCAGCTCTATCTACTGCTGCTTTCAAATCTTCAATTCGTTTTCGTTCCGTGATATCAGTGATCGTGCCGACGTACCCGATAACCTGATTATTCTCATTCAACTCCGGTACAGCTTGTCCGATGACCCAAACCACCGATCCGTCCTCGTGGATAAACCTATAGTCCTGAATGGATCTTGATTGTTCCTGAGTGGCGTCATTCCATGATTTCGATAAAGATTTTCGATCATCAGGGTGAACACCATTTAGCCAACCGTTTCCTAATCCCAGATCAGCAGACATGCCCGATATCTCACACCAGGTTGGGTTTACATAAGTTGTTCGACCCTCAATATCTGTATGAAAAATTCCAACGGGAGCTATGTTGGTTAAAGTCTGATATCTTTTTTGGCTTTCATGTAATTCTCGATTTGCGCGTTTATTTACCGTAATATCACGGATAAACACGATGGCTTCATCTTTTCCATTCGGAGATACGCGTGCCTCATACTCATAAACGGAACCTTTGATCTCTAACTGGTATTCATAGATTTGAAGGGTGTCAGTTTGAATAGCCTGTTGAACTTTTTCAATGGTTTGTTTGGCCAGACCTTCAGGCATTACATTGATGATATTCTTGTTAATAAAATCTTTGGGTTCCACGAACAGCTTGTTTTGAGGTGAAGAATGGTAGTCTAAGAACGTCCCGTCTTTGTCTATTCGAAAAATATAGTCCGGATAATTATCGATCAGCATTCGATATCTTGATTCACTTGCGACTAAAGCAGAGGTCTTGAGCTGGATCTGTTTTCTGGCTGCCAGGATCATCAGTCCAAGAAGCACAACGAATACGACTAGATTGGCTAACAATATGTAAACCCAGGTCGGAATTACCTTGACCAGTGTTTTGCCGGTGTCCTGTCCCATGAACTGGTCAAGCAGTTGATAATAAACAGACTCTGGATCAGCCTTCATTGCTTTCAGTTGTTGATCAATGGTTGCCTGGAAATAAGGTGTTGAAACAGCATTTTTGGTATATGCAAATGTGATACTTGTTGGCTGGATTATGATCGGTGTTCTGGAAACTTCATAATTCTTCTCATTTAGATCTCCAAAATCCTTGTTGGTGATTCCCGCATCGACTTCCTTTTTCTCCAAGGCTTCAAAGACTTCCTGATAACTTTGCTTTTCAACAAAATCACACCGAACACCAAACTTGGCCGCGAGATTTTTTATCCCCTCAGGCCCATCGAAGTTTAACGCCCCACTTAATCCGGCCACCTTTTTGCCTTCAAGATCAAGAATCGTTTCAATGGTTGAATCCTGTTGGACATAAACCCGGGCCCAACTGACAAGTACTGTCTCGTTTGAAAAGGTATATGTATGACTGCGAGTTACTGTCCATCCTACATCAGGCATTATGTCGATCTCGTTATTTTCCAGCCTGGCGAGATTTTCTTCCCACGTACCTTCCACCCACTCAATTTTCCAGCCTTCTTGAACAGCAATTTCTGTGATCAACTCAGGCCAAAAACCGGAAACAGTACCATCTTCCTCCGTGTAAATCTTTGGAGGATTTTCATAAACCCCTACCCGTACCAGGCGGCGAGTATCTGAAATTGTTGACCCGATCAGGGTGAGACAAAGAATGGAAAGAAAAACAATGCAAATATTTCGCTTCATATTGTCCCTTAATGATTAAACGGAACATTCACTAATTGTCTACGATTAATCCCCTAAATGGCTCTGCGATACTAACGATAAATATTAACGGATAATAATTGGCGAAAATTCATGTTTCATCTTCAATTAAAAATTATACAACTATTGGATTTCTGTGTACGAACCGTTATGTTAACATTTCGGTTATAGTTATCCACTTTCCTGTAATAAATGTAAAAAACATCGAATTTGTTCTAAATGGTACTTGTCTGAACCGCAATTAATTCAAAACAGGAATATAATAAATGACTGACCATTCCTCCCCTTAGGGAGTTTATTAAAGGAGAATAAAATGATCGTTACCACGAAAGAATTGTTTAAAGCCGCATACGGCAAATATGCAATTGGAGCTTATAACATCAACAACCTGGAACAAACCATGGGTCTCTTCCGTGGATGTATTGACAGTCAGGCTCCCTTTATTATCCAGATCAGCAAAGGTGCGCGTTCCTACACCCACAAACTCATGTTGGAAGGTCTCATCCGTTCTGCCGACCAGGTCTTCCCTGAAGCGATCTTCGCCGTCCATCTTGACCACGGTGATGAAGAGACCTGTTACGACTGCATCAACAGCGGATTCTACTCATCCGTCATGATCGATGCCTCTGCAGAACCCTTTGAGAAAAACGTCGAGATCACCAAACGTGTTGTTGATGCCGCTCATAAAAAGGGTATTGTTGTTGAAGCAGAACTCGGACAGCTTGGCGGCGTGGAAGAACACGTTAAAGTGGATGAAGCCAACGCCAAACTTACCGATCCCGCCCAGGCTGCGGAATTCGTCAAACTCACCGGTTGCGATTCCCTTGCCTGTGCCATCGGAACCAGCCACGGCGCTTTCAAATTCAGCGGCTCACAGGGTTTGCACTTCGATGTACTCGAACAAATTAAGAACGCGCTGCCCGGATTCCCCCTGGTCATGCACGGTTCCAGTTCAGTGCCGCAAGACGAAGTGGAGCGCATCAATAAAGCCGGCGGCAACCTCAAGGGTGCCAAGGGTGTTGATGCCACACAATTCAAACGCGCCGCAGAACTTGGTGTCACCAAGATCAATATCGATACCGACGGCCGCCTCGTTTGGACCCGCGTACACCGTGAATACTTCATCGAGCATCCCGAGAACTTTGACCTGCGCCCGATCGGCAAGGTCTTCATGTCAGAATATGCCAAGTTCATTGCTCAAAAGAACAACTACCTTGGCAGCAACGGTCAGTTGGATGCAGTCCGCAAACTGGTCAGCAAATAGGAATTAATCAACAAGCAGTCAACTCCCGGATCGATGATCCGGGAGTTTTTTTTTAGAACCAGCCAACCGATATTATGCGCAACGATTTTCTGCTATTTATTAGTTGTGAAATAGAGGATAAAAAGCGTTATGATGTAAGTAATAAAGTTGAGTGGGTTACTTTTATTCGTTGCAACATTATTAGTAGTGACTTTTATTGTTTGTACCTGGGGGTTTATTGGTTGTTCGAGAGAACAATGAAGCCAACATCTTAAAGCAATTGATAAAAAAAATAATCGTGAAGGAATAATCGCATGAGAGGATTTCTTCAGAAGATACTTGATCATGGTTTTAAAAAAAGCCTGTTCGGCATTTGCCTGCTGTTCATGGTATTTATTTCCGCATGCCAGACAGCGCCAACGACCAGAACAGTTGCCGTCGGAGTTTATCAAAATAAACCAAAGATATTTATCGATGAAAAAGGGAACCCTAATGGATTCTTCATTGATTTGATAAAAGAGATTGCCAAACAGGAAAACTGGCAGTTTGAATTTGTCACCTGTGAATGGCAGGAGTGCCTTGATAAATTGGCAAACGGTCAAATTGACTTGATGCCGGATGTGGCTTATTCAAAAGAACGCGACCTGCTCTATGACTTCCATCAAATCCCTGCCGCAGAAAGTTGGTCACAGGTCTATGCCAGTGCTGAATCAAACATAAACAGAATTGACCAGTTGAAAGGAAAAAGGGTTGCCATTCTGGGAGGCTCGATCCAGTATACAGAATTTGAAAAACTGATCAGTAATTACGGGTTTACTGTTGAATTCGTTGATGCAAAATCCCAGGAAGATACTTTCAAACTTGTTGCCGATGGATCAGCTGATGTGGCAGTTACAAACCATTTCTTTGGAGATTATTACTACCAGGAATATGGATTAACCTCAACCTCGATCATATTTAACTCCTCCACTTTATTTTTCGCTACAGCGCAGGGTCAGAACCAAGACGTTCTGCAAGCCATAGACGACAACTTATCTGTTTGGCGTGAAGATCCTAACTCGAAATATTTCAGAATTCTTAACCGCTGGTTAAATCCGTCAGAAAATTACCGGTGGCTGATCATCCTTGGCCCAATTGTAGGCATTGTCATTTTTCTCCTTTTTGTGGCAATACTCTGGAATCTGTCCTTACGTAAACAGGTTCAGGAAAGGACAAAACACTTAAGCCTTGCAAACCAGACCTTACGAGAAAGCGAAGAGAGATATCGTTTGATCTCAACAGCCACCTCAGACTACATGTTCTCATCCAAAATGGCCTCCAATGGAATGCTTGAATCTGATTGGGTCGCAGGTGCTTTTGAATCGATCACCGGATATACGTTCGAAGAATATCTGAGACAGGGAGGATGGCGTTCTATCGTTCACCCTGACGACCTTGTTCAAGATGATCGGGATTTTGAAAAGCTGAAGAATAATCAAAAAGTCATCAGTGAGCTGCGCAATATCTCAAAAGATGGAAGGACTATCTGGGTAAGGATCTATGCCAATCCGGTTTGGGACCCGGAAAAGAATCAGTTGATCGGAATTAATGGCGCCGTAAAAGATATCACGGCACAAAAATCCGCCGAGGAAAAAATGATCGCCAGCGAGCACCGCAACAAGACCATCGTGGATGCGCTCCCTGACTCACTCTTCAGAGTAAATCAGGACGGCACGTTCCTGGATTTCGTGACAAAGACGACCAACAAATTGTATATGTCGTCTGACTTGGTGATCGGCAAACGGCTTGCGGATGTTTTTCCTGAGAATGTTGCAAAAAAATGTTTGACAGCCATTCAACAAGCTTTCGACCAGAACCGACTACAGACCTTTGATTTTGAAATGAAATTCGGTCAAATTCGCTCTGTTTTTGAAGGCCGTGTGGTTTCCAATCTCAACGAAGATGAAGCGGTGGTCATCGTTCGTGATGTCACGACACAACGACAAATGGAAAGCAAGATCCGCAAGAGTGAAGAAAAATACCGCCTTCTTTCAAGAGATTTGGAACAAAGAGTTCAAGAACGTACGGTAGAAATTCAAGACCTATATGATACAGCCCCGATCGGATATTACTCATTAGGGCCTGATGGAACGTTCCTGATGATAAACAAGACAGAGTTAAATTGGTTGGGGTATTCCCGAAACGAGATCATTGGAAAGAAGAAGTTTACAGATCTGGTCACACCTGAAGGTGTGCAAGCGTTTGACCACTACTTTGAAATTTTTAAAGAACAGGGTTACATCTCAAATCTTGAATTTGATATGATCCGAAAAGATGGTTCAACCATTCCGGTTATTGTGAATGCAACCGCTATTTTCGATGATGATGGAAATTACACACAAAGCAGATCGACTGCTTTTGACAACACTGAACTAAAAGCAATTGATGCCGAAATTCGAAGGATAAACAAACTTTCTGACACTGCGCTTGAACTCGCCAAAGCAGGTTACTGGTACATCCCTTTGGATGAGTCCGGTTATTACAATCCATCTGACCGTGTTGTTGCCATTTACGGCAATAAACCACGTGAAAACAACCGCTATCATCTTCAAAAAGATTGGTTTGACAATATCAAAAAGACAGATCCTGATCTGGCCCAACATGTAAACAAACTATTGATGGACGTGTTGCAAGGCCAAGGAGAAACCTTCGACGCAGAATACTCATACAAACGCCCCATTGATGGAAAACTGATCTGGCTCCATACGAACGGACATGTCGTAAAAACATCCGCCGGGAAGATCGTCGGGATATCGGGTGTCTCTTAAGATATTACTGAATCAAGAATCATGCAGGAAGAATTGCGCAAGGCCAAGGAAGCTGCTGAAGCAGCCAATAGGGCAAAAAGTGTCTTTCTGGCAAATATGAGCCATGAAATTCGCACACCAATGAATGCCATTCTTGGCTTCACCCAAATTCTGATGAAAGATCAGGAAATTAACTTGAAGAACAGGAACTTCCTGGAAACCATCAACCGTTCCGGCGAACACCTGTTGACCATAATCAATGAGATTCTTCAGATGTCGAAAATTGAAGCTGGCCATGTGAAATATAATCCCGGGTCTTTCAACCTTCCAGAGTTGTTTAAAGATATTGAAAGCATGTTCCGTTTGAGGTTTGAAGCGAAAAACCTTTCATTGGATTTTGAACTGGATCCGCATCTTCCTGAATTCGTTGTCTCGGATGAGAACAAGATAAAAGAGATCATGATAAACCTGCTAGGTAACGCCGTGAAGTTCACTCACAAGGGAGGGGTGACGGTTCGTTGTTGGCCAGAAAAAAACCAGCTTCAAGGAAGAGAGGAGAAGATCAGTTTGTTTATTGACATTGAAGATACCGGTGTTGGAATTGCCGAAAAGGATCTTCCCTTGCTGTTCCAGGCGTTTGAACAAACCAGCAGCGGAGCAAAGGTCATTGACGGAACAGGGCTCGGTTTGGCCATCAGCCAGAACCACGCCAAATTATTGGGAGGAATCATAACGGTTACCAGCACATTGGGAGTAGGATCGTGTTTTCGCGTCAGACTGGAAGTTGAAAAAGGTCAAAGGATCGAATCATCTGAAAAGACACCCCTTCGACAAATCACCGGAATAATTCCAGGAACGCGTAAAGTCAAAATATTGATCGTGGATGACCACGAAGAGAACCGTCTTTTACTGAAAGAATTCCTGGAGTCGGTTGGGATTTCGACACTAATGGCAAAGAATGGTGAAGAAGCCGTTGCAGTCGCAAAAAAATGGGGGCCTGAATTAATTTTCATGGATTTGCGTATGCCGGTAATGGATGGATATGAAGCCACAAAAAAGCTCAGGGCCAGCGATTTCGGCAAAGACATCAAGATCGTTGCTCTGACCGCCTCAATTATGGATGTGGATAAAGAAAAAGTCACCGATAGCGGAATGAACGGTTTCTTGCGGAAGCCCTTCAAAGACTACGAATTATTTGCTCTTCTTGAACAAATGCTGGGGTCGATCTTTACGTATGACGATCAATCCAACATCTCCGATCAGGCAAAAGAAGCAGACAGGGTGTCATTGTCCGCAGAAGCAATGAATGTACTGCCGGAAGAAATTCTGCAAAAGATGAAACAGGCGACCGTCAATGCTCAGTTTGACGAACTGATGGAATTAATTAAAAAGGCAGAGGCGTATTCACCTCAAATAGCCAGAAAACTTGAAGAGTTGGTTGGTCAATTTGAATATGACGCATTATTGGAATTATTGGAAAAGTCGTAAGTGTATTGGATCGTTTTTCAAGAGTTCTTTTAGAAAGGATTAAGAATGGAAATCGATTATTCCCTTTTAGCAAAGAACGCGAACATTTTGATCGTTGATGATACTGTTGCCAACCTGACATTACTTTCACAAATGTTGAAAAATTGCGGATACCGTACAAGACCCGTCCCAAATGGAAGACTCGCACTTCAAGCAGCAAAAGGCGATAAGCCGGATCTTGTGCTTTTGGATATCACCATGCCTGAGATGGATGGCTACGAAGTCTGTACAAGACTAAAAATGGATCCAAAATTAAAAGATATACCGGTTCTGTTTATCAGTGCGCTGACACAAACATCAGAAAAACTGAAAGCCTTTGAACTGGGAGGCGTGGATTTTATTACAAAGCCCTTCCAGTTTGAAGAAGTAAAGGCCAGGGTGGAAACCCACTTAAAACTTTATCGATTACAGCAGGGTCTTGAAGACCGGGTAAAAGAACAAGTAAACGAGATCACTGAATTACAAATGGGATTGATCTTCGGACTGGCAAAACTGGCCGAGGCAAGAGACAACGACACAGGCAAACACCTCGAACGCATCCAGATTCTCTGTAAGATCCTGGCTGATGAATTATCACAACTGCCCCAATATGCTTCAGTTCTTGACGAGGCGTATTGTGAACGGATTTTCCACGCGAGCCCGCTACACGACATCGGCAAGGTCGGTATTGCGGATAATATTCTCCTGAAACCGGGAAAATTGACTGCGGAAGAATTTGAGATCATGAAAACGCACTCGGCTATCGGGGCTAATACACTCATCGAAGTACAGCAACGTTACCCTCGCAATAAATTTATTGAAATGGGAATCATGATCGCCCGGTCGCATCACGAAAAATGGAATGGCATGGGATATCCGGACCATTTAGAAGGTGATGATATTCCACTGTGTGCAAGGATCATGGCGATCGTTGATGTTTATGATGCCATCAGATCAAAACGCGTTTATAAACCCCCCGTCTCACACCAGGAAACCTGCCAGATTCTACATCAAGATAGTGGAAAACACTTTGACCCGGACTTGATTAACGTTTTTTCAAAGTTGGAGGCCGGTTTTGACGAAGTATGGTCCAGTCTTCAGGAGTAATCAGAGATCTTTCAGACGCACTGATTTTTGGATCTGAACATGCGGTCAGATTACAGCGCAAAGATATAGCAGGTACTAAAAACGGCAGGGCCATACACGGTATGCCCTGCCGTTGTATCATAAAAGATTCAACCTATTTTGATAATAACCACTCTTTCGCTTTTTCCTCTTCGGTGAAATACTTGATCCCATCGGCTCCGGTGAAGCGGGTATAAATATTTACCACGGTTGCCATGGCAACGTCCTTCCCTAACACTGCTCGGGGTTTGCCGGTTCCTTCAGTTTTGGCCTTTTCTTCAGCCTTTTTCTGTTCAAGGGCGCTCTGTTTGGTCATTTTGCGAACATCAACCATGTAGCCAACATATTCATCTTTTTTGGTTTCGTACCACTTCTTGCACTCGGCTGATATTTCATCAGCCAGGAACTCCCCCTCCACTTCAACCCAGACAATATTACCGTCTATCCAAGACTTAATCATATTTCCTCCAAATGTAATGTAGATTAAGAAAATCGAAATGGGCTCAATTAGTAAATTACTTGAAAAGAAAAACGATCCACCCTTCTGTAATTACGTTTTGAGAGACCCCGATCATTCAAAAATATTATCGGCAACCCAATCGGAAAATGAAATAAATAGTACTGTTTTTGCTGTTAATGCCTTGTAATCAATCTTAAAATTTTAAAAAGTTGATTGACAATTACTGGTCAAAGTCGTACTATATCCTAATATACGGTGAACATTATGACATTGCTTACCCTCACCTTCGTTTTCTTCACATTCCTCATGCTTAGCCTTTATTGGTTTCTACGAAGCCGTTTTCAGGTTGGGATGGCAAAATAAAAGGGATAATATTCTAGAAAGTTTACCCGAAGCCATCTGACCAAAATCAGGTGGTTTTTTTTCTTCTAAACGAAGGCTGGTTTAAGAAATAAGGAGGTGCCGCAATATTCAAAAAAATTTTCCGGTTACCCAATACTTATTTTCAAAAAAATACTAAGGAGAATCACAAATGAAAGCAATGAAGTTTTTGGCAGTATTTACTGTCCTGGTAGTCTTGCTGACCGCCTGCGGAAATGCAGGAAGCTCAGCTGCTGCCCCCGAAGTCTGCGAGACCGATGCATTCGGTTGTGCAGTATTTGAAGAAGGTGATGTCATCAAGATCGGTATGGGTGCACCCATGACCGGTGGCAACGCCAGCTACGGTATTGACATCTCCCAAGGTGCCACAATCGCCATGATCGACGCTGGCAATATCGAGGGTTGGACCTTCGCCCTGGACGCCCAGGATGATGGTGGTACCGCTGAAGGCGGCGCCGCAGTCGCCAACAAATTCGTGGCCGATCCTGCCATCGTTGCAGTTGCCGGACACATCTTCTCTGGCGCTACCGCTGCTGCAATTCCTATCTATGAGAAGGTCGGCATCCCCATGCTGTCCCCCTCCGCTACCAACCCCGCCCTGACCACCACCGGCTCCAAGGTCTTCAACCGCATCGCCTTCACCGACCTCAACCAAGGCAATAATGCAGCTGATTACCTCTACAACACCCTTGGCATCAAAAAATTAGCCGTGCTCCATGATGGTTCAGACTATGGTAAAGGTTTGGCTGACATCGTAGCCGCCCAGTTCGTTGCAGATGGTGGCGAAGTTGTTGACGAACAAGCCATCACCCCTGGCGAAACTGACTACACCGCAGTGCTCTCCACTGTTGCTTCAAAATCACCGGATGCCGTTTACTTCGGCGGTTACACCGCTGAGGGCGCTGTCCTCGTGAACCAGATGAAAACCACCGGCCTCGAAAATGCTCTCTTCTTCGGCTGCGATGGTACCTACGGTGAAGATTTCCTGACCCGTACCGGTGAGAATGGTGAAGGCGCCTATGCCTCCATCGCCCCCGCCAGCCCCGATAGCGAAGCCAAAGCAACCTTCAATGCTGCTTACCTCGAAAAATTCGGTAAGGAAGCCGGTTCACTGTCACCCTACACCTGGGCAGGATATGACTCCGCCGCTGGTTTAGTTGTCGCAATCAAAGAGGTTGCCGTTGTTTCTGGTAAGAAACTCTACATCCCCCGTGGAGCCCTCGTGGACGCCGTTCGTACCCTCGACAATTTCGTTGGCCTTTCCGGCACTTTCACATGCCAGGATAATGGTGAATGCTGCGTCGATAAACCGCAGTTCGTGATTGTCAAAGACGGTGCCTGGACAACCGCCGATTAGTTTTTTCGCTTTACCAAAAAACTGGGGAGGAGTTTTCCTCCCCAGTTTACTCTAAAGAACATTGAAAGGCAGTCCGCCTATGAACGACCCCGCCCCGCTTCCCCTTGTCCCCAAGGGGGATAATAATCTAAATACCGATACTGCTGTAATGAAAAAACAAAAAAAAGGCAGTAAATTATTAAAACTACTACGACCTGCTCTTGGCGTAGTGGTTCTGTTGTATATCCTGTTTCGTTTATATCAGGTGTTAATCGTCCAACATGAATACGGTGCTGATACCTGGACGCGTTTATTGATCTCTGGTCTCATCATCGGTGGTGTGTACGCACTTATCGCTATTGGTTACACACTTGTTTATGGCATCCTTTTCATGATCAATTTTGCTCATGGTGAAGTGATGATGTTCGGAGCTTATGCAGCTCTGTATTCTTTCTGGGGATTCAAGCTAATCAACATACCTGGAAAGGAAACGAATTTCCTCAATGCATATCCGGTGATCGCTATCATCCTGGCATTTCTAATAGGCATGACAGTCTCCGCTACTCTTGGATATTTCCTCGAAAAAATCGCCTACCGTCCGCTGCGAAAAGCACCTCGTCTGGTGCCTCTGATCAGCGCGATCGGAGCGTCAATCTTCCTGCAAAATGCTGCACAGTTGCTGTTCAGCCCGCAGCTGCGTGATGTGACAAATCCTGATATTTTGCGCCGCGGTGTAGGTTGGACGATTGTTATCAACGGTAATGATGTGATCCTCCCTTATACTGGCGTCTTTACCTTTATCCTTTCCATCATCTTGTTGATCACTTTGTTTATCCTTGTGCAGAAATCAAAACTGGGACGTGCCATGCGTGCTGTTGCCCTTGATAAAAAGACCGCTGCTCTAATGGGTGTAGATGTTGACAACACCATCAGCCGCACCTTTATTATCAGTGGTGCCCTGGCTGGCGCTGCAGGTGTTATGTGGGGAATCCACAATGGCCTTGTTTACTATTACGTCGGATTTATTCCAGGTATCAAAGCATTTACTGCAGCCGTTCTCGGAGGAATTGGGAATATTCCGGGAGCTATGGTCGGTGGTTTGTTGCTTGGAATCGTAGAATCCATGGGCCCGGCAGCATTAGGCATTAACTTCCAGTTGAAAGACGTCTTGTCTTTCGTTATTCTGATCATTGTACTCACCTTCCGGCCTTCAGGCTTGCTTGGTGAAGTGCTTTCGGAGGAAAAAGTATGAAAAACTCCATCCGTCAAAGCATTCGCACCGGCGTTACCTTTGGGATTGTGCACATCTTTTTCATACTGATCGCTTTCAACAGCATGATCAGTGTTCTGATTGCCAAACTCTCTGGTATCAAGAATCCGGGTGAAATTCCTGCTCCCAAGTTCTATATCGCGTTTACGTTGCTCATGGGATTATGGATCGGTATTGCTGCTCTAAACAAAAAGCATTCCCTTTCAGTCGGAAAAAAATTGTTGCTCAGTTTTACAACCAGCCTGACTACCGGTCTTATGGCCGGCGTTTTGGATGTATTACTGGCAATCATCCTGGTCAACAAAGTTTTCATCAGAGACTTCCTGACAGTTTTATCTTTTGACTTTATTAAAGCCACGCTGTTTGGAATGACTCCTGTCATGGGAACAATAGTGACTGTTCTCTGTTTCGTTGCAGCCGGTGTTGCCGGTGGCGCGCTGACAATTTTAAACAGAACAGAAGCCGTTCAGAAATTCTGGAAGAACATTATCTCCTGGTTCAAAAAACAGATCGAAAAGATCCAGTACCTCAGTCGTGGAAAATACCATTTATTCTGGCAAATTGGCGGCATCAGCCTTCTGGCGCTTGTGGCCATTTTGCTGCCGATGCAATGGGGTTCCTACTGGAACTACGTTTTCGGTACTGTTGGCCTTTACGTGATCCTCGGTTTGGGTTTGAATATCATCGTAGGTCTCTCAGGACAACTGGTTTTAGGTTACATCGCGTTCTTTGCGATCGGTGCATACACCATGGCTTTGCTCAATGCCCCTGAACCGCACAACCTCATGTGGGGATTCTGGCCTGCCCTCTTGCTTGGTGTTTTGTTATCTGCTTTGTCCGGTCTCCTCCTGGGTTTGCCGATCATGCGCCTTCGCGGAGATTACCTGGCCATCGTTACACTAGGTTTTGGTGAGATCATCCGTATTCTCTTGAAAAGTGATGTGCTCACAAACTTCACAGGTGGCCCTCGCGGTATTCAAAACATCAAAGGACCAATGTTCTTTGGCATCCCCTTTAACTCGGAAGTCGACTTTGTCTATTTGATCTTTGCGGGTGTAATTCTGGCCGGGTTTGTTTATAACCGGCTGAAACAATCCCGTACCGGTCGAGCCTGGCTATCCATCCGTGAAGATGAGACTGTAGCCAGAGCCACAGGCGTAGATACGATCAAATACAAGCTTCTCGCACTTGCTATCGGCGCAGCCTTTGCCGGCTTGGCCGGCGGCATTTATGCCAGCCGTAACCAATTCACCGGTCCTGATGAACACGCTTTGATGGCCTCGATTAACGTATTGAGCCTCATCATTGTCGGCGGCATGGGAAACATCCCCGGTACCATTCTGGGCGCTTTCACCCTCAAGGGTTTACCTGAGATCCTGCGTGAGTTCGCCAATTTCCGCTTGTTGGCCTTTGGTGCTCTATTGGTCTTCATGATGCTGTCACGTCCGGATGGGTTGATCCCCTCCAGCCGTCCAAAATATGATCCACCAACTGAGCCTGCTCCTGAGATCGATAAAAAGGAGGCCACTCATGGAAAATAGCATCATTCAGGTTCAGGGTGTTTCCAAAATCTTTGGAGGCTTGACCGCAGTCAACAATGTCGACCTCGAGGTTTCCAAAGGATCGATCTATTCGATCATTGGACCTAATGGAGCCGGTAAAACCACATTGTTCAACTGCATCTCAGGATTTTACATTCCTGAGCATGGAACCGTACTTTTCCAGGGAGAAGCCCTTAACGGCAGGTCGACCGATGCGATTTGTTCTCTGGGTTTATCAAGAACCTACCAGAACATTCGTCTCTTTTCCAATCTGACCGCCATTGAAAACGTAATGGTAGGTCAGCATCCTCGCCTGCGCGAAAACTGGATGGACGCGGTTCTAAATACAAAACGCTGCAGACAGGAAGAAAAGATTTCGGTCGCTGAAGGTTACAAATGGCTTGAATTCGTGGGTTTAAGCGAATTTGCCAACGCCATATCAGGCAGTCTGCCTTATGGCGCACAGCGAAGGCTTGAGATCGCACGCGCTCTCAGCAGTAATCCTGTTCTGCTCCTGTTGGACGAACCGACCGCGGGCATGAATCCCCAGGAAACGCTGGAGATGACCGCCCTTATCCGCAGCTTGCGGGATCAGTTCAATATCACGATTATCCTCATCGAACATGACATGCACGTTGTCATGGGTATATCCGATCAAATTGCTGTTCTTGACTTTGGCAATAAGATTGCTGAAGGAAAACCTGCTGAGATCCAGAAAAATGAACGGGTGATCGAAGCTTATCTTGGACCTGGCGGCGCGGCGCTCGCTAACAAATACCGCAGGAAGAAGGCCTCATGATCCTCAACATAGATAAAATCAGCGTTCATTACGGAGCGATTAATGCCTTGCGAGAAGTCAGTTTCTCCCTGAACGAAGGAGAGATCGTTGCTCTGATCGGGGCAAATGGTGCTGGAAAATCAACCAGCCTCAATACAATCTCCGGGCTTTTGCACCCAACCACTGGCACGGTGCAATATATGGGAGAGGACATCTCTGGCACTACTCCTCAGGAAATCGTGAACAAAGGGATCGTACAGGTTCCTGAAGGACGAAAGATCTTCGCCAAAATGAGCGTTTGGGAAAACCTCGAAATGGGCGCCTACACTGTTAAAGACAGGAAGATCATCGAAGAACGTTATGAAATGGTCTACGAGAAATTCCCCAGGTTGAAAGAAAGACGCAGTCAACCGGGCGGAACCCTTTCAGGCGGCGAACAGCAAATGCTTGCCATCGCCCGTGGGCTCATGGCCGGCCCAAAGGTTCTCCTTCTGGATGAGCCTTCCATGGGTCTGGCTCCTATCCTGGTGGAACAAATCTTTGATATCATCCAGGAGATCAATAACACAGGCACGAGCATTCTACTCGTTGAGCAGAACGCTCTCATGGCCTTGGCAATCGCTGACCGCGGTTATGTTCTTGATACCGGCCGGGTTGTACTGCAGGGAGATTCTGACGATCTATTGCACAATCCCACCGTTATTAATGCGTATCTGGGTGGCGAAACAACAGACTGATCTTCAATCTGTAGACATAAAAAGGCACAGCGATCGCTGTGCCTTTTTTATTCTCAAACGTAAATAAAGAACAAAAATATTAATTATCTCTTTACAATTCTATCTTTCAAAGCCAGGTCAATTTCAGAAAGCAGTTGTTTCCATAATTCGGGAGTGCTTTTTTTACATGTGGCAAAGAGTTGTTTCACAGGTGAAAGAGGTTGGGCAAATGCCAATTCCTGTACCTTTTCCGGACAAATGAAGGGTGTCTGAAACGCCTTTGCAGCATCTCCTTCAACCGGCATTAACCAATTGCTGGTTGCCAATCCCCACTCAACAAACTCGATCACTTTTTGCCACGGATATTGGCGATCTTCCAACAGGATTGTATAAACTACATTCCTGACGCTGAAATCGCCTCGTACGGCAAATAAATTCCCGGCTGAAAAAAGTACAGCGGATTCCAAAGTATATCCATTCCAACTGGGGGGCTGGCCTACTGGACGAATATTGAGACTGCGCTGCGGGGATGAAGAAAACAATTTTTTGCGTCTTTCCTGAAGGTCGAACGCCAAAGCGCCCATTTCTTCATTGGCAAGGATAGCCGCGGCAACCATCATTACAGCAAGGTAATTTCCATCAACCATACCATCACTGCATAAAAGCTGATGCCCACCTGTTTCTACTTCAGGTGCGAACCTGTCCCCGTTCAACAGAATTAGTTCACTTGGCGTGAATGGTAAATCAGTTATTTGCATGACAATTATTTCATCCCTAGTATTTGAAGACCTGCACAAACCATATTTCTATTTTAACTGAATATTATCGAATCCATCATTGAAATTATAGTATTTTTACCGTTATAATTTTTAGTGAGACGCGAAATTAACACCACAGAAACTTTTGATATTTCCAGACAAATGTTGATACTTACTCGCTCTCCTTCTAATCAGAGGATGAGGTTATTAATGTTAAAGTCACTTGCAAGTTTTACAAATTGGTTGGAATTCCTTCCTCAAATTCAAAGATTGATCAATAAACTTAACGATGCCATCTTTTTTATTAATGATGGGAATAACGTGATCATTGCCAATCACAGCGCTGCAAAATTTACAGGATATAGAGTAAACGAAATCATTAATAAACCGATAAATCTTTTTCTCCCTTCATTTTCAGAATTCATAAAACCCTTAAAAACAACCCGATCGATCGAAAGCCAGGGGATACAAACCGAGTTAAACACAAAAGATGGATCGATCCCTTGCGAAGTAACGATTCTGGATTACTCAGAACTATCTTCAAAAATGACCTTGCTCATTGTTCGAAACCTCTCGGACTTCAAGACAGCTAAAACTCTTCAGGAAATTAGTATTACCCTTTCCTCTTCTTTGAACTTATCAGAGGTGTTTGATCTTTTGCTGATGGAAGTGCAAAAATTGATCCCCTTTGATGGCGCCAATTTCATGCTGGTGAACGATAAAGGCGCTTACATCACAAGGACCAGAGGATACGATGCTTTTGGCAAGGACTTTGAAGATCAAGTAAATTCGCTATTCTTTGACATTGAATCCTTTGAGAATATTCACTATTTGGTCAATGAAAAGAAACCACTCATTATTGAAAATACGCATAAGATGCCTGATTGGAAAATGATCGAATCGTCCATTCATTATCACAGCTGGATCGGAGTACCTATCATTATTAATAATCGGGTTGAAGCCATCCTCGCACTTGATAAGATGGAAGTTGGCTTCTATAACGAAAATCACGCAACGATCATGACAGCATTTGCAGAACAAGCCGCATCGGCAATCAGGAACGCCAGATTATTTGAAGCTGAGAACAGACGTATCCGTCAGCTGGACGGCCTTCAGGCTACGATGGCTGCCATAAACTCAAACCTGGAATTAACAGCTTTATTAAAAGAAATTGTCGCTCGAGCGATCAACCTGTTGGATGCCAACAACGGTGAATTGGCATTGTTTGATCCCGAACTGCAAAAATTAAAGGTGATCGTCTCTCAAAACAATAAAGTAGATACCACCGGACAAATGATCAACCTTGGTATCGGTGTTTTAGGCATTGTCGCAGCAACAAAAAAACCGTATAAGATTGACCTTTTCAATGAGAATTCAGATTTATTGAACAGCCGTAAAACGCTCGGGTCAAACTCCGGGATGGCCGTACCCCTCATGGCGGGAAATGAGCTACTTGGGGTTCTAGGTGTTGCGAATCAAAAAGCCAATCGTTTTTTTGACGACCTCGACACTGACCTCCTGAATATCTTTGCCCATCAAGCAGCCATTGCCATTCAAAATTCGCATCTCTTTGAAGACGCTAAACGAAGAGCAGAAGAAGCAGAAACTCTCCGTAAAGCTGCCGCAGTTGTAACCTCCAGCCTTAATCAAACTCAAGCTATAAATCTTATCCTCGAACAACTCGCAATGGTAATTCCTCATAATAGCGCCCTTGTATTACTGCATCATCATAATTACCTGAAAATCGTTGGAGGACGCGGAATAAAAAATTTCAATCGGATTTTTGGACAAAAACTATATCTACAAAACAAGAATCCCGCTACCGATACTTATCTGACAAAAAAACCCTTCGTGGTCTCAGACATTCAGGAGTCTTATCCCGAATTTGCATGTATGGTTGGAAAATTTACTGATACAAAATCCTGGTTAGGCGCTCCGCTTATTATCCAAGACCGCTCCTTAGGGATTCTGGCGCTTAATTCGGACAAATCCAATCACTTTCTACAAAACCAATTACGGTTGATCGAACCTTTCGCTGACCAGGTGGCAATAGCATTGGAAAATGCGCGCCTCTATACAGATATGGCTCGTTCGGCTGATCGTTTTGAAACGCTTTACCATCTCAGTCAGATCATCAGTACAAACCTGAAACCAGATGATATTTACCCAGGCATTCACGAAGCGGTTTCTGAATTGATGGAAACTGACTATTTCTGTATATCTTTATTCGATCCCGACTCAAAAACCATATCTGATGTCTATGCTGTTGATAGAGGTGAGGCACAAGTATTAACCAAACGTCCAATTGAAAAAGGATTGTTTGCTACAGTGTTAAAAACGAGAAAATCACTTTTATTCAATACTCATGAAGAATATGCCTCAGAAGAAATCGGTACCGTGATGGTTGGTGAGATAACCACCGCTGATATGCCGCAGTCTATTCTCATCGTACCGCTTAACATTGGTTCCAAAACCATTGGAATTCTCTCAACACAAAGTTATCAGTCGAATATGTACACGAAATCTGACCGTGAGATGCTTGAACTGTTAGCCACTAACGTGGCGATTGCCATTGAGAATTCCAGGTTGTTCAATGAAGTACAGCATTTGGCCATAATTGATCCCCTCACAGGTTTATATAACCGACGCAAATTTGATGAATTGGCAACAATAGAGTTTACGCGTGCAAAACGTTACCGTCGCCCCATTTGCGCAATCATGATCGACCTGGACCAGTTCAAACAGGTTAATGACACCTATGGACACATTATCGGCGACCAGGCCCTTTCAAGCGTGGCATCTCTCTGCAAGGACAATCTCCGTAACATCGATATTTTGGCGAGATTCGGTGGTGAGGAGTTTGTGATTCTTCTTCCTGAAACAAAGATAACCGAAGCCAAAGCAACCGCAGAAAGGTTGCGAATCGATTGTCAGGAAAATGAATTTGTCACAACCGGGGGAACGATCTCGTTGACGATCAGTCTTGGTCTCGTTGAAATAGACAGCAGCTGCAAGACCCTCGAAGATTTGATCGACAGGGCTGACCAGGCTTTATATACGTCAAAACGTGCCGGACGTAATACGCTTACGATATGGTCAAAAGAATTATCGCTGACCACACCTCCCGGTACTCATAGCAGCTAACACAAGTCCTTTTTTCCAAGCCTCCTCGCGGCCAATTTTAACAAATTACGGATTTGATAATCCTCTTGAAAAAAACGTAAAAATCATGTATTGTATCCGTACTGGAAGGAATGTGTTAATTTTTAGTATATGATAAGTAATATAAGTACACTCTATTCTGCAACTGGTTATACGGCAACCTCTTTAGATGTGCCGGTATCTTCAGTTGGCAAAAATTCAAATACATCGCAATCTCCAATTCAAAAATCGCAATCAGAAAACAGCCAATCAGTTAAAGTCACGATCTCTGATGAAGCCTTGCAAAAACTGGGATTGGCCCAAGAGGATAAAGCAGAAAAAGCCAAACAGGTCGGGGCCGATGGGGATGAACTGACTCCAGAAGAAACAAAGGAAGTTGAAGATCTAAAAGCGCGTGATCAAGAAGTCCGCGACCACGAACGGGCTCACATGATGGCCGGCGGCGGACTTGTACGAAAAGGCGCCAGTTATCAATACACCACCGGTCCGGATGGACAACGTTATGCAGTTGGGGGCGAAGTCTCCATTGATACCAGCGAAGTAAAAGACAACCCCGAAGCGACCATTACCAAAATGCAGCAGGTCAGACGCGCTGCCCTGGCTCCTGCCGAACCTTCCGGACAGGATCGATCTATCGCATCTTCAGCATCTCAAAAAGAAGCCCAGGCTCGTCAGGAACTCATGCAAGAATACGCATAATTTTCGCAACTAGAAAATCGGATCAAATATCCATACCTGGCCAACGCTGTTGCCTGCCACTAAATATCGCTTGTCTGGCGACAGCTGCATATTGACAAGTGGATTCCTATCCCAAAATACAATCTTGTTTTCACCTGATTTAGTGTCCCAAACACGGATGCTTCCATCAAGAGAAGCCGAAATAATTCTATCTTCATCCGGGCTTAATAAGGTTGAGACAACAGAATTTCGATGCCCTGTAAATGTTGCCAGAAGTTCATTTTCTATCAGATCCCATTTCCTGATCGTAAGATCATCCGAACCTGTATAGGCTATTTTATTGTCTTCTGAAACGGCAATCGTATTGATCGCTGCAGTATGACCTTCATATGTGAATTCAACCAGCATTTCCTTGGCGTTCGAGCCTGGTTGGAAAGATATTTTGCGTAATAAAGCTTCAAAATTCCACTTCTTCAAGAATCCGGCTTCAGATGCCGTGTAGCAATTCCTGCCGTCTGAACTGAGAACAATGGATCGCAACGCTCCTTTATCTGCCCCTGCCAGCATGCGAGGATATTGGGAAGTGGCATCATCTATATCCCAGAAATCCAGATCACTTCCGCCCAATCCCGTATGACGGTCATTATAGATCCTTCTGATGCCAACTATTGCCTTGTGGCTGTCTGGAATAAAGGCAATGGCTGTACACTCTGCCAGGAACCGTCGTTCCGGAACGGTAAGAATGACTGATCGGATTTTTTCACCGCTTTTTGTGTCCCAGGCATAAACATTCCTACTTTGACCGGAGATCAGGATCTTTCCATCCGGAGAGATTCCCACCGGAACCTCCGATTTGATCGTTGGGATGGAGCGGATAAAACAACCATCAGATAGCCTCCAAACTCTCGTCTCATATTTTTCCGGAAGAGCTTTTACTAACGCAAAAGTCGTCAAGACCTCCTGACTGTCAGCAGAAAAGACCAATGAAAGACACGTCTTCTGATGAGCTTTAAATAATTCAGCCTCATTCTTATACGCATTGATCGCCTTTAGTGGCCGGCTTCCTGATTTTAGGTCCCAGTGTTTGGCGGTTCCGTCATGTGAGATAGACACAAATTCCAATGAATCAGTCAGAAATTGCATCTCCGTGATCTTGTTTGAGTGGCCGGCAAAACTGCCGATCAATTCCTGTTTTTCCAAATCCCAGGCCTGGATGATATTATTTTTCAGCGCGCAAAGCAAGATACCATTTTGTACAGAATAACTTGTTTTAATTGGCATCCCTGAAGTCATTTTGTCGAATTCTTCAACGATTTGTCCATTCGATAGATCGACAATCGCTATCTTGCTCATTTCAGGAATATCTTTACGGAATCCAATATCTCTTGGAGAGTATGTATGAACGAGAACCTGTTCTCCATTTCCTAAAGCGTGGATCGATTGAATTGGTTTTATCGGGGAATCCCAACGATAGATCTCCTCGCCGCTGGCAATATCATAAACCCGGACAATATTGTTCTCTGAAACGGTGATGATCGTCTTCCCGTCGATGGAATTGATGATTGTTCGTATCTCCCCTTTTCTGACTGTGTAGGCAGATGTTTTTTGATGGATGGTGGTACTGACTCTGACAGTTGGGCTCCCGCCGAGAGAGGGTACTGCACTGCGCGTGGTCTTTGCCGGACCTCCGGCATGCGTAACGCCTGACCCGGTTTGCACATCCAAAGATCGGATCAATTCGCCGGTATCCAAATTCCAGAAATTGAGCTGGCAGTCTCCGTTACTGGAAAAAAGAATAGTCTCGTCCTTTGAGATTTGGGTACAGTAAACCCTTTCTTTCATGATGGTATTGGCTTCCCGGTTGGGAAGATGGCGCAGCGTCTGAATGATTTTTCCTGAATCAATGTCCCATACCCTCACAGTGTTATCCCATAAGCCTGAGACGATCTTTCCCTTTTGTTCTGCCAATGACAAGGTTAGATGACCGGCATATTCCGGTTCCCTTTGCTCGTTTGGCACGGTAAACGGACGTTTTTGTCTTTTCTCCTCAGATAACGGAGGCTCCAAATCTTTTACAAAGCACGAATCATTCAAATTCCAAATTTTGATTCCGTTATAAAAATTTTCAGTCTCTCCCGCGGTAACCAGATACTTACCGTCTGAGGTAACAGCCGAGCCCTGAACTGAATCCGGGCCTGTATAAGTCAGCATTTGCACACCCGTTTCCAAATCCCATCGTCCGATGTAATGATTGATCCCTCCGCCGTAAGCATGCTTTCCGTCACGGCTGAGAGCAACTGTTATAAATGGATCGACAAATCTTTGCTTCGATTGTCTTAAAGCATCAGTCTCAACATCAACGATACAGAGATGCCAATCAGCCATGCCAAGTGCTACCTGCCCTGTTGCAGCCGAGTAGGAAAAGGTTGTAATTTTCTCATACTCCTGAATTTCTTTTTCATAAATTGGAACACCCTCTTTATAATCATAAAGAGATATCTCATAATCAAACGAACGAAGGATCTGGTTCTTTTCCGGAATCAAGATACATTTGTTCCCCGTATCGATTGGAATTTCTTCGATCTTTAATCCATGAAAGATATCCCAAACGATCAATCCCTGAGAACTGCTTGATAGAACTTTGTCGCCGGTGCTGTAAAAGGCAAGATTTGTTACTGATTCGTTTTGCTTTTCAAAGGTTTTCAACCGCGCACCGCTTTTAAGATCCCACAAGATGATCTCACCATTTTCTGAGCCGGAGATGACCTTCCTTCCATCTGGAGATACCGCGATTGATGTGACAGTTGCTGCGTGGCCTTCCAACGTTCTGGTCAATTCAAACTCACCCAAATCCCATATTTTTAACGTGTTATCAGCAGAACCTGACATCAGGATCTTTTCAGCAGGGTCCAGCGCCAGGGTTTTGACAGCGTCGGTGTGGCCCTCAAAAGTAGCCAGGAGCCGTGCGTTATCGGCATTCCAAATCCTGATGGTTTTGTCCGTTGAAGCCGAGATGATCCGGCTGTCATCAGCCGTGACAAGGATAGTGTTGATGCTCTCCTTATGCCCCTCGAATGAATAAAGCCAGGGTGATTTCTCGTCCGGGTGCTGGATGTCTCTCAACCACCCTGACCGACCTTTTGCGGTTTCATTGATTTTTTCAACGCAAGGATGATCCTTAATGCCCTCTTTCCAGGTCAATTGGTTAACCACCAACGGAAAGATATATTCAGGCGCTTCCTGCAGATGGTCACTTTCTCGAGTGATCAGTTTCAGAAAATTCCTGAGGATCCCCAAATCATTTTCGTTACCTTTCCACGTATTGATTCCAAGGTTAAAATCTGACTCAAGCTCAAAAACGGATTGATGTTTTGTTTTCAACTCCAAAAAATCAACATCCAATAGTGTTTTTATGACTTCATCCCACTGTTCTGCATGGACTAATTGAAACATGATCTCAGACAGCTTGCGAAGGTTTACCGATCTGATGCTATTGGCGTCTTTTTCGAGATCTTGCAGTAAATAGTAATCTGCAAGATGAATGTGGCATTTTTTAGAAAAAGCTTCCGTTAAGTATCTTTGTCTTACGACTTCGTGAAACTGGCGGTGGTAAAAACGGATCAGGAAGGTCCCATCCGCGAAATATTCTGTGAGATACGGCTCCAGATCATAATATAAACGCAGCCAAATCACCGACGGAAGGTGCGGCAAGGTTGGCGAATTCGGAGAACGCGACTGAAAATCATTCATGACTTCGTCGTCTCGGGATAATAATGTCAATAATTCATCTTCAGAGAGCCCGTTTTTGGCCGATTCCAAATAACTTAAACTACGCGTAACCATCATCCTGCCGTGATTGGCATCCGCTTCCAATCGGGCCAACAGGTTGTTGATGATACCGGGGATATCATGCGCAAAGTCTGCGGGAGTATCATACGATTTCCAAAGCTTTGATTCTTCGAAAACAAGTTTGAGGTAGAGCGGAAGGCCGCATTGCTGGGCTTTTTCCAGAATATATGCTTTTTGTGTGGGCTGTAATTGCCTTTTGACGTCGGCAAACCACAGATCCAGCACTTTTTCAGCATCCGTGATCGAAAAAGGCTCTACCTTCAGGAATTTTTCAGATGGAATTCTGTAACGCAGATCCTCCAGTCCTTTGTCAGGCAAGGTGGAGAGAACGAGTTTTACACCCATTGGTAATCTTGAAGGGAGCCAATCCAGGTCACCGGTCAAGCCGCCCCCGGACAACTGATCGAGGGAATCAAGAAACAGTACCAGCGGATTGCTTGCGCTTGCTAAAGCAAGGAATCCGGGGAATTCTTCCTTCAGCTGATTGAAATCTTGCGGTATTTCGCGATTTGTTTTCTGATATAAGACTGTTATCTGCCTGCAAAGTCCTTCAAGAAGTGAACGGCTGTCCGCTGATTGAGCGGTTGCGCCAATATAACGGTAGATTACGTTGAGTTTATTGCTTTGAGCTCTTTCTACAGCTTTTGAGATTAACGTTGTTTTTCCCGACCCTGATTCTCCCCAAACCACCAATGGCGTGCGGTCTTCATCGTCCAGATATTTACCAATGGTAGCCAGAGATTCTTCACGACCAACGAAACTGCGAATTCTCTCTGATCCGAAACGGGTATGAGCGGCTATTTCCAAATCCAATGAGGAAGCGGATTCCAACTTTTCAATTTCGGAAAGCATAACCCTGGATAAATTGTCATACACGTCTTCGCACAGTTGATCCAGGTGCTCCATGGAAGGTTTGTCATTAATCCAATTTGATTGGTACTCAAAGGTATTATCCGGTATGGCCTTTTTAATTTTCTCTTTCAACAGACGTTGTTTTTCCACGTCCGTGGGATCAGCGTCGTAGAAAGTAGTAGTGATCGAATCGTCAGGCTTTTTCTGAATTTCACGGATAAAACCAAATACGTGATTGGAGGCTTCAGGGGACTTAAATACACCTTCAAAGATCTCCTGTTCAGTGGCCGAAGCCGAGTACTTCAGCCTCCCATCCAGGCCAAGGGGTTGATCCTCAAGATTGTTCTGGAAGATTTCCCTGATCGCGGTTTCGATTTTCTCCCAATTCGAGTAATCTTCGTATTCCCCGCTGCGCGGTTGAAGCACATATACAGCCGGGATGGCATTATCATCTCTGTGATACCATTGTTCTAAAACAGCTCTTTTTTCAGGTGAAGCAGCGTTGAAAAAACGTGAAAACTCTTCTGCCATGATCTCATAAGGAAGCGGCCGCCAGCCATAACGATTGCCCAGTAGGATGATGAAATTCGGCCTTGGCGATACCTTTTGACAGTGCTGCACTTCCTCAAGGCATATTCTCATCGTTTGCTGGTCTAATGCCGCCTCATCAGAGACCCCCCACCTCAGATCAATGGCCTGAAATCGGCAGCCCTGCCCTTCTGCCAATTCACGCAAACGCGGAAAAACCCTTTCCTGCAGAGCATTTCGTTCTTCTACAAGATCAGAGAAGGTCGATGAAATGAAAACGCGAAAGACTTGAGAAGACTGCATGGCATTTTCCCTGAGATGAATTTTTAATAAAGATAAACCTGCTACCTACTTTACTATGGAAATTCGTTTCTTGTAAAGCGAAAGTACTCGCCCTATACCAACACCAGCGGTAAACCTTAAAAACGTGTACCAAAAGAATAAAAAGTTTTTTTTGACAATCCATTTTTTGTAAATAGCTTCTTTTATCGGCTGACAAACACTTACTAAGTTACGAAAAAAACACCGCGTTTTGCTGGCGCGGTGTCGTTATCGTAAAGACAAGGATTTAAAGGAAAATAATCCTACTCACCCAGCACTAATTGCCCAAAGCCGCCGAAATTCTCTGCCATCCTAGAATAGACTGCTTCGCCAAGCATGGCTTGATAAATTTCATCGGCTTTTATTTCAGGATCAACATCAGAAAAAGCTTCAGGGTAAATCGTCTTCCCCAGGAAATAAGCATCTGCAATGGCTGTATCAATATTGGTTGAGTAATAGTTATAAGGTAGCTGAGAAAAAACCTGTCCGTTTTGAACGGCAGAAAGAGTCTCATAGAAAGCAGGATTCTGTTGATAGTCTTCCAATACTGACGCGAAACCACCCTGGTCGATGAACAAGAAATCAGGATCCCATTCAAGCAGTTTTTCTTTGTCGATCATAATTGAACCACTCTCACCGGTTTCATCTGTTACGTTCATGGCTTTGATCACATCCAGCAAAGCATACTGCCCCTGGGTACTCTCAATTCCGTGCGTTCCTCTTGACCCAAGTCCGCCTACATAGACGGTTGGCTTTTCAGCATCGGGAATATCCTTGGTGCGGGTTTCCAAATCTTCCCGTGACTGCTGGATGAAGGCATTCACCTGTTCGGCTTTGGAGGAATCGCCGATGACTTGTCCAATCAGCGATAATGATTTTTGAATGTTTTCACCGAAAATCGACGTAATCCCAAAACCGCCGTAGTTAATTACCACAACAGGGATTCCGGTCTGTGCCTGTAGTTCATCAGCTGCAGCTTCATCCGTAGCATAGGTGCTGAAAATAACATCTGGTTCAACCATCAAGAGTTTTTCAGGATCAGGCGCGTTATTCGGGCCGCCTTGTCCGATCACAGGGAGGGCAGCCAGGTCGGGATTCGCAAGCATATACGGTTTACCGCTTACGTC
>ENA-OSEO01002291-OSEO01002291.1-sediment-metagenome-genome-assembly--contig:-NODE-2291-length-27964-cov-6.053430_pt1 | contig 27964 bp, 20 predicted proteins | sample MGYA00237883_ERZ534232 | MGnify/ENA metagenome assembly ERZ534232
CGACCCGCGCGCTTGAAAAAGGTTCTGGTACTCATAGGGCGTTGAATACGCATCCCTCGACTTTCCCCCCCAAAAAATTTCGACCGGCCCGGCAACCCTTAACGCCCGTCACGTCCTCAACGATGTGACTATTGTACAACAAGATTTTGGCTGCACAAATCTATGATACCAAACCCCATCCAACGGATTCAACACAGCCGTCACTTATTTTCTAAAATTTTTATAAGTTGGCGCGAGACATATAGAAACCACAAAAAAACCAGCCGCCCGTGCTGCGCGAGTGACTGGTTGGTGAGAGCGCGCCTGACATTTCACGAAATGGCGAGTCACGGGCTCGCGGTCGATTTCGCCCGGTAGCGCTCCAATCGGTCCATCACGGCAGCATTCGCGATTGCGGCGATGGCTCCCCACGTCAACAGCAGCCAGCACGCGACCAACACCGTGCTGACCGCCGCCAACAGCACGATCACGATCAGCAGCGTGGTCGTGAACAGCGGATTTTGCAGGACCATCACCAGGGCATTCCGGGCCGCGCCCAACACCGCCGGCTGGCTCATCTCGTAGTAGATCGGCCACGTATAGAGCAGCATGCCCAGCCAGGCCAGCGCCGCGACAAACCACAGCCCTTCGAGCAGCATCACCAGCGGCGTGTCGATGCTGGCAAAGGCGATCAGGTTGTTGAAGTTGATCACGGCGAACAGGACATTCGCCGCGCCCCAGGGCAGCGAACGGCGAAAGTTGCCGCGGAACGCTTCCCAAAACGCGGCCAGATCGGCCTCCGTGGGATCGGTGTGGGCCAGGTGGCCGACACGCATCAGCGCGCTGTACGCGGCGGGCGCGGTGATCACCGGCAGGCTCAGCGCCACGAACGCCAGGTTGGTCCACACGTAGGCATAGCCGAGGTTCCGGAAGTTCCCCAACCCCCGGAACGCCGCCCGCATGCCGTCCCACATCGGTCTGTTTCCTTTCCGCCGGGTATCGCGCCCCGGCGCGCGGCTATCCTTTCAGCCCGCTGTAGCTGACGCCCTCCACGAAATAGCGCTGGAAGTAGAAGAAGATCAACGCCAGCGGCAGCGTGGTGAGCACGGACCCGGCCAGGAACGCGTGCCAGCGCAGCGTTTCGCCGTACGCGCCGCGCAAAAAGCTGAGGCCCAGCGTCAGCGTCCACAGGTCGCTGTCGCCGGACAGGATGAGCAGGGGCATCAGGAAATCGTTCCACGCCCCCTGAAAGCTGAAGATCGCCAGCGCCGTGAGGGCCGGTGTCGCCATCGGCAGCACGACGCGGAAGAACATGGTCAGCCGGTTCGCGCCATCCACCATCGCCGCTTCTTCGATTTCGTTGGGAATCGACTCGAAGAACTGCTTCATCAAGAAGATGCCGAACGCGTCGACTGCCAGCGGAACAATCAGCCCCTGGTAGGTGTTGAGCATCGACAGTTCTTTGAGGATGATGAATCGCGGAATCAGCAAGACGATTGCCGGGACCATCATGGTCCCCAGGATAGTATAGAATACCAGCCGGTTGCCGGGAAACCGGAGCCGGGCCAGCGCATACCCCGCCAGCGAGTCGAAGATCAGGCGCCCGATGGTGATCGCGACGGCGAAGATGGCGGTGTTGTACAGCCAGCGCGGCAGGTTGGCATCGGCGATCTCTTCGTACCCTTCCAGCGTGGGGTTGAACGTCACCGCGCCGGAGACGTCCCCCGGCGACCGGGCGGCGCCCGTCTCGGTTTGGCACTCCGCGCCGAACGGTGGCACGGGAATGATCGAGCGGGGATAGGATTGCACGGCGGGCAGGCACTTGAACGAGTTCGCCACCGTGAACACGAACGGGAAAATCTCCAGGGCCGCAAACACGATCAGCACGGTCCACCCCACGACCGTCAGGGCGGTCATCAGGGGCGAGCGGCGTTCGTGCGGCGCGGTGGTCGTTGAGGCGGTCATCGGTACTCTCTCCTCTATACGTTCGCGCGTTCGCTCACGAACAACCGCTGCAGGAGCGTGAAGGCGAAAATGATCACGAACAGGATGATCGCCGTCGCGGCTGCCAGGCCCATCGCCGACCGGTTGAAGCCGTTCTGGTAGACCATGTACGCGACGGTCAGGGTGGTCTTGGCCGGGCCGCCGCTCGAAATGACGTAGATCTGGTCGAACACCTGGAAACAGCCGATCAGGCCCAGCGTGACGACGAAAAACGTGGTGGGCCGCAGCAGGGGAACGGTGATCTGCCGGAAGATCCGCCAGGCGTTCGCACCGTCGATGGCCGCCGCTTCGTACACCGACGACGGGATGTTTTGCAGCGCGGCCAGGAAGATCACCATCATCGTGCCGATGGTGGTCCAGGTGTTCAGGATCATGATCGTGAGCATGGTCACGCTCGGCCCGCTGAGCCACTCCCAGGTCGTCAGGCCCAGGGACCGGTTGCTCGCCCAGTCGCCCACATTCGCGCGCGTGACGCCGAACTGCTCGAGGATGATGTGAATCACCCCGCGCGGGTCGTCCAGCCAGTTGACGAACGAGCCGCTGTCATAGCCGGAGAAGACCGCGCCGATGGTCGTGTTGATCAGGCCGCCGCGCGTGAACATCCACATGAAGATGATGGAGATCACCACCGACGACGTGATCGAGGGGAAGTAAAAGGCGGTGCGGAAGAAACCCTTGGCCTTCAGCCAGCGCTGGTTGACGATCACGGCCAGGATCAGCGCCAGCAGGGTCTGGGTCGGCACGACGCCGAGCACGTAGTACGTGGTGTTTTTGAGCGAGATGAAGAAATCTCTCTGGCGGGTGGTGGCCTTGACGACGCGGCCATCGTCTTCGGTGTGCTCGCCCAACAGCAGGTCGCGATAGTTGTCCAGGCCGACCTGCTGGTAAGCGCCCTCGTCGAAGACCGGGGTGATGCCATTCCAATCGGTGAAGCTCAGGTAAACCGCCGCCCCAATCGGAATGATCAGGAAGACCAGGAAAATCACCAGGGCCGGTGCCATGAACATGTACCCGGTCAGGGCTTCCTGGCGCCGCTTGGCGGCCATCGTCGTGACCTTTGGCCGCGCCAAGACTTGGGGTTGGGCCATCCGTAATCTCCTTCGACAAACACTATTTGGCGTGCAGGTGTGCGCTCTCGCCATCGGGCGAGAGCGCACCAACTCGATTCAGCGGAGATTACCGGGCCAAAACCTCCTCGGCCACGCCAATCGTATCGATGATCACGTCTTCCGCGAGGTACTGGCCCTCGAACGCCAGTTGCAGATCGGCGTTGAAGGTGTCGAACACATCCTGGAAGCCGACCGGGAACTGCCACTTGTGAGCATACTCCGCACCGGCCAGGAAGCCCTCACCGATTTCGGGGCCGATCGCTTCCAGCCACGTGTCCGCCGCGCTGATGGCCGGCGGGATCACGCCGAAGCCCTCTTCCGCGACCAGTTGCGAGCCTTCGGGGCCGGTCAGGAAGTTCGCCAGTTGCCAGGACTCGTCCGGGTAGTCATTGTCCGAAGCGACGCTGTAGCACACGGTGAACACCATCGACGCCTGGCCGCCAGCGGGGTGCCGGGGCAGCTCGGTCACGCCCCAGTTCAGGTCCGGGAACTGCTCGACCAGGTAGGAGATCACCCAGTTGCCTTCCATCGCCAGCGCCACGCGGCCCTGGGCGAACGCCTCGCCGCCCCAGCCGGCATCGACCATCGAGGGCGGGCCGGCGATGCCGTCGTTCACCATGCCGATGTAGAACTCCAGCGCCTCGCGCGCTTCGTCGCTGTCGAGGGTCACTTCGGTCCAGTCCTCGCTGAGGACCGATCCGCCAGCCTGGTACAGGAACGGCAGCCAGCGCTCGAAGTTGGGCGGGGTGACCAGGCCCAGGACCTTCTGGCCTGCTTCGTTCTCGCCGGTCAGCGCTTCAGCCGCCGCGCGCAGATCGTCCCAGGTCCAGTCCGGCGTGGGGTAATCGAGCCCTGCCGCATCGAACATATCTTTGTTATACTGGAGTGCCATGATCGAGAAGTCTTTGGGCGGGCAATACAGAGTACCGTCATAGGTAAACGCTTCCAGCAGCGACTCGTAGTGATCGTCCAGGTTCTCGATCATGCCTTCCCCCGATGCCAGCACACCGGCTTCGGCCCAGTCCGGCAGTTTGGAGCTGTCGACGTAGAATACGTTCGGCGAATCACCGCTGGCGAAGGCGGCCTGAATCGTCGTGTCGTATTCCGGCACAAGCTGCACGTTCACCGAGATGCCGGGGTTGGCTGCCTCGAACGCCGCGACCTGCGCCAGCAGGGCGTCGTTTTCCTCGGTGGACGACGACCACCCCATCAGGGTGATCTCGACGTTCTGGCGGGCCAGCGCAGCGCCCGCCGCGGACACGACCAGGGCCAACACCACAACCAGGGTCAATACGCTGAGTTTACGCATCGTGTTCTCTCCTAAAGAACTTGATTGGATACGGTCGAATAGTCTTTGGCTTTAGCGTTCCGGTTTTCGAGTAAGTCGCGTTTCACCTCCTTGGGTTGTCTCAACGTGAACCCTCTCGCCACGATAGCGGATCGCAAACGATACACGTTTCCAGTGAGCGGGCAGGCGCGGCTTGACGACGATCTCCTCACCCGCCAGCCGCAAACCGGCAAATCCGAAGACGACCCCCTGCCACAGGCCGCCCGCCGAGGCGGCGTGAATGCCGTCATCGGCGTTGCCGCGCACGTCGTAGAGGTCGGCGCGGGCGGCCAGCATGAAGTGCTCGTAGGCTTCGTCCGGCCTGCCCATCTCGCAGGCGGCCCAGGCGTGGAAGCTCGGCCCCAGCGACGACCCGTAGCGGTGATCGGTGATGGGCATGTAGGTGTCCCAGTTCCGCTGCCAGGTCCGGGCGTCGTACTCGTCGCGCAGCAGACACAACAGCATGATCACGTCCGCCTGCTTGAGCACCTGACTCTCGTTCGCGCCTTCGATCCCCAGCACGACCTGCATCGAGCGGTCCGTCCGGGCGATCGTCTCGGGATCGACCCGCTTGAGGTCGAAGAAGCCCTCGAACTGCACCATCAGCCCGGTGTCGGGATCGTGGTGGATGGTGATGTGGTCGATCACGTCCTGCCAGTGGCGCGTGACGTCGCGGGTCAGGTCGAGATGCTGGCGCAGGGCGCGCGCCTTGCCGGGGTGCTCGGCGTCCAGCCAGCCCAGCACGTCCAGCGCCGTCTGCAAATGCCACTGGGCCATGCGGTTGGTGTAGGTGTTGTTGTCGACGTGATCGTGATACTCGTCCGGGCCGATCACGTCGCGCAGGGCATAGCGGCGCTCGCCGTCGACCATCTCCGGCTCGGCCCGGTCGCCCCAGAAGCGCGCCGTGTCCAGGATGATCTCGGCCCCGTAATCGCGCATAAACGTGTCGTCGCCGGTGACCTGCCAGTACTGCACGATGGCGTAGGCGATATCCGCCGAGATGTGAATCTCGATGTCGCCCGTCCAGATGCGCACCAGGTGGCTGCCGTCGAAGCTGGGGACCCAGGTGGGCGTGACCTCGTCGCCGGTCGCCGCGCTTTCCCAGGCGAACTGCGCGCCGCTGTACCCGTTTTGGGCGGCTTTGCGGCGCGCGCCCGCCAGCGTGTGATAGCGATACAGCAGCATGTTGCGCGCCATCCGCGGCTGGGTGTAGCTGAAGAACGGCAGGATGAAGATCTCCGTGTCCCAGAACACGTGCCCGCGATAGCCCAGGCCGCTCAACGATTTCGCGCCGATGCTGACGCGCTCGTCGTGCTGCGGCGCGGCGATCAGCAGTTGGAACAGGTGAAACCGGATGGCGAGCTGGGCTTCGTCGTCGCCTTCGATGAGGACGTCGCAGTCCCGCCAGAGATCGTCCCAGGCGCGGACCTGCGCCGCGTGCAGCGCCTCGTAGGACTGCCCGGCCAGCGCCTCGACCGCGCGGCCCACCACGCTGGCGGCATCCGGCACGGCGTCGCGGCTGGCGGTGTAGCTCACCAGCTTGTCGACTTGCAGCGTCTGGGCGGCGTCGATTTCGCCTGACAGGATGAAGCGCGGCTGGCCGGGGCACTGCTGGATGGTGGGCTCGATGGGCAGTGAGATGTCGATTGCTGCCGCCGCGGCCAGGTCGAGCGCGCTGTGGCGCGTGCGGCTGTGCAGCCAGAGGATGCCGCCGTCCGCCTGGCCCTGCGCGACGTGGTTCCAGTGCAGCAGGTCCTCGTTGGCGACGTGGCCGTCGATCCCGGTTTCGATGGTGATGCGGCAGGCCCGGTCGACCGGGGTGATCAGCACGCGGACCGCCCCGATATGCTCGTGCGTGTAGCTGGCGAACCGCTCGAAGGTCAGGTCCACGACCGCGCCATGCGGCGCCCGCCAGCGCACCTCGCGGCTGAGGATGCCCTGGGCCATGTTCAGCCGCCGCTTGAAGCTCAGGCACTCGCCCCGGTCCAGCCGGAAGGGGTGCCCGTCGACGGCGATCGCCATGTCCAGCCAGTCGGGCAGATTCGCCAGCTCGGTTTGCAGGATCGGGATGTCGTCGAAAATGCCGTGCGCCAGGGTCAGCGGGTGGTCGCCGGGATAGCCTTCCTCGAGGCTGCCCCGGCTGCAAAAGTGGCCGTTGCCCGTGGTGAAGACGGTTTCCATGTGGTGCTGGTTGTCCGCGCTGAAATCGGACTGCGCTACTTCCCACGTAGCGGAGCGCGTCGCCGCCGCCTCGAGGTCGGCCATCTGGAGGCCGGCGAGGGTGTCGCGCCGGGGCAGCGGGCCGTATCTGCGCTCGACGCCGGCGAAGCGCCCGGCGGGCCCCAGGGCCAGGCAGGGCATTCCCGCGATCAGCGCCGCTTCGACTCCGGCGGCGGCGTCTTCGATCACCAGGCATTCGCTGGGCAGGACGTCGAGCCGCGCCGCGGCATAGCGGAACAGGTCCGGCGCGGGTTTCTGGCGCGTGACGCTGGCCCCGTCCGCCAGGACGTCCACGCGCCCGGCGATGCCCAGGCGGACGAGGACGGAGGCGGCGTTATGGCTGGCCGACGCAATCGCGAGGCGAACGTTCGCCCGTTCGAGCAAAAAAAAGAGCGACTCCACACCCGGCAGCAGGTCCTGCGGCGTGATCTGGGCCAGCCTCGCCTGGTAATAGCGATTCTTGCGATCCATCAGCTCCTGCATCCGGGCTTCTTCGACCTGCCGCCCCTTGAGCAGCATCAACAGCGACTCCCGGCGCGGCACGCCGCGCATGTGCTCGTTGGCGGCGCGGTCGAAGGGCAGGCCCTCTTCGTCGGCCAACTGCTTCCACGCTTGGTAGTGAAATTCGGCTGTGTCGACGATGACACCGTCCAGATCGCAGATCAGCGCTTTTAACGTCATCGATGCCCCTAGCTTGGTTGGTAGCCCTGGCTGGACTCGCGGATAATCAATTCGGGCGGCAGCAGCACCTGCTTCGCCTCGGACGTGTTCCCTTCCAACTGGTCGACCAGGATCTCGATCACGCGCTGCCCGACGTCCCAGGCGGGCTGGCGCAGCGTGGTCAAGCCCGGTCGCAAATAGACGATCACCGGCATGTCGTCGAAGCCGGTCACGGCGATGTCGCGCCCGACGACCAGCCCACGCTCCTCGATGGCGTGCATGGCGCCGATGGCGATCAGGTCGAAGACGGTCACGATGGCGGTGGGCCGCTGCCGCGCGGGCAGGGCCAGCAGCTCGTGCGTGGCGGCGTAGCCATAGTCGTATTCCCCCGCGCCGCGTTTCACCCACGCCGGATCGACCGGGATGCCGGCCTCGTTCATCGCGTCCCAGTAGCCCGAGAAACGATCCGTCCCCACGCGCGATTCTTCCGGCCACGCCAGCACGGCGATCCGCTCGTGCCCCTGGTTGAGCAGGTGCTTGACGACCAGCCGCACGCCCGCGCGCCCGTCAACATCGACGAACGAATAGGTGCAGTCGTCACAATGGGTGCGTCCAAACGCCACCAGGGGAATGTTCAACGCCTGCAGCGCCGGGATGCGGCGATCGTTGTAGCCCAGGTCCGACAGGATGAACCCGTCCACGCGCCCGGAATACACCAGCTCCTCATAGGTCTTGGACGAATCCGTCCCTTCAGGCTGGGGAAACAGCAGGATGTGATAGCCGCGTTTTTCGGCGGCTTCGACCACGCTTTGCTCGAACTCTTCGAGAATGGGGCTGAGGAAGTTCTGGCGCGACGGCTGCCACGAGTAGCCGATCAGGTGGCTGGCCTGCGTGCGGAGATTCCGGGCGGTGACGTTGGGGCGGTAGCCCAGCTCCTCGACGGTGCGCTGCACGCGGGCGCGCACTTCGGGCGTCACCTGGATCTGGCCGCGGAGGATTTTGGAGACAGTCTGGTAGCTGACTCCGGCATGTTTGGCGACATCTTTGAGCGTAACTTTTTTAGCCATGAGGCCACTTGCTTAAATAAAGTCTATCGGCCAGCACGCGCTGGGCGAACGTTCGCCTAACCCCTATTAAAGGCGAGTTCAGCACGTTTGTCAAGCCAAATCTAAGAGCTGTCGGGATTCTCGCCTGCCGGACGGCGCGGGCCGCGCCATGCGGCAGGCGGTGGCACATCCGAACATAACCCTAACACTTTGGCGCCCGGCGGCGTTGTCCTCGATCGGCTTTTGATGCCACAATACCCGTGTCATCATCGAGCGGAGTGGCGGGCTATGCGTTCAACGTTGGCTCATATCGCGGTCGTCTTCTTCATCGTCTACGCGTCGCTTTTTGGGGGCGTGGTCGAGTGGCATCCCATCCTCAAGATCGTGCACCAACTGGGCAGCGCGTTCGTCGTCGCGGCCTGGCTGGTCAGCCTCGTTCTTCGCAAGTGCCCCTTCCCGGTCACGCGGATGGACGGGCCGCTGTGGGCGCTCGGCGGCGGGTGGCTGGTGGCGGCGCTGTTCGGCGAGGGCCTGCGCGTCAGCTTCGAGTTCATCTGGGTCACGTTCATCCACATCATGCTGTTCTTCATCGCCGTCGACCTGATGCGGAGCGGTAAGCGGCGGTGGCTATTCGAGGGGCTGTTTTTCACCGGCGGCGTGGTCGTCATCCTGGGCGCGGTGGAGATGCTGCTGTGGTATTTTGGCGTCCCGGTCCTGCCGGGGATCAGCGGCCAGGCGTGGCCGGAGGTCGGCGGTTTTTTTTCCATCCCGCCGGTCATTCACGAGCTGAGCGCGCCGCTCAACCACAACAACCCCACCGGGGCGTTCACGGTCATCCTCATCCCCGTGGTCCTGGCCTGGAGCAACACCAGCCGCGAAACCGATCTCAAGTGGGGCCTGCGCGCGCTGGCGGCGGCGTTGCTGGGCGTGTTGATCCTGACACAGTCACGGGGCGCCTACCTGGCGCTGGCCGCGCTGGTGGCGTTCATGGCGCTGATCTGGCTGCTGCGGCCCGATGTGCGCGCGCGGTTTCCCCGGCGCGTGCAGCCGTTGGTGTCACCCGGCGTCGTGCTGGCCCTGGCGGCGCTGGGGGGGATCGTCGCGTGCGTCATCCTGTACCAGGTCATCGTCGCCCCCAGCCATCCCAACCCGAACGACGTCGCGCGCCTGGACCTGTGGTACAGCGCCGTCCGCATTTTCGAGGACTACCCGCTGACCGGGATCGGGCCGCTGCAGTTCAAAGGGATTCGCCTGTTTTACGGCAACTGGGACTATTCCCAGGGCTATCTCTCCCTGGACCACGCGCACAACATCGTCTTCAACATCCTGGCCGAGGGGGGCGTCCTGCTGGTTGCCCTGGCGCTGTGGGTCGTGGTCCGCGCCGGGCGGATCGGGTGGGTCGCGTGGACCCATGCGCCCCAGTCGGTCCGGCGGCGGCTGGAAGGCATCCTGGCCGCGGTGCTGGCGTTCAGCGTGCACAACATGGTCGACGCGTTCATCCAGACGCAGTTCATCGTCCCCCTGGCGATCTTTCTCGCGTACACCGTCGCGCACGATGCAGCCCCCGCGCCCCACACCGCAGCGCGGCCCCGCCGCGTCGCCGCGCCAACTATGCGGTTTGCCCTGGCCGCGACCGTGTTGGTATGCGGGCAGATCGCGTTCATCCCCATTCACCGGGGGGCGGTGAAACAACAGCAGGCCAGCGTGCACATGGCGCAGGGTCGCATGGTGGAGGCGCTCGACCGGGTGCGCGAAGCGCAAGACGCCGATCCCTGGCTGGACCTGTACGTGCTGGAGGAAGCGATCATTTTGGGCGAGCTTGCCGCTGACGCGCCGGACGTCTACCTGGCGGATGCCATCGCCGCCTTCGAAGACGGCCTTCAGCGCAACGCGATCTGGGATGCCGGGTGGCACAACCTCGCGGCGCTGTACGCGCAAGCCGGCGACTACCGGCGCGCCATGGACGCCGCGACGAAAGCCTACCGCATACGCCCTCCATTGGTCGATTACCAGCTCAAACTGGGCGAGTACTACGAGCTTGCCGGGGAAGTGGACATGGCCCGCGCCGCCTACCGCGAAGCGCTGGGCGACCATCCCTGGCTCGCGGCGTCGGCTTTCTGGCACGACCCGGCGCGGCCCGACCGACCGGCATTCGTGGAAGATGCCATCGCGCATTACGCCGGGACCGAAACCGGCATCAGCCTGCTGGTCTATTCGGGCGCGATCGAGCGCATCCCCACCCAGGGCGATCCGGTTCCGGCGGAGGTCGAAGAGCAGTTGCGCGTCTTGTGGCCGGACGCGAGCGGATCGCCCTGCGTTTACTGTTTCTACGTGCAGGACAACGCGCTGCTCTTGCAGGCGGAAACGCTGCTCCACACCGGGCCGCTCACGCCGGATCTCGCCGACCGTGTCGAAACACTGGCGCGCAAGGCGATCTTCACCGGCGCTTCGAAGAGCGAATGGGGCTGGTATATCCTGGTGCGCCTCGCCGAGCAGCAGGATCTCACCGGCGACGAGATCGCGCTCTACCTGTCACGCGCGGCGGCGTTCCCCAAAGACTACCGGCTCGGCTTCGACGGCGTGTACCGGATGCGGGGAACGTTGGATATTCTCCCGCAGGCGCGCGTCCCGGTGATGAGCCCGATAGCCTACGAGCCGTGGCTGAAACTGGCCGCGTGGGAAGCCGGGCGGGGCAACGTCGACGAGGCGCGCGAGCGCTATGACATGATCCTGAAAGCCGATCCCCACGCGCCGACCGTACCCGAACGGATCGCGGACCTGTCAGCCTCCGGCGAGGGTGCCGGCTGACGCTCATGAAAACCGTCTGAAATTTCCCCGCGCAGGCCGATTGCGGAAGATAATTATCGTATACTAAAGAACGTAAAGAAAACGTTGAGGCAGAAGCGTCTCTGCGACCGGGATTGCATCCTCATGAGCAAACAGTTCAGCCTGCGATTCACCCTGTTTCTCTTTCTGTCGGACCTGGTGCTGGTGTGCCTGGCGCTGTTCCTGGCGACGCAGGTCCGCTACGTCGTCCCCCTGGGCCGCGATCTGGGCGACAACATCGGCGAGAACGTCCCCCACGCTGTCTACGGGCTGGCCGCCATCATCTGGGCGATCACGTTCCTGACGCTCAACGCCTACGATCCCCGCGAAATCTCGTTCCTGAGCAAAGAGCTGGTCAAAGTTGTCGAGGCGTCGCTGTTTGCGTGGCTCATCCTGGCGGGCGTGTTGTATTTCAGCTATCGCGACATTTCGCGCTTGCTCATCCTCTATTTCTTCGGCTTCGACGTGCTGCTGGTCATCCTGCATCGCATCGTGCTGCGCGCGGGGTTTCTCTCGCGAAACGGTTACCGCTACCACACGCGGCGCGTGTTGATCGTGGGCACGGGGGAGATCGCGGCGGCGGTCGCGCGCTCGGTGCGCGAGCACGCGTGGATGGGGCTGGTCGTCGCGGGGTATGTGGGGCCGGAGCACGGCGACAAAGCGGTCGACGGTAAAATCCTCGGCACGATCGATGAGACGCTCGACGTAGCTGTGCGTCACGATATCGAGGAGGTCGTCATCGCGCTGCCGCGTGACGATGCCCACAACACGCGCCAGCTCATCTACAAACTCCAGGCGCTGCCGGTGAACATCCGGCTCATCCCCGACTACTTCGATTTGGTCTTCCTGCGCCTCGACTTCGAGAGCTTCAGCGGAATGCCGCTGCTCACCCTCAAGGAGCCGGTGCTCGATCCGTTCCAGCGGCTCGAGAAGCGCGCGTTCGACCTGATCGTGACGGGACTGGTGCTCATTCCGGCGCTGCCCATCATGGCGCTGATCGCGCTGGCAATCCGGCTGGACAGCCCTGGCCCCATCCTGTTCAGGCAGAAACGAGTTGGCGAGGGGGGCGTCCCGTTCACCATCCTCAAGTTCCGCACCATGCGCCAGGATGCCGAGAAGCTCCAGGCGCATCACAATCACGTCGACGACGAGGGGAACGTCATCCACAAGCACGAAGACGATCCGCGCGTGACGCGAGTGGGGCGTTTTCTGCGTCGCGCCAGCTTCGACGAGCTGCCCCAGTTGTTCAACATCCTGCTCGGGCAGATGAGCCTCGTCGGGCCGCGCCCGGAGATGCCGTGGCTGGTGGACATGTACGAACCCTGGCAGCGCAAGCGCTTCGAAGTGCCGCAGGGGCTCACCGGGTGGTGGCAGATCAACGGGCGCAGTGACAAGCCGATGCACTTGCACACCGAAGACGACCTGTACTATATTCAGCACTATTCTCTGCTCCTCGACGTCAAAATCCTGCTGCGCACGATCAAAGCCGTTGTCCTGGGCCATGGGGCCTACTGACCAATTGGAGATGCCGTGTCACGCTGCCCGTCACTTCCCCGCACGAACATCCTGGGCGCAGGCGTCAGCGCCATCACCATGCAGCAGGCGCTGGACCAGGTAGCGTGCTGGATCGAGGAACGGCAGCGCGCTTACGTTGTCGTCGCTAACGTCCATACGGTGATGGAGACGCAGTCCAGGCCGGGCTACCGCGCGATCGTCAACCGGGCGGACCTGGTCACGCCCGACGGGATGCCGCTGGTGGTGCTGAGCCGCCGGTTGGGGCGTCACCCGGTCGAGCGGGTGTATGGGCCGGACCTGATGCTGGCGTTGAGCGCGCTCTCGGCGCAGCACGGCTACCGGCAGTATTATTTTGGCGGCGCCGAAGACACGCCCGAGCGCCTGGCCGGGATACTCGGCCGGCAGTTCCCCGGCCTGCCCGTTGTCGGCACGTATTCGCCGCCGTTTCGCCCGCTCAGCGCCGACGAAGATCGCGCCGTCGTCGAGCGAATCAATGAGGCCAACCCGGACATTGTGTGGGTGGGCCTTGGCTGTCCCAAGCAGGATATCTGGATGGCCGAGCACCGCGACCGGTTGAATGCCCCGGTGCTGATCGGCGTTGGCGCGGCGTTCGATTTTCTGTCCGGGCAGAAGCAGCAGGCCCCGCGCTGGATGATGCGCCACAGCCTGGAGTGGTTGTACCGGCTGCTGCAGGAGCCGCGCCGCCTGTGGCGGCGGTACCTGGTTTACAATCCGTTGTTTGTCGTTCTCGTGCTCCTCCAGATCGCCAGACTGCGGCAGATTCCCCTGCCCGATGGGCAGGACTGACAGCGTGCCAAGGACCCGACGCGTGCGATCGTTCAGGATTTCGCTTCCCCGGCAGGGCCACGGTCGATACGTGCGGTGGGCGCGTAAGGGCACGCTCGCCGTGCTCGACCAGGGCCTGTTCTCCGGGTCCAACTTCGTGGTGAGCGTGCTGCTGGCGCGCTGGATGTCCGAGAGCGACTACGGGGCGTATTCCGTCGCGTATTCGATCTTCTTGCTGGTTTCGGGGTTCTACAACGTCTTGCTGCTGGAGCCGATGACCATCTTCGGCCCGGTGCGGCACCGCGCACATTTTCCCGCCTATTTCAGGCAGCTAACCCGGCTTCACGGTGCGGGGGCGGTAGGGGCGGCTCTGGTGCTCGTCGCCGTGGCGGGCATCGCCCGGATAGTCGCCTCGGAGTCTGCGGTGGTCAACGCGTTCCTCGGCCTGGGACTCGCCCACGGGCTGATGCTTTTTTTCTGGTTAACTCGGCGCGCGTGCTATGTCGAACAGCGGACAGACAAGGCGCTATCCGGCACCCTGGTCTATTCTGTTGTCACGATCGCTGGAGCCGCGTGCCTGCATACGGCGGATCTGCTGACACCGTTGAGTGTTTTCGTCGCCATCGGGGTTGCGGGAGTCATTGCAGGCATCGTGCAGGCCAGCATTCTGTTCCGGGTGGATCGCGCTCCGGTAAGCACCGATCCATTGCCGATCGGTATGGTAGCCCGCGAGAACTGGGATTATGGGCGCTGGATGATTATCGCATCGACCGCCCACTGGTTTTCGACATGGGCGTACTTCGTGCTGGCCGGCGGTATGTTGAGTCTGGAAGACGTGGCGGGTTTGAAGGCGATTCAGAACCTGATCCTTCCTATGACGCAGGTCTTCACCGCGTTTATCCTCCTGTTTACTCCCTGGGCAGCACAACGATTCGCCCAACGTGGTATCAAAGCGCTGGAAAGGGCGATCTGGGGCTACACGGCGTTGGAAGTTGGGATCTGGCTGATCTACTTTCTCGTCATGCTGCTGGTGCAAGACCCGGTTTTCGACATCTTGTATGGCGACAAGTTTGCCGAGTCCCGTTGGATGCTGCCGTACTTCATGCTCCTGCCGCTCGCGGTCGCCTTGACAACCGGGTGGAAATACGGGCTGCGGATTATCGAGCAAACATGGACTATCATGATTATCCACCTGATCAGCGCCTGTACAACCCTCACCGCAGGCTTATATTTGATCGATTCCTCGGGCCTAAAGGGCGCGGTGTTTGGCATTCTGTTGAGTAATCTAATCGCCATTCCAGGGCTAATAGTGTTCTGGAGACACGTCAAGAGCAAAGTGCTACTGCGATCTCAAAGAGGTATTCATGGGGCATATGGATGAGTTCTATGCGAGCACGAGGTCGAGATTTCGGGGCAGGCGATAGGCTCTGCTAATCGCTAAACCACATGATTCTTTGTTCATTTCGAAAGACGACGGGCATTGTTTGTTTGGGAGTCAGGTTGTGAATCGACAGCAGACTGACAAGAGCAGAGTTCTCTATCTGCTGGCGTGGGGAAGAAGCGGCACGACCCTTTTGGGGAGCATCCTGGGGCAGCTTCCGGAGTTCTTCGATGCCGGTGAAATGTACTACATCTGGCAGCGAAGCTTCCTCGAAGATCAGTTGTGCAGCAACGGGGTAGCCTTCAGCCAGTCTGATACCTGGAAAAGCATTGTAGAAGCTGCCTACGGACATGTCGGTAGTGGAGATGTCGAAAGAATGGAAAACTTCTTGAACGTAACTGCCCGTACGAGGAGCGTGTTTTTTCACACACAATTCGGAAGACAGCACCTGCGCAAGCAGATTCAAGAGCATGGCGATTATCTTGGGAAGCTATACAGAGCGATTCGGGAAGTAACCGGATGTCATGTGATCATAGATAGCTCGAAATTCCCGTTTTATGCCTATGTGCTCGATCAAATCCCATCCATCGATCTGTACGTGATACACATGATACGAGATGCACGCGCAACAGCGTATTCGTGGCAAAAGAAAAAATACAATCCAAGCATCGGTGACTACATGCCTCGCCTCAACCCGGTGCGCAATTCTGTTTACTGGAACCTCTGGAATCTTGTGGCTGAAAGGCTGTTCAGGAAACACCGCGAGCGCTACCTGTTTCTCCGATATGAAGATTTCGTAGCATCGCCGAAAAAACATGTGGAGCGGATCTTGTCGTTTGTGGACGAAAACGCCTCAGACTTACCCTTCTCGACAGACCGCGAAGTGGCGTTAAAACCAACCCAGTCCATTAGCGGGAATCCAAATCGCTTCGTCGAAGGAACGGTAGCCATTCGACAAGACGATGCCTGGAAAACACACCTGAGCCCGCGATCGAAATTCATTGTCAACGCCATAACATGGCCCTTGTTGATCAAATACGGGTACGTCACAAGATCGCTGCCGGACGACGGTCGAGCGTGATTTGGGCAAGGAGACGTTTTGCTGTGCAGCGCAATCACTTATTTGGGATGGTGAACCGTAAAGGGAAACTACGCTATCGGACCTACAAATCATGAAAATCCTGATCGCCCACAATTTCTACCAACAGCCGGGGGGCGAAGACGAAAGCTTTCGCAGCGAGGCCGCTTTACTCGAAGATCACGGGCATACGGTCATTCGCTATACCCAACACAATGACGCGTTCGCTTCGATGAATTCGCTGCGCGCTGCCCAGGTTACGTTCTGGAACCGGCGTGTCTACAGCGAGCTGCGCGCCTTGATGCGCCGCGAGCGACCAGACGTTGCCCACTTTCAGAACACGTTTCCCCTGATCTCTCCCGCTGCTTACTATGCTGCGCGCGCTGAGGGGCTGCCTGTGGTACAGACTCTGCGCAATTACCGGCTGTTGTGCCCCAGCGCTGTTTTCTTCCGAGAGGGGCAGGTCTGCGAGCTCTGCGCGCAGCACCGTCTCAAATGGCCGAGTGTGCGATACGCCTGTTATCGCCAGAGCCGACTCGCGACGGCAGTGGTTGCGCTGATGCTGTGGTCGCATCACCACGCCGGCACGTGGCAGCGCGCCATCGATCGCTACATCGTGCTGACGGAGTTTGCGCGGCAGAAGTTCGTCGCCAACGGCCTGCCCGCGAGCAAAATCGCGATCAAGCCCAATTTCGTGCATCCCGCCCCCGCCGCAGGGGACGGCTCCGGTGGGTACGCGTTGTTCATCGGGCGGCTGTCGCCCGAAAAGGGGATCGAGACGATGCTGGAAGCCTGGCAGGCCCATTCGCCAGGGCTGCCGCTCAAGCTGATCGGCGACGGCCCGCTCCGCGAGCGGGCGCAGCAGGCCGCCGCGCAGCATCCCGCCATCACCTGGTTGGGGCGACAGCCCAAGGAGCAGGTCTATTCCTGGCTGCAAGGTGCGACCTGCCTCGTGTTCCCTTCGTTGTGGTACGAGGGGATGCCGCGCGTGATCATCGAAGCGTTCGCCACGGGCACGCCGGTGATCGCGTCCAACCTGGGAGCCGCCGCAGAAATGATTCGGGATGGGGAGACGGGGCTGCACTTCCGCGCAGGTGACGCTCCCGATCTGGCGGCGAAGGCCGCGCAGGTGTTCGAGCAGCCGGGCGACAGGCGACAGATGGGCAAGGCAGCGCGGGCGGAATTCGAGGCGAACTACACCGCCGAACGCAATTACGAACAACTGATGGCGATCTACGAGCCGCTCGTGTGACGGTGGCGGGACACCCCGGCCCGCCACCCCGGCCCGCCCCGCAACCTCATTGTTACCCACGTAATGGAGCGAAATCCAACGGCCAACCTGCGGTCAGCATCCGGTTGTTGTTCGCCGGGCCACAAATCAGAAAGCCCGCCTATAATGAAGATGCAGCGTGCATTTTTCTGAGGATGTGTACCATGCCCGGGAAATCATCTTTGGCACTGATATTGTGTCTTATCGCTTTTCTGCTGTTTGGATTGCCCTCACCGCGTGGCTGCGCCCAGGCTACCACAATCCCTTGTATAGAATCTGCGTTACGCTCAGCGATTGAGTCGGGTGGGACTATTGACTTATCACAAGACTGCACCTACGTGTTGACGGCTAATCTGCCACCGATCACCCGCGATCTCGCTATCCATGGCAATGGCGCGACAATTGATGGCCGGGGGATGTACCGACTCTTGTATTTGCCCGCCAAAGGCAACATCGCGATCGAGAATCTCACCGTGCAATATGGTGTATCTGAACGCTGGGGTGGAGGTGTCTTTGCTCGCCAGGGAAATATCACAATTCTCGACAGCACGATCCGGGGAAATGCTGCTGATAGTGGCGGAGGAATATGTGCCGCCGGTTCGGGAGCGGTGACTGTCCTCAACAGCACCGTGGCAGGGAATGCCGCTCTTGATAGCAGCGGTTATGGTGGTTATGGTGGGGGAATCAAAGCTGAGAGCGTGACGATCACGAATAGTGCCATCACGGGTAACAGCGCGCTGTCGGGCGGGGGTGTTAGTGCAAATTTAGCGATCATTACCGATAGCACATTCAACAGCAATTGGTCGCACCTGTATAGCGGCGGGGCCATCCATGCGGGCGAAGCACACATTACGCGCAGCACGTTTGCCAATAATGTCGCTGAGGACTGGTTCGATGGGGGCGGAGCGGTCCGCGCCATGAAGATTTATGTGTCCGACAGCGTGTTTTATGATAATCATGCCAATGTCAACGGCGGGGCACTCAGCGCTGCTGATGTAGACGTCCTCAACAGTATTTTCGTCAGGAACAGCACGACCAGCAACAACTTTAGCATGGATATTGTACCAGGGGGCGGCGCAATCTACGGCTCGAATATCACCATCGATCACAGCCTGTTTCAGGGAAACTCAGCCGATAATGTGAGCGAATATGCGTCAGGCAGCGGCGGCGCAGTTTTCGCAGTCAGTACGCTACGATTGACTAACAGTGCGCTGGTGGGCAACACGGTTCAGGGGACTGGTGGCGCAGTTTATCATTTCTACGGCGGAGAAATCCGCGTCAGCAACAGCACCATAGCGCAAAACAGCAGCGGAATCGAGGTGCGCACTGCTGCGGCTGAGATCGCCAATAGCACCATTGTCGACAATCAAGGTGTTGGGCTTCACAACGGGGGACGCTGGAGCGGTGGTGATCAAAGTCCGGGCACCGTCGATTTGAGTCAGAGCATCGTCGCAGGCAATGGTACGGATATTCTGTTAGGCGATGATGTTGTTCTCGACTCGTTGGGTTATAACCTGCTCGGCACAACTGCCGAACGCGTACAAACAGTTTCTTCGGACGTCGTCGGTGTCGAGCCCGGCCTGGATGCTTTCAACGGCGTGGTCTATCCGCTGACCGCTGCCAGTCCGGCGCTGGATGCGATCCCGTTAAGCGCGTGTAGCTCACCAATGGACCAACGTGATACGCTCCGCCCGCAAGGGGAGGCGTGTGACATTGGTGCAGTGGAGATGCGGCGAATGCCGGATGGTGCGTTGGTCGCCATCCCAACCCCCGATCTGCCGGAAATCCCCGTGTTTGATAGCACTCAGCAGGTCGATGTCGGTTGTACCGAGGTTGAACTGCGCCAGGCTGTGACGCGGGGCGGAACGCTCAACCTTGCTGCTGAATGCATGTATTTTCTGCGGGACAGCTTGCCGCCGATTACGGCTGATACGGTCATCAATGGCAACGGCGCTGTGATCGATGCCCGGGGAAGACACATTTTCTTCGTGGACGCTCGCGCGAACCTGACGCTCTCTGATATCACTCTCGCCAATGCTTATTTCAGGGACGAAACGGCGTCAGACCGGCAGCGATCACGGCGTGGCGGCGCGGTTTATGTCGCGTCTGGTGATGTGACCATTCGCAATAGCGCCCTTACCGGTGGCAGCGATATTTACGTCGCGCGCGGTGATGTGCTCATCGATCGGGTCACTTTTCCGGACGCGGACGACAGCCGATTTGGCGTATACGTTGAGACGGGGAATGTGACCATCACCAATTCCACGTTCCGCCTCGAATATCCGAATTTGTATGTGAATGCAGTTTACGTAGGACAGGGTGACGTTAGCATCTCGAATACCACCTGCCTCTTCAACTTTTCGGCGCTTGGACGTGGACCTGCTGAGGGTATCGCGCTGGCTTCTTATCGCCGCACGAATTGGGATGGTCCCTGTTTTCACGTGGACGAGGGTGTGCTCAGTCTGGAGCAAACCATCGTTGCCAGCAACCGGGCAGACATCGATCTGATCATGGTTACTGACGGCGAGTTTGAGTCGCGTGGCTACAACCTCCTGCCCACCGACACGGGTGGGCTGCCGCTATCGGCCACTGACATCGTAAATCCTGAGCATGGGTTAGACCTGTTTGATGGGGCAGTTTTTCCTCTGATGCCGGAAAGCCCCGCGCTGGATGCCGTGCCGCCTGAAGCCTGCGCTGTAGCGGTTGATCAGCGTGGGGTTGCGCGTCCACAGGGTGAGGGGGGCGATATCGGAGCTGTGGAAATGGAGTAGCTCGATTGACACTGCTGTTCCGGTGTGGGCTCGTTAATTCATGGGCGCCTGCAGCACAGTGGAGAAACCGATCCGCCCCGCCTCACAACGAAAGAACCAGCGGGCGGATGCTGGTTCGTTTCACGTCAAATATAGTGGGCCTGGCAGGATTCGAACCTGCGACCGACCGGTTATGAGCCGGCTGCTCTAACCGCTGAGCTACAGGCCCAGGGGCCAAAAACGCCCGGTGAGCCGGGCGCCGGAAGCGGGCAACGGGACTCGAACCCGTGATAACAGCTTGGAAGGCTGTTGTGTTACCGCTACACCATGCCCGCGTCACCCCTAATCTTACCCGAACCGCGCCCGCTTGACAATAGGATGTTCGCAGAGGGGCGGCGCCCCGCGCGCCGGGGATGGGCATTCCCCGAACCGGTGGCGACCCGTCCCCGCCGCGCCAGACTCACCCTTGCAACGCGGCGCAGGCGTGCTATAATCGCCCCGCTTGACACCGAGGAGAAAGACTCAACATGTCCGTACAAGACGCACTGCAATTCATCCAGATTTTGACCTCCATCGCCCTGATCGTCGTGATCGTCCTCCAGGCTCAAGGGCAGGGGCTGGGCGGTCTGTTCGGCGGTTCGGACAGCATGGGAATCACCAAGACTCGCCGCGGCCTGGAAAAAACCCTGTTCCAGATCACGGTCGGGCTGTCGGTCGCGTTTTTGGGCAACGCCATCATCCAACTGCTGATTCAGAAGATCTGACCGGCCCGCGCAGACCAGCAAACCAATCACGATCACATGGGGGGTGTTTTGCATGCGTGCAGAACACCTCGTTGTGTTTCAGGAGGAGCTTATGCTGAAGGGACTACGCTGGCCGTTTCTCGCCCTGGTGATGGCGAGCATTTTGATGGCGCTCGCGCTGATCGCCCAGCCCGACGAGACGCCGCAGGCCGCCCAGACGGCCCCCACCAGCACGCCCGCGCCCACCGACCCATCCCCGGAACCCTCGCCCGAGCCCGCGCTCGACACCCAGCCGCTGCCGCCCAACCCGACGCCGGTCCCGCCCGAATCGATCCTGGTCGAGGCGCTGGTCGGCCAGATCAGCAAGCTCAACCCGCTGCTGGCGACGTATAACCCGGTCGACCGGGACATCACCGCGCTCATCTTCGAGGGGTTGACCACTTCCAACGAATACGGCGAGATAGTGCCCGACCTGGGTGAATCCTGGACGATCTCGGACGATGGCTTGGTGTACATCGTCGTCTTGCGCGAGGATATCCTGTGGCAGGACGGCATCCCCTTCACGGCGCAAGACGTCGCGTTCACGTTCGATCTGCTCAGCAATCCCCTCTTCCCCGGCGCGCCGGAGCTGCATGAATTCTGGCGGACGGTCGAGGTCGAGGCGCTCGACGAGTTCCTGGTTCGCTTTCGCCTGACGCAGCCGCTGGCGTCGTTCCTCGACCAGCTCCGGATCGGGATCGTCCCGGAGCACGCGCTGCGCGGCGCGCCGGTCGAGGCGCTGGGACAGCACCGCTTCAACCTCGCGCCGATCGGCACCGGCCCGTACCAGATCGAGACGCTCACCGCGTCCAACGGCCAGATCGACGGCATCCAGCTTCGCGCCGCGCCGGTCTACCGCCAGCGCCCCGAGGGCGCCGAGGGGTTCGCGCTCGACCGGATCGTTTTCCGGACCTATCCGGACTTCCGGTCCGCGCTGGACGCGTACGACCGGGGCGAAGTGAACAGCCTCGGGCGCGTGCCGCCTGCGCGGCAGGAACAGGCCCAGCAGGTCCCCGGCCTTAGCCTGTACACGGCCATCGAGCCGCACGTCGGCGTGCTGATCTACAACTGGCAGCGCGACTCGGTCTGGTTCCTGCGCAATCCGCGCGTGCGGCTGGCGCTGGCCCATGCCGTGGACCGGGCGGCGCTGGTCGCGACGCACCTCGGCGGGCGCGCGATTTTGGCCGACAGCCCGCTGCTGCCCAACTCGTGGGCCTACCGGCCCGGCGAGTGGCCCGCCTACGACATGGGGCTGGCGCAGGGCGTCCTGGAAACGGCCCGCTCGGTGCTGGATTCGCCGCCCGCCCCGCCCGAAGACGAGGCCGAGTCTGAAGCGACAGACGAGCCTGCCGAAGAAGCCGCGCCCGATGGCGAAGGCGAGCCGCCGGCGGACGGTGACGGCGATGCCCCGCCCGACGCCGAGGGTGAGCCACCCGCCGAACCGGCTGAAGACGCCACCGCCGAGCCGACCGAACAAGCGCCCGAGCCCGAAGCGCCGCCCGCCCTGGCGATTACCATCCTGACGCCGGACGATCCCGCGCTGGAAGGGCTGGCGCAGGACGTCGCGGCGAGCTGGAGCCAGCTCGGCTTCACGACCGCGGTCGAGGCGGTCGACGCGGCGACGTTCCAGGGCCGCCTGGAAGCGGGCGATTTCGACGCGGCAGTCGTCGAGCTGAGCTTCGAGCCGAACGCCGATCCCGACCCGTACGTGTTCTGGCACCAGGGGCAGGCGGAGGACGGCCAGAACTTCGGCGGCATGGACGACCGCCGCGTGAGCGAGGCGCTGGAGACAGCCCGCCGCGAGCCGTACGGGATCAACCGCATCGGGCATTACGAGCGCTTTCAGGCGCTGTTCGCAGAGCGCGCGCCGGCCATCGTGCTCTACTACCCGCTGTACATCTACGCCGCCGACGAGCGGCTGGAAGGCGTCCAGATCGGGTTCATGAGCGCGCCCAGCGACCGGTTCCAGACGATCCAGGACTGGCGCTTCAGCGGGTGATCGGGCCGGGACCGGGCGATCTCCGGCACGATTTTGGGATTCAGTCTTGACATGCGGCGCAAGCACGCTACAATGAGCATACACAGCGCCGAAGTGGCGGAATTGGCAGACGCGCTACGTTCAGGGCGTAGTCCTCATTACGGGGGTGTGGGTTCGACTCCCACCTTCGGCACCAGACGACCCAGGTTGGACACCAGCCTGGGTCTTTTCGTTGCCCGGATCGGTGCGTTGTGGTACGTTTGAGTTTGTTATCGAGGAACAGACCGTGACCGACGAGTTCACCACCGACGCCGCGCCGTCCCGGCCCCCGCGCCGCGAGCGGCCCCAACAAATCTCCAGCCTGCAGATCGTCTTCGCGGCGATTCTGTCGATCGGCCTGCTGCTGGTGATCAATTTCAGCGGGCGCATCGCGCGCGGCCAGCAGATGGACCACGAGCGCGCGCGGCTCCAGGCGACGATCGACGTGCTGGCGACGCAGCACATCGACCTGCTCAAGCAGCGCGATTATGCCGCCAGCGAGACGTACATCGAGCAGTGGGCGCACACCGAGGGCAAGCTCGTGCGCGAGGACGAGGTGCTGGTCATCCCGGTGCCGGTCGGCGAGGAGCCGAGCACGCCCACGCCGCCCCCGCCGGTCTTCGTCAGCGCGCCGCGCTCCGAACCGGAGACGCCCAACTGGCACCTGTGGTGGAACCTCTTTTTCGATGGCGAGCCGCCCTTCTAGGCTGGGCAGAGGTCCCATGAACGCACCCACCCTGCACACCTTTTCGATTGTGGCCCACGATCCCGCCGCGCGCGCGTGGGGCGTCGCCGTGGCGAGCAAATTCCTGGCGGCGGGCGCCCTGGTGAGCTGGGCCCGCGCCGGGGCGGGCGCGGTGGCGACGCAGGCGTTCGCCAGGGTGGGCTTCGGCCTCGCCGGGCTGGACCTGATGGCGGGCGGACTGAGCGCCCAGGAGACGCTCGATCGCCTGCTGCGCGACGATCCCCTGCGGGACCGGCGGCAGGTGGCCTGCGTGGACGCGGAGGGCCGCAGCGCCGCCTTCACCGGCGAGGGCTGCTTCGCCTGGGCGGGCCACCGGACCGGGGACGGCTACGCCTGCCAGGGCAACATCCTGACCGGGCCGGAGACGCTCGACGCGATGGCCGCCGCGTTCGAGGCGGCGCCCGGCGACCTGGGCGCGCGGCTGGTCGCGGCGCTGGCAGCGGGTGACTCCGCCGGGGGCGACCGGCGCGGCAAACAATCGGCGGCGGTGCTGGTCGTCACGCCGGGCGGCGGCTACGGCGGCGACAACGATCGCTACCTGGACCTGCGCGTCGACGACGATCCCGACCCGGTCGGGCGGCTGGCTAGGCTGCTCAAGCTGCACGACCTCTATTTCGGCCAGACCGACCCGGCGCGCCTGATGCCCATCGACGCGGCGCTGGCTCGCGAGCTTCAGGCGCTGCTGGCCCGGCTGGGCTATTACCAGGGGCCGGTCGATGGCGCGTGGAGCAGCGCGACCATCGACGCGTTCTGGGCGTTCGTGGGCACCGAAAACCTCGAAGAGCGCTGGTCGCCGGACGACGCTCACCGCCTCGACCCCGTGATCCTCGACTTCATCCGCGAGCGCTTCTAACATGACCCGCCTCACCATCGCGCTGGTCGGAGGGCCGGATTGGGCCGGCCCGATCGCGCCCCTGCTGCGCGATCGCGGCTTCGACGTGCTGCGGTGCGACGACCGCGCGCGCCTCGTGGACCTGCTCGCCGACCGGCACGCCGCCCTCGCCCTGGTCGATGGCGCGCTGCCCGACTGGCCCGGCTGGGTGGCGCGCATCAAGACCGACCAGGCCACGCGCCGGATCCCCGTCCTGGTGGTCGCGCGTGATCTGTCGCCGGAGCGAGCGGCGAAGGCGGGCGCGGATGGCGTGCTGGCCCCGGACAGTCCGGACGGCGGCTGGCTGGATCGGATCGGCGAGCTGGCGCGCGGGCTGGACCCGGCAGATGCCGAGACGCTCGCCTGCCAGTGCCGGGACGCGCTGCCGCCGCTGGCCCGGCTGGGCGTGGAGAAGTTCAACGCGGGCGCCTACTACGCCCAGCACGACGCCTTCGAGGAATTGTGGATGGCCGAAACCGGCCCGGTGCGCGAGTTGTACCGGGCGATCCTGCAGGTGGGGGTGGCGTACTACCACGTCACGCGGGGCAACCACGCCGGGGCGCTCAAGATGCTGCGCCGCAGCGTGCAGTGGCTGGCGATGCTGCCGGACGTGTGCCAGGGCGTGGACGTGCGCCGCCTGGAAGCCGACGCTGCGCGCGTGCGGGGGGAACTCGAAGCGATGGACCCGGCGGCCATCGCTTCGTTCGACCGGGCGCTGCTGCAGCCCGTCCGGCTGGTCGCAGGTGACGACTCGCCCCGCTAGCTTCTCAGGCGGCGCTCGCCCCACCGGGCCACGTTCTCACCTGGTCGCCCCGTCCGGGCAGTTCGCACGCAGCAGGGAGCTGCGCCTTCAAGCTACCAGGACCCGATGGCGTTAATCAGCGCGCAGGAGGATCGTCCGCCCATAGAGGTCTTGCACCTCCAGGGTTATTCCGCCATCCGGTCGGCTGATGCGATTGATGGATGTTGTGTAACCTTTTTCCCAGTCCGTTGCCCAGCCGAGTCCCTGGCGCACCTGCGAAAAGTGTCCCCAGACCTTGCCAAAGCCCAGGATGGGACTGAACATTCCGGCGGGCGGAGTCGCTGTGAACGGGTTATCCGGCAGAGCGCCATACTGGAGCGAACCATAATGCTCCGTCTGGCCGTTCGCATACAGCACCCAGATCGAGCCGGTTTCCGGCCAATAGAGCATGCTGCCGCGTTCGAATGTCTGCATGGCGGCGGGCATCGTAGTACCGTCTTGCAGGCTGTCTACCGGGCGGACCGTTTCCACGTACCCCCAGCTCCCGTCTTCGCGGATCAGCAGTCGTGCCCGAATCGGCAGGGCAACCGCCACCTGCCATAGTCCGCCCGCCGTGAAACCGGCTGATTGGAAGGTGGTGGTGTAACTCACTTCGTCGGTTGTCGCCCAACCAAGCTGCGCGCGCACCTCTGCGAAGTTGCCCCACACCCGTCCAAATCCACGAACCGGTTTGATCAGTTGATACGTCCGTGGCGCCTGTTGAACAGGCGGCGCCTCGCTCACCGGGTTATCCGGCAGATTCCGGTACTGGTCCTCCGGATAATACGTGGCGATCCAACCGTCATGGGCAAATACCCAGATACCGCCCGTATCCGCCCGCCAGAGCATATAGCCGTTTTCGTACTGCTGGAAGGCGGCCTGGGTGGTTCCCTCGCCGATTCCACTGTCCGCCGAAACTGGTTGTCCTAATGTCAGCAGCGATATCCCCAGCACCAGCAGAAAAACACGTGCGGTTCTCATCAACCTGTCCTTTCCACCAGATTCGCTGAGTGCCTGGATATACCATACTGGTTAGGACAAGCACGATGCTGAACGACAAATCTACGCTTCGCCTACCCCAGCCGGGCTTTCCGGAAGCGTTCATGAGGTTGTTGGGGGGTCGACAGATTCACGAACCTGTCGACCTGTCCCACGTCATTTGCCCGTGACACGTTCGAACGAGGGGGATCGGTGATGGTGACCTGGCTGGCGGGTGCGGCTCGGCTAGGGCAGGTCGCGCGGGCGGATGAGCGTCACGTAGTCGCCGCTGTTGACCGGGATGGTGATCTCCGTCACTGGGACGCCGTTCCGGTCGGCGTAGGCGCCGGGGACCGGCAGCGTCACCGGGCCATCGCTCCAGTTCAGAAAGACGAGGCCGCCTTCGTGCGGCCGGGTCCACACGTTCGGCTGGATCTCCTCCGCCGGGCCGGTATGCCAGCCCAACGCGTGCTTCATCTCGGCGTAGTACGCTTCCGGCAGCGCGTTGGGGGTCACGCCGGCGTGTGGCCCAAAGAACGAGTTATCCCCGCGCCCGATCAGGTAGGCCATGTAGGCGTTGCGCACGTGGTCCTCGACGCGGTTGTCCATCGGGATGAGCGACCGGACCAGCGTCACCCGGCCCTGCTCGCCGAACCAGATCAGGCGGCGCAGCACCTTGAGGCTGTCCGCCTTCCGGTAACCGACGGTCAGATCGGCTTGCGGAAAGCCCTCGGCCATCAGCCCGTCGATGTCGGCCCATACCTCGGCAAACGTGCTTTCATCGGCCAGCGATCCGCTGTTGGCGATGATGTGAATGTCCGGGGCCAGCTCTTTGACGCGCCGGAAGAAATACATCACCGACTCGCGGTATTCTTCCTCCGACTGGGGGAATGGCGCGTCCCAGCCCGTGGACGGTTCGAAGATGCTCTGCATGAAGATCGCGTTGTCGATGCCGATCCAGATGTTTTCATACGGGTACGGCTCGCCGGTGGACGGGTTCGCCAGCAGCCGCCGGCGCACGTAATCGTTGATCCAGAAGTCGATGAACCGGTCGTCGCCGACGTTCACCGCCTGGCGCGGCCCGTTCTGCTCGTCGACGAACGCCACCACCGGCTGGCCGCCTGCCGTGATCAGCATCGACGGGCGGCCCGCCGTGACCTCCGCGTTGTTGAAGGCGACGAATTCGTTCCACGGGAACCAGGCATAGCCGGATTGGTCGTGATAGCTGAACTGCGTCAGGCGGCCCAGCGGAATCTTCAAGGCTTCGGGCTGCATCTGTGGGGCGAAGCTGTCGGTGTGCTGCGGGGTGAAGACCAGCGCGCCCAGCTCGGGCAGGTCCGCGGGGCTGGGCCACAGAAAGTAAAACCCGCGCTCCGTGTTCATCACCCAGCGGTTGGACGCCGCCTCCGCGCTCGAAGCAGGCGCGGCGAGCCGGTCCGCGCCGGGGCCGGAATCCACCACGCCAACGAGCACCAGTGCCCCCACCATCACGATCAGGATTACACGCAAAACCGTCATCACACTGCCACCTCGCCCTGGTTTTTAAGGTTACCAATAACAGATGGATCGTCTTGATCCACGTAGGCAGATTGTAGCCGAATCAGCTACCGGCACCAATTTTTCAATCCTCGCGCCCGGCCCACGCCCGGCTCAGGTGAGGGGGCAGTGGCTCAGCCGCCCCTGGGCCGCCGCCGATCTGACGCGCTGCCTCGCCCGATAGACGCGCGACCACCCGGCACCTCCCCCCTCTGGATGCCGGACAGGATAGTGGCGAGGTTTTGACTGATGCCTGTTTTGCCCCCCATCCTCAATCCTTCCCCCACAAGGTGGGAAGGAGGT